>Ga0081538_10006329_pt1 | contig 10451 bp, 7 predicted proteins | sample TabmetS5T2R1_FD_71022 | JGI IMG/M metagenome (GOLD analysis project Ga0081538, IMG submission 71022) | Tabebuia heterophylla rhizosphere microbial communities from the University of Puerto Rico - S5T2R1 | ecosystem: Host-associated > Plants > Roots > Rhizosphere ...
GAGCCGGAGGCGCGACCGGGGCCGGGGCGGGTGCAGGTGCCGGCGCGACCGGCGCAGGTGCCGGCGCGACCGGAGGCGGCACCGGAGTGGCCGTCTCGACCGGGGCCGGGGCGGGTGGAGGTGCAGGCGCGGGCGTAACGGGCGCTGGTGCCGCCTGGACCGGCGCCGGAGCAGCCTGCTCGATGGGCGGGACCGATGTCCCCGGTCCGCCATAGGCGGTGGCGGCCTGCTCCGGGGCGGCGCCGGCCTGGACGGCTTGTGCAGTAAGCGTCTCTGCCGTGCTGGACGGGCCGCCGCCTCGAGCGAGCTCTGCCGTGATCGTTACGCCGCGCTTCGTCACGCTCGACCCGACTTGCGCGATTGCTCCCCCCGACCGGCCGCCGCTCGCGTCGGCGGTGGTCGACGTCCCGCCGAGCGACTTGCCGCCGAGTGCGGTGGCGACCGTGGCGCGGCCGGTGCTCAGCGAGCCGTTCAGATAAGGCTGCGGATCGCGCGCCGATCCGTTCACCCGGGTCTCGAAATGCAGGTGCGGCCCAGTGCAGCTGCCAGTGCAGCCGACGTAGCCGATCACCTGTCCCTGCTGCACCTGCGTGCCGGCCGAGACGGCGAACCGAGACATGTGCGCGTAGCAGGTGGAGAACGTGCTCGAGTGAGTGATGCACACGATGTTCCCGTAGCCGCTTTGCTGCCCGGCGAAGCTCACGGTGCCGCACGCGGCGGCGCGGATCGCGGTGCCCATGGGCGCCGAGATGTCGACGCCCTCGTGGACCCGTCCCCACCGCGGCCCGTACGGAGAGGACACCGTTCCACGGACCGGGTTGGTCAGGGTGGAGGAGCAGCCGCCCGGGACGGGGGCGGGGGTGCGGTTGGTCACGGGCGTCGTCTTCGCGGGATCGCCCCGCTCGTCACCCTTGGCGCCCTCGTCGCCAGTCGCGCCGGTGCCCCGGCGGTCATCACCGCCGGCCTCGCTCTCCGCGTCGCCGCTCTCGGACGGACCGGTCTGATTCGTGTCGGCGCCCCCGGAAGAACCGGACCGCTCGGAGTCGCCGGCTGCACCGGAATCCCGCTGGGCGTTGCCGTTTCCGTCGTCGGTGCTGGCGGCAGCCGCGACCACTCGGTTCCCACCGGCAGTGGTCGCCGCCTTGCCGTCGACCAGGGACGCCCAGCCCTCCTCGACGGCGGCCCCCGCCGGGGCGACCCCGGCCTGAGCGTCAAACTGCCGTCCGGCCTCCCGGAGCGTCTGTTCGAGGTGCTGCTTGACGGCCGGCGGGGCGTCTCCGCCCATGGAGCCGCTGCTGCCCGCGGAGAAGAGCGCCGACCACGTGGCCGGCCCGACGATCCCGTCCACCTGAAGGTTCGCCGAAGCCTGGAACCGCCGCACCGCGGCGTCGGTCTCCGGGCCGAAGACCCCATCCACGCTCACGCCGAGTGCGCGCTGGACTTGAGCGACCAGGTCTCCCTGGCTCCCAATCATGAGGGGCAGTCCACCCTCGCGAATCTCGATGGTTGGGTTGGCGGACGACCCGGAAGCGACCGCGGCGCTCGAGTTCCCGGCCAACTGGGCCGCTGCGAGCGGAGCGGACGGGCCGGCGACGACGGCCGTCGCGAGCGCGGCCGAGACGTGTTTCTTGCGGGCCATCTCACGCCGGGCCCTCGGAGTCAGGGCGCGCCGGTACCTGGATCGCTCGAGTGAGCGCTCCCAGATCTCAGCCGAGGCCAGGTCCCTGTGTGCCGTGGTCATCCGTCGTGTCCCCTTCCGCTCGGGCCTACGGGGTTAGCTGACGGGCTCGCGCTGGAAGATGCGCTATGCGGCACTCGGGGCCGCGAATTCGCCCCCGGCGGCACGGTGGCCGCCTCTGGTTCCCCCGTTCCCTACACCGGAGCGATGTAGGGATTCGGCGCTTGACTTCACTCACAACCGCCCCGGGCAGGGGAAGTTGCGGGCGTGAGACTAACGAATTTGCGGGGAGTTTCAAGAATCAACCGTTCGCGGACGGCGCACATCGGCGGCCGCGGCTCCGCCGCGCTCGGCAAAATGCGGGCGATGGAGGATCCTCGCGACCGCCTCGTAGCGGAGCTCCGCGAGCACGCCCTCGTCATCGGCGAGGTCACCCTGACGAGCGGCCGCAAGGCCCAGTACTACGTCGACGCCAAGCGGGCAATTCTGCGTCCCGAGGGCTTCCGGGCGCTCGGTCAGATGGTGGCCGCCGAGGCGGAGCGAGTCCGGGCCACCGCTGTTGGGGGGATGACCATGGGCGCCGATCCCGTCGCATGCGCTGCGCTGGCCGCGGGGGCGCCGGTGAAGGCGTTCTTCGTCCGCAAGGACCGCAAGCAGCACGGCCTGCAGCGCTGGATAGAGGGGCCGGAGCTGGAGCCGGGCGAGCGCTGCCTCATCGTCGAGGACGTCGTTACCACGGGGGGCTCGACCGTGAAGGCGATCGAGCGGGTGCTCGAGGAGGGGCTCGGCGTGGCCGGCGTGGTCAGCGTGCTGGACCGGCTGGCGGGCGGTGCCGAGGCGATCCGCGCCGCGACCGACGGCGCTCCCTACTCACCGCTGACGACCATCGACGACATCTATCCGGACCGTCCGGACGCGTCCTGAGCGGCGACGAGCCGGCCGTCGACCGGGCACCGGGCGATCGTGAACCGGAGAGACACGCGGAGCCGCGGCTAGGCGGCGTCCGCGTGCCTCTCGAAGCGAACCCGTGTGCGTCCGTCCCCGTTCAGGACCTCGAGGCGATCGACCACGGCCGAGATGATCGGTATGCCCCGACCGGTGATCGAATCGATCCCGCCAGGCTCGGGCTCGCCATCGAAGCTCCCGCAGTCGGAGATCTCGACCCGCAGCCCACCTTCACATGGCTCGGTCGTCAGCAGGATGCATTCGTTGGGCCAGGCCCTGCCGTGCTGGACGGCGTTCGCGACCGCCTCCGTTGTCGCCAACATCAGGTCCCAGGTCCCGTTGCCGTTCAGCCCGGCCTCGGTTGCAGCCTCGCGGACGATCGCGCGTGCTTCCCGCGCGCTGTCAGGTGCTGCGGCGAGCCAAGCCTCGCGTCTCATGACGGTTCCCGCATGTCCGGGGGTGTGCCGCGAATCAGACGGCGCCGGCGCCACGGCGGTGTTATCGCCGGCGCCCGCCCAGAGCGCCCCGGCGGAACGGGTGCGCACGGAGCTGCCGCTTTCACTCTCATCGACTACTTCCTCCTCTGCGTCCTTGTAGAGGTGACCGGTACGCGCGACGCCCGGTCCGGATCGAGTGGCTGCGGCGGGGGTTAGCCGGGGCGCTCGAGCGGCCTCAGGAAAGCGACCGTGCAGCGACCGCGCGGCAGCAGCTCGAGGCGGGCCCTCAGCCGTGGCAGCGCGAGCGCGATCAGCAGCGCCGCCAGCGACATCAGGCCGCCGGCGAAGAAGCCTCCGCCGGGACTCGCGCTGGCGGACCCTGGTGCAGGGGAAGATGGTGGTGGAGCGTTATCGGGCGTCCCGCCGTCACGCGATCCGGTCCCGGATGGAGCCTCGCCACCGCGCTCCGTCGGCACCGCAGCTGCGTGCGGTCGAGAGGCGGGAGCGGCGCCGGGGTCTACGCGCGTATACGGATCCATCCGAGTCAGCGCCACGCCTTGTGGCCGGACTCCCCGCTCGGGCCGCCGGTCAAGCGCCGCTGCGTGCCCGCCCACCGGACGCGATCTGCGGTAGAGACGGGGTAGAAGGCGGTCCACCGCGGTCGGCGCAGCATGGACGGCCGGCCGATCGGGGGCGCCACCGTCCAGGCTGTCGGCCGGTGGGGCGGCCCCGCCCGAGGACGCGACGGCCGACTCGCCGCTTTCGTCTGCGGACGATGTGCGGTTCGGAGGGGCGGTCTCCTCGCCGACCCGCGGGTCCGCCGGTGGTCGAGGTGCCTCGTGGGTCGAGGGAGTCGGCGTACCCGCCCCCGGATCCTCGACGGCGGGCTGAGAGGCGGGCTGAGCAAGCTCGGCCGGTGGCTCGGCCCCCGGAGGGGGCGGGTCGGTGGCGGTGGGAAGAACCCCGACCGATGGACTCGGCTCCACCGTCCCGACCACCACGCCCTGGGAGCCGGTGTCCTCCGAAAGCGTCTGTATTGCGCCGCCCCCGGAATCCGCCGTCTCGCCTGCTGCTACCACTCCCGATCCCGCTGCGAGCGCATCAGCGGAATCTGCCTCTGCAACACCCCAAGGGATGGCCAGGAAGGCCGTCACGGCAAGTACCGCGGCGCGGAGGGGCAGGAGGGTCATGACGAGTCGAGCTCAATACTGGCATGGCTCACTGCCTCGGAAGCCAGCAATTTGCGGAAATCCGGCGATCTTGGCGATTACGCACCCATCGTCGTTGCGTATGCGGGGCCTGGCCGACGCTCGCGCGTCGCGTATCCGGGGTGACGGCGGGAAACAGCACCCCGGATGGCGCAGATCGTCTCGCGAGCGCTGTGGGCCGCTTCCGGTGCGGGCGAGGCGCTGCTCCGGCCCGCCGCGCGCGTGGCGCGCGCACAGGGCCAGGGCGCCGTTCTGCGTGAGAGCGCCCACCGGCCGTGGCCGGTGCCGCGTGAGCCGTGGCTGATGGCGCAGACGTGGGAGGACCTGCTCTTCGCGCACTGGCCGATCGCCCCTGAGTCGCTGCGGCCGCTGCTGCCGGATGCGATCCCGCTCGATCTCCGTGAGGGAACGGCATGGGTGAGCGTGACCCCGTTTCGCGTCGGTGCGCTCAGGCTGCGCGGCACGCTGCACCTGCCCGGCATCACCGCCTTCCCGGAGCTGAACGTCCGGACGTATACGACGATCGACGAGAAACCCGGCATCTGGTTCATGAGCCTGGACGCCGGGAGCGCCCTGGCGGTGGCAGGTGCACGGCGCACGTACCGGTTGCCGTACTTCGAGGCGAGCATGGAGGCGCGCGAGGACGGCGGCTGGATCCATTACCGGAGCCGGCGGGTCTCTGCTGGCGGTGAGCCGGCCGAGCTCGTTGGTCGCTACCGCCCGACCGGCCCCGCCGGGCCGCCGGTGCCCGGCTCGCTCGAGCACTGGCTCACCGAGCGCTACTGCCTCTACGTGATCGACGAACGTGGCGCGCTGCTGCGCGCCGACATCCACCACCCGCCCTGGCCGCTGCAACCGGCCGAGGCGCACTTCGACCTCAACACGATGGCGGAGCCCTACGGGATTGCGCCGCGGGCCAACCCGTCAATGGTCCAGTTCGCCCGCCGCCAGGACGTCGTGATCTGGCCACTTCGCAGGGTTCGGGACGCGGGCGTCTAAGGCCGTCCCTCCGCCGCGCCGACCGCGACACGCTCGACGTCCAGCCGCGGGAGGATCCGCTCCAGCCAGTTCGGGATCCACCAGTTGCGGCTGCCGAGCAGCTGCATCACGGCGGGGACGAGCACCATCCGCACGACGGTGGCGTCCAGGAAGATCGCCGTCGCGAGACCGATCCCGAACAGCTTCAGGAAGGTGTCAGGTGCCGCGAGGAAGGCAAGGAAGACCACCACCATGATCGCCGCGGCCGCGGTTATCACGCGCGCGGTCTTCGCCAGGCCGTCGGCGACCGCGCGGCGAGTGTCTCCGTGCTTCAGGTACTCCTCGCGGATCCGTGAGACCAGGAAGACCTCGTAGTCCATCGAGAGGCCGAACAGGATCGCGAACATCATCACCGGCATGAACGGCGCGATCGGTACCTCATGGTCGATCCCGATCAGCTCGCCGACGGTTCCGCCCTTGGCCACCAGCGTCATCACGCCGTAGGCGGCGCCGACCGAGAGCAGGTTCATGATCGCCGCCTTCAGCGAGATCAGAGGCGAGTGGAAGGCCACCAGCAGGAGGATGAAGGACAGGCCGACGACGCCCGCTATGAACAGCGGCATGCGGTCCTTGATGTACTCGCTCTGGTCCTCGAGCGCGGCGGTCACGCCGCCGATGTGCGCCGTGATGCCGGCGGTGCCGAGCTCCTCGGGCACCACGTCGTCGCGCAGCCGGTTGACCAGTTCCTCCGTCTCCTCGTCCTGCGGCGAGCCCCTCGGGATCACCGTGACGATCGCGGCGTCGCCCTGCCGATTGATCTGGGGCTCTGGTACGAAGGCGACGTCGGGATCGCTTCGCAGCTGCTGCGCAAACGAGTCGATCGTGGAGGCCGCCTCGCGATCGGGCAGCTCGGCCGCGATCACCAGCGGACCGTTGGTGCCGGGGCCGAACCCCTCGGTGTTCAGATCGTAGGCCTGGCGCGTCATCGTGTCGGGAGGATCGTTCCCGGCGTCGGGGAACCCGAGGCGCATGCCGAGCGCGGGCGCCGCCAACGCGAGCAGGAGAACGGTCGCGAGGATCGCCGCAACCCACGGCCGCCGCTGGACGGTGTGGCTCCACCGCGCCGCGGGCGAGTTGCTGTTCCCCTCGGCCCGTAGCGTCCGGCCGAGGAACGGGATGTGCAGGCGGTCGACGCGCGGTCCCAGGTAGGACAGCAGGGCGGGCAGCAGCGAGACTGCGGCGAGCATCACGACCAGCACGGCGAGCGAGGCCGAGATCGCCACTCCGTACATGTAGGGCAGGCCCGTCAGAGCCAGACCCAGGACGGCGATCACCACCGTGAGGCCGGCGATTATCACGCTACGTCCGGCGGTGGTGACGGCCTCTACCACGGCGTCGTGGCGGTTCTTGCCGTGGCTCATCGCCGACCGGAACCGGGTCAATACAAGGAGCGCGTAGTCGATGCCGACGCCGATCCCGATCAGGCCGGACACCGCCGTGGTCCAGTCGGGGACGTCGACGACGTTGGCGAGCAGGACGATCAGGCCTCCCGACGAGATTCCGAGGCCGATCAGTGCGATCGCGAGCGGCAGCCCGGCCGCGACGACCGAGCCGAAGGCGATCAGCAGCACGATCGCGGCGCCTAGGAAGCCGATCCCCTCCGGGCTGGACTGCGATTGCGCGGTGTAGATCGGATCTCCACCGAGCTTGATCTCGAGCCCGCCGCCGTCGTTCTCCTCGGCGGCGTCGATCAGCTTCTCGCCGTCCTCCTTGGGTACCTCCCAGCCGGGGACCGTCAGCGGGAGCGTCGTCGTGCCGATCTTGCCGTTCTCGGACACCCGGATCGGAGTGTGCTCAGCCACGTTGTCGACCTTCTCCGCCTCGGCGAAGAAGGCGTTGAGTCGTTCACGCGCGCCGGGGCTCTGGGCGCCGGCGTCGTCCTTCCAGACGACGTAGATCTCCTGGCCCGAGTACCCGCCGAAGCGCTCCTCGGTGAGGTTGCCCGCCGTCTCCGACTCCGATCCCGGCGTGTCGTAGTCGGCTTTGTACTCCCCCGCTAGCGCGGACCCGACGCCGATGATCACGACCCCGGCGACGATCCATGCCAGGACCATGCGGCCGCGGCGGCGGTAGGAGATATCGGCGAGACGTGCGAGACGACGAGTCATCGGTTGAAGACCCCTTCTGTTGTCAGGCCGGTGTCAGTTCTTGGACCTCGAACCGGAGCGAAAATCATCGACTCACACTTTGCGCCACCCGGCCGGACCGGCCAAGGGGGGTTTCCCGTCGAACGACGGTTCGGTTATCCGAACGTCGCCGGACGCCTGAGCTGCTCGAGAGCCCGATCGGGCGCTACGAAGCCCCCGCCGCCCTCTCGTCCTCCTCGTCCACCAGGTCCTCTTCGTGCTCGCCGATAAGCCGCTGGTCATCCGCTTCGAGCACGAACAGCTCCACTGCCATGTCCGGGTTGGCGTGCACCTGGCTCATGTAGGCGATCACCTTGCGGGTCGTCGCCTCCTCGACGACCTTGGTGAACTGCATCTTCATCGTCTTCTGGAAGCTCCGGCGGATGTACTCGACGTCATCGCTCTTGCCGTCGCGAATTAGAGTCTGCTCAGCGGCGGTGAACCCGCCTCGGAGGATGCAGATCACGGTGTCGTTGATGGCGTAGGTCTTGGCCTTGGTCGGCCCCTTGCCGTAGTACTGGTGGTGCAGCCGGACGATTCCGCGTGAGATCCCCGCGAGCATCTCGCCTCGCGATTGGCGCGTGCTTTCGGTCATGGTTCCTTCCTCGGTGCGCGTGCGTCCCTCACCGATGCCGCGGGAGGCCGGCCGCATGGGATGCCGCGGTTTACACGACAAGCGGCACCCGGATACGAGCTACAGGGCAACGAGCCCCCCTCGTGGTCCGTCTCTGGCCTGAAGACCGGAGACGTTCCATGGACACGATTTGTGCCCTCGCCTCGTCGCGCGCGACGCGGTTTAGGCCTTGACGTGAGCTTACCGCGCGGGACGAGGCGGATCCAGCGGTCGCCACTGGACCCCGACGCACACTGGGGCTACACTCGACCGTGGGCTGCAGCGGACGCAGATGCGAACGTGGCAGTCCCTTCTGAGAGTTGGGACCCCCCTCCTTTCGGGGGAGGGAGAGGACCTTCGCGTACACCCCTGTCTGGAGGTCTAATGAGTGCCGTTCCACTCTTGGAGTTGAGCATCGATTCTGTCGAGGAAGCACGTGTCATCCGCGCACGGGGGGAAGTGGACATGAGCAGCGTCGGTGAGCTCCGAAGGCAGATCGACGCCGCCCGGGGGGACGGCGCCGCCACCCTCCTCGATCTTTCGGAGGTCACCTTCATGGACTCCACCGGGCTTCATCTGCTGATCGAAGCCTCTCGACGGGCGGAGACCGACGGCTGGCCAAGCTTCGTCATCCGCCCCTCGCCACCGGTGCGCCGCTTGCTGGAGGTCAGCGGCACGCTGGGCATGCTGCCGGTCGTAGTCGACGAGTAGCTGCGCGGCCGGCAGCACTATGCGGGAGGGGATGCGTTCAGCTGCCCACGCGGTGGCGGTAGGCCGCTATGCGTAGCCGGAAGCCCACGATCGGCCAGGTGTAGACGTGGGGTGCCCGAGGGGGCCGGGCGCTGACCGTCCAGCTGCCGACACGGGCGAGCGTGACGCGCCGGCGCGCGCGTGGGTAGATACGCAGCACGCCGGTCAGGTTGTTTGCCGGGGCGCCGATGATGATGCCGCGGCCGCGGGTGCCGTGCACGGCGTCGATCGCCAGACCGAGGTCCCACGCCAGATGGGTCTGGTAGGAGCGGTTGGTGGTCACCGGACCGAACCGCTTTAGGTAGTCCTCGCCCACGCGGTCCACCGCCTGCTCGAGCTCGCTGTGTAGCCGGGCACGCTCGATCGCCTCACGGGCCACGGCGCCGGTGGCATCGACGTGTTCGGGCAGTTCCGGCGCGATGGCCAGCGCGAAGACGGCGGCAGAGATCGCCGGGAGCGCTGGGCGCGGGAATAGGCCGCCGGCGCCCTCGACAAGTAGGCCGGCTCCGACTCCGCCCAGCACCGCCACGGCGACCAGGCCGACGAGGACGTAGCGCGGATTGCCGGAGAAGCCGACCTCGGTCATCGCGGCGTAGAGCGCCACCACGCAAGCCCCGAAGCCGAGGAGCACGACGACGGCCCCCGGCTCGGCCGGACGCCAGAGCCGGCGACCGGTCACAGCGCCCAGTCCTGCGAACAGCGCGAGCAGCTCAAGCACTGTCCAGGCCTTGGTCTGCGCGAGATCGAGAGCCGCCCGCCAGGGAAAGGACGCGTGGGAGAGGCTCCAGGAGGGCTCGCTGCTGGCCTGCTGGCCCGCTGCCAGCGGGTTGCCCGAGCCGACCCAGTCGGGGACCACCCAGGCGGCCGCCAGGACAATGGCCAGGCCGGCCAGCAGAGGGCGGGACTCGGGTGCAACCAGCCACAGATAGGCGCCGTAGAGCACGAGGAACCCGGCCAGCTCCGGCCGGGCGAGACAGACGACGCCGCCCAGCGCGAGCGCCCAGCGCCGGTGCCCGTCGAGATGGCACTCGACGGCCCACAGGGCAAGCGCTACGGCCAGGGGGGTCTCGTTTCCATGCAACAGGTAGCGCATCCAGTCCGGCGTGAGCACGATCGCGGTCACAGCCACCGCAGCTGCGGCGACCCGCGACACCAGCGCGCCCCCAACCAGGCGGGCCGACAGCCGAGCCGCCATCACCAGCGCCAACAGGCCGCCCGCCCGGGCTACCACGATCCACAACGCCGGCGGCACCTCGTCGTCCACCGCGCCGAGGGGCGCAAACAGCGTGGCGAACGCGACCGGTAGCGGCTTCCACGACGGCCCCGCGGTCGTATCCAGATCGAGGTGGGCGATTTCGCGGCCCCAGACCAGCCATGCCCAGGCGTCGAAGCTCGGCTCAGACGGACCGAGCAGCGATCCGGCTGCCAGCAGCAGGCACACAACCGCCACAAGCGGCATCACCTCCAATGTTGTGGCACTCCGGCCACGATCCTGTGAAGATCCCGCGCCGATCCTGTAACGGATGCGCGTGCGCCGGCCCGGTCGAGCTGCGGTCTTGGAAGCCAGCTGTTCACACGAAATTCTCCGCTGGTTTACGACCCGCCCGGGCGTCGGCGCCCCGCTGACCCCGGCCCGCCCGGGCACCCCCCCCCCCC
>Ga0081538_10006330_pt1 | contig 10451 bp, 8 predicted proteins | sample TabmetS5T2R1_FD_71022 | JGI IMG/M metagenome (GOLD analysis project Ga0081538, IMG submission 71022) | Tabebuia heterophylla rhizosphere microbial communities from the University of Puerto Rico - S5T2R1 | ecosystem: Host-associated > Plants > Roots > Rhizosphere ...
CGGCGCCCCGTGCGCTGCGACCTCCGCTGATCGATCAGCTCGAGTCGGACCCGGAGTCGGTCGACGCGGCAAGCGTGGGCCGCGCCTTCGTATCGGACGTGCTGGCGGGCGGCGGCCACGACCGGCTGCCGTTCACGGGCCAGTCGGCCGGCCTGGTGGCCGACATCGCGCCGGCGGCAGAGATCATCGAGCGGCTGATGGACGAAACGGAGGCGGCGCTGAGCCGCCTCCGTCGTTGAGCTGCGTCAGCCGGCGAGCCGCTTGCGCAGGTGCTCCTTGCCCTGCTCCGCGCCCTTGCGGCTCTCGCCCTGTGCCCGGCGGAAGAAGTCGGCGAGCTCGGAGTCGCCGTCGCGCTCGGCGTCGGCGGCGTACTGCTCGAGCCGCAGCACGTTGCTGAGGCACTGCTCGGTGAACCAGATGATGTTGTAGTCCTTGTCCTTCGTGCCGGTGACCTGGCCGGTCTCCTGGGTGCTCGCCTCCATCGCGTTCCTCCTTTGGGGATTGACTGGGGCGCTCTTACCCGGCGCGCCTGCGTTAAGCCGCGCCTTCGCCGGGTAGCCGACTCGCGTGAAAGCAGTCACCTTCCATGGCAAGCGAGACGTCCGGGTCGACACCGTCCCGGACCCGACGATCGAGACTCCGACGGACGCGATCATCCGCGTGACCTCCACGGGGATCTGCGGCTCCGACCTGCACCTCTACGAGGTGATGGGGCCGTTCATCGACGAGGGCGACATCCTCGGCCACGAGCCGATGGGCATCGTCGAAGCAGTGGGCTCGGAGGTCGAGCACATCGCGCCCGGTGACCGGGTCGTGATCCCGTTCAACATCTCGTGCGGCCATTGCTTCATGTGCGATCAGGGCCTTCAGTCCCAGTGCGAGACGACCCAGGTCCGCGACGAGGGCACGGGGGCCGCGCTGTTCGGCTACACCAAGCTCTACGGGCAGGTGCCCGGCGGGCAGGCGGAGCTCCTGCGCGTCCCTCAGGCTCACTACGGCCCGATCAAGATCCCGGAGGGCCCGCCAGACGACCGCTTCGTGTACCTCTCCGACGTGCTCCCGACCGCCTGGCAGGCCGTCTCCTACGCAGACGTGCCGAAGGACGGCACGCTCGCCGTGCTCGGTCTCGGGCCGATCGGCGACATGTGCTGCCGGCTCGCCCTGCAGCGCGGTGCGGGCAAGGTGATCGGCATCGACCTCGTCCCCGAGCGGCTCCAGCGGGCCCGCGACCGGGGCGTCGAGGTCTTCGATCTGACGAGCTACGACGGCGACCTCGTCGGGGCCGTCCGCGACGCCACCGACGGCCGCGGCCCCCACTCCGTGATCGACGCCGTCGGCATGGAGGCGCACGGCTCGCCGGCCGGCAAGCTCGCTCAGCAGATGACCGGGCTACTGCCCGACGCCATCGCCGCGCGGCTCATGAAGACCGCGGGTGTCGACTCGCTGAGCGCCCTGCATCTGGCGATCGACCTGGTGCGCCGCGGCGGCACGATCTCGCTCAGCGGCGTCTACGGCGCGATGACCGACCCCATGCCGATGATGACCATGTTCGACAAGCAGGTCCAGCTGCGCATGGGGCAGGCGAACGTGAGGCGCTGGATCGACGACATCCTGCCGCTGCTGAACGACGACGATCCGCTGGGTGTCGACGATTTCGCGACGCACCGCGTACCGCTCGAGCAGGCACCCGAGGCCTACGAGACGTTCCAGAAGAAGCAGGACGGCGCGATCAAGGTGCTGCTGAAGCCGTAGGCGGTGCCCCGCCGGCCTGCTCGCGCTCGAGCCTGGCACGGTAGGCGCCGCCGAGTGCACCCAGGAGGCCGCCGATCAGCGTGGTCGCGAACACCAGCCCGACCTGTGGGTGTCCGAGGTACGCCTTCGCCTCGGTGTTGACGATCTCGAAGCCGATCAGCACGAAGCTCCCGAAGACCAGCCCGCCCAGCAGGCCGCGCACGAAGCCCTCGTCGCCGCCGCTGTGCTCCATGCCGCCCAGGAAACCGCCGATGATGGCCAGCGGCCCCACGAGGATCCAGTAAACGACCCCGTTCCAGCCGAGCGCGAATCCCGTGACCATCCCGAAGATCACCGGCACGACGATCGCTCCGAGCAGCTGCACCGCGAACGGCCGGTCCTCGAAGAGCGGCGGCAGCTTCATAGCGGCGCCAGATTACTCGGAACGCTGCACCGAGATCCGCAACGGGCGACCCTCGATGTCGGCGGCCGCCCCGTCGGAGCCGTCGTACGACAGCGAGGTCGCGAGCGTCTCGCGCGCCAGATAATCCTCATGAGCACGGGCGGCGTCGAGCAGCTCGCCGTCGCCGCCGAGTGTCAGCGCGATCCTGTCCTCGACGTTGAGGCCGGCGTTCTTGCGCGCGGCCTGGACCGCGTGCACGACCTCGCGCGCGAGCCCCTCACGGCGCAGCTCCTCGTCGATCTCGAGGTTGAGCGCCACGGCATGGGTGCCCGAGCGCTCCACCTGATAGCCGTCGAGCGGCTGCAGCGTGATCTGCACGTCGTCGGGCCCGATCTGGTGCTCCTGCCCGTCGACGTTGATGCCGGCGCTGCCTCCGTCGCGCAACCGCGACGGGTCGAGCGACGCGATCGCGGCCGCCACCTGTGGCATCTGCTTGCCGAAGCGCGGTCCCAGCGCGCGGAAGTTCGGCTTCAGCTCGAAGCGGCCGAGCTCGTCCGCCTCGGACACGTAGCGCACCGACTTCACATTCAGCTCGTCCTTGAGCAGTGCCTCGAGCTCCTCGATGGCGACGCGCTCGCGGTCGGCAGCCACGACCACGACCTCGCGCAGCGGCTGGCGCACCTTCATCTTCGCGTGACCGCGCGCCGCTCGTCCGAGCTCGACGGCGTCGCGCACGACCTGCATGCGCCATTCGAGCTGCTCGTCGCGCGCACCCGCCTCGGGGAAGTCGCACAGGTGCACCGACGGCTCGGATCCGTCGAGGTTCTCGTAGATCTCGTCCGTCACGAACGGGGTGAGCGGGGCGAGCAGCTTCGACACGGCGAGCAGACAGTCGCGCAGCGTGTCGAAGGCAGCCGCGTCGTCACCGCGCCAGAAGCGCCGGCGCGAGAGCCGCACGTACCAGTTCGAGAGATCGTCCACGAACTCGGCGATCGCGCGGCCGGCGAAGGTCGTGTCGTAGTCCTCCATCCGCTCGCGCACGCGCTCGGTCGTAGCGGCGAGCCGCGAGCGGATCCAGCGATCGAGCTCGGTCTGCTCGCCCCCGCCGGACAGGTCTCCGGCGAGGTTCGCGTACTGCACGTAGAACGCGTACGTGTTCCAGAGCGGCTTGAGGAACAGCCGCACCGACTCGCCCACCGTCTCGAGCGAGAAGCGGTAGCCGTCCCAGGGCTGCTTCGAGGTGAAGTAGTACCAGCGGAAGGCATCGGCGCCGTGGGTGTCGAGGACGTCCCATGGGACGACGACGTTGCCCTTCGACTTGGACATCTTCTGGCCGTCCGGATCGAGGATCAGGCCGAGGCAGAGGCAGGTTCGGTAGGAGCTCCGCCCGAACAGCAGCACCGAGACCGCCAGCATCGAGTAGAACCAGCCGCGCGTCTGGTCGAGCCCCTCGCAGATGTAGTCCGCCGGGAAGCGCTCCTCGAAGAGGTGCTCGTTCTCGAAAGGGGCGTGCAGCTGCGCGAACGGCATCGAGCCTGAGTCCCACCACACGTCGATGAGGTCGGGCACGCGCCGGAAGGTCTTTCCGTCGCGCTCGAAGGTCACCTCGTCGACGTACGGCCGGTGCAGGTCGTCCGGGATCTCCGCGCCGAGCGCGCGCAGCTCGTCGCGCGAGCCGATACAGACCACCTCGCCGTCGTCGGCGCGCCAGATCGGCAGCGGCGTGCCCCAGTAGCGCTCGCGCGAGAGCGCCCAGTCGACGTTGTTCTCGAGCCACTTCCCGAAGCGCCCGTGCTTGATGTGCTCCGGATACCAGTTGATCGTCTCGTTGGCGGCCAGCAGCTCCTCGCGGCGCTCCGTCGTGCGCACGTACCAGCCCGTCTTGGCGTAGTAGATGAGCGGCGTATCGCAGCGCCAGCAGTGCGGATAGGCGTGCTCGTACTCGCCCGAGCGGAACAGCCGCCCCGAGTCGCGCAGTGCTTCGATGATGAGCGGGTCGGCCGCGCGCACGTTCATGTCCGCGAACGGGCCGGTGCGCTCGTCGAAGCTGCCGTCCGGGCGCACCGGGTTGTGGATCGTGAGTCCGTTGTCCGTAGCGAGCCGGAAGTCGTCCTCGCCGAAGGCGGCGCCCGTGTGGACGACTCCGGTGCCGTCCTCGACCGAGACGAAATCGCCGGCGAGCACCGTGTGCCCGCGCTCGCCGTAGCCCGTGATATACGGGAAGGGCGGCTCGTAGCGCAGGCCGAGCAGCGCCGAGCCCGGCATCGTCTCCTCCACCTCGGCGTCCTCCCCGAGCACCCGCTCGACGAGCGACTCGGCCAGGATCAGGCGGTCGTCTCCGAGGCGGGCGCGCGCGTAGGTCACGTCGGGATCGACCGCGATCGCCGCGTGCGGCACCAGCGTCCAGGGCATCGTCGTCCAGGCGAGCAGCGACACGCTCGGGTCGTCCTTCAGCGGGAACTTCACGAAGACGGAGGGGTCGATCGTGGGGCGGTAGGCGTCGGCAACCTCGTGGCTCGACAGCGCCGTCCCGCAGCGTGGGCAGTAGGGCACGACGCGGTGGCCCTCGGTCAGGAGCCCTTGGTCGTAGACCTGCTTGAGGCCCCACCAGACCGACTCGATGTAGTCGTCCGTGAGCGTGTAGTAGGCGTCGTCCGTGTCGAGCCAGAAGCCGATCCGCTCCGTCAGCGCGTTCCACTCGTCGATGTAGCGCAGCACCGACTCGCGGCACTTGGCGTTGAACTCGGCGATGCCGTAGCGCTCGATGTCGTGCTTCGACGTGAAGCCAAGCTCCTTCTCGATCTCGAGCTCGACCGGCAGGCCGTGGCAGTCCCAGCCGCCCTTGCGCGGCACCTGGTGGCCGGTCATCGTCTGGTAGCGCGGGAAGACGTCCTTGTAGACGCGGCTCAGCACGTGGTGTGAGCCGGGTCGCCCGTTCGCGGTCGGCGGGCCCTCGGAGAACGTGAACAGCGGCGCGCCCTCGCGGCGGCGGATCGACTCGTGGAAGACGTCGCGCTCGCGCCAGCGCTCGAGCACGCCCTGCTCGAGCTCGGGGAACGACTGCGCGCTGTCGACTGGGCGGTAACGGGCCATCGGGCGTTCGATTCTAGGTGGCCGTGCCGAGCGCTCCGGGCGTGCGATGCTGATGTGCCGTGCGCGTGTTGGTTGTCGAGGACGAGCTGAAGCTCGCGAGCCTCATCCGCAAGGGGCTGCGCGAGGAGGGATTGCTCGCCGACGTGGCGGTGAAGGGCGAGGACGCGATCTGGATGGCCGCCGCCACCCCCTACGACGCGATCGTGCTCGACGTGATGCTGCCCGGCATCGACGGCTTCGAGACCTGCCGGAGCCTGCGCGAGCAGGGCGTGCGTACGCCGATTCTGATGCTCACGGCCCGGGACGCCGTGGAGGATCGGATCGCAGGGCTCGACACCGGCGCCGACGACTACCTCGCCAAGCCGTTCGACTTCGGCGAGCTGCTGGCGCGGCTGCGCGCGCTAGCGCGCCGCGGCCCGGCGGAACGCGGCACGATCCTGCGTGTCGGCGACCTCGAGCTCGAGCCGGCCACCCGACGCGTGCGGCGCGGCGGGCAGGCGGTTTCGCTGTCGACGAAGGAGTTCCAGCTGCTGGAGGTGTTCATGCAGCACCCGGACGAGGTGCTGTCCCGCTACCAGCTGCTCGAGGGCGCCTGGGACACCGGCTACGAGCACCGCTCGAACGTGATCGACGTCTACGTCCGCAACCTGCGCCAGAAGATCGATCGCCCCTTCGCCGTCGAGACGCTCGAGACGGTGCGGGGCGCCGGCTACCGCCTGAAGTCGCGCTGACGCGCGGCGCTCATCGTCCGCTCATCTAACGGCGATGGACTGGACGACATGTCCAGCGCATCGACAGCTTTGACGGCGACCAGGAACGGCGCCGCGCCGGATCTCTCCCCCGAGACGGCGGCGGTCGCGGTACGCGACCTACGCAAGGCCTACGGACGCACCGACGCTCTCCGCGGGGTCACGTTCGAGGTGAGGCGGGGAGAGATCTTTGCGCTGCTGGGCCCGAACGGCGCCGGGAAGACAACGATGATCGAGATCCTCGAGGGCTACCGGCGGCGCACGTCCGGCGACGCCCGCGTGCTGGGGGCCGACCCGGGCCGGCCGACACGCAGTTGGCGCGAGCGCATCGGGCTCGTGCTCCAAGAGTGCGAGCTCGACCCGAATCTCACGGTGCGCGAGACCGTGCGGCTGTTCTCGAGCTTCTACCCGGAGCCGGGTCCGGTCGAGGAGACGATCGAACTTGCCGGCCTCGCCGGCGTGGGAGACACCAGGGTCGGACAGCTCTCGGGCGGCCAGCGCCGGCGGGTCGACGTGGCCGTCGGCATCGCCGGCAACCCCGAGCTGATCTTCCTCGACGAGCCCACCACCGGGTTCGATCCCACCGCCCGCCGCGGCGCCTGGACCATGATCGACGGGCTTCGGGACCTCGGCAAGACGATCCTGCTGACGACCCATTACATGGACGAGGCGCAGCGGCTCGCCGACCGCATCGGCATCCTGCGCGAGGGCGAGTTGGTCGCCATCGGGAGTGTCGAGGAGATCGGCGCCGGCCTGCGGGCCGACGCGCTGATCCACTTCCGCCTCCCGGACGGGTTCGCCCCCCATGACATCGCCGGCGAGGCCGCCTTGCCGGTGGAGATGGAGGGCGACCTGGTGACCATCCGCGCGGCGGACCCCCAGGCCGCGCTCTACCGGCTCACGAGCTGGGCCACGCATGAGGGGGTCCACCTGGCGGGCCTCGAGGTGACGCGCCCATCGCTCGAAGAGATGTTCCTCGAGCTGACAGCTAAGGAGGTCGGCGATGAATGACCTTCGCCTTGTACTGATTCAGACCGGCTACCAGCTGGTCAGCATCGCCCGGAACCGCCGGGCGGTTGTCTTCAGCCTGGTCTTCCCGACCGTGCTGCTCGTGATGTTCAACTCGGTGTTCGTGAAGGGCACCGACACCGTCCACTTCGACGCCATCACGATCGACGCGCACACGTACTTCACCGGCTCGATGCTCGCCTACGCGATCCTGCTCTCCGGCTTCAACTCGCTCGCGATCTCGCTGGTGGCGCAGCGCGAGTCGGGCCAGCTGAAGCGACTGCGGGGAACGCCGGTGCCGGCCTGGACCTTCATGGTCGCCACCGTCCTGCGCTGTGTCACGACCGTCGGGCTGATGACGGTCGTGCTGCTCGCGATCGGCCACTTCGCCTACGACGTGCACATCTCGGGCTCGGCGGTCGGCGACATCGTGCTCTACGTAGTCCTCGGCATCGCCGCGATGTGCAGCGCCGGCATCGCCGCGACCGCGTTGATCGGCGACGTCGACAGCGCGAGCGCAGCCTTACCGCTCATCGCCGTCGTGCTGTCGCTGATCTCGGGGATCTTCGTCTCGATCGACCAGCTGCCCACCTGGCTGGCGGACGTCGCGCGAGTCTTCCCGGTCTATCACCTGACCACCGGCCTGCAGACCGCGCTCGGGGGCGCGTCGCTCGATGCAGGGAACGCGGCCGTGCTCGCGCTCTGGGGCCTGGGCGGGATAGCGGTCGCGGCCAGCCGCTTCCGCTGGGAGCCCCAGGGGGTGCCGGCATGACGGCCAGCTCCGATCGCCTCGACCCCGCGCTGCTCAAGCTGGCGGGCATCGTGCTCGTCGGCGCGGTGGCCGTGCAGTTCGACATGACGATCGTCAATGTCGCGATCGACACGCTCGGGCGCGACCTGCACGCCTCCCTGTCGACGATCCAGTGGGTCTCGACCGGCTACCTGCTGGCGCTCGCGATGGTCATCCCGCTGGCCGGCTGGTCCGTCGACCGCTTCGGCGCCAAGCCGATGTGGATGTTGTCGCTGGTGCTCTTCCTGGGCGGCTCGGTCCTGTGCGGCCTCGCCTGGTCCGCCGGCAGCCTGATCGCGTTCCGCATCCTCCAAGGGCTGGGCGGCGGGCTGCTGCTGCCGCTGCTGTCCGCGATCCTCGCGCAGGCGGCGGGGCCGCAGCGGCTTGGCCGGCTGGCCGCCGCGATCGCCGTTCCCGCGCTGCTGGCTCCGGTGATCGGGCCGGTCATCGGCGGACTGATCCTCGACAGCTTCAGCTGGCGCTGGATCTTCTTCATCAACGTCCCGATCTGCGCGATCGCCCTGCTGCTCGCCTGGCGCTTCATGCACATCCACACGGAGCGAGGCGAGCATCCGCTCGACGTCCTGGGGCTGACCCTGCTGTCGCCGGCGCTGGCGACGATCGTCTACGGCTTCGCGGAGGCGGGGACGACGGGCAGCTTCACCGGTGCCCGGGTGATCGTGCCGCTGGTGCTCGGAGTCGCGCTGCTGGTGGCGTTCTGCGTGCACGCGTTGCGCACCCATATCGAGCCGATCATCGATCTGCGCCTGTTCCGCACACGCTCGTTCTCGGCGTCGGCGGGGGTGATCATGTTCGCCGGTCTCTCGATCTTCGGGGCGATGCTGCTGCTGCCGCTGTACTACCAGCAGGCGCGAGGCCAGAGCGCTCTCGACGCGGGGCTGCTGCTCGCTCCGCAGGGTCTCGGCATGATGCTCGCGCTGCCGATCGTCGGCAGGCTCACGGACAGGATCGGTCCGCGGCCACTCGTCCTCGTCGGTATGGCACTCGCCACGCTCGGGACGATCCCCTACGCGCAGGTCGGTCCCGAGTCGAGCGAATGGGCGCTCGGCGCGTGGCTCGTCGTGCGCGGCGCCGGGCTCGGGGCCATCTTCGTCCCGGCGATGGCCGCGATGTACTACGACCTGCCACTGGGCGCGTATCCGCGCGCGACGAGCGCCGTCCGGAGCATCCAGCAGGTGGGTGCGTCGTTCGGCACCGCGGTGCTCGCCGTCATCCTCCAACACCAAGCTGCAAGCCACGCGGCGGATGGGAACGCCGGCCTCGCCACGGCGTTCGGGCACACATTCTGGTGGGCGGTGGCCTTCACCGCATTGGCACTCGTGCCCGCCCTGTTCCTGCCTGCCCGGCGGCCGATAGGTCCAGCCGAGGAAACGCTGCCCGCGGGGGTCAAGCCACAGGCAGCGTGATCCACACGTCGGCACCTCCTCCCGGGAGGTTGCGCGCGCCCACGCCTCCCCCGTGGGCGCGCGCTATGGCCGCCACTATCGCCAGGCCGAGACCGCTGCCCTCACCGGAGCGCGCCTCCTCGCCCCGGCTGAAACGCTCGAAGGCGCGCGCCTCGAGGCCCTCCGGGAAGCCGGGCCCCTCGTCGATGACGTGCAGCTCGACGTGTTCGCCCGCGTCGCGTGGGACGAGCCGGACGGCTCCGCTGCCGTGGGCGAGGGCGTTCGCAACCAGGTTGTCGAGCGCCTGACTCGCCCGGTCACGGTCGGCGAGCACGGCGCCGGGCGAGCCGTCGCTCTCCGCCCGCAGCTCGCGCCCGGCCTCCTCCGCAGCCGGCCTCGCGCGGAGCACCGCGGCGTCCAGCAGGTCGCCGCTGTCGAGCGGCTCGCGGCGGAGCGGAAGCTGGCCCTGATCCGCGCGCGCGACCACCAGCAGGTCCTCCGCGATGCGTGTCACGCGCCCGGCCTCGTGCTCGGCGGACTCGAGCGCGGCGCGCAGCTCGTCCACGTCGCGCTCGCGGCGCAGCGCGACCTGAATGCCCGTGCGGAGCACCGTCAGGGGCGTGCGCAGCTCGTGACTCGCGTCCGAGAGGAGCCGGCGCTCCCGCGTCAGCGCCGCGTCGAGGCGGGCCAGCAGCTCGTTGAAGGTGCGGCCGAGCGCCTCGATCTCGTCCCCGGTGTCCGGCACCGGCAGCCGCTCGGCCACGTCGTGCTCGGTGATCTGCTCGGCGCGCCGGCGCATGCGCTCGACGGGCCGCAGCGCGGCGCCGGCCACCTGGTAGCCGGTGTAGCTGGCTAGCAGCAGCGCAAAGGGCCCCACGAGCAACAGCAGCGTGCGCAGGCGGTCGAGGGCATCGTCGCGGCCCGCGAGCGAGTTTCCGACGGCCACGACGACCTGGCGATCGGCTCCCGTGGGGGCGCCCTCGGCGAGCACGCGCGCATCGCCGGCCTGCGTCGGCCGGCGCTCCACCATCACCGGCCCGCGCTCCGCGCGCCGGACCTCGGGCACGGTCAGCAGTCGTGTCGCGGACAGCTGTCGCGTGGAGGCGATCAGCCGGCCGTCCGGGTCGTAGAGCTGAGCGAGCGGCTCGCCGCCCTCGGCGAGAGCGTCGCCGGCGGCGGGCTCGTTTCCGACCAGCGCCACGAAGTCCACGGTCCGCTGCCGCAGCTCCACGCCGATCGTGTCATTGAGGTCCCGCGCCCGCTCGGTGTAC
>Ga0081538_10006331_pt1 | contig 10451 bp, 8 predicted proteins | sample TabmetS5T2R1_FD_71022 | JGI IMG/M metagenome (GOLD analysis project Ga0081538, IMG submission 71022) | Tabebuia heterophylla rhizosphere microbial communities from the University of Puerto Rico - S5T2R1 | ecosystem: Host-associated > Plants > Roots > Rhizosphere ...
GGGCGAGGCGCCGGAGGTGGAGATCGCGATCGCGAGCGCTCCGGAGCGGACGATCGCCGGGAGGATGAAGTTGCACAGCGGCGGCACGTCGACGACGTTGACGAGCATCGGACGACGCTCGGCGTCGTCGTGGACCGCGATGTTGACATCGGTGTTGCTCGTCGCCGCGACCACCAGCAGGCACCCGTCGAGGTCGGAGGAGCGGTACTCGCGCCGCTCCCACCGGATCGAGCCCTCGGCGGCGTAATCGGCGAGCTCGGACACCGCGTCGGGGGCGACCAGAGTGACGTCCGCGCCGCACGCGAGCAGGCCCTCGACCTTCTCCAGCCCGATCTCGCCGCCGCCCACGACAAGGGAGCGCCGGCCCTTCAGCAGCAGGCACGCTATATAGAGCGGCGTGTCGAGCATCCCGCGCACGCACGACTGGTCGCAGGTCCCCTTGCGGAGCTGGCACACGCATTCCTTGCCGGTGTAGGCCTGCGCGGGCATCTAGATGCGTGATTCCGCGGCCACGCGCCTCATCCGGGCGTGCGCGCTTGTCGGATTACTCATTTGGGCACAGGGTAGTGAGCCGGCCCTCCGGCGGTGCCCCGTCCGACACTGGTGGCCCGCTTCTGGCGAGCGAGAGTCAAGCATGGCAAGGACGCAGGGAGCCCGAATAGCAGCGCTATTCGGGCGACCGAGGACGCAGCCAGGCGCAGATTCGCAGCCGCCAGAACGGGGCGTCCATTGGTGGACGGGGCACTACACGTCGCGCATGCCCGAGACCGCCAGCGCGACCGCGACGACGATCCCGAGCGCCGCCAGCAGCTGAGCCGCGAGGACCGCCGGCACCCGAACCCGGGTCGTGGCGGCGATCGCGACGATCGGCAGCGTCAGCGCGGCCGCGCCGAGGACCCTGCCGGCGGGCTCGTCCGCTCCGAAGCTGAGCGCGACGCATGCGAGCTCGGGGGTGACCAGCACGGCCGCGAACGGGCCCGCGACCGCATTGGGCCACACGAGGGTGCGGATGCCGGTGACCGCGAGCACGACCCCGGCGGCGATCCGGAACGACTCGGGGCTGATCGAGAGCGCGTCCAGCAGATCGTCGGCGAACAGCGTGGCGACGACCACCAACACGGCGCCGCACGCGAGGGCCAGTCCGATGGTCGGAAGCGAGGGCTTCGACTGCTCGCGAGCGAGCGCGACCCGCCCGGAGTTGGTGGTCGCGAGGAACCCGGCAAGTATGAAGCCGAAGCTCATCGCAGTACGTCACGCGCTCCCAGCAGCGCCGCGATCGCGTGCTGCTGGTCGTCCATCTGGGTGTAGCCGTCATCGAACCACGCCCCGCGGGCGAGTCGATTCTGCGCGCCAGCACTCACCTGCCGGTCGACGAGCACGCCGGCGTTACAGCTCACGCGATCGCCGAGCCTTCCATGGAGGTCGGCGAGCCGCGGCTCGGCGCCCGCCAGGCGCCACAGGGCGGCGGCCGCCTCGCCGTCGGTGCCAAGCGACGACCCGGACTCCGATAGCCGATTGAGGGCGCTCCCCTCGTGCTGCGACTCGTAACGAATCAGGTAGCCGAAGTAGCCCGCGAGCCAGCGCGCGTACTCGACCTCGGTCGCGGTCAGCCCGGACGGCTCCAGCTCCGCGAGCCCGTAAGCCGCCCAGTGGTCGGGCTCGCGAAACCCGCCCTCGACCTCGTCGCGGCGTGTCGCGAGGTACTCGGCTACTCGGTGGGCGGGTCCGGCCCAGCCCTCGGCGGGGAACGCCCGCTCGAGCAGCGCCATGGCGTAGAAGGCCTCGCCGGTCGCAAACTTCCCATACACGCCGGGGAGGCTCCGCTTCGCGTACCGCTGGTAGTACTGAAGGATGCTGCCGTCGGCCTGCAGCTGGAAGACGAGGAAGCTGCCGATCCTCCTCGCGAGCCTGTCGTAGCGCCGCTCCCGGGTCGCCTTCCGCCGGTTCATCAGGGCGACGACGAGGAGCGAGTTGGTGCCGACGTCGACAGACTCGCCGGGCGGCGCGAAGGCGGTCCAGCCGCGCTGCGAGATCAGGTTCTCGCGCACGTAGCCGAGCGCCGCGTCGGCGGCGCCGATCCGGCCGAGTGCGTACAGCGCCGCCATCACCCCCGCGTGGCGGGTCGTGTTGTAGTCCGACGACACCCTGTCCTCGTCCGAGTAGTAGCCGTAGAGGAAGCGGCCGTCGTCGCGCTGACCGCGCACGAGCCAATCGCCTCCCGCATCAGCCGCCCGCGCGACGGCGCCCGCGTCGACCGGGGGGCACGTCTCGGCCGGGACTACGACGACCCGGAGCAGAAGGGCCAGGATCCCCCACAGCGCGACCTGGCCGATCAACCAGCGCCGGTGCTTTCGCCAAGCGCTCAAAGGTGGTCGCAGCGTAGTCCAGGCGGCGCCTCCCCACCCGTAGTGGGAAAGCGACGCCGAGGACCCCTGCTACCCTCGCCGGCCGAATGCGACTGATAGTCACCGAGAAGAACAACAGCGCCCGCAGGATCGCCGAGATCCTCGGAAACGGCGCGAAGGAAAGCGCGTCCTACAAGGTGCCGTACTACACGTGGTCGGACGCCGACGGCGACCACATGGCGATCGGGCTCAAGGGCCACGTGCTCAATCCGTCGTTCCCGGACGGCTACTCGAACTGGCAGAAGACCGACCTCCACGAGCTGATCGACGCGAAGCTCGTCAAGGAGCCCACGGACAAGAACGTGCTCCGCGCGCTTCGCAAGATGGCCAAGGACGCCGACAGCGTCGTGATCGCGACCGACTTCGACCGCGAGGGCGAGCTGATCGGGCTCGAGGCGCTGTCCGAGGTGCTCGAGGTCAACCCCGAGGTCGAGTCCAAGGTCAAGCGGGCGCGCTACTCGGCCCTGACCAGGGACGAGATCGAGCGCGCGTTCGCCAACCTCGACCAGCTGTCCTACGAGCTCGCGTACGCGGGGGAGGCGCGCCAGGACATCGACCTGATCTGGGGAGCCACGCTGACGCGCGCGGTGTCCCTGGCGACCCGGCGCTTCGGCTCCAACTTCCTCTCCGTGGGTCGAGTGCAGAGCCCCACCCTGGGACTGATCGTGGAGCGCGAGCTGGAGCGCCGGGCGCACAAGCCGCAGCCGTACTGGGAGGTGCTGGCGCGATTCCAGCATCCCGACGACGCCTTCGAGGCGCACCACGCGGTGGACAAGTTCTGGAAGCGCGAGGAGGCCGACGCGGCGGTCGCAGGGACGAAGAGCCCGGGCGTCGTGAGCGCGATTACCTCCCGCAAGGTCAACCGCCGGCCCCCGACGCCCTTCAACACGACCGCGTTCGCGGCCGAGGCGTCGAGCCGGCTCTCGATCACCCCATCGCGGGCGATGCGCGCCGCGGAGGACCTCTATATGGACGGCTTCATCTCCTACCCGCGCACCGACAACACCGTCTACCCGAGCTCGCTCGCCACCCGCGAGCTCGTCGCCTCGCTGGTCAGGATCCCCGAGTTCGAGGCGGCCGCGCCGTTGCTCGACGGCAAGCTGAAGCCGACCCGCGGCAAGAAGGAGACCACCGACCATCCGCCGATCTACCCGACCCAGGCGGTGAACCCCGGCGGCCTCGACGGCGTCCACCGCCGGGTGTACGAGCTGGTCGTGCGCCGCTTCCTCGCCACCTTCGGCAAGCCGATGATCACGGAGTCCACCCGGGCGGAGATCGAGGCCGGATCGGAGACCTACTTCGTGCGCGGCAGCGTCGTCGTAGAGCCTGGCTACGCGGCGATCTACACCTACGCGCGCTCCGCCGACGACGAGATCCCGAGGCTCGAGGAGGGTCAGAGCCTGGAGCTCGACGGCGAGCCGTGGATCGTCGACAAGGAGACGCAGCCGCCGAGCCGGATCGGTCAGGGCAAGCTGCTCGAGATGATGGAGGAGCGGGGGCTGGGCACAAAGGCGACCCGGCCGGACATCATCCAGAAGCTGTTCGATCGCGGCTACGTGTTCGGCAACCCGCCGTCGCCGACCGAGACGGGGATCGCGATGTACGAGGCGTTCAAGCGCTACGTGCCGCGCATGGCGACCCCCGAGATGACCGCCGAGCTGGAGCGGGACATGGACGAGATCGCGGGCGGGAAGACGAAGAAGGACGAGGTGCTCGAGATCAGCCGCCAGATGCTGCACGGCACCTACGAGGAGGTCGCCGACAAGGAGGAGGACCTCGCGAAGGTGATCTGGGCGGGGATGGACGAGGATCGGATCCTAGGGCCGTGCATCGTATGCGAGCGAGCAGGGCGCAAGCACGACGACGGCTCGCCCAACATGCTGCGGATCATCCGCGCCCGGAAGTCGGGCAAGCGGTTCGTCGGCTGCCAGGGGTGGGAGGCCGACAACCCGGACGCATGCGACGTCACCTTCCCGCTGCCCCAGCGCGGCGAGGTGTTCAAGCTCGAGGACCGGTGCTCGATATGCGGCGAGACGCCGCGGCTCAAGGTGGTCCCGTTCCGCGGACGCCCGTGGAACCTGTGCCTGAACGAGGAGTGCCCCTCGATGGAGGAGATGCGCAAGCGCCGCGCCGAGCGCGAGGCGGCGAGGGCCGCCAAGGAGGATTCGGAGAAGATTGACGGTGACGGCGCTTCCGGCGATGGCGCCAAGGCCGACGGCGCAAAGGTCGATAGCGCAGGGACGAAGACCCGGGCGAGGCGCTCGGCGAACGGGCGCCGCTCCCGCTCCGGGAAGTCGCGCTCGCGCAGCCGGAGCTGAACCGGAGCGCGTTGTTCATCACGCTCGAGGGGATCGACGGCTCGGGCAAGACCACCCAGGCCGAGCTGCTGGCGAATGCGCTCGGTGACGACACGGTCCTGGTCCGCGAGCCGGGCGGGACCGCGGCCTCGGAGCGGATCCGCGAGCTGGTCGCCGACCCCGGCGTCGCGCTCGAGCCGGTCGCGGAGCTGCTGCTGTTCTGCGCATCGCGGGCCCAGCTCGTCGCCGAGGTGATCCGCCCCGCGCTCGACGCGGGTCGCGACGTCGTGTGCGATCGCTTCAGCGACTCGACCGCCGCCTACCAGGGGGCGGCTCGAGGCGTGAGCGTCGAGATCGCGGTGAGCGTGAACCTGGTGGCGACCGGACGCCTCGACCCCGACCTGACGATCCTGCTCACGATCGACCCCGAGCGGGCGGCGGCGCGGGGCCTCGGGAACGATCGCTTCGAGCGCGAGGGCATCGAGTTCCAGCGCAAGGTGGCCGAGGCGTACGATCGGCTCGCGCGCAGCGATCCGGGCCGGTTCGCGGTTCTCGACGCGGCGGGGAGCATCGAGGAGGTGCACGCACGGGTGATGGCGGCAGTCGAGGCGGCGTCGTGAGCGCGAGGCTCTACAAGGGTGGGGGTGGGCGGGGAATTTGATGTTGGGCCGAGCGCGAACTGAGGTGACGTCATGAGCGAGACCACGAGCGAGACTGCGGTCGCGCCGACGCTCCGCGAGGCCACCGAGCACCAACCCGCCGCGCGGGTCGCCCTCGAGGCCGCAGCGGCTGCGCCACGCCACGCTTACCTCTTCGTCGGGCCGAGGGGAACCGGCAAGCGCGACGCGGCGCGGGCGTTCTCGGCCGAGATCCTCGCGACCGGGGCGCCCGACCCCGACGACGCGCGAAGGCGTGCCCTCGCCTGGCCCTCGCCGCATCCGGACCTCGTGTGGCTGACCCCACCAGGCACCCAGCATCTCGTCGAGGAAGTTCGCGAGCGGGTGATCAGGGGCGCGGCATACCGGCCGTTCGAGGGCGAGCGCCGGGTGTTCGTGATCGAGGCGGCCGAGGCGATGGGGGACGAGAGCCAGAACGCGCTCCTGAAGACCCTCGAGGAGCCGCCCGCGTTCGCCCACCTGCTTCTGCTGAGCTCCGAGCCGGCGACGCTGCTCGAGACGGTGATCTCGCGTTGCCAGCCGGTTCGATTCGCCCCGCTTCCCCCGCGCGCCGTCGAGGAGCGGCTCGCGAGCGCACCCCTCGAGGCGCCGGAGGCCGAGCGCCGCGCGGCGGCGCGGCTGTGCGGCGGCGACGCCGAACGGGCGCTCTTCCTGCTCACGGAGCCCGGGCGCGAGCTGCGCTCCCGCGCCGAAGCGTGCGCGCGGGCGGCACGCTCCAACCGCCTCGGTGACGCGCCTTGGCTGGCGTTGCTCGACACGGCGGAGCGGGCCGGGAAGGAGGCCGCGACCGAGACCGTGGCGCGGGTCGCCGAACGCGAGGCGATGCTTCGCGGCGAGCGCGCGCGCCGAAGCCGCGAGCCCGAGGAGGCCGGCCGGCGCGCGGGACGGCGCCGGCGGGTCGAGGTGCTTGACCTGGGGCTGGCGATCTGCGGGGCATGGTTTCGCGACCTCGCCGCGATCGGCGAAGGTGCCGCCGAGCTGGCGGTCAACGCTGACCGGGAGGCCGAGCTGCGCGACGACGCCGAGGGGCTCGACCCACGGGCCGCGCGCCGCGCCGCGGAGCTCGTCCTCGACACGCAGCGGCGCCTCCGGGTCCACGTTTCCGAGGAGCTCGCGCTCGAGGCGCTGTTCTATCGCGCGGCTTCAGCCCTTCCCTGAAGCACGCAAACCCCTTCCCACCGCGGACCGCGCGATGTGCTTGTCACATCGCGCGTTTGGTTCTTGTGTTAAGAGATACACATGGCGCCTGCGCTCCGCCGGTCGGATGGACCGGTACGTCCACGTCGTCGTGTCGGCGTCAGGCTGTGGCTTGGGCTCGCGTTCGCCGGGGTGGGGATCGTCACCGGCGCGTCGGTGTACGCGTTCGTCAGCGGGTCGACCGAGGAGTCCGCGGAGGAGCGCTCCGTCGAGATCACCGTCGGGCGCACCGTGACGCTCGCCAACGAGCTGGGCGAGTTCGACCGCGGAGCGACCGAGTCGGTGCTCGAGGACAATCGCAGCGAGGACTTCGTGGCGTGGGTCTTCGACCGCAAGGGCCGCCTCATCACGCCCGAGAACGTCCTCGGCGTCGACCTCTCCGAGGTCCGCAAGCGCGGTGAGGCCATCCGCGCCGCGCTGCGAGGCGGCCGGGTCGTGCGCGAGCACGGGGGCGAGGTCACGGACGTCTCGGTCCCCGTGTTCCGCAACGACGAGCGCGCCGGCGCCGTGCTCACCCGCGCGACGAGGCCGCCCGAGGTAGTGGGCGCGCTCGAGGCGGTCCGCGAGGATCGCCTGACGGCGCTCGCGATCGCGGTCGGGATCGCGGTCGTGCTCGGGCTGATCGTCGCGAGCCTTCTCACGCTGCGCCTCAAGCGGCTCGCGGACAGCGCCGCGCAGCTCGCGGAGGGGCGGCTGGACATCCCGATGGCGTCCGGCGGCCGCGACGAGATCGGGGACCTCGGCCGGGCGCTCGAATCGATGCGCACGGCGCTGCGCGGCACGTTCCGGGTGCTCTCGAGCGAGCGCGACCGGTTGTCCGCCGTCCTCCACGCGCTGAACGAGGCAGTGATGGTCGTCTCAAAGCACGGTGCCGTTCGTTTTTCCAATCCGGCCGCGGCGCCGCTGATCGGCGCCGACGGCTCGCCGATCGAAGCGCTCGGCCCGTGGCTGCGGCGCGCCGCGCAGCGTGGCGAGGCCTCGAGCGACGCGCTGCGGGTAGCGGAGCGAGTGTATGCGCTCCAGGCGCGTGAGCTCGCGGCCGAGGACGCGGTCCTGGTCGTGGTTCGCGACCGAACCCGCGAGCTGCGCAAGGAGGTCGCCGAGCGCGAGTTCATCTCCAACGCGGCGCACGAGCTGCGCAATCCAATCGCCGGGATCTCGGGCGCGATCGAGGTCCTGCGGGCGGGCGCCAAGGACGATCCCGAGGCGCTCGAGCACTTTCTGGTGCGCCTCAACGAGGACGCCGACCGGATCAGCCGGCTCACCCACTCGCTGCTCACGCTCGCCAGGATCGAAGCGGTCGGCGAGAGCGAGTCCGAGGTGGTCGACGTGACGCTCGCCGCGCAGGAGGCGATCCAGGCGCTGGTCCCGCCCGAGGGGGTGCGCGTCGAGCTCGACGCGGGGCCCACTGTGTTCGCCGACGGCGATCCGGCGCTCGTGCGCCAGATCCTCATCTCCCTGCTGACGAACGCCTACAAGAACACTCCGCCCCAGGGGACCGTTACCCTTCGCGCGCGCGGTTGGGAGTCCGCGTCGCCCGCTTCGTCGGGCGAGGGCGGGATTCGTTCGGAGGAGGATGTGTTGATCGAAGTCAGCGACACCGGAACCGGCATCCCACCCGAAGAGCGGGATCGGATCTTCGAGCGCTTCTACCGCGGTCGCAACTCGCTCGAGAAGGAGGGGTTCGGCCTCGGGCTGTCGATCGCGCAGCGCATGGTCGAGACGATGGGCGGCGAGATCGGCGTCCACTCCGAGCTCGGCAAGGGCAGCACCTTCTGGGTCAAGCTACCGACGGCGAAGACGGCGCCGACGCCGGTCGCGTAGTGGAGGCCGCCACGATGGCAGCGGGCAGGATCCTGATCGCGGACGACGAGCCCTCGGTTCGCGACTCGGTCGGATACGCGTTGCGACAGGAGGGCTTCGACGTGATCCTTGCGGTCGACGGTGACGACGCGGAGGAGAAGCTCGGAGACGACAACCCGGAGTTCGACCTCCTGGTCATCGACATCATGATGCCCGGGCGCAGCGGGCTCGACCTGTGTCGAGACGTGCGGGGGAGAAGCCCGGTCCCGATCATCCTGCTGACGGCGAAGGACGCCGAGGTCGACAAGGTCGTCGGGCTCGAGGTCGGCGCCGACGACTACGTCACGAAGCCGTTCTCGGTTCGCGAGCTGCTCGGCCGGGTGCGGGCTCAGCTCCGGCGCCGCGAGCTGGACCGCAGCTCGGCAACGGGCGAGGCGGCGACGATCGAGGCCCCGTCGGTGCGAATCGACCTCGCCCGTCACCTCGTGACGGTGCGCGGCGAGCCGATCAACCTCACGCGCTCGGAGTTCCAGGTACTGAGGCTGCTCGCCGGCCGGCCCGGTGAGGTGTTCAGCCGCCGGGAGATCATGGAGGAGCTGTGGCAGAGCGAGTTCCAGGGTGACGTGCGGGCGTGCGACGTCCACATCTCGAACCTGCGCCAGAAGATCGAGCGCGACCCGCAGGAGCCCGAGCTCGTGCTGACGGTCCGGGGCGTCGGGTACAAGCTCGCCGAGTAGCTCAGTCGCACCCTCGAATCGGCGACTGATGCATTTGGTAGCCCATGGGGTACCGAATGCTTCACTTGTCGTTCTACTCGCGCTTCACCTGAGACCCGCCGACGATCGCGTCCCTGCCGTCACCGAAGCGCACCCACGCCTTGTTCCCGCCGTCGTAGTCGGGCGCCCACAGGACGAGCGTCGCCGGCTGGCGCTCCTCGGCGTCCGGGGGACCGACCGAGCACCGCTCCGAGCCCTCGTCGTCGAGGCCGCGCCACACCCGCACGAACGGGTTCGCTTCCCATTCCTCTGCGATCGTCGAGGGAACGCGGTGGCCGGGATGGACGCGCGTCGCGGGCGCCAGCTTCATCAGCCGCTCCATCACGGACGCGCGCAGCTCGTCGAACCCGTTCGGGCCGCCGCCGAGCGTGCCTCCGACGGTTCCCTTGAACAGCACGTCGGCGGTGAGACAGTCCGTCCCGTCGACGAGCAGCGCCAGGTGGTCCGGGCAGTGACCCGGCGTGTGCAGCCCCTCGATCCGCAGCTCGCCGGACTCCACGACGTCGCCGTCTCCGATCGTCTCGCGCACCGTGCCCCCGAGCTGCGCCGCGCAGAGCTCGTGCGCGACCACCGGCGCGCCGACGCGCTCGGCGAGCCGCTCCACCCCGATCACGTGGTCGAAGTGGTGGTGGGTGAGCAGGACGTGGGTGATCTCGGTGCCCTCGCGCTCGACCCGCTCGACCAGCGGGTCGGTGACCGCGTTAGAGTCGACCAGCACGCCGCTCCCGCCGGGCCGATCGACGATCAGGTAGGCGTTGGAGAGCCACTCGGACTGCTCGACGCGCTGCAGGATCACTTGAGCTCCTACTATCCTCGATTCGCCGCCGCCGCGCCGGCGTAGCTCAGTTGGTAGAGCACTTCATTCGTAATGAAGGGGTCCCCGGTTCGAGTCCGGGCGCCGGCTCTTGACCCGCCTCTCGGTCGTGGTCGTGACCTACAACTGCCGGGAGGCGGTGGGACGCTCGCTGCCGCCGCTCCTCGCGCAGCTTCGCGAGGGCGACGAGCTGGTCGTCGTCGACAACGCGTCCACCGACGGCACCCCCGATGCGGTTCGCGAGCTCGCTCCCGGCGCGGCCCTGCTCGAGGCGGGCGGAAACCTCGGCTTCGCCGCGGGGTGCAACGCCGGCGCCGCCCGGGCGTCGGGCGAGCTGCTGCTGTTCCTCAACCCCGACGCCGTGGTCTCGCAGGGGTTTCGCGCCGCGATCGCCCGCCCGCTCGCCGACGATCGCGACTGGGCCGCCTGGATGGGCCTCGTGACCGCCGCGGGCGGCCGCGTAGTCAACACCGAGGGCGGCG
>Ga0081538_10006332_pt1 | contig 10450 bp, 8 predicted proteins | sample TabmetS5T2R1_FD_71022 | JGI IMG/M metagenome (GOLD analysis project Ga0081538, IMG submission 71022) | Tabebuia heterophylla rhizosphere microbial communities from the University of Puerto Rico - S5T2R1 | ecosystem: Host-associated > Plants > Roots > Rhizosphere ...
CCTGGGCGGGCGGTCACCGAGCGCCGCGTCGAGCTCGGCGTGCAGCCGCTGCTGCGCTTCGGGGTGGTGTGCCAGGAGATACCAGCACCAGGTGAGGGTACTGGCCGTGGTCTCGTGTCCCGCCAGGAAGATGGTCACCACCTCATCGCGGATCTGCCGGTCCGTCAGCCCCCCTCCGTCGCCCTCGGTGTCCTGCGCCAAGAGCAGCATCGAGAGCAGGTCACCGCGGTCAACCCCGGACACTCGACGCTCGCGCAGCATGCCGTAGACGCGTGCATCCAGGCGCTCGCGCGCGGCGATAAACCGGCGTGCGGACGGCAGCGGCAAGCGCTCCATGAACGGTGCGAAGAAGAAGGTCAGCGGCCCGAACAGCCGGCCGCCCGAGTCGATGTACTCACGCACCTCGTCGGCCGTGGTGGCATCCGTAGAACCGAACATCGTCTCGGCGACGATGCCGAACGTCAGCCGCCTCATCTCGGAGCGGATCGCCAACACCGCGCTGTCGTGCTGGGCGTCGCGCCAGCGCTGCGCGTGCGCCACCATTACCTCGCCGTACGCCGGCAGCCGCTCACGGTAGAAGGCGGGCTGCACGAGCCGCCGCTGCCGCCGGTGCGCCTCCCCTTGGGCGCTGAGGAGGCCCTCACCGATGAGGCGCTTGGCGGCCTCGAAGGCGAGGCCGGTGAATCGGCGGTGGTGCGTGACCAGCACGTCTCTGACGTGATCGGGGTGGTTCAGGAGGTAGAGGTGCTTCCACCCGAGCGTGGCGTGCGCGATGTCGCCGTACTCCCGCGCCACCCTCGTCACGAGGCCGAGCGAATCGCGACGGAAGGCCAGCAGTAGCTCGCCCGGATAGCGGCTGCGCGGACCGGGCGGGTAGGGAACCGAGTGTTTATTGCCCCGTAAGGTTAATATACTGCGTCGTATCATGCCGCCTCACAATCATCGCTGGGCTTGACCCCTTGCCCCCACAAGCGGCGAGGGGACTGCAGCGATGCGCTCACCTGGCGCCGTCGCCGGTAGCTCTATAATTGAGGAAACCGCAGTCCCTGGGGTGGGTGCAGCACGGACAGTAGCGGCGACATGGTTCCCAACAGGCTGATGTCGATGCTCTGAATCGTGGGGCGACCACACATGCCCATGGCCATCTCCAGCTCGTCCCGGAGCATCTGCAGGACCGCACGCAGGCCGGCCTCGCCGTCCACGGCCAGACCCCAGAACAGCGGACGCCCGATGAGAACGGCCCTGGCCCCTAGCGCCAGCGCTTTGAGCACGTCGGTGCCACGCCTGATGCCGCCGTCCAAAAAGACCTCGATCCGCCCATCCACCGCCTCGACGACCTCGGGCAGCACCTCGACGCTGGCGAAGGTCGTATCCAATTGACGCGCCCCATGGTTGGACACGATCACCCCTTTCACCCCATGCTCGGCGCACAGCCGGCCGTCCTCCCCCGTCATGATGCCCTTGACTACTAGCGGCAACGGCGTGTTGGCCGCCAGCCAGTCCAGGTACGGCCAGGTGGCCGAACGGTCGATCAACTGATTGACCCCGCGCGGCGCATCAGTGCTGGTGCTCCAGGACATTTCCTGAACTTCCAGTCCGGCATAGTTCGGTGACGGTGAGTTGGAGTAGTTATTGCGAATATTGCGCTCCCGCTTCGCCCGCACGGTGGAGTCCAGGGTCAGACAGAGTGCGCTATACCCAGCGTCTTGGGCGCGTTGGGCCATCATCTTGCTCAGACCCCGGTCGCGGTAGAGGTATTGCTGGAACCAGATAGGGCCCGTCGCCGCCTTCGCCACTTCTTCCAGTGTATAGCTCGACCCCGAGCTAAGGAGCATCACGGTCCCCATCGCCCCTGCTGCCCTGGCCGTGGCCAGCTCGCCATCCCGGTGGGCTCTGCCGTGATTGCCCGCAGGGTCTAACAAGATGGGGAACTCGACCCGCTGTCCCAGTACGGTGGTGGACAAGTCTCGCTGGCTGATATCGACGAGCATGCGCGGACGCAGCATGATGGCGTCAAAGACCGCGCGCGTCCGCTTGAGGGTGATCTCATCGGTGGCACCGCCTGCGATAAAATCGTACTCCGGCTTTGGCAGACGCTCCTTGGCGAGCGCCTCGTACTCATAGATGTTGACTGGACCTCCGGTCATCGTTGTCCCCCTCCTCCGCCCTGTCGTTGGTCTGCGTGTCGCTCCCTGAGCACGCCCCCCACTCCTCCAGCCTTCCGCCTTCACACGTGGTGGGGTGAGTTAGAGCATCGCACGCGCTCTTGCCGAAAGCCATTGCCACGTCTTTGGTAGCACATTCGCTGGAGCAAGTAAACAGATGCCCCAGGCAAGCTGTCCCGCTCAGGTGATACGCGTGCTATACTCATTTCCCAACATCGGACATCACATATTTTCCCTTGGGGTTTGCAGGACAAGCCACCGCTGTGACCGCAAACCGCTGACCGTTGGCAGCCAGAGTCAGTCGGCGCCGCCATATGGTATTGGTTTGCGGTGCGATCGGCGCTGTTGAACAGTCGATGGAGGAGAGTGTGGAGGGACATCTGCGCGCAGTCTTATGGAAGCTCTGGAGCTGGATCGATGCGAATATCCTCGACCTCGGCCGCCAGATGCGGCTGAGCTATCTGCCACCGCTGATGGTCTACATGGCAGCGGGGATCTCTGGGCTGACCGCCATCGTTGGGACCTTCTTCGTCAAGGACTATCTGGGACTCTCGGCGGAATTTCTCGCCATGCTGAGTTTTTGGGCCGGCATACCCTGGGCCCTGAAAATGCCCCTCGGCCACCTCGTCGATCTTCTGTGGCGGTGGAAGTCCCTATTGGTTCTTCTGGGCGCGTCACTCATCGCGGCGAGCTTGGGAATTATGCTGGGCTTGTTGAGTGCCCCATCGTCCATGGCCCGCTACATGAGCGTCGAGGCCTGGTTTGTCCTGAGCACCCTACTATCGCCATTCGGCTATGTGATTCAGGACGTCGTCGCCGATGCCATGACGGTGGAGGCCGTGCCGGTGGTTGACGATGCCGGTCAGCCCTACGACGAGCACACCATCAAGCTCATGCATACGACCATGCAAACCCTCGGCCGCGTAGCCATCGTTGGCGGTGGCATCGCCGTGTCGGTGGTGAATATTCTGATGTTCCGCGGCGCCGGTGCCATGACAGAAGCCATGAGGGCTGCTATTTACATCGACATCTACAGACTGGCAATGCTCATCCCGGCCATCTCCGTGCTCGGCGTGGTCGTCGCCGCCATCATGAAACGGATGCGCGTCCATGTGTTGCGCCGTGCCGGGGTACCCGCTGACGAGGTCGCGCGCCTCCTCAACCCGCAAGAGGAACCACCCCGCCCCAACTGGTGGATCCTCGGCGGCAGCCTCGTCTTTGCGGTATTTACGCTGGTGATGGGCTTGCGCGAGGTACCCTATAATCAAGAGATCATTTTCGCCGGCTCGATGGCCATCGTGCTGTTCCTGATGGCGAAGCTCTTAAGGGACCTCAGTCCGGCCTCGCGCCATACCCTTCTCGGCACCGCCGTCATCATCTTCGTGTTCCGCGCGCTCCCGCTGCCTGGAGCCGGTGCGACCTGGTGGGAGATCGATGTCCTGGGTTTCGATGAACCATTCCTCGCCAAGCTGGCTTTGATCAGCCAATGTCTGGCTCTGCTGGGGATGTTTATCTTCCGCCGCTTCATGGCTGAGCGCTCCATCGCCTACGTGGTCGGTTTTCTGACCCTTGTAGGGACGGCGCTGACGTTGCCGATCATCGGCATGTACTACGGTCTGCACGAGTGGACTGCGGCCTGGACGGGCGGCATCGTCGATGCGCGGTTTATCGCCGTGATCGATACCGCCTTGGAGTCGCCCCTGGGGCAGGTGGCGATGATCCCGATGCTGGCCTGGATCGCCAACAGCGCACCCGCGCAGTTGAAAGCCACCTTTTTCGCCGTGATGGCGTCCTTCACGAATCTGGCGCTGTCGCTCAGCACCCTCGGCACCAAATACTTGAACCAGATCTTCCTCGTCACCCGCGAAGTCCGCGATCAGGCCACCGGTGCGCTTGTCGTGCCAGCGGATTACAGCGAACTGGGCATCCTGCTCATTACAGTGACCCTGCTCAGTTTGCTCCTGCCGATGGCGACGATTGTCATCATCCAGAAATCCCCTTGGCGCAGCCACGAGTAGATGTCCAGCCCGGCAGCATAGCCCCTATGCTGCCGGCTGTGCCTGGCATACCTGTTTCGCCACCATTCTGGATCCACGACCTGAACGGCCATACCAGAGGCAGTATTCCGGACCACACTGAGGAACCGAGTGGCACGCCCCTTGCTCTGCCATACTGGGGAGTGCGACGCATCCTTAGGCGGGTAAATCGCCAGAGGAGGGACAGCTATGGCGACGATAACTCGACCGCATCGATCATCTGACAAAGGCCAGATCGCGCTAGAGTCGGCGCTCTTTTGCCTCGAGTGTGAGATCATCTTCGTAGGCGAGGTCTCCTGTCCCCGGTGTACCGGTGAGGCAGTATGGCCTTTGGCTGAGTGGGTACATCCCATCCGGTCGGGGGCGGCCATCTCAAAGCGGGAAGGCGACATTCCCGAGATCTCTCAGAATGAGAGATATTCAGAAACCATCTCATGAACCGTGCGGCCCGCTTGTCGGCTGACGCGCTAAAGAGCCTTTGAAACTGATGCGATCGGCAACTGGGAATGGGGTAGCTTGACACGCCTAACACAGAGGAGGGTTACCGATGAAAAAGCTGTTTGCCATACTCATCATGAGCCTGCTGGGTCTTTGGCCCATCGTCGCGCAAGCAGGGGAATCCGGTCGTGCAGGCGAGCAAGCTCCGGAGCAGCGACGGCTTTTCAACAAGGATGAGATCCAAGTGATACAGAAGCGTTTAATGGCGGAAGGATTTAACCCGGGACCAATTGATGGCGAGCTGAACGCTCAGACCGAGGAGGCGATTCGCCAATATCAGCAAAAGCAGGGCATACCCGTGTCGGGGGCACTCGATGAAGCGACCCTGCGGGAATTGCAACTCCCTGCCACCCCCCCGGGTGGAACCAGGTAGTCGGTAGCGCGCGTGATGCTGAACGGCGAGTACAGGCTTGATACCAGGAACATGGAGGGCACCATGCAAGACACCGGGAAAACCTACAAGCTCATCGAACTCGTGGGAGTCTCCGAGCGTTCCACAGAGGATGCCATCCAGAACGCCTTAGCCCAGGCCTCACAGACCCTGAAAGGCCTGTCCTGGTTTGAAGTGAAGGAGATGCGGGGGCTCATCGAAGACGGAAAAGTCAACCAATTTCAGGTCACGTTGAAGATCGGTTTTCGGATCTTGAGCGAGAGCGAGCTTTCACGCGACTAAGCCCCTGTCCTTTGGAGGAGACCGAGACCACAATACTCCTGCACGTTCAGCGCACGACGAGGCGGGGGTCAAGGGACTTAAAACGAACCGTCGTGCAGATGCATGTGCAAGAGGGCCCCCGTTTATGGTATGCCGACTCAACCATAGACGGGGGTTTTTTCCAGGACTGTCCAGCTGTGGGACAAACATTCACAATGCATGCAAGAAGGGCCCGCGCAGACCTTCGAACGCCTACACTGCCCAATCATCCGGCAACTCTGGCGTGCGCATGGGCTTGATCATGACCTCAACGAGCGCCGCCTGTCCGTCCTCAGTGGCGCGGATAGCGCGTCGATAGGCGGGAATCAGGTCACGCGGCTGCTCCACCCGTTCGCTATAGGCTCCCAATCCCTGTGCCACCAGGCTGAAATTGCCCCCCAACTGGGCGACTTCCGGAGGTGTTCCAGCAGGCCGGTTCATCCCCATAACGCCGCCGCCAATGCCGCCATTGTTGATCACGATCGTCAGCGTGGGAAGGCCCATGCGGACCGCCGTCTCGACCTCCATCCCCGTCATGCCAAACGATGCATCGCCCAATAAATGAACGACCAGATGATCCGGTCGGCCCAGCTTCGCGCCGATCGCCGCCCCCATCGACCAGCCCATGGCTGCCATCCCGCCCATGCCGACGTAGGTGTTGGGTTTGGTGGAGACCCAGAAGGGGGATAGGTAGCCGCGACTGCCGCCGGCGTCATGGAGGGCGATGGTCCTGTCGCGGTCGACTACCTGCATCAGGTCGTAGATCACGCGGTAGCCGTTGGTAGGCACGGATTCATCGGTGAACACCGGCATCCATTCCCCTAACCACTTGTCCCGCGCCTGCTGAATCTCCGTCACCACCTCCGGTTTGAACCCCCCTTCCCGCACTCCGATGCGATCGCGCACGGCGGCAATGAGCGCCTGGAGGGCCAATTTGGCGTCGGCCAGAATGCCGACATCGGCGCGATAGGTCTTGTTCAGGTCTGCGGGGTCGGCATTGATGTGAATCAGCTTGACGCCGGAGGGAATGGGCCGGCCATCGGTACCATTGGGCATCCGATAGGAGTTACCTACCGCCAGCACCACATCGGCCTTGCGATTGACCTGCAGAGCCGGCCCTGTCGCATAGCGACTGCGCGGATAGACCCCCAGGCCCAGCGATAGCGGATGGTCTTCGGGAAACACGCTCTTCCCCACCAGCGTGGTGGCTACCGGCATGGACAGCAGTTCGGCCAACTCTTTGACCTCGGGCGCCGCACCCGCCGACAGGGCTCCACCACCCGCGTTGAGGATTGGGTAACGAGCCTGTACCAGGAGGTCGGCGGCCTTTTCGATGTCCTGGGGGTCGGGAGCGGCTTTGCGCCCCGGTCCGACGGGGTCATACTGCAGCGCTGCATCAGAAGCCTCAGCCCTCAGGACGTCCTGTGGCATCTCCAGAACCACCGGCCCGGGTGAGCCGGAGCGCAAGGCGGTGAACGCCCGTCGGATGATGCCTGGGATGTCGTCGACCCGCGCAAAGGTGCCCCGCCATTTGACCAGCCCGTCGAAAATACTCGCCGACACCTCCTGCTGATATTCTTTTCCGAGGTTGCGCAAGGGGTGTTGTCCCATGAGCAAGAGCACGGGCACATTGTCGGCGTAGCAATCGGCGATGCCGGTCAGCGTGTTGGTGGCCCCCGGCCCCGTGCCGGTCATCGCCACCCCTACCTGGCCGGTGGCCCGGGCATAGCCGTCGGCGATCTCGACGCCCAATCGTTCGTGCCTGGCGGAAAAGGCCCGCATGGTCGCCGAGTTTCGCAGCGGCTCCCAGAGCGGGGCCAGGCCCCCTCCGGAGAAACCAGTGATGTATTTGACCTCTTCCTTCTCCAGTGCTCGGATCACGGCCTCGGCGCCATTCATGACATCCCCCTCCAGTTCCGGAATCTGCGATGGTTGCGATACACCTGGGGACCACTGGTTCCATCAGAAACATCTCCCCATGCGAGAGGGCTCTATTCTATCATAAGCGGCGTTCCGGTCTTGAGCTTTTGTCCGGGATGAAACGATAGGGAAGCGTCGCGAGGATCGCGCTCGCCCCCTGGCGGTCGCAGGGCGAGCGGCGTTTGCAGCAGGGCAATCGGTCTACGCAGGATTCAGCCATCGCGGTTAATCGAACTTGAACGTCGAGGTCGCCCCTTCCTCGCTAATCATGACCTCCAGAACCGCTGGCTGTCCGGAACGTGTCACATCGATAGCCCGCCGGATGGCCGGGACGATCTCCTGCGGCTTATGAATCCGTTCCCCATGCGCCCCAAGGGCCTGAGCCACGTCGGCGAAGTTCCCCGAGAGCTTCTTGAGCTGATAGCGCGCGGTCGCCACGGGGAAGCGGCTGTCGGGATAGATGGCCATGGTCGCATTGTTCAGAATGATGGTCAGAATGGGAATCTGCGCCCGCACGGCCGTCTCGACGTCCATACCGACCATGCCGAAGGCGGCGTCGCCCATCAGATGGATAACGTCCTTCCCAGGCGCCGCCAGCTTGGCACCCATCGCCAGGCCCAAGCTGTAGCCCAACTGCGTCGATTTGCCCCAACCGATGAAGCTCCTCGGATGGCGCGCTTCCCAGAACGGCACCAGCTGCTCGCGGATGCTCCCCGATTCGTGGGTGACAATGACGTTATCGAGGTCTACTGTGTGCATCAGGTCCCAAACGACCCGGTAGGGATTAATCGGGTCCTCATCGGAGGTTAACTTCGGCATCCACTTGGCCAGCCAGGCCTGCTTGACCGAGATGATCTCCTCCGCCAGCGCCTGATTAGTGGATCGACCGGAGGCTCCAACCTGCTGGCGTACCTCATCTAAGAGCTGAGTGAGCACTAACTTGGCGTCGCCGACCAGCGGGTATTGACACGGGTGGTCTTTGTTGATGTCATCGGGGTCGTTCGTGGCATGGATCAGCGTTTTACCGGACGGGATGGGGACGGCGAAGCCGCTGATGGCAAAGCTACAGCCGATCCCCAACACTACGTCGGCGCGGCGCAGGAAGTGGTACACGCCACCGGTGGTGGCCCGTGACCCGGTACCGACGGAGAGGGGATGCTGTTCCGGGAAGGCGCTCTTACCCGGCAGGGTCGTCATCACCGGAATCTGGAGGAAGTCGGCCAGGCGCACCAATTCGTCGGTGGCCTCAGCATAGAGCACTCCCTGTCCGGCATGGATGATGGGGCGTTCGGCGGCCAGTAGGGCTTGAGCGGCTCGACGAACGGCTTCGGGGTCGGCGGCGCAGCGCACGATAGGAGGCGGCTCATAGACAAAATCCTCACGGACCTCCTCCCCGGCTACGTCCGAGGGGATTTCCAGCAGGACCGGACCTGGGTGCCCTGAGCGCAGTTTGGTGAAGGCCCGCCGCATCAATTCGGGGACACGGGACGCCGAATTGATCTGGGCCGACCACTTGGTGATGGTCTCATAGCTCCGGGTGGGACTGAACGTCGGCGGCACCCCTAGACGGTCGCGATTGGCACCTGCGGGCAAGAGCAGAATGGGCACCGAATCGGCGAAGGCTTGCGCGACGCCGCCGAAAGCGTTCTCCGCCCCAGGCCCGGCCTGCATCAGGAAGACACCGAGGCGGCGCGCATTGTTGATGCGGGAGAAGCCATCGGCCATGTGCACACCGGTGCGCTCCTGACGGCAGACGATGGGCCGGATCCCAGCCGCGGCGGCGGCTTCGATGAGCGAATTGGAGGGCATGCAACCGATCCATTCGATGCCTTCCTGCTTCAAAATGCTGGCGATAGCTGTGACACCGTTCATTGTGGGTCTCCTTCGCGAGTAAAGACAGCGTGCATTCGAAGTCCTGGTGGAGAATACGGAGGTGCCAGCTGGCTCGACTCTGGCTGCACGTATCGCACAAGGGGAGGCGAAATAGTCAATTCGACAGAGACTGGCCACGCTGCCAGGTCGAATCTTAGGCGACGGCAGAGGTTGATACGGGCACCGAGAAAGGGGACAAGGCGGCTGTCTGGGATGGCCTTGACCGCTATCGTATATGAGTCCAGCGTAGCAAGTTAGTCTGACATGGACGCCTCCTTAGGGGCTCCTTATATCATACGCTATCACAGTTAGCAATGGTATTGATTATCTTAGATAATTTCCCCATTCCTCTGGTTTGTTCTTATGCTGTTGAGGTTGCAGCGAAGCTGCATTCTCGGCCAGAACCGCTAGTCTGTCATAAGCCTGGTCTCGGCAAAGTATCTTCTGCTCAACGAGTCCACCACCCAGGGACCATTGGCGAGGTCAGCAGCCAATCGTGGGATCCTCATGAGCTCAACATGGCCGACCGCAAGCTAGCGCTTTCATTCACAGTCCGCTATGATGTCGCACAGCGTGAGGAAGCGGAATCGGGAGATGCATACCCAGAGGAATAGGCGACGAAATTAGACTTTGATGAGAAAGCCGACGCGATCTATCTCCACCTGGGGGACTCAAGATCATCGAGTCTGAAGAGATCAATCCCGGAATTGTGCTCGACTTCAACGAACCCGACCGAGTCGCAGGCATTGAAATCTTGAGCATAAAAGGTCGGAGTCCGCTCGCAAACCTCTACGATTACCTCTTGGCGAAGAGGGAGCAATGAGTCAGGTCATCAATTACCACGGAATGGAAATATCTCTGGACAAAGTCGTCGATTTCTGCCGCCGCTGGAAGATTACCGAGTTCGCTCTTTTCGGCTCCATCCTCCGCAATGATTTCCGACCCGACAGCGACATTGATGTCTTAGTTACCTTTGCTCCCGATGCCTCCTGGAGATTCTACGACCTCGTCAGCATGAAAGAAGAGCTAGAGGCCATGTTCGGTCGATCGGTCGATCTCATCGAAAAACGTCTCGTCGAGAGCAGCGAGAACTATATCCGTCGCAAGCATATCTTGGATCATATGGAAACTATCTATGTGGCGTGACTTGGCCTGGGTTCTTGATATGCTGCAAGCCTCTCGAAAGGCTCTCGAGTATGCGCGCGGCCTCAACGAGGAACAGTTCCAGGCGAGCAATCTTTACCAGGATGCTATCTTACGGCAGTTGA
>Ga0081538_10006333_pt1 | contig 10450 bp, 6 predicted proteins | sample TabmetS5T2R1_FD_71022 | JGI IMG/M metagenome (GOLD analysis project Ga0081538, IMG submission 71022) | Tabebuia heterophylla rhizosphere microbial communities from the University of Puerto Rico - S5T2R1 | ecosystem: Host-associated > Plants > Roots > Rhizosphere ...
TCCGGCTCTCATGCCGAACTCGCCGAGGCATCTAGCCGATGTGCCTGCTTTGGAAGGTGTCTCTGGTTCGACCTGGTGAAAATGGAGATTGATCTCTGTGGGCTCGCCGTCTACAATCGGATCACCCTCTGGCGGGTGTCGGTGCCGTGCGTCGTCTTGAAAATCCGATCAGGAGCAGGAGGACAGCCAATGGTTGTGCGTCACCAGTGGCCCAAAGAAGGTGTTTCCCGCATCCCATATTGGGTCTATACCGACCCGGAAGTCTATGCACGCGAGCAGGAACGTATCTTCTGCGGGCGCTCGTGGGCGTATGTCGCGCTTGAAGCGGAGATCCCGACGGCGGGCGACTTCAAGCGCACCTACATCGGCGAGAAGCCGGTCGTCGTTGTGCGTGACGAGGTCGGTGGCCTCAACGTGGTTGAGAACCGTTGCGCGCATCGCGGTGTGCAGTTCTGCCAGACACACCTCGGCCACGCGACCGAGTTCATGTGCCCGTACCACCAATGGACGTATAATCTACAGGGCGCCCTCATCGGCTTGCCATTCCGCCGCGGCATCAAGCAGCAGGGAGGAATGCCCGCCGACTTCGCTCTGCAACATCACGGCCTACGAAGACTGCAAGTCGCGACGCGCCATGGCGTCGTGTTCGCCACGTTCGCGGACGAGGTCGAACCCCTTGAAGACTATCTGGGCCTGGACATGCTCAAACTCTTCGACCGGGTGTTCGATGGCCGGAAGCTCGAGGTCTTGGGGTACTCGAGACAACTCATCCCGGCCAACTGGAAGCTGATGTTCGAGAACATCAAGGATCCCTACCACGCCAGCCTCCTGCACGTCTTCCTCGTCACCTTCGGCCTCTTCCGAGCCGACAACCCGTCGAAGGTGCAGGTCGACAAGACGGGCCGCCACGGAGCCTTGATCTCCTGGCGTGGCGAGCAGCAGCGCACCGCCGACAACGCCGAAATGAAATCGCTCCTGGAGCACTTCACATTGCAGGATCCGACCATGCTGCAGCCAGTCCGGGAGTTTCCCGAGTACACGGTGGTGATGACGACGCTATGGCCGAATCTCATCATCCAGCAGCAATCGAACACCCTGGCGATGCGCCAGCTGATCACCAAGGGGCCTGAGGCCTTCGAGCTCGCCTGGACGTTCTTTGGCTATCAGGACGAGCCGGATGATCTACGCCAGCGCCGCATTCGGCAGGCTAACTTGATGGGCCCGGCGGGGTTTGTCTCGCTCGACGACAGTGAGGTCATCAAATTCGCACAGGATGGCCTCCGGCAGGACCCGGAAGGGCATGGTGTCATGGAGATGGGCGGTCGCGACTGGCAGGAGTCGGAGTCCCACATGGTCACCGAGGGCGCGATCCGAGCGTTTTACGACTATTATCGCCGGGTGATGGAGCTGTGACGGAGGGCGCATGGCCGCAAGCGAAAATTTCCGCACGCTGAGTCGGCGCCAGCTGCGCCTCGAGATCGAAGAACTGTATGCCGAATACGTCGCCTGTCTCGACGAGGAACGGTTCGAGGAATGGCCGGAATTTTTCACCGACGACACCATCTACCGCATCATCCCGCGCGAGAACTTTGAGCGCGGGCTCCCCATCGCCACGCTCCACTGCGAGAGCAAAGGCTATTTGCGAGACCGCGTCGTGGCGATCCGGCAGACGTCGGTTTACGCCCCACGATACATGCGCCGGCTGATCGGCAACATCCGCATCCTGGGGTGGCAGGACAACTGGCTCGAGGTGCGAGCGAATTACGCCGCCTTCGAGACCTTGCGCGACGCGTTGACGCGCGTCTTCAGCGTCGGGCGGTGCCACGACAAGCTTGTCGACGTGGGCGGCAGCCTCAAGTTCAAAGAAAAGCTAGTGATTTTCGATAGCGAGTTGATCCCTGCTTCACTGGTCTATCCCCTGTGACAACCCCGACGGCTCTCCCACAGTAGAGCTATCCCTTGATGGAGGTGCACCATGGCAGTGACGAAATTGCTGGTGACGTCCCGGCGGCCCTTCGCACAAGAAAAAGCCTTCGGCAATGTCGGCCCCTACGAGCAACTCGACGGCACCGTCTACTTCGCAGTCGATCCGAACTCTCCGGCCAACAGCGTTATCACTGACCTGAAGCTCGCGCCGCGGGATGCCAACGGCCGCGTGCACTTCTCGGCCGATTGGCGTCTCCTCAGGCCGGTCGAGCCGCAGCGGGGTAATCATCGCTTGCTGTTCGACATTCTGAACCGCGGCCGCGGCCCGGTATTACGCAATATCAACAGTGCGCCGGATGTCCTCCCGACCGAGCCGCTGGATCCGGGCAATGGCTTTCTGATGCGCCAGGGGTATACGGTTGCCTGGTGTGGCTGGCAACACGATGTCCCCGATGCCCCCGGTCTCATGCGCATCCGAGCGCCTGAGGCAGTCTCGGCCGAAGGGCCCATCTCAGGCAGGATCGTCGTGACCTTTGTGCCTGACGCTCCCACAAGCGTTCAATACCTGGCCGATCGCATGCACCGCGCCTATCCCACGCACCAGCTCGACGATCCACAGGCCGTGTTGACCGAACAGGACCACGAAGATGCGCCGGAGCGGATCGTTGCTCGTGATCAGTGGTGCTTTGCGCGCTTGGAAGGCGGTCGGGTTGTCCCCGACGCCTCGCACGTGTACATGGCCTCAGGGTTTGTGCCCGGTAAGGTCTACCAGGTGATCTATACCACCACAGGCGCGCCCATTGCGGGGTGCGGCTTGCTGGCGACGCGTGATCTGGGATCGTTTCTCAAGTACGGCGCCGCCGGGGAGGGCAATCCCTGCGCCGGCGATCTCGAGTACGCATACAGCTTCGGCGTGTCCCAGAGCGGACGCTTCCTGCGCCATTTCTTATATTTGGGGCTGAACCAGGACGAACAGGACCGCATGGTCTTCGACGGCCTGATCCCCCATGTCGGCGGCGGCAAGCACGGTGAGTTCAACCACCGCTTCGCACAGCCGTCCAGCCAGGCCGGCCGCAGCCCGAATAGCCAATTTCCCTATAGCGATGCGGCGCAAACCGACCCCGAGACGGGCCGCACCGCCGGGTTGCTGGCGCGACTGACGGCCCAAGGCAAAGCCCCAAAAGTGATGCACACCTACACGTCATCCGAATATTGGGGCGGCCATGGCGCTTTGGTGCATATCGACGTCACCGGCAGCCGTGACCTGGAGGTGCCGGAATCGGTGCGCATCTACCATTTCGGCGGCTGCCAGCATCCCATGGGGACCTTTCCGTTGCAGGATAAGGACGCACGTCAGGGTGTGCGCGGTCAGCAGCCGTTCAACTGGACCGATTATCGGCCGCTGCTCCGCGCCGCTCTGGTCAACCTGGACCGCTGGGTCACTAGTGGGGAACCCGCCCCAGCCAGTCGGCATCCCCGGCTTGGAGACGGGACGGCGGTGCCGCCGGAGCGCGTCGCCGACACCTTCAAGTCGATACCCGGCGTCAACTTCCCGAAGCCGTTGCGGCGTTTCGCTCGTCTCGACTTCGGACCGGAGGAGGGCGTCGCCACCACAGTGCCACCGAAGGTGGGGAAGCCCTACCCGAGCTTGGTCCCCGCGGTCGACCAGGACGGCAACGAAATCTGCGGGCTGCTTTTGCCTTATCAAACGGTACCTTTAGCGACGCTGACGGGGTGGAATACGCGCCATCCTGACATCGGCGGGGCCGGCCAGATCCTCTCTACCGGGGGGGCGACCGGCGGCACCTTGGTCGGCTCGACGATTCCGTTCGCGGCCACACACGCAGCACGCCAGGCCACGGGGGACCCACGCCTCTCCGTCGCGGAGCGCTATGCCTCCCGAGAGGCATACCTGGAGCAGGTCAGAAAAGCCACCGAGGCTCTGATCCAGGCACGCTATCTATTGGCTGAAGACCTGGAGGAAATCATCAGCCAGGCTGGACAGCACTATGACCTGGTATCGCGTCGGAGCTAGGGTCCTTGCATCCCTACCGATGACTTCGGTCCGGTCATGCGCCGCCGCCGTGGGAAGGCACTCCGGTGCATGGACTCGCTACGTCGAGGACCCACGACGGGGGCGTGTTGATGCCGTACATGCGCACGCATCCAGAACGGTGCCCCCGCGTCCAGTGTGAGCGCAGGTCCAGATTCCACGCGGTCGCGCGGCCAAGCGGCCCTGATGGCATTGGGGGACGCCCGGCCTGGCTCCCGCAACAGCGCGGTGAACCGGGCCTGCCGCTGGGCCACTGTCTCCTCGGACTCCTTGCTCAGCCATCCACTCCAAGGTAGGGTCCAGGACGATTTTGCCCACGGACAGGTTCGTTGCCACCAGACGGTGAGCGGCCGCAGCTTCGCGGAGCGGCATGACCTGGTCGATCAGGACGCGCACCTCCCCGGTGGCGCCTCATCGATCCAGCCACAGCGCAGCGGCGCGACTCCCATAGTCGAAGGTGATGTTAGGGCTGTAGTTCTTGACATACGACTGCCAGGAGGCAGTGATCATGTTGGAGTTCAGGTATACGAAATACTGCTTTTCTGCGGCATATCTCTGGATGTCGTAGATGATCTTCTTACGAGCCTCCAGGTCCTTCGTCCGACGTTGTTCCTTCAGCATGGCCGTGATCGTCGGGTCATTGAGGTGGCCCGCGTTCCAGGAGGAGTCAGCGGCAAAGGTGCGGTACAATGGGGCATCCGGCTCCCAGGCGATGCCGAAGGGACTCCGTACCATACCCTCGTACTTCCCCTGCATCGTTGTGGACATATACGCGCCGTGCTCCTGGAGCTTCAGCTCCGCGTCGATGCCCACGTCTTTAAGGTAGTGCTGCACCAGCTGCGCGTCATCGACGAGGTCGCGCGTGAGGCCAGTGGTCACCCAGAGCTGCGTCTTAAAACCCTTGGGATACCCCGCCTCCGCCAGCAGGCGCTTGGCCTCCTTGGGGTCGTACCGATAGTACTTGGCCCCCTCGCCAAGTTGCTCGATAGGAAGCGCCCATTCCACCAGGCCTCTGGCGACAGGCGGGGTCGGTTCGCCACGGACCCACACCGCGTCGATGAGCCCCTGGCGGTCGATGGCATGAGAGATGGCGCGCCGCACGCGCACATCGCTGAAGGGGGCCATGTCGGTGCGCATGAAGACCACACCCGGCACGATGGACAGGATGTCCCGATACATCAGGTGGGGGTGACTTCGCTTCAGCGAGTCCAGGTCCTGTTGTCGCACGGCGTTATTCTGTTGCGGACCCACGTCGATCTGGCCGGTACGGTACATGGCCAGAGCCGTCGAATCATCCGTGACGATCCACCATTCCACTTCATCCACGTGCGGTTGGTCCGGGCGGTAGTACTCTGGGTGCCGTTTGAAAACCGCCTTCACGTTCGGGTCGTAGCGCTCCAACATGAAAGGGCCGGTGCCGATGGCCGTCTCGGCTTTCTTCGCGTCGCCGAATTTCTCCACCACCTCCGGGGCGATGATCCACATGGTCCAGGGGAAGGCCAGCGTATCGACCAGCCACACATACGGCTCTTTGAGCAGAAACTTCACCGTGTAGCGGTCCACGACCTCGACCCGGTCCACGGGCTCCAGCAGAAAGCGGTTGGCATTCGCCCGTTCCGTCAGGAAGCGGTCATAGGTGAATTTCACATCCTCGGCCACCAGCTCGCGACCGTTGAGGGGCGGCTTGTTGTGCCATTTCACCCCTTTGCGGAGGTGGAAGACATAGGTGGTATCGTCCAGCTCTTCCCAGCGTTCGGCTACATCGGGCTCGACGATGAAGGTGCCCGGCTGCACGTCGGCGCCGACTTTATGTCGCACCAGTCGGCCGTGGGTAAAGCTCAGCAGGTAATTGGTGTAGTTATTGATCGTGAGATGGGGATCGAAGTGCGGCGGGTCCCACCCCCGGACGCGCAGGATGCCACCACGCTTGGGAGTTCCTGCTTCCCCACCCCAGAGCGGCGAAGCCTTATAGAGAGGCCGAGCGGATAGCACCGCGCCGGCGGCCAGGCCGGCTTGTAACAGCTCACGACGGCTCAGGCCTTGAGTGTTGTGGGGATCGACCGACCGTGTCTTCATGATGGTTCCTCCGTGGCAGCCGAGCATGCCCGCTGACGTCAGCTCGGACAGCCCACCTTGCGCCCCCTCTTCGTGAGAATCGGACTGGGTGACATGTGGAGCGATGTGTCGGGCGTCATGCCCCTATTATAGACCTCAGGGATTGTCAAGACCGGCGCGCCACAGGGCCAACCGCCCATCAAGGTTGCCGTCAGTGGGTGACGCTTGCCATGGTGGTGTAAAATATTTAGGCATCTCATTAGAATATTCGGCATCTCATTAGAATATTAGGCATGTCGTTGAAGTCCTCGATCAACCGGTGGGACTGTGGTACTATCGCTATAGCGTCACAAAACCGTTTTGGCTCGCGTGAGGGAGGGCGTTAGCAGGGTCCTCTATGTGGGTCAAACTGCGTGATCAGCCCCCCTGACGCATCCTGGCAACCACTCTACCGGATACCGAATCATTCCCAGAGGTGAGGGGAGTGATTTGCCTGCTGCCTTAAGCTGCGCTGGAAAGAGGGGCCCCAATTGTGCGACGTCGGGATTTTATGAAAGCCCTGGGCATGCTTTCAGCGACCACGCTCTTACCCGCCGGAAGGCGTCTCAATGCCGCGGCCCAAGCACCTGATGCTACGAAGACAACGGCATTCTCGGCCGGAGATGTGCAAAAACAGGCACGTGCGCTCGCCGCCGAGAAGTTCGTGCCTCCCAAAATCGACTTGCCGAAGCAGCTGCAGGACATACCTTACGACCAGTTTCGCGACATTCGCTTCAAGCGAGAACGAGCGATTTGGAGCTCTGCGGGGGTGCCATTTCGGGTGGAGCTCTTCCACCGGGGGTTCATTTTCAAAGAACCGGTAGCGATATATATTGTCACTGATGGGACAGCGCGACGCGTTGCCTATTCATCTGACCTCTTCACGTTCGGGCCAAGCTTGCAACCCCCATCAGAGGGAACCGTGACCGATTTCTCGGGATTTCGGATCCTGGCACCGATCAATCGTGCCGACACCTTCGACGAATTTGTGGTCTTCCAGGGGGCGAGTTACTTCCGTGCGGTTGCCAAAGGCCAGGGGTATGGTCTGTCAGCCCGGGGACTTGCGCTCAACATCGGAGCTCGAGAAGGCGAGGAGTTTCCTTTTTTTCGCGCCTTCTGGATCGAGCGGCCACCAGCCGAGGCACGTGCCATTGTTGTGCATGCCCTGTTGGACAGCGTCAGCACCACGGGGTCGTATCGCTTTACGATTCGCCCGGGTGATACCACCGTGATGGATGTCGAAATGACGCTCTATCCGCGGGTCGAGTTGAAGCTCGCCGGGCTCGCGACATTGACCAGTATGTTTGCCTTTGGCCCCAATGATCGCGCCGGCGTCGACGACTTTCGCACCGCTGTGCACGACTCAGACGGCTTGGCAATCTGGAACGGCAAGGGGGAATGGCTCTGGCGGCCCCTGATCAACCCCGAGACCCTGCAGATCAGCGAGTTCATTGACGACAGTCCACGTGGGTTCGGACTCCTGCAACGTCACAGGGCCTTCGCAGACTATCACGATCCTGAGGTGCAGTACGAACGCCGCCCGAGTCTATGGGTTGAGCCCATCGGCCATTGGGGAAGCGGTTCGGTGCAGCTCGTAGAGATCCCCTCCAAAACCGAACATCACGACAACATCGTGGCCCTCTGGCGTCCCAGCCAACCGCTACCGGCACAATCTGACGATCGGCGGACCTATCGCCTCCACTGGGGCTGGGCGCCCCCGGCGCTACCGCCGATGGCAACGACTGCCGACACCAGAGTCGGCGCCGGACCCGACAAGGGGACACGCCTGTTTGTGATCGATTTCGTCGGTGGACGTCTGGCTGAACTCCCGCCAGATGCGCCCGTTCAACTGGAAATCACCACATCAGCGGGGAACATGACATTTCCTGTTGCGCGACCGAACTCTGCCCTCAGCGGCTGGCGCGTGAGTTTTGTGCTTGATCCTGCTGGGGCGAAGCTCTGCGACATGCGCGGCATTCTCAAGTTAGGCGAGGAGCCACTCTCTGAGATATGGAGTTACCGATGGACGCCTTAAGCCCCCTGGCTATGCCTACAGAGGAAACGATAGGGCCAACATTCCGTCCTGTACCTGACGAGACGGCAACGCTGATGCCGGTCCAGGATTTGGAACGGTGGGAAGCCGGCAGTCGCGCGAGGGAGGACACCGATCGGTCGGCTGCCCGACGCCGACGCAGCATTGTATTTACTGCCACGCTTGCCCTCACAGCAGCCGCCAGTTTCGAGATGTATCAGGTCCTTTCCACCAGCCATATGACGGGGCTCCAGGTGGCCTTGTTGGTCGTCTTCACCGTCAACTTTGTGTGGATCGCTCTGCCATTCGTGAACGGGCTGTTAGGGTTTCTCGCGCTGTGGAGGGGCCGTGGAGTCAGTGGCATCACCATACCTCCCCTGCACGCGTCTCCCCTCACGACGCGCACGGCCCTCCTCATGCCAATCTATAATGAGGCGCCGCCGCGTGTCTTTGCAGGCCTCCAGGCGATGTACGAGTCGCTTGAGGCCCTGGGTGTCCTCAACCATTTCGACCTGTTCATTCTCAGTGATACCACCGAACCAGAGATATGGCTTGAGGAAGAGGCGGCATTCTGGGAGTTACGCCGGCGGACCCAGGGGGACGCGCGCATCTTCTATCGGCACCGCGGTAAAAACATCAGACGCAAAGCAGGGAATATCGCCGATTTCTGCCGACGCTGGGGCACCCGTTATGACCATATGGTGGTGTTAGATGCCGACAGTTTGATGACCGGGGAGGCAGTCGTACAGCTCGCCGCCGCTATGGAAGCTCACAGCGATGCAGGTCTCATCCAAACCTTGCCGCTGGTGATTAATCGGAACACCCTCTTCGCGCGTGCGCACCAATTCGCCGGCCGCGTGTATGGCGCCGTCATCGCCACCGGCCTGGCCTACTGGCATCGTGGCGATAGTAGTTATTGGGGCCACAATGCCATCATTCGGACCAAAGCGTTCATCGATCATGCGGGTTTGCCCGACCTCCCGGGCCAGCCACCGTTCGGCGGGCACATCATGAGCCATGATTTTGTCGAGGCGGCACTCATCCGCCGTGCGGGTTTGAAGGTGTATCTCGTCCCCGAAATCACCGGCAGTTACGAAGAAAGCCCGCCGTCGTTGATTGATTTCGCTGAACGCGATCGCCGCTGGTGTCAGGGCAATCTCCAGCATAGCCGGATCGTATCGGCCGCGGGACTCCACTGGCTGAGTCGGTTCCACCTCATCATGGGGATTATGTCCTACCTCGCCTCGCCCATCTGGCTGCTCTTCATCGTCTTGGGGATTCTGCTGGCCTTACAAGCCCACTTTCTCCGCCCAGAATACTTTCCCAAGGAGTTTGCGTTGTTCCCCGACTGGCCGACTTTCGATCCGGAACGGGCGTTACGACTCTTTATGGGCACCATGGCCGTGCTGCTAGCGCCCAAGGTGTTCGGTTATATCCTGCTGTTGAAGGCTCGTCAGACGGTGCGTGCTTGTGGGGGAGCACTCCGCGCGGGGATCAGTGTCCTTGTCGAGATCGTCCTGTCATCCCTGATCGCGCCGGTCATGATGCTCATGCAGTCAGCAGAGGTGCTGGGCATTGTGACCGGTCGCGACGTCGGCTGGAAGGCGCAGCGCCGCGACGATGGGAGCATCCCCTTCCGGGCGGTCGCGCGTCGCCATCGCGCCCATACTTTCTGCGGCGTGGTCCTCGCGGCCGCGGCCTATGCCGTATCGCCCGAGTTACTCGCCTGGTTGGCCCCGGTGGTGCTCGGTCTCGTCCTGGCCATTCCCGTGTCCGCCGTCACGGGTTGGCAAGAACTGGGCAAGGCCGTCCGCAGGCTCGGACTGCTGGCAACTCCCGAGGAGGCCGAACCCCCGACGGTGGTACGGCGTGCGAACGAGCTGACCTGTGAATGGGCCACCACACGTCCGCAGACGACTGATGCCTTGGCGCGTCTGGGGGGTGATGCACAGCTGCGTGCCCTGCACGCCGCGATGTTGCCGACGACGCACGAGCGGCCTAAGGGAGAGTATGACGTCGACTTAGTCCTGGGACTCGCCAAGCTCGACGATGCCGATAATCTGGAGGAGGCTTCCAGGCTGCTCTCTCACCGGGAGAAGCTCGCCATCCTTGGGAATCGGACTGGCTTCGAGCGACTCTGTCAGCTGATGGCGGCGTGCCATGCTCAAGAACCGTGATCCATACGTTCGTCAGCAGACACCGGTAGGCGGATGTCACTGACGCCATATGCTGCAGCGGCCATACGAAGAGAAAGAGAGCCATGCAACGACGCCATTTCTTGCGAGCTTGCGCCGTCCTCATCGCAGCGGGACTCCTGCGTCCAGGCAGGTCCGCGGCCGGACCTG
>Ga0081538_10006334_pt1 | contig 10448 bp, 8 predicted proteins | sample TabmetS5T2R1_FD_71022 | JGI IMG/M metagenome (GOLD analysis project Ga0081538, IMG submission 71022) | Tabebuia heterophylla rhizosphere microbial communities from the University of Puerto Rico - S5T2R1 | ecosystem: Host-associated > Plants > Roots > Rhizosphere ...
CCGCAATCTGCCGGTCCCGGTGACCCGGGCGAGCCCGGTCACGCGTCCGACCGGCGACGGCTGGCTGCGGCGCATGCTGCGGACGATGCTGGGCTTTCGATCCAGCACCATCCGTTCCAACCTCAAGGACGTGCTCGAAGACGGCGCCGGCGAGACCGGCTTTTCGCCGACCGAGCGCAAGATGCTCCGGAACATCCTGGGGCGGCGCGAGCGGCGCGTCGCCGACGTCATGGTGCCGCGCGCCGACATCGTCGCCGTGCAGCGCGACATCGCGCTCGGCGAGCTCATGAAAGTGTTCGAGAGCGCCGGCCATTCGCGGCTCGTGGTCTATGACGACACGCTCGATGACGCCGTGGGAATGGTCCACATCCGCGACCTCGTCGCGTTCATGACGGAACGCGCGTCAGCGAGCGCCAGGGCCAATACCCGACGCAAGCGGCCGTTTCCCGCCGGGCTCGATCTCAAGGCCGTCGATCTGTCGATGCCGCTGTCGGCGGCGAAGATCGTTCGCGAGATTCTCTACGCGCCACCGTCCATGCCGGTGCTCGATCTGCTCGCCAAAATGCAGACGACCCGCATCCATCTCGCGCTCGTTGTCGATGAATATGGCGGCAGCGACGGCGTCGTGTCGATCGAGGACATCGTCGAGCAGATCGTGGGCGAGATCGCCGACGAGCACGACGAGGAGAGTCCGCCGGGCGTGATCCGGCAGTCCGACGGCTCTTTCCTCGCCGACGCCCGCGCCGGCTTGGACGACCTCGGCACCATCATCGGCCCCGAATTCGACGTCAGCGAGGTAGCCAAGGAGGTGGACACGCTCGCCGGATACGTCGCAACTCGCATCGGCCGCGTGCCGGTGCGCGGCGAGCTCGTGCCAGGGCCCGGTCCGTTCGAGCTCGAAATCCTCGACGCCGACCCGCGCCGCGTGAAGAAGCTGAGGATCTACCGCAACCTGGACCGGGACAACGGCGGGCGACGGGAAGAACGGCGGCCGCCTGGCGCAGGCGCACCAACGGCGGCCGCCTCCCCGCCGGCGACCGGCGACGAAACGGTCAAGCTCTCCCCTGACGCGACCACGAAATCGGCCCGCCGGCCGTGACGCTGACCCGCCTCGCCCGTAGCATCGTGCTGGCCCGGGGATGGCGGCGCACGCTGATCGCCTTCCTGGCCGGCGCTTCCTCGGCGCTGGCGTTGCCGCCGACGGACGTCTGGCCCATCCCATTCATCACTTTTTCGATCCTGGTCTGGCTGGTTGACGGCGCGGCAGGTCGCCTCGGCGGAGTGCTCGCGGCCGCCAGCACAGGCTGGTGGTTCGGGTTCGGCTATTTGCTCGCCGGCCTCTATTGGATCGGCCACGCGTTTCTAGTCGACGCGAAGACCTTCGGCTGGCTGCTGCCATTCGCGGTCGTCGCGCTGCCGGCCGGCATGGCGGTCTATACCGCGCTCGGCCTCGCGCTGGCGCGAGCGATCTGGCCGCGCGGCGCCGCGCGCGTGCTGGCGTTGGCGGCGGCGCTCACGCTCTCGGAGTGGCTGCGCGGCCACATGTTCAGCGGCTTTCCCTGGAACGCATATGGCTATGCGCTGATCACGCCGCTCTGGCTGGCGCAGGCGGCGGCGCTGATCGGCCTTTGGGGCATCACCTTTCTCGCCGTCGCGGTCTATGCCTCGCCCGCCGTGCTCGCCGACGAGTCCGTCCGTGCACGACGCTCTTGGCTCCTTCCGGCGGCGAGCGCCGTCGTGATCGCGGTGCTCGCGGTCTATGGCGCCGTGCGGCTCGCCGAGACGCCGACGAGCTACGTCGAGGGCGTGCGCCTTCGCATCATGCAGCCCAACCTGCAACAGGACGAGAAGTTCAACTATGCGCGCAAGCAGCAGGTGATGAGCCGCTATCTCGCGCTGTCGGAACGCGCGAGCGCGGCGCAGCCAACCGGGCTCGGCGAGGTGACCCATCTGATCTGGCCGGAATCCGCCTTCCCGTTTTTCCTCGCGCGCGAAGCCGATGCTCGTGCACAGATCGCGGCGCTGCTGCCGCCCGGCACGGTGTTGATCACCGGCGCAGTTCGTCCGCCCGAAACGGCGCCCAATGCCGCGGTCACGCGCGCCTACAATTCGATCTACGTCATCGACCATGACGGCTCGACCTTATCGGTCTACGACAAGGTTCATCTGGTTCCGTTCGGCGAATACCTGCCGTTTCAGCACCTGCTCGAGCGCCTCGGGCTGATGCAGCTCACCAAGGTGCGCGGCGGCTTCATCGCGGGCGAGCGCCGAGACCATCAGCAAACGCCGGGAGCGCCGGATTTTCTGCCGCTGGTCTGCTACGAGATCATTTTTCCGAGCGATGCGGTGCCGCGCAGCGAGCACGCGGGCTGGCTCTACGAGCGTGTCGGCCGTCATCTCGGCTGGCCACTCGTCGCCGGCAATGGAGAACGACCGGGCTGGCTGCTGAACCTGACCAATGACGGATGGTTCGGCGCGAGCGCCGGACCCTACCAGCATTTTCAACAGGCGCAGGTGCGCGCGATCGAAGAAGGACTGCCGCTCGTGCGCGCGGCCAATACCGGGATTTCGGCGGTAGTCGATCCGCTCGGACGCGTCGTCGCGTCGCTGCCGCTCGGGGCCGAGGGCGTGCTCGATGCACGCCTGCCGCAACCGGTCCCGCCCACGCTCTATGCGCGCGCCGGTGACAGCATCGCGTGGATCATGGTTGCCCTCGCTCTGGCCTGGGTCATCCGATCCCGCTGGCGGCCCGCGCGAGATTGATGCAGAACTGCCCAGCGCTTCGCGCATGACGTTCTTTCTACTAAAGGTTGTGCAATTTACGAGAGATTGCAACTTGCCGCCTGGACGTTACAACTGAAACTACCGGTAAATTGCTTTTTCCAATCAACCGTCTGGTGTAGACTGAGGGTTGTGGCAGCGTTTCAACAATTTTTCATGGTACTCACGATTTTGCGCGGAATACGATTGCCTTCCGGCCCTGTAGCGGGGACATTACCGCGCACCACGGCTGTATAGGAGATCGTTATGGCCGCCGCGAAGAAGGCCCCGAATCCGATCGACAAGCACGTCGGCAGCCGAGTGCGCATGCGCCGAATGATGCTCGCCATGAGCCAGGAGAAGCTCGGCGATGCACTCGGCCTCACCTTCCAGCAGGTGCAGAAATACGAGAAAGGCACGAACCGCATCGGAGCGAGCCGGCTGCAACAGATTTCTCACATCCTGCAGGTTCCGGTAGCGTTCTTCTTCGAGGGCGCGCCCAACTTGCACGCGTCGGGCGATGGAGCAAAGGAGGCGCCTTCGCCGGCTTACGTCTCGGATTTTCTCGCAACCTCGGAAGGGCTCTCGCTGACCAAGGCGTTCATGCGCATTAAGGAGCCCAAGCTCAGGCGTCGCATCGTCGACCTGGTCGAGGAGATTGCGGGGGACGCCGACGATTGAGCGCAGGCCCCGACGCCCCGCCGCGTTTTGCACCGCGCTCCGCCAGCGGCGTCGTCATTCGTCGTCCCACTTTGCCCACATCTTGACCCCGCTCGGCGACGCTGCAAGAAACGTTGGCACCGCCGACAATCGGGCTGGTTGCAATCCGATCCTGCCAGGGGAGTGTTTCAGTGGCACACGCCAATTACCTTTTCACCAGCGAGTCCGTCTCGGAAGGCCATCCCGACAAGGTCTGCGACCAGATTTCAGATGCGATCCTCGATGCCTTCATCGAGAACGACATCAAGCTCGGGATTGCCGACGACAGCCTGGTGAATACGCGGCTCGGCTGCGAGACGCTCTGTACCACCAACAAGATCGTCATCGCCGGCGAGGGGCGCGGCCAGGCGCCGCTGTTCCACAAGTACGGCAACCACGCCGTGGCCAATCGCGAGATGATCGCCCAGATCGCACGCGACGTGGTGCGCGACATCGGCTACGACCAGAACGGCTTCTCCTATCATGGCGCCGATATCGAGGTCCTGCTGCACGGCCAATCGCCCGACATCGCCATGGGCGTCGACGCCAAGAAGAAGAAGGGCGAGGAGCAGGAAGGGGCGGGCGATCAGGGCATGATGTTCGGCTTCGCCTGCACCGAGAGCGAGGTCTACGAGAAGGGCTCGTTCATGCCGGCCCCGATCTATTTCGCGCACAAGATCCTGAAGGTGCTCTCCGACAAGCGCCGCTCGAAGCAGCTGTTCGACTTGCAGCCGGACGCCAAGAGCCAGGTGACGGTGCAGTATGTCGCCGGCAGGCCGATCGGGTGCACCAAGGTCGTGGTGTCGACCCAACACAATCCCGAGACCCGCAACGGGAAGAAGTATTCGCCCGCGATGGTGAAGGACTTGATCGGCGACGCCGTGGCGTCGGCCCTGCCGGAAGGCTGGATGCCGAAGCGGCCGACCGATTTCCTGGTCAATCCCACCGGCAATTTCGTGGTCGGCGGCCCCGACGGCGATTGCGGGCTGACCGGCCGCAAGATCATCGTCGACACCTACGGCGGCTACGCGCCGCACGGCGGCGGCGCTTTCTCGGGCAAGGACCCGACCAAGGTCGATCGCTCCGCGGCCTATGCGGCGCGCTATCTCGCGAAGAACGTCGTCGCGGCCGGCCTCGCCGAACGCTGCACGATCCAGATCGCCTATGCGATCGGCGTCGCCGATCCGATGTCGCTGCTGGTCGATACTCACGGCACCGGCAAGGTCGACGAGAAGAGGCTCGAAAAGGCACTGCCCGAAATCTTCCGCCTCACGCCGACGAATATCCGCCGCACGCTCAAGCTGAACCGGCCGATCTATCGCCGCACCGCCGCCTACGGGCATTTCGGCCGTGCCCCGGACAAGGATGGCGGCTTCTCCTGGGAGAAGACCGACCTGGTGAAGGAAATCAGAAGCGCGCTGGGCTGATCCGCGTCCGCGCCGCCGTCGCCACCGCGCCGAGCCTGGTCCGCCAATCATCGGGATTCCCTGCCGGGCTCGGCTGCGCGCCCCTCGGCTCCTTCGCTGTCGGCGAATGCCGCTTCGTGCGGACATGACATCGAGGGGTGACGCGTGTCATGGCGGTCGACGACGAGGCACGAAAGCCGCGCACCTTTTTCGGACGACGCAAGGGCCACCGCCTGCGACCGCGGCGGGCGGCGCTGCTTGAGACGTTGCTGCCGCGTCTGGCGCTCGATCTTACGGCGCCGGCGCGGGAGCTGCGGGCCCTGTTTCCCGACCAAGTCGACGAGGTCCAGCTCGAGATCGGTTTCGGCGGCGGCGAATACCTCATCAGCGAGGCACGCGCGCATCCGCGCACCGGCTTCATCGGGATCGAGCCGTTCGTCAACGGCATGGCCAAGGCGTTGGCGGCCATTGCCGCGGAAGGCCTCGCGAACATTCGGCTTCATCACGGCGATGCGACCGAGGTGCTCGCCTGGCTACCGCCGGCCTCGCTCGCGCGCGTCGACCTCGTCTATCCCGACCCGTGGCCGAAGCGGCGGCATTGGAAGCGACGTTTCGTCCAGGACGAGAGCGTCGCTGCAATCGCGCGTGTCCTGCGACCGAACGGCGAATTCCGGTTCGCGAGCGACGTCCCGGACTACGCGGCCTGGACGCTCAGGCACTTGACGCGGTCGCCCCGTTTCGCCTGGACGGCGGAGCGGGCGGACCACTGGCGCCGGCCGTGGCCGGGCTTTCCCGGGACACGCTACGAGGCCAAGGCCAAGCGCGCGGGGCGGGCGCCCTGTTACCTGATTTTCCGGAGAACGGACGATCGGTGACGTCGGATGATGCGGATCGAAGCGCCGGAACCTATCGCCCCGATCCGTCGTCCGTCGGCGATCGTCCGTCGTCTTGCCGTGCCTGCCAGAACCGCAACACGCGCCGGGCCGTGGCCGGTGACAGGCGTTCGAAATCGGCGTAGGCGGCGTCAAGACTCCTGGTCGACATTCGCGGGCCGCCCGGCCGCACCGTGATGATGGCGCTCGCCGTCGGCCAGCCCCAGCCTGCGGATTTGCAGAGAATGAGGATCGGGTCGGGCCGCTCGGCGCCCATCAGCCGGTCCACCACCTCGATCGGCACCGCGCACAGCGAGGCCAAGGCCGCGATCGTCTCGCCGTATCGTCGGTTGCGGGCGAAATCGACGAGCGTGGCTTCGCCGAGCCTTCCCTGCCGGCGCAACACCCCGATGGCGCGCTCGGCGAGCGAGAAGTCGCCTCGCGCGTCGGCCGCGCCCGGGATTTTCGCCGGTGTCCGTCCTGGCTCCGCTTGCATTTCATCGGCGGCAGCTGTCGGGCGACGCCGTTGTGCCGCGTCGAGACCGGGCCCCGACCGCGAAAGGTCGGGGTGCAGCCCCGCCTTCTCGGCCAGGGCGCCGTCACTCTCGGCCCGCTCGATCAGCATGGCCAGGCCGCCACGGGAGAAGCGCGCGCCGCGGTTCTCTACGAGCCGGAGCGCAACCTCGCGGTTGCCGCAGCGCAGGAGCGCGTCGGTCACCGGCTCGGCGATCCGCGGCCGCCCCGCAATCGCGATGAGATGCGCCTGGCTCTTGGCCTCGGCGATCTCCAGGAGCTCGCTCTCGGCGAGCCGGTGCGACTGCCGGAGGATCGGGCCCGCCACCGCGATATCGTCGTCGCGCGCGAGGCGCCGTGTCACTTCGACGGGCGCGTTGGCGAGCGGCGCGAGCTGATGCGACACCGCCGCGCGCGCTTTCGTCTCGATCTCGGCGATCAAGCGCCCGAGCACCAGATCGAAGAGCCGGACATGCTCGTCGCTGAACCGATTCGCGCCCGCAAGAAACAGGGCCGTGATGCGCTCGAGCGTCTTCGCCCGCCAAGCGGGCGAGCCGCGTCGAACCACCTCTTCCAACTCGGGAATGAGCGAGCAGTGAGCGGACATTCACGGGCCCCACGCGATGCAGAGAGCCGCCGCCGCGGGCAAACGGGAAGCGGCAGGCTAGGAGAGGAATCTGAAGGAAGCGTTAGTTGGTTGTCTGTGAGCGAGGGTGGACGCTCTTGAATCGGGCGGACGTCACCCTTGCGCGGACGCCGCAAATCGCTATATTTGCAATGTCCAGCTTTGGATATCTCATAACGGTCGGATGTGATCCGGTCGGCTTTTGAGAGTGGGTTCCCCCGGGGGCCCGCTCTTTTTTGTTAGCGAAGTAATGGGCCCGGAATCGGGTCCCGACCGGGCAGCGCCAGACTGGAAATTGCAGACCGAACGGACGAACGGTGCAAACGATCGATCCCCCGCGGCCGGACTTCGAGCCGCGCCTTATCGTGGAGCAGGGCACCGCGGCGCGCGTGGCCGCGATCGCGGAGCCCGTCCTCATCGGCATGGGGTACCGGCTCGTGCGGGTCAAGATTTCCGGGCTCGACGGCTGCACCGTTCAGATCATGGCCGAGCGGCCGGACGGTACGATGACCGTCGAGGACTGCGAGGACGTTTCGCGCGCACTCTCGCCGGTGCTCGACGTGGCGGACCCGATCGATCGTGCCTATCGGCTGGAAGTGTCGTCCCCCGGCTTGGATCGGCCCCTGGTACGGCGTTCCGATTTCGAACGCTATGCCGGGCACCAGCTCAAGGTGGAGATGGAGATGGCGATCGACGGCCGTCGACGCTTTCGGGGGCTGCTGCTCGGTGTGGACGGGGAAGCGGCGCGCATTCGCCGCAACGACGCCGCGCCCGGAGAGACGGACGAGATTCTGCTGCCGATCGAAGACATCGCCGAGGCCAAGCTCGTCCTCACCGACGCGCTGATTGCCGAATCGCTGCGCCGCGGCAAGGCGGCGGAGCGCGCGGCGCGGCAGCGACAGGATGCGGACGATGCAGAACAGACGGCTGAAGGCACGGGACGGGAGCCAGGGGATCGGCATCCGTTCTCCGGGCGCCGTCCGTCGTCGGATCTAGAAAGCAAGAACGGGGCGGGTGCCGCCCGTAACGAAGGAGAATGAGCGATGGCCGTCAGCGCCAACCGGCTCGAACTGCTGCAGATCGCCGACGCGGTGGCGCGCGAGAAGGCGATCGACCGCGGCATCGTGATTGCCGCCATGGAGGATGCCATCCAGAAGGCGGCGCGCTCGCGCTACGGCAGCGAGACCGAAGTGCGCGCCGAGATCAACCCGAAGACCGGCGAGATGCGGCTCTCGCGCTTGCTGCTGGTGGTGGATCAGGTCGAGAACGACTCGACGCAGATCGCACTCGAGGAGGCCAAGAAGCGCAATCCTGCGGCCCAGGTCGGCGACTATATCGCCGAGGCCCTGCCGCCGCTCGAATACGGCCGCATCGCCGCCCAGTCTGCGAAGCAGGTGATCGTGCAGAAAGTGCGCGAGGCCGAGCGTGACCGCCAATATCAGGAATACAAGGACCGCATCGGCGACATCGTCAACGGGATCGTCAAACGGGTCGAATACGGCAACGTGGTCGTCGACCTCGGCCGCGGCGAGGCGATCGTGCGGCGCGACGAGATGCTGCCGCGGGAGACGTTCCGCAACGGCGACCGCATACGCGCCTTCATCTATGACGTGCGCCGCGAGCCGCGCGGGCCGCAGATCTTTCTTTCGCGCACCCATCCGCAATTCATGGCCAAGCTGTTCGCGCAGGAAGTGCCGGAAATCTATGACGGCATCGTCGAGGTGAAGGCGGTTGCGCGGGACCCGGGCTCGCGCGCGAAGATCGCGGTGATTTCGCGCGATTCCTCGGTGGATCCCGTGGGCGCCTGCGTCGGCATGCGCGGCTCCCGCGTCCAGGCCGTGGTCAACGAACTGCAGGGCGAGAAGATCGACATCATTCCCTGGACTGCCGACCCCGCGAATTTCGTCGTCAACGCGCTCGCCCCCGCCGAGGTGGCCAAGGTCGTGCTCGACGAGGATCGGCATCGCATGGAGGTCGTCGTCCCGGACCAGCAGCTCTCCCTCGCCATCGGTCGCCGCGGGCAGAACGTGCGGCTCGCTTCGCAGCTCACGGGCTGGGACATCGACATCGTCACCGAGCAGGAGGAATCGGAGCACCGACAGGCGGAGTTCGAGAAGCGCACCAAGCTGTTCATCGAGGCGCTCAATGTCGACGAGGTGGTCGGCCAACTGCTCGCGTCGGAGGGGTTCAACTCGGTCGAGGAACTCGCCATGGTGGATGAAAAGGAAGTTGCCGCGATCGAGGGCTTCGACGAGGACACCGCGCGCGAGTTACAGGCGCGCGCGCGCGACTATTTGGCTCGACAGGAGGCCGAGCTCGACGCCAGGCGCAAAGAGCTCGGCGTCGAGGACGCGCTCAAGGAGGTTCCCGGCCTCACCACCGCGATGTTGGTGAAGTTGGGCGAGAACGACGTCAAGACCGTCGAAGATCTGGCGGGCTGTGCCACCGACGACCTTTTCGGTTGGAGCGAACGCAAGGACAACGAGACGACCCGCTATCCCGGCATCCTCGAAGAGTTCGACCTGTCGCGCGACGACGCCGAAACGCTGATCATGCAGGCGCGCGTCAAGGCCGGTTGGATCAACGAGGAGGATCTCGCGCCGCCGGTCGCCGAAGCGGTGGCGCCCGAGACGACGGCGCCGGCATGAGGATTTGGGGTGACGAATGCTCAGTCGAATGCACGAGGATGCCCTCGACGCCGGGCCGCGCAAGCCCGCCCCGGGAGCAGAGCGCTTTTGCGCCGCGACTGGCGAGGTGAAGCCGGTCGACGCGATGATCCGCTTCGTCCTCGATCCGGCGGGCGCGGCCGTGCCCGACCTCCGGCGCCGGCTGCCCGGCCGCGGCGTCTGGATCACGGCGACGCGAGATGCGCTGCGCACCGCGATCGCCCGCGGGGTATTCGCGCGTGCCTTCAAGTGTGAGGTCCGCCTTGCCGGAGATCTCGTGGCAACGACGGAACGCTTGCTCGAGCAGGCCGCGCTCGATGCGCTCGCGATCTCCCACAAAGCGGGAAAGGCAGCGGTCGGATTCGCCAATGTCGGCGCGGCGCTCGCCCGCGACCGCGTAAGGGTGCTGATCAATGCCGCCGAGGCCGCCCCCGACGGGACGAGAAAGCTCGTGGCGGCGCTGCAGCGCCGCCACGATGCCGGCGAAATCGCTGTGCTCGACATCTTTGCTTCGGCGCAATTGGATTTGGCATTGGGACGGTCAAATGTGATACATGCAGCCCTGCTTGCCGGACCGGAAAGCGAGACGTTTCTGGCGCGCACGGCGCGCCTCGAAGGCTTCCGGACCGGCGCGGCGTCGGGTCGGCCCGGCAAAGGCCGAAACCGCAGGTCGGCGAGTTCCGGCTCGCGGCACGACGATAGGATGAAACACGGCGAAACCCCCGAGAATTGAGATTGGAATGGCTGAAACGACCGAAAAGACTGGCGAAAAGAAGCTGAGCGTCGCTCCCAGCAAGACGTTGAGCCTGAAGGGGCGTGGCGTCGAGCAGGGAGTGGTGCGCCAGAGTTTCAGCCACGGCCGGACCAAAGCGGTCGTCGTGGAGAAGGTGAAGAGCCGCGTGCCGGT
>Ga0081538_10006335_pt1 | contig 10447 bp, 10 predicted proteins | sample TabmetS5T2R1_FD_71022 | JGI IMG/M metagenome (GOLD analysis project Ga0081538, IMG submission 71022) | Tabebuia heterophylla rhizosphere microbial communities from the University of Puerto Rico - S5T2R1 | ecosystem: Host-associated > Plants > Roots > Rhizosphere ...
CCGATGGTCCTCGCGCAAGCGCGGGTTCAGATCGGGGCCACCCCGGCCTTCGTCGCCGGGTACCTCCTCATGTGGGCGGCCGTCGGCGTGCTCGGCTACGCGCTCGTCGAGGGGACGCGGTCGCTGGACCTCGGCGTCCTCGCCTGGGACGAGGCGGGACCCTACGTCGCGGGCGGCGCGATCCTCGCCGCGGCCATCTACCAGCTCAGCCCGCTGAAGAACCGCAGCCTGCGCCGCTGCCGCAACCCGCGCGCGTTCGTCTCCGAGCACTGGCGGCCCGGTCCCGTCGGCGCACTGCGGATGGGGATCGAACACGGCGGGGTGTGCGTGGCCTCTAGCTGGGCGCTGATGGCCGCGCTGTTCGCGCTCGGGGTGATGAGCGTGGGCTGGATGGTCCTCGTCGCCGCGCTGATCGCAACCGAGAAGCTCCTACCGTGGCGGACAGTCGCCACCCGCGGGATCGCGGTTCTGCTCGCGGTGCTCGGGACCGCCCTCGCCCTCGCACCCGAGGACGTGCCCGGCCTGACGGTTCCCGGCTCGTCCGACGCCGCCCCCGCGATGGAAGAGATGGGCATGGAGTAGGAGCGGGCATCGCCGCTGCCATGCAAGCGACCGTCTCCGCGCGCCGCCGCCGCTCGTTGACGTTGTCTGGCGGGAGGCCGTTTTGGCCGGCCGGCTGAGCCTTGCCCAGCTCGTCGCCGCCGCGGTGGCCCGCGATGCGCTCGTGCGAACCGTCGTCGCCGCACTGGATCAGTTTCGCGGGACAGGCTTACGCCTGTAGTACCTGGTGTGCGAACCGCACAGCGAGCGCGCCGTCGCCGACGGCGCCCGCCACGCGCTTCGTCGCGGCGGCGCGGACGTCGCCCGCGGCGAAGACACCCGGCCAGACGGTCTCGAGCAGATGGGGCTGCCGGTCGCTGAGCGGCCACCGGTGGGGTCCCTCGCACGCCGCGGCGGCCTGACCGCACTTGACGTAGCCGGCCTCGTCGAGGTCCAGCATCAGCTGCACCGCCTCGGTGTACGGCTCGGCGCCGATCATCACGAACACGGCCGAAGTCGCAACGCGGTCGACGCTCCCGTCGTCGCGGTTGCGCAGGTCGGCGTACTCGAGGCGGCCGTTCCCGTCCACGGCGCTGACCTCCGTGCGGGTCATGACCTCGATGTTGGAGCGGGACTCGATGCGCTCGAGCAGGTAGCGGGACATCGTCGATGCCAGGCCGTCGTCGCGGATGACGACGCGGACGCTCCGCGCAGTGCGCGAGAGGTGCGCCGCCGCCTGCCCGGCGGAGTTGCCGCCCCCGACCACGATCACGTCCTCGTCGCGGCATCGCTCGGCGTCGGACGCCATGGCCGTGTAGTACACGCCGGCGCCGGTGAAGCGGTCGACGTTGGTCGCCGAGAGCGTGCGCCAGCGTGCGCCGGTCGCGACGACGACCGTGCGGGCGAGCGCGTGCTGGCCGTCGTCGAGATCGATGCGCACGAGACCCTCCGCGCCGCGCGCGAGCTCGACCGCACGGTGGAAGCTCGAGAGGACGGCGTCGAAGCGGCGGGCCTGCAGCGTCGCCTTGCGCGTCAACTCGACGCCGGAGATCCCGGTCGGGAAGCCCATGTAGTTCTCGATCCGCGTGCTGGTGCTGGCCTGCCCGCCGGGCGCCCACGCCTCGACCACGAGCGTGCGCAGACCCTCGGACCCGCCGTACACGGCGCCCGCGAGCCCGGCTGGCCCACCCCCGAGAACAACTAGGTCGAACCGCTCGCCGTCGATCTCCGCGCGCAGGCCGAGCTCGCGGGCGACCTGAGCGGCCGAGGGGTTGCGCAGCACGGCGGTGTTGCGCACGAGAATCGGCGTCTCCTCGCGCGGGATCTGAAGCCAGTCGAGCATGGCGGTGCTCTCGGGGTCGGTGTCGATGTCGTACCAGCGCACAGGGATGAGATTCCGCTCGAGCAGGTCGCGCACCTCGAATGCGCGCCGCGAGCCGCGCGGCGCGATCAGCCGCAGCACCCCGTACCCGTGGTCCACGTGCCACTCCCTGCGCACCATCATCGTGCGCAGGACCGGCTCGGCCATCTCGGGCCACGCCGCGAGCATCGCGCGCAGCTCCGAGCGGTCGAAGGAGATCACGTCGGTCTTCTCGTCCGCGACGCATTCGGCGATCGCCGGCTCGCCGGTGAAGGTCGCGATGTCGCCGAGGAACGTCCCCGCGTCCACCTCGGCGATCCAGACGTCCTTGCCCGGCTTGCGGTCGAGCACCCGCACCCTGCCGCGCTCGATGACGAGGAACGGAGCGTTGCGCTGGCCCTGCGCGTACAGCGTCTCGCCCGGGGCGAACGTCCGGCGCGTGCCCAGCCTCGCAAACTTCTCGATCTTCGCCTCGGAGAGGCGCGGGTACATCACCTCGTCGTCGAGGTCCGGGAAGTGCTCAGCGCGAATCTGCCTGGGTGTCGCCGTCTGCTCGATCGACACGGTCGTCCGCCAAGGGTTAGCAGACGGACGCGGTTCTGCGAAACCCCGCATGTCTGCAGGGCTTTCGACCGGCTGGATCTGACCGGACTCCTACCGGACGATGGTCTCGTCTCATCGCCGGTTCGCGGTCCGGACGACCGGACGCCGTGACGACCAGCGGGGGGCGCAGGTCGCGAGTGCTCTTCTTCGACGAACTGGGGACCGACGGTGCGCAGCTGGATGTCCACAACTCAGCACTGACCGGGCAGGCCGTTGCGGGCGCGATGGGGCCTGCGCTTCGTGCCAAGCGGGGGCTCTGGGTCGGACGCCTGCATACATCGCGAATCGGCAAGATGCCCCGCGTGCTGGGAGGACGATGGACCGGCCGTTGATCCTGGGTTAGCCTGGGCCTGCTGCCATGTCCGATGCACAACGAATGGCGCTACCGGAGGACTTCGCGGGGGGCGGTATGGCGCTTTTCCGGTTCGCGCGGACGCTGGCGGACGCGTCCACGCTGGACGAGCTCGAGGGTGCCTTCCGCGCCGGATTCGGCCGGCTGATGGCCGCCCCCATGTACGGGTTCTATGCGCTCGACACCGACCGGCCGCAGATCGAGCACAACGTAGCCGTCAACGTCAGCGACGTGTTCGTCGCCCGCTACGTCCGGGCTATGGAGGTCGACCCGCTCTTGATCGAGTCCCAGGCGACCGGCGGTCCCGTCTACAACCTCGATTTGATGTCCGAGGCTGAGTGGCTGGAGTGCCCCGTCTACCGCGACGCCTACTCGACTCACAACATGCGCCACGTGGTCGAGATCCCGATCATCAACGACGGTGAGATCCTCGGCGCGCTGCACTGCGCAGCCAGCGCTCCCGAGCGCAACTTTGCCGACAGCGACATGAGTCTCGCCGAAGCGGTAGCCGAACTCTTAGCACTCTCCATCAGGAAGATCAGGAAACGGGACCACCGCGAACTTGCCCTCGAGCAGGCGGTCGCCGCCCTCGAACTGACTGGAACGGCTGTCGCGACCAGCGATCCTGGGGCGCCGGAGCTGCGACTCAACCAGGCAGCCCGGCAACTCCTGAGCGAGATCGCGAACGGTGATGAGCTCGTGCATCAACTCCTGGTTCCCCCCGGTTCCGGCTGGCGCTTCACCCGCCGGGCCAAGGTTGAGCTCAAGGACGGCGAGTCGGCCGTCCTTCACGCCCACTCGCAGTCCATCAATGGGGGCGGACTGGTTACCGTGCTCGAGCTGCAGCGCCGGCATCCGGGCCTCGACAGCAGCCTGCTCGCGACGCTCACGCCGCGCGAGAGCGAGGTCGCCGTCCTGGTTGTCGAGGGTCTGAGTGACCGCGAGATCGCCGAGCGCCTCTGCATCAGCCGCTACACGGTGCATCAGTACGTGCGCAGCATCTACCGCACCCTGGGCGTCCCCTCGCGCGTCGCGCTGACCCGGCTGCTGCTCGGCGCCCGCGTGCCCGGGCGCTAGCGGCCCGGAGCGCCCCGGTCCCCAGGATCAGGGATCCGGACAAGACCCTCACCCCTAGGGCTTGGCGATCGCCCCGAACCCAGCCACGATCCGGAATCGATGTCGCTACCGGGGCGGCTGGATGCTGACGCGGCGCCTTCGGGGGAGCAGACCGAGAGGAGATTCGCATGCGCAAGATCATCAACTCGACCTACATCACTCTCGATGGCGCAATCGAGGGGCCGCACCTGTGGCCCTCGCTCGGCCGTCCCAGCGACGAACGCGCCGAGCAGATCCAGACCGACCTGCTGCTGTCCTGTGACGGGCTCCTGATGGGCCGCCACACGTACGACGGCTTCGCGCCGGTCTGGCCGACCCGCTCCGGCGACCCTTACTCCGAGCGCATCAATGCGATGCCCAAGTACGTGGTCTCCACCACGCTGAAGGATCCGGAGTGGACCAACACCAACGTCATCGACGGCGACGTCGTCGCGCAAATCACCCGGCTCAAGCAGGCACCTCGTCTTAGAGCCGACCACACCGGAAGGGGGATCGAGGAATGAAGCATTTCCTACTGCTCTACAGCGGCCCGCCACCGGTCAAGCCCACGCACGAGGGCTGGCCGGAGTGGTTCGATGCGATTGGCGACGCACTCGTCGATCCTGGATCGCCGATGCGGAATGGCCTCGTTCTGCGCGCCGACGGATCGACGAGCGACACCACGAACCGCTCGCTTGGCTACAGCATCGTCCAGGCCGAGGATCGGCCCCGCGTGCTCGAGCTGCTGGACCACCACCCGCTGTGGCGCTCGGGTCCCGAGTACACGATCGAGATGTTCGAGCTGCCGAGGAAGTGAGAAGAAAGCGCTAGATAGGAGAAGCGAGATGAAGGTGAACAGCATCTCTGGGATCACCTGCCAAGTCGATGACCTTGCCAGGGCGGCCGAGTTCTACGAGACGATCGGCTTCCGCCGCGGCAAGGAAGATTCCGATCACGTGACCTTCTACGTGAACTGGTTCTTCGTGACCTTGATCGCCCAAGAGCAGACCGAGATCCGATCCAAGGGCGCCGGACAGTCCCTCTACATCAAGGTGGATGACGTCGACGAGTTCCACAAGGCTGTGCTCTCGAAAGGGCTGCAGCCTGCCGGCGAGCCAGAGCCTCAGCCCTCCGGGTATCGGGAGTTCGTGCTCCGGGATCCCGATGGCTACAACCTCGTGTTCTTCCAGAAGAAGTAGGGAGTGAGGAGCAGAGTTGGATGAGCAGAGTCGTAGTCATCAACCACGTGACGCTCGATGGAGTGATGCAGGCTCCAGGCCGACCCGACGAGGACACGCGCGAGGGGTTCGAGCACGGCGGCTGGGCGCAGGCGGGCAACGACGACGTGATCGGCGCCGCCCTCGGCGCGCGCATGGGTGAGAGCGGCGGACTGCTCCTCGGCAGGCGCAGCTACGAGGACATGCTGAGCTTCTGGAACACGCAGGACAGCCCGTTTAAGGACGCGCTCAACTCGGCGCCGAAATACGTCGCCTCGCGCACGTCTCGCGAGCCGCTGCCCTGGCCGAACTCGACCTTGCTCGTAGGCGATGGCGCCGATGCCGTCGCCGAGCTCAAGAAGGAGCCGGGAAACGACCTGCAGATCATGGGCAGTGGCGAGCTCATCCGGTCGCTGATGCCGCGCGGTCTCATCGACGAGTACCTGCTGATGATTCACCCGGTCGTCCTCGGGTCGGGGCGACGTCTGTTCAGCGACGGCATTCCCGTGTCCACGCTCCGGCTCATCGAGGCCAAGCCGACGACCACGGGCGTCCTGATCGCCACCTACCAGCCCGTGGATTGACGCGGAGCTACTTTGAGCCCGAGCGCGTCGTCGAGTCTCCGGCGGTCAGGCACGTGCGCCACCAGGTCACGCCCTGGCGGGCGGGTTTCGGTTGAGTGACCTTCTCCTTCGTCCCGCGACGGTGGCGGATGTGCCTCGGTTGACCGAGCTGGCCCGGGCGGCCTATGCGCACTACGTCGAGCGCCTCGGCGGGCCGCCGAGACCGATGACCGATGACTACGCCGAGGTCGTTCGGCGCCACCAGGTGATCGTCGCCGCGCGCGGCGGCGAGATCGTCGGGATGGTCGTCCTGGGAGTCGACGACGAGGGCTTCTTTGTCGACAACGTCGCCGTCGATCCATCGCATCAGAGGATCGGCGTGGGCAAGGCCCTCTTAAAGCGCGCCGAGAGCGCGGCCCGCGATGCCGGATTCGACTCGATCTACCTCTACACCCACGAGCGGATGGCCGAGAACTTGGGCCTCTACGCCCGGATCGGCTACGTCGAGTACGACCGGCGCCTGTACGGAGGGGCCGGCATCGTCTATCTGCGCAAGGAGCTCGCCTGAGTGGCGAGCGAGGAGGTAATCGATATGCACGATGACAAGACGGGCGGTCCCGAACATCAGCTCCGCTCAGCCCGCCGAGACCCGGGACGTCTTCGTGGGTTTTCTCGGCTTTGAGGTGGCAACGGACCTGGGCTGGGTGGTGACCCTCGCCTCACCGACGAGCCCCTCGGCCCATGTCACCATCATCGGCAACTACGACCCGGCGGCGCCCGGTATCTCGGTAGAGGTAGCCGACATTGATGCCGTCCACGCCAAAGCCGTGGAACAGGGATTGGTGATCCCCCACCGTTCGGGCGGAATGGCAGTCGAGATCGAGCAGCTGTTGACCGCACCTGATGGCCGGGTCGTCGTCGTCATGTCCACGCACATGCGGGGGCGGTCGAGGAATGGGCGTGTCCGACTTCTACGCCGACTACCGCGCCGATGGGCACGGCCGCCCGGCCTATGACCCGAAGTTGATGGTCGCCCTGTTGCTCTTACGGACCCTCATGTTCCGCTTGAAACCGGACTGTCTAGGAGGGGCCCGGGCTGCGGAGCGGCGGGGCGCGTCAGGCGGGCTCGGTGGTGGCGTGCGGTGGGTGCTCAGAGCAGGCGCGGAGCTTGCCCGCGCCAGATCGCCATCGCGCGGCCGGCGAGCGTGTCATCGCGGATCAGTTCGAGCACCGCAGCGACGACGTCCGCGAGCGGGATGGGCGGTGGCGTGGTCGCGCGCTCAGCTTCGGTCAGGCGCTCGGTCGCGATCCAGTCCGGGACGATGCAGTTCACGCGCACGTCTTGGAGCCCGCCGAGCGCCGTGGTGAATCGGATCAGGCCCGCTTTCGCGGCGGCGTACTCGGGCGACTGGTACGGCTCCTGGCCCAGTCCTGCAGTCGAAGCCACGTTGACCACGGCACCGGCGCCGGCCCGCCGCATGTGCTCCAGCGCGAGCTGCGTGGCGAGCATTGGACCGCGCAGGTTGAGGTCGAGCGTCGCGCCCCACTGTTCGGCTGTGGCCTCCGGGAAGTGCGGCGAGATATGGCCTCCGCCTCCCGCATTGTTGACGAGGATCTGCGGCTTGCTCGACCCGATCAGACGCCGCACATCGCCGGGAATCGTCATGTCGGCGCCCACAAACGACGCCCGCCCATCCGCCTCCGCGACGGTCTGCAGGCCGCCCTCCACGTCTACGTCCGATGCGACCAGGTCGGCCCCGGCAGCCGCCAGGGCCAGCGCGATCGCCCGCCCCGTCCCAGCGGCGGCGCCCGTGACCACCGCTACTCGACTCTCGATCTCCATCGAGCCACGTTGTAGCTGACGTATGTGGGCTGGCGCCCGCGCACCTGGTCCCCAAATGAACCCCCGTCCCAGCCGGCTCCTCCACCTCGGCCGAGAAGCGAGCGACGATCGCCGGGTGCGGCGCCGCAGTCACTAGGGAGGCTCCGCCTGATACTCGGTTGGCGAGGAGGGGGTGGGGCTGGTAGATCAGGGCGCGGGAGCCCGAGGACGCCTGCCGCATGGCCGCCGCCTGCGGCGAGATCCGCGGCGCCTGGCAGCCCGGTGCGTGCCAGGCGCGCAGGAGCTAGTGCTGCCAGCGTTTGGCCTCGCTGGCGACCGGGGGTTTCGAGTGCCCTGCTCGCAAGCGAGACGCGGTGGCGCCCTTGCACGCCCGCTCTGGCGAAGTCTGCGTCGACGGCCTGGCCGCGGCGGTCGAGATGGCCCCTCAGCGGCCTCGCACCAGCTGCAGCGACTAGCTGACCGTGGCATGCTGTCGCCCGCCGCGAGGGCAGCGGCGTCAATCTCAGGTTTCGAGCGATGCGGATGCGGTAGGTGGCTTAGACGGGGCCCGGCGCCGGGATCTGGGGCGCGGGTGTGCGGCAGTCGGCGCCGGCGCAGCTCGCCAGGCGAAGCAGCACACCCTGGAGCGCTGCGAGCACCTCCTGGTGGCGCGGGTCGGCATGCAGCGAGCGGAGCTGCTCCGGATCGGCCGGCACGTTGTAGAGCTCGCGCTCTCCGCTCTCGTACTGGACGTACAGCCAGCGCGAGGTGCGTACCGCCCCGTAGTTCGGGACCGCCTCGACGGCGGGAGGCCCGGCAGCGTCCTGGTCGCGCTCGAGGGCCAAACGGCGGGCGCCCGTCTCGTGCAGCAGTGGGCGCCCGGACTCGCGCAACGGCTCGCGCGCGAGGGGCAGCAGCGACTGCCCGTCGACGACCCGGCCGGGCTCGGCCTGTGCCAGCTCTAGGATCGTGGGCGCGAGGTCGACGTTCCCGACGAGCGCCCGCGAGTGCGCGCCCGCGGGCAGGCCGGGCCCGCGAATGATCAGCGGCACCCGGCTCGACGGGTCGTACGGGAGCATCTTGCCGCTCGGCACCCGGTGCTCCCCCTGCAAATAGCCGTTGTCGGAGGTGAACACGATGTAGGTCTCGTCGAGCGCGCCCGCTCTCGCGAGCGCGGCGACGATCTCCGCCACGGCCTCGTCCACGGCGAGCAGCGACTCCTGCCGATCGTGGTAGTGGCGGAGGATGCGGTCGATCCGCGCGCCGTCGAGCGGTGGCCGGCGGCGGATAAACAAGGGCTTGTCCGAGACGTCCTCCTCGTTGAACGCGCGGGACACCGGCAACCGCCTACCGCCGAGCAGGCCCCTGTGGCGGGGCGCCGGCCGTACAAGATGGCCCGTGGACGCTCGTATCGAGTCACCCTCGTGATGCGGCGCGAGGAAGGCCACCGAGAGGAAGAGCGGTGCCCGCGCCGCCGCCCTGCGTTCGATCACATCCACCCCCCTCCCGGCCAGCACGTAGGTCTGGTACAGGCGCGGGTCCTCGTCGAACTGGGATCCGTAGGTGCGGTTTTCCCCGTTCTCGTTGAGCGTGTAGCCCCACATCCGGTACGTCGTGGGGTCCATCGCGCCGTACCACTCGCTCCAGCCGGGAGGCGGGTCGGCGGGCGTCTCGCCGCCGTGGCCGTTCAGGTACTTGCCCATGTGCACCGTGTGGTACCCGGCGCGCTGGAGCCAGACGGGCAGCGATTCGCGGGCGTCGAAGCGGCCATAGCCGCCGGTAGGCGGATGGAGCCCGAGGACGTGATGGTTGTGGGCGTACTGGCCGCTCAGGTAGGTCGCGCGCGACGGGCAGCAGACGGGGTAGGAGACGTACGAGCGGTCGAAGGAGACACCCGCCGCGCCCAGCAGTCGCTGAACTCGCGGCATCGCCTCGAGGTCGGCGACCGTCTGGTCGTCCGTCATCACCACGACAATGTTGGGCCGCGGGGCGTCGACGCCAACCCCCGTGGAGTGGGCGGGCAGGACGAGCGCCCGGGAGGCCAGGGCGAGCAACAGAATCGCCACAAGGCTCACACCCGCCAGAAGGAAGAGGCGAGAGCGCTGAGCGGATCTGGTCATGACCCTCTGTACGACGGCACCGGGGTCGCGGGTTCCGACCTCTGGTCACACAGGCGCTGACGGTCGCATGGGGCGGATCCCACACCCGGTCCTTCGCCAAGCGACAGGAAGTTGGGCGATGACGGGGGCCGGCCCGTGCGGGCGGCCGACGGGCGCGGTGATCGGCCGTGTCCCGTGTTTGAAACCGGCTGGGTGTGCCGGGTTCATACCTTCGGCTGCCAGAGGGCGATCTCGGCGCCCGCCGGGGACGCGAGCACGCTTCGCCAACCGGCTGGCCCTTCCCGAGGCTCCAGCACCACGGCCGCGCCGAGGACGCGCCCACGCTCTGTGGCCTCCACGATGTCGGCGACTTCGACGTACGGCACCCAGGCCGGGGCCGCGCCGTGGTGCTCGATGATGCCGCCCTGGATCCCTTCGCTCAACTCGAGCACGAGGTAGGACCCGGCCGCCGCCCGGAGGATCTCGGCTTTCCAGCCGAACAGGCTCGCATAGAAGGCGCATGCGCGCGGGAAGCTGCCGGTCCGCAGCTCGAGATGGACGATCGGGTTGGCTACCGTCGGCGTCATCGCTCTGCTCTATCTGACGCGGCTCGGCGTCGATATTCAGCGCAGGCGGTGAATCCGGCCGACCCAGCGCGTCTAAGTCATGAGAATGCGCAACGCAGCTACGTCACCTGCATCGGCGGATCGGCGACCGCTGGACGCGGAGCGGGACGGCGACGTGGAGGTCCTCCAGAGGCTGATCGAGGGGCAGCGTGCCGCCCTCCAGGCCCACT
>Ga0081538_10006336_pt1 | contig 10447 bp, 10 predicted proteins | sample TabmetS5T2R1_FD_71022 | JGI IMG/M metagenome (GOLD analysis project Ga0081538, IMG submission 71022) | Tabebuia heterophylla rhizosphere microbial communities from the University of Puerto Rico - S5T2R1 | ecosystem: Host-associated > Plants > Roots > Rhizosphere ...
ACCAATTACCTTACTTTAATCGAATATTTGTCCTCTAATTTCTCCTTCAGGATTTTGTTTAGTAAGGAAATTAACATATGCATTATTATCACCTATAAGTGTAGTCAGATTAGATGTCTGTTTTGTCCTCAATGGTCATTGAAGTTTATCAGCTGTTATGTTACCCCTCTTCTAACAGTCCATCTTCTGGACCGATCGGCGTTGTAGCTTCGAAGCATATAAGTGTTACCACAACAGGACCATTTTCAATATGACTTGTAGCTAAATTATCAAGATAGTGTTCATAGACATACTTAAATCAAAGTTAAAATAAGTTGTATTTCTTGGCTGAGAGTGAACTAATAATAACTGCCATGTTTAGTCTTAGCTTATTATTAGTCATCATCTCAGCGGTACGCCATTATACATTACACTTTATCATACCTGGAGTAACAATCCTGATGCTTCTTGGAGCAATTTTGCCATTCATTCCTGTTATTGGTTTCGAAGCTGAAGAACTCTACAATTTCATTGAAGGAATACCTGAAATAGTAATATATGTTATCATCCCTATCCTAATCTTCGAATCTGGACGCAAATTAAAAATTGATCAGATTAAAAAGGAAGCCATCCCAATTGGTTTCTTTGCAATCATAGGAGTCGTAATAACAATCCTAATCATAGGTGCCGGAACTAGTACTGTATTTCAGATTCCATTTATCGATGCCTTACTTTTTGGAACTATCCTGGCTGCTACTGATCCTGTAGCTGTAGGTGCCATTTTCAAGAAATTTCCAATTCCCCACAAACTGAATTTGATTATTGAGGGCGAGTCCCTATTCAATGACGCCACAGGAGTTATTTCTTTTAATGTTGTTAAAGGTATCATCTTCTCCGGTGTCGCGTTTTCGCTTCTAGACACCTCTCTCTCTTTTATCTGGTCCATGGTAGGCGCAATCGCCTTAGGTACTGGAATCGGATGGGCAGGAGGAAAACTCCTAGATAGGTGGAAGGCGGACGAATATGTAGATTTCACGTTTTCATTGGGGTTGGCTATTGGTGGTTACATTATTGCTGACCACCTTTTGCACGTTTCTGGAGTGGTCACAACATTATTCATTGCAATGTTAATCATCACTCAACACAAAGAGATTTCTAGAGGTGTTAGAAAATCCTTTCACGAATACTGGGACTATCTGGGATTCATTACGAACGGTATCCTTTTTTTCATTATAGGAATTCCCCTGCTTGCAGTTGAGATATATGAAGGTGCAAACTATCCACTGATCCTCATCATAATCTTTCCTTTTGCCATAATGATGTTAGCCAGGGCAGTCACAGTTTATGGAGGAAGTACGTTTTTAAGAATATTTAGAGTTAGAATCCCTCTCCAATGGCAAAATGTTCTTACCCTAGGTGGGTTAAGGGGAGGTATGGCAGTGGCACTGGTTCTCTCACTTTCATCAGAGTATGAATTACAGCCTTTATTCATTAGCTTAGTCATACCATTAATCGCGATTAATCTAGTAGCAAATCCAATTCTATTAAGTCATTATCTAAAAAAATCAAAGATTGCATAGACTAATAATACATGCATGGTTATTTCACCAAACTAATAATACCAACCGCGTAATAGGCTCATTCTTCGAGTACCATTACATTCTGGTTTCTAACATATTCAATAAATTCGTCATGCGCATCATTATATCCACTTTCAATCAACAACTTTATAGTCTCGGAAGTAAAATCATATGTTTTATTTGAAATAGTATGTTCATCGTTCTTCCGGTTTACGCGAATTATTTCATCTATCTGGAATCGCCCCTCAAGCATGTTACGATAGCTTCTACGTTTTGCTAACGTACCTTGGAATTTTGTCTTATGACTTAATAGATTATTTATTGTATCCTCCTTTACGCCATGCTCCCTTGCGACTTTAATCAGAGCCCTTACCAGATCAACAAAATCAGAAGTTAATAAGAGCGTATTCTCTTCCCTATCTGTCCTATCTGAAAAAGTTATATCGTTATTTCTGTTGATGACTCCGTCTCTATCAGTCGGGATTTCTATTTGTCTTTTAGGATGCAAGTTGATGGCACATATTCCTAATCGAGGAACAGAATCTTTTAATCCTCTAACCCTGTACCAATAACTTCTATGCAGTAGAACTAACTGCCATAATGGAGTATTAGTCATAAGACCCCCATCCCAAAAATACCGAACTTCCTTTCTGTAACTGGAGGAATTGTCATTCCCATCATTTGTCCTCCCTGGACCAATCTGCCTATTTCTATCACCAACCGATTGGGAATTAAGACTTTCAACTTCTAATTTAGCAAAGTCAAAATGGACTGGATAGGATCCACTTGCTATAACATGATCGGATGTTATGCCCTTGTCATAGCGAATTACACGTTCAATATCAGTTTCGCTATCTTTATCATTATGGCTGATTATTCTCCCGTACTCAGTCTTTCTTGATCCGTCTTCCTTGGGATAGCTGTCGAATGTAACTGGGATACCATCTGCGACGTCGACTGCTACTAGCAATAGTCTTGGTTGGCCGTCCTCTTGTGAAGTAGCAATTGGAAATTTTGCAAAACGCTCAAGACTTCGTCTTAAAGGTTCGTTACTATAGCGATACCATATATTGTATGAATCAAAGAACTTATAGTCATATGTAGGCCAATAAGGATAAAAGACAGCTCGTGATCCAAAGTAAGCAGATTCTTTAGATGAGTAGTATCTTCTTGCTGCTTCTCCGGATGCAACATCTCTATTGATTGCATGCCAATAGTCCCACCACGGTTTGAAAAAAGGATTAGTTCCCACTACTGATTCTTTTGAGATGTAGCTCCAGAAATCAATAAGTCTCTCCGCTGATCCTTCATAGGTTTGATTTTCCACGACATAGCTTACAAGAATAGCAGCATTGATAGCTCCGATAGAAGTGCCTGCCACTATGTTGAATATGGCTCTGCCTCTCTCTCCTGCTTCTTCGTCCCTTTTTGATAAGAATTCATATATTGCCTTATAGGCTCCAGCTTCATATGCCCCAAGTGATCCGCCACCTTGAAGTACAAGTGCTCTTTCCTTCTCGGGAATATCCGTCTTCTTATTAATGCTCGGCAAGGATGTTAAGATTAGAGACCCTTAAGAATAAAAAAATTTTCCATTACTTCTTCTATAAGTATTTCATTAACTTTAACCATTGTCGAGATATAGCTTGCTTATTATGTCATGACTCTCAAATAAATTCATCATCATCCTATTTACTTGACACCATCATAACATAATCGAGGCTATGCGTGCAGGCATATTTTTCTAATTATAACTGCGGACGAGGATGGCAGACTTTGAAGAATACGCAGAAATTATCAGTAGGTGTATGGGCAACTCAGACGGAGCATTTACCAAAGCCTATGAGGAAAATAGACAGTTACAAACTGACGCAGTAATAGAGGGAAATGCAGTAGCAACGACATTAGTCAAGTACATGGAAGATAGAAAAACAGATTTCGAAGGCTCAACGACTGAACTTCTATCAGAACTTGATATCACTGCAGCGTCCCTGAAGATGAATATAAAGGCTAAGGGGTGGCCCAAAAGTGCAAATGCGTTAAGTCGAAAATTAAATGAAATCAAACCCAACCTGGAAGAAGTAGGTATTGAAATTAGTTATGACAAAGATCCAAAGACGAAGATAAAGAAGGTAAGGGTAAAGTTGTGTAATTCATCTCTCATGAATTACGGCATAGGGCATGTCTTTAAGATACCAAAGTCATTTGTGGAAGGATTTAATGGAAGCGAAGTTCTCCTAAATGTTCCCTCACCAGAAGTACGGGGGCTGGAGCTAACATAAACGCAGACAAATGAATTGTTCTTGTAAGTAGTTCTACTAATGGTGCTACCAATACTAATCTTCTTAATGGCCAGATGTCTAACATTCTAAACCAGATCACAAATGATATAAACAATATTAGAGATGATATTGGAACCTTAGACCTCCATCTATTTGATCTACCCTTTTATTAGTCTTAGAAAAAGACACGTATCCAGAATTATCTGTATGTTTGGCTCTCAGAACTTTACTTGTTCAGGGAATGTAAAGCCGAGCCATAATCTAGCTCTAAATCGTCACTAGCATAAATTTTTGACTAAACTGGTACGATAAATGCCTGTATATCATGAGATCCCCCATCATCAACGACCAATGCTCCAAACGTGTAGTCTTTATGCAAATATATGTACTTCCTGCACTACAATGCAGCCATAACTTGTACTACTTATTCACCTTCAGCCTTTGAGCAAGAGAGGTCAATGAAGAGGTACGGTAAAGAATTCGAGCTCGAATCTGAAGATATCATTTAGATTCTAAAACGCTTTTTAACCTGTAAACCACGTATATCTCTTAATGGTGATGAGCCTCTTTACCTACAGGAATCTAACCCCCTTGGGCCCGCTTTTAGCTGCATTGGGTCTAAATTTTGAAGTTTTTTCTACCGGAACCCTCTGGGCCCGCTAAAAATAAAAAAACGTTCAAAAAATGAACTCAATTGTTCTTTAGATTCAAATGAATTTTTATCCAAATCCCGACGGGCCCGCTATGATATCACTCCTAAAATAGGATTCTATACTTATTTTTATTATATAGAAATTAGACAATCTTTGATAGGAACTGTTTGAACTTTCACTTCCCTTGTTTTACTCAAAAACAGAAAAAAGCTGCTTGAAGTTAGAGAAAAGTATAACACTAATCTTTCTTTCCTTAAGCCTACCTTCTACCGCTCATTATCATAAGGATTGTAACCTTCTAGCTCATAAAAACCAACACATAATTACTAAAAAGAAGACAATTACTATGGTACGCATGAAAGGCATGTCCACTTCTTCTCATAATGTATCCAAACCCTTAGGGCAGCAGCTAATCAGCCTTGCAAAAAAGGTTCTGATTATAGTTGCGATTAGTTGGATATCCTTGTATCTCCTCGATGTTCTCCTCCCGGAATCCGAAGGAGAGAATGTAATAGTCCAGATTACGAGTACAATCCTCATAATTGGATTATCGCTTACGGTGATAGGAACAGTCAGACGAATGGTAAAGAGGGCATCTAATACAATCGGATTACAACTATCTGCCGTCATCTCCTTCTCCATTATAGTATTTGTATTGATCATCGCTACTCTCGCAGCCATGGTTGTATGGGGGATTGATATTGAGGCAGTCCTTATAGGAGGAGGGGTGGCTGCAATAATCATTGGATTTGCTATTTCCACCTTAGCAGGCAATGTTATTTCGGGCGGATTGATGCTTACAACCTTTCCTGCAAAAATTGGAGATTCGGTATTTGTAGTCAATGACGAGATTCATGGCACAGTGTCAGAGGTTACTTTCTTGTATACCAAGGTCATATCTGATGCCGGGACTGAATATGTTGTGCCAAATACCGCAATAGTTCAAGGTAGCGTAAGGATTATCAAGGAAGCAAGAGTAGTTGAGAATCTTCCTTTCACTGAAAGAGAGCATATTGAAATTATCGAGGGTAATAAAAAATATGGCGGAATTGTGACAAAAATCACCCCCAAATTTACCTTTCTTTACTCAGACAGCGAAAGAAAAGAGATCATATTACCTAATGCTTCAATCTTATCAGGCAAATATGTAATCACAAAGGATAAGGATCAAAGTATTCCAAAATCATAGAATTTGAAATAGATAGACGAACGGCCCGCACTTCTGTATATTTATATCACGATTTACAAATATGTTTGTCTCAGTAACATGAGATATTCACAACGAAATCGGGTGGCAAAATAGGGTCAACTCTGTATTGGATTCCACCGAACTCAATAAGTATACAGGTTTGTATCCTATTACTATATGGAATGATAGCATCAATTGTGTTTTTATGCTCTATTTTTTAATAATATACAAGGATTATTGGATGTAACCTAAATTACTTAGCAAAAGTAAAGAGCTGGAATATAATCCCATGTTAGCATATGTTCGTAAAAAATGACATACCTCAAAAACAAAGAGCCCTTGTCCTTCAGGGAGGAGGAGCTCTTGGTGCTTACGAAGCAGGAGCAATAATTGTACTGTGTGAGTACCTTTCGGGTCAAAATAGAACAAATAACGAAAAAGAGGGACCACTATTTGATGTCATTGCTGGTACTTCGATAGGTGCAATGAATGCTGCTATTCTGGTAAGCAATGTAGTTAATAAAAAGAAAACTTGGAATGAGGCGGCAGAGGTGCTTGCACATTTTTGGACAGACGGGGCAAAAGAAGAGGAAAAGGAAGAAGAGAAAAAAGGAGGTCTATCTTATACCCTGACTTTAGCAAATGGTTAGTGGATGAGAAGACGAAAAAACCAAAGGTCTTCAATGCCTCTCCAGAGGCGGTAAGGAAATATTATTCAGTAAAGCAGTACTTTTTCGGTGGAGCTGGAGCACCAAATTTTTTGTCCTAAAGCGTTTGAGACTGATTCCAGATTCCGAGATAATGATGTTTTAGGAAATCAATGGCTGGTATGTAGTAGTAATCCGTTAGAACAAACCATAAAACGTTATTCAATAGCTGAAAGTGATGAAAAGAATGATGATGATGATGATCTGAGGATAGCTACTAGCTGGGACAAAAGAGAGCCTAGACTACTTGTTATCAGTTTAGATGTAGCCGAGGGAAAGACAGTAGCATTTGATAGTTATCATAGAGAAGTGGAAGATCCTGGAAATTCACTTTATGACGGTGAGAATGGCATTACTATAAATCATGTTATGGCAAGCGGTACACTGCCAGAATTATACAAGTTTCGAGATGTCCCCAAGGAAGGTGGGCGCAAATTCTGCGATGGTGGTATTTTAAGCAATACACCTTTCAGAGAACTTTTGCAAGCCCACAGAGATTATTGGAAGAAGATAGTACTAGGTAAAGACCAAAATAAAATTCCTGATTTAGACGTCTATATTATAAATGTACACCCGTCCAAGCAGTATACTGTTCCAGCAGAAGATCACGATGCAATTAAGGATAGAATTAATGACATCACCTAGATAGAAATTCCCATTACGATGAAATGGTAGCGGACCTGGCGACAGCCTACACGGAACTACTCTATAATTTAAAAGAGCTTGCAAAAAGGCATTTCAAAAATAAAGACCAAAGCGAAACTGCCTTTCAAGAGGAATTTGAGAATATCCTAAAGATTGCTGAAGAAAAAAGTAGTAGTGGAGGTACTGTTGAAGATAGAAAATACAAAGATCTCATAAAGGGTCGGTTCAAGGTAACCGTAACAAGAATAGAAAATGAAGGCTATGAGGACAGTATTTATGGTAAAATAGCAGACTCTACTTCCAAGACCATCAAGGAACTAATAGTAAAAGGAAAAGAAGATGCTCGAAGAGTGCTTAAACTACAATAAAGGACAAGGCCGGTCTAGATCAGATAATAATATCAATACCTTGTATTTTGCATATAAGGATTGACATGTGCCATCGATTTTGTCTAACCAGAGTATGACGGACAGAAATAATAAAACTTTAAAGCTAACAAGCATATTAATAACCGCTGTTAGAATCCCTTAAGGAAAGAGAAAGATTTGAAGAAAACCTTCTTCTTTTTGGTTAAAATGGGTAGTACAACCAATTAATATCGGATTGGCTTTAACAGCTGCAGAAGCAATTCCTTTTCTCTTGATGAGATTTTGATTGCGAGGTTTTGATTTAATGTCATCAAATTTACAATTTACTACATTATAGAGGATAAATTCAGTAATTGTAGCACTATCTATCACTTACACGTAGCAACACCGTGATCATTTGATTACTATGACGACGACAGCAAGAAGGCCTTGAATTGGTAGTATAGAAAACTACTGCTCGCAAGCCATACAGAAGATGCCACTACTGTTAATGCCCCCTCTACTCAAAGTCAAGTTGCCTTGTATACTTTTCAATTCGATTAAGGCTAGTTCCAGGTTGTCAAATGCACCCTGATTGTCATTGTTCTGCATTGCTAACATAGCTTGTTCTGTGTAGTTTATTGCCTCCGCTGTCATTTGATTTATCGGTACTGCAACATCCATCGCGTTAAGGGTGCCTGCACTGCTATTATCGCTAGTTATCGCTTCTGTAGCATTTGCTCTAGTTGTTTCTTGCGATGTTGGTGGTGATGTTGAAATATCTTCCTGTTGCAGCTGCTCCTGTCCATGTGTACTGTAATGGACACCGTTGCAGGAATTGAGATAACAATCAATACTAACAAGAGGAGGATTGAGTGTCTTAAAGTGAGTGGATTCTCTAATAGGTGCAGATAAGCTTATCTTTCAGCTGTTATGATGTGCTATGTTATTTTGCATTAAGATGGAGGAAGCCATAACTGCTGAAAAATTGGTTATTAGTCATTTCTCTTTTTCACACATCTGCCATATGTCTATCAAATTAAACTTCCTCTCAAAATCATTTTATATGGCTGAACGCGCTATAGGGTCCGTACTGCTTCATAAGAATACGCCAAAAAATGGCGTTAATTTTCAATTTGGGAGTCATCCTGATACGTTCAGTCTATTTTCTGAATTTTTTTCTGCCGAGTCCCTCTGAGCCCGCTCCTTTATTGGTTCTTTTTTTAGAAAGGGGTTCTACCAAGATATCAATCAATCCTTTCGAATTTCTAAGCTCCATAATAAAATTCTAGACTAGTAGTAATGATGATGATAATAATAATATGTGAAAAATCAAATTCACAATGGCTATATTGTAACTTTCTCTGTACCATATTATCTATATATGGCTAACCCTAAAATCTTTACTATCGGGCATTCAAATCACTCAGGGGATACTTTTCTATCTTTATTGCTGAAGAACAACATTTCTGTAGTGGCAGATGTACGTCGTTTTCCTAGCTCCAGATTATGGCCACAATTTAACAAAGACCACATGAAAACAGGGCTAGCTAAGCACAATATCGAATACAATCATCTCGCAAAATTAGGTGGCAGAAGAAGAAATGAAAAAGAAGATAAGCCCCATCTACAAGAGAAGGATGATAATAATAATAACAATAATTATGCTTGGAGGGATAAAAGTTTTAGAGCATATGTGAATTATATGGGTACGGAAGAGTTCAAAGAGGGCATCAGTGAATTACTTTCGCTGAAAAAAGAACATCTCAATGGTCTAATAGCCATTATGTGTGCTGAAGCGTTACCATGGCGATGTCACCGCAGGTTAATAAGTGATTACCTGTCTACTGCTAGAAGTTTTATGGTTTATGATATAATTGATGGTTTACATGAACCTTCACTTCACAAGATTACGCCTTTTGCGGTATTCAAAAAAGGAATAGTAACTTATGCTGCATCAGAAATCGAATATGCCAGGGATTCGAAATAATATTTTTTTTATCCAAATCCCTCGGCGTTACATCGCATAAACCTTTTTAGCTCTGTTGTGTTACATTCAAAAAGAGACCAGCAAGAAGAATCCACTTTTTGAAGCGATACGTATTGGTTAGATTGCAACTGTTGTCAGGCCTATCCCATTTGATAGTTGGTAAAATGGTACCTGAGTACGTACGAGAATAATGGGTGTTGGTACTTTACTATTGGGTTTAGCTGCTATTATGGCGACGAAATTCTTTAATTTATGACACTATCTTAGCACAAATTAGAAGAAGGACAGGAAAATACTCTATAAATTCTATAGTTGCTATAGATTTGTATTTATTTTAACTTTGCCCTTACCAGACTCATAAACTATGTTATCAACTTCTTCAAGCAATAGACGAAAAAACTCATTTAATCTTCCCATTAGGTCATCCATTTCCTTTTCTATTATTATAATTTCCATATTATCATAATACTTATTTTCACTCAATTCTTTTGCAAATCCTTTCAATTGGCCAGCCAAGCCGGGGATAAGACTATACTTATCCATCAATCTTGGATTATTTAGTATTGGAACTATTTGCTTAATATCATCTGTTATCGTCACGAAACTATCAACCTGTCCAACAAACCGATTATCAATAAGTCCCTTTAGTTCGATCCGTGATCTTTCAACAGATGTATTTTCCAGGTATTTGCGTATTTTTTGCTTGAGGTCATCATAATGCTTTTCAAACTGTTTGTAATCTGCGTTTATACGAGTCACGTAAAACCTCTTAATAGATTTTTTTCTTTCATCTTCCTTGAGAATTATTTCATGCTGCTCTTTGATAAACTCGGTAGTTTTATCGTCTGCTTTTTTCTGTTTACGGTAAATTGTGACTCCTACGATAATTGTAGCCACTATACCAGCAATTGCTAAACCAATACCAATAATCCCTAGTATGTCAGCCATGGTTAACTCAGATTATAGATAGTCTTGCCCCAGTCTCTTACAAACTATCTAGAATATTTTTCTGAATTATTAATTATAGACAAATGAAAATCAAGAATTGCATAGCGAATTTGCTTAATTACTTCTA
>Ga0081538_10006337_pt1 | contig 10446 bp, 8 predicted proteins | sample TabmetS5T2R1_FD_71022 | JGI IMG/M metagenome (GOLD analysis project Ga0081538, IMG submission 71022) | Tabebuia heterophylla rhizosphere microbial communities from the University of Puerto Rico - S5T2R1 | ecosystem: Host-associated > Plants > Roots > Rhizosphere ...
GGCCCCGCGGGGGCCGCCGACGCGGCCGACCAGGGTCGTCATGAGGACGAAGGCGAGCCCGGTGCCGAGGATCCCCAGGGGCAGCATGGCCAGCACCGGCGGCCAGGCGAACGAGGAGCCGCGTAGCCCCCAGAGCCCGAACGGCAGCAGCACGACCAGCGCGGCCAGCTGGGCCCGGAGCAGCACCGGCAGGGCGCCGTGGCGCTGCTGGAGGGGCACGGCCAGGTTGACGGCCAGGCCGTAGCAGAGGACGGCCAGCACGACCAGGCTGGCCCCGAGCATGGTGGCCCGCGAGCCGGCCAGCTGGGGCCAGGAGATGGCCAGCACGCCGAGGAACCCGATCAGCAGCCCGAGCGCGTGGACGCGGGGCAGGGGCCGGCGCAGCAGCACCACCGCCCAGGCGGCCCCGGCCAGCGGCACGGCCCCGTTGAGCATCCCGGCCACCGACGAGTCGATCCACTGCTGGGCCACCGGGAACAGGATCAGCGGCAGCCCGGACCAGATGATCCCGAGGAAGGCCACCCGCAGGCGGTCGTCGCGGCCGATCGGGCGGCGGGCCGCCGGGACCAGGGCCAGGGCCGCCACCCCGAGGGCGACCCGGGCGACGGCGATCACCCCCGGCGCCAGCGTCTCCAGCCCGATGTCGATGAACAGGAACGACGACCCCCAGATGAGGGCCACGCTGACCAGCAGGGCCCATTCGGCGGGGCCGAAGGACCCGGGGCGGCTGCCCCGCCCGGTCTCCAGCAGCCGCCGGCTCACGGCGGCCGCCCGGGGGTGCGGTCGAGGACCTCGAGGGCGCGGTCGATGTCGGCCTCGGTGTTGTACAGGTGCGGGGAGACCCGCAGCCGCCCCCGCCGGAAGGCCACGTCGACCCCGGCGGCGGTCAGCGCCTGGTGCAGCGGCGGGTTGCGGTCGGGGCGGTGGTCGCCGAAGACGACCAGGGCCGAGCGGGCCGGCCCCCGCCTGGGGCTGACGAGCTCGTAGCGGTCCGGGTCGAGGCCCCCGACGAACCGCTCGACCAGGTGCTGGTCCCAGGCGGCGACCCGGTCGACGCCGAGGCCGAGCAGGTACTCGACCGAGGCCGTCCAGGGCTGGAAGGTGAGGAAGCCGGCCGTGCCGAACACGTCCCAGCCGGCGGCGCCGACCTCCTCGCGGAGCCGGTAGCCGCTGTCCTGGCCGAGGTCGTCCTGGCCCTGGTGGGCCAGCCAGTAGGCCGGCCGGTAGGTGAGCGAGGCCAGCAGGTCGGGAGCCAGCCAGCAGAAGCCGGTCCCGTACGGGCCGCAGAGCCACTTGAACCCGCAGCTGACCAGCGCGTCAACGGGCAGCCCGGCCAGGTCGAGGGGCATGGCGCCGACGGCCTGGGAGCCGTTGACGACGAAGGTCACCCCGGCCCGGCGGCACACCCCACCCACCGTGGCCAGGTCGACCGTGTGCCCGGTGAAGGAGAACACCCAGCTGCTGCAGAACAGCCGGGTCGCCGGGGTCAGCTCCGCCTCCACCTGCCCGGCCTCCAGCCTCCCGCCCGCGGGCTTGAGCAGCCGGACCCGGACCCCCCGCTCGGCCAGGGGCAGCCAGGGCACGATGGTGGCCGGGAAGTCGCCGTCGACCAGCAGGACCTCGTCGCCCTCGCGCCAGGGGACGCCCTGGACGAGCAGGTGCAGCCCGTAGCTGGTGCTGTTGCCCAGGATCACCTGGTCGGCCGGGACGCCGGCCAGCCGCCCCAGGGCCTGCTTGAGCCGTCGCGGGACCTCGTCGAAGGCCTCGTCGGCGATCCGGTGGGGCGCCGCCTTGTCGGCCAGGGCCTGGGTGGCCGCGGCCACCGCGACCTTGGGCAGCGGCCCCTGGTGGGCGCAGTTCAGCCATGCCCGGCCCTCGAACCCGCCGAAGTCCCTGGCCGCGTCCAGCCGGGACCCTTCGCCGGTCAAGCCGGTCCGGCCGCGGCGTCGGCGGGGTCGCGGACGGTGACCTCGACCCGCTGGACGGCGTTGTTGGCGTAGCCGCCGGTGTTCCAGGAGGCCTCGAGGGGCTGGGTGTTGCCGGCGGCGTCGGTGGCCCGCGAGCAGAGCTCGTACGAGCCGGGGGCCGCCTCCCAGGTGAACCGCCACCCGGCCCAGGCCCAGGGGGACGGCTGGCCGTCCAGCTCGGCCGGCCGCCAGGTCCGGCCGCCGTCGGTGCTGACCTCGACGGCGGCCACCGGGGCCAGGCCCGACCAGGCGCGGCCGCGCACCAGGTGGCGGCCGGGGGCGCAGAAGCGCCGGCGGGACTCGAACTCGGGGATGCCGGGCGGCAGCAGCAGCGAGCGCGGCTGGATGCGGGTCACGGGCGTGCCCGGGTCGTCCTCGGAGGCATGGATCAGGTAGCTGCCGGTCTGCTGGTAGCCGTCGAACGGCTCGCCGAGCACGCGGATCCGGCGCAGCCACTTGACCGAGGTCATGCCGTACCAGCCGGGCACGACCAGCCGCAGGGGGTAGCCGTGCTGGGGCGGCAGCGGCCGGCCGTTGACCCCCCAGGCGAGCAGGACCTCGGGGCGCATGGCCTCGGCCACGGGCAGGCTGCGCTCGTAGTCGTGCTCGAGCCCGCCCTGGACGCCCCGGTCGGCGCCGGCGAACGCGACCTCGACGGCGCCGGGAGCGACCCCGGCCTCCTCCAGCAGGGGGGCCAGCGGGGTGCCGGTCCACTCGGCCGTCCCCACCGCCTCCTCCAGCCAGGGCTGGCTGACCGGCCGGGGGTCGAGCCGGGCCCGGCCGTTGCCGGCGCACTCCAGGGTCACCGGCGCCGTCACCGCCGGGCGCCGCCGCAGCTCCTCCATGGTCAGGCTGACCGGCGTGGCCACCCGCCCGCCGATCTCCAGCCGCCAGGTCCGCTCGTCGGCCGCGGGGATGTCGAAGTGGATCAGCAGGTAGTGGAGCCCGACCGGGGTGACGTCGTAGCGCAGGGCCTCCAGCGGCATGCCGTGGTTGCGCGCCGCCAGGGCCAGCTCCTCCATGCTGATGCCGGTCGCGTCGGTCATGGCTGATCCTCTCCTTCTACTGGAGGTCGAGACCGCGGAGGAGCTGGGCGTTGAGGGCGACGACGATGGTGGACAGGCTCATCAGGATGGCGCCGACGGCCGGGGCCAGGGTGATGCCGGCCCAGGCCAGGGCGCCGGCGGCGACCGGCACGGCCACCAGGTTGTAGCCGGTCGCCCACCCCAGATTCTGCAACATCTTGCCGTAGCTGGCCCGCGACAGCCGCAGCACGCCGAGGACGGCCCGGGGGTCGTTGGCGGCCAGGACGATGCCGGCCGACTCGATGGCCACGTCGGTGCCGGCGCCGATGGCGATGCCGACGTCGGCCCTGGCCAGCGCCGGGGCGTCGTTGACGCCGTCCCCGACCATGGCCACCTGGAGGCCGCGCCGCTGCAGGTCGGCCACGGCCTGATCCTTGTCCTCGGGCAGGACCTCGGCGAACACCTCGTCGACGCCGAGCTCGGCGGCCACGGCGTCGGCGACCTGGCGGGCGTCGCCGGTGAGCATCACCACCCGCTTGCCCAGGCGGTGCAGCTCCTCGATGGCCTGGCGGGACTCGGGCCGGACGGCGTCCTCCAGCGACAGCGCCCCGGCCACCTTGTCGTCGCGGACGACGTAGAGGACGGCCGCGCCGCGGTCCCGCCAGCCGGCCAGCTCGCCGGCCAGCGCCCCCGGCTCGGCCAGCTCCAGCTGGCGGAGCAGGGCCGGGCCGCCGACGGCCACGGTGGCGCCGTCGACTTCTGCCTGGACCCCGCGGCCGGTCATGGCCCGGAACCCGGTGGCCGCCGGCAGCTCGCCCCGCTCCCGGGCGGCGGCCACGATCGCCCGGGCCAGCGGGTGCTCGCTGTCGGCCTCGACGGCGCCGGCCAGGCGCACCAGCGCGTCCCGGTCCGGGTCGACGGCGGCGACCGCGGTGACCCGCGGGCGGCCCTCGGTGAGGGTGCCGGTCTTGTCGAACAGGACGGCGTCGACGGTCCGCATCCGCTCCAGGGCGAGGCGGTCCTTGACGAGGATGCCGTTGCGGGCCGCCAGCGCCGTCGAGATGGCGATGACCAGGGGGATGGCCAGGCCGAGGGCGTGGGGGCAGGCGATCACCAGCACCGTGACCGTCCGCTCGACCGCCTGGTCGGGCTCGCCAAGGGCCAGCCAGACGACGGCGGTGACCAGCCCGGCCCCGAGGGCGAACCAGAACAGCAGCGCGGCCGCCCGGTCGGCCAGGGCCTGGGCCCGCGACCCCGAGGCCTGGGCCTGCTCGACCAGCCGGCGGATCCCGGCCAGGGCCGTCCCCTCCCCCACCGCGTCGACCCGGACCCGGAGGGCCGTGTCGGTGACCACCGTGCCCGCCACCACCCGGTCGCCGGGCCCGCGGGCCACCGGGCGGGACTCGCCGGTGATCATCGACTCGTCCAGCTCGGCCTCGCCGTCGCTGACCACGCCGTCGGCCGGCACCCGGCCGCCGGGGCGGACGAGCACGAGGTCGCCGACGGCCAGGTCGGCCACGGCGACGGTCTCGACCCGGTCGCCCATGACCCGGTCGGCCTCGTCGGGCAGGAGGGCGGCCAGGGCGTCCAGGGCGCCCGAGGCCTGGCCGAGGGCCCGCATCTCCAGCCAGTGGCCGAGCAGCATGATCACGATCAGCAGGGCCAGCTCCCACCAGAACTCCAGGTCGAACAGGCCGAGGGCGGAGGCGGCGCTGGCCGCGAACCCGACCACGATGGCCAGGGAGATGAGCAGCATCATGCCCGGCTGGCGGGCCCGGGCCTCGGCCAGGCCGCCCTCGAGGAACGGCCGGCCGCCGTACAGGAACACGACCGTGCCCAGCACGGGGGCGACCCAGTCCGAGCCGGGGAACTGCGGCGGGGTGAAGCCGAACCACTCCTGGACCATCTCGGAGTAGACGACCACCGGGACGGTCAGGGCCAGGCTGAGCCAGAACCGGTCCCGGAACTGGGCGGCATGGTCGGCGTGACCGCCGTGGTCGCCGTGACCACCGCCGTGACCGCCGTGACCGGTGTGCTCCGCGTGGTCCATCAGAACAGCGATCTCCAGCTGAACTCGGGGTCGTAGCCCAGCAGCCGCCGCGCCTTGTCGATGCCGAGGAGGGTGCCGTGGCTGGCCAGGTCGCCCTTGATCGGTACCCCGGGGAACACCTCGGCCATCAGCTCCCGGCTGGGCCGCTGCATGACGGTGTCGGCGGCGGCGATGATGAACGCCTCGGCCCCGGCCACGTCGGCCTCCAGGGCGCGGCGGACGGCCTGGGCCACGTGGGACTCGTCGACGTAGCCCCACAGGTTCCAGCTGCGCAGCCGCGGATCCTCCCAGAACGACGGGAACCGCTGGTAGTCGGCGCGGGTCATGATGTTGGAGAAGCGCAGGCCGAGGATCGGGATGCCGGTCCAGCGGGAGAACTGGCGGGCCATCTCCTCGCCCACGACCTTGGACAGGGCATAGGAGGTCTCGGGGCGCAGCTCGTGGGCCTCGTCGATCGGCGCGTAGTCGGGCGGGCGGTCGAAGGGCAGGCCGAGGGTCGTCTCGCTGGACGCCCAGACCACCCGCTCCAGGCCCAGGCGGGCCGCGGCCGCGAACACCGTGTGGGTGCTGGTGACGTTGTTCCGGAAGACGACGTCGGGGGTGGCGTGCACCGGCGAGGGGATGGCGGCCAGGTGGACGACCGCCTGGATGCCCGGCAGCACCTCGCCGCCGGCGAGGGCCTCGACGGTCTGGCCGAAGTCGGTCAGGTCGGCGGGCAGGAACGGCGCCGGCGAGTCGGCGTCGCGCGACTCGGCCGACGGGACCCGGTCGACGTTGAGCACCTCGTGCCCCTGCTCGAGGAGGTCGCGGACGACGGCGCGCCCGGCCTTCCCGCTCCCCCCGGTGACGGCGATCCTGGCCATGGCCGCTCCCCTCTGCTCGGAGGCGCCAAGGCTATCGGCTGCCGAAGGGGATGACGTCGCCGGCGCACCACCAGCGGGCGGCGGCGCTGCTGACCTCGGGGCAGGGCGAGTCGGGCTGGCGCTCGAGGAGGCTGGTGAGCTCGGCCTCCAGGGACCGGAGGCGCTCCAGCTCGGCCCGGACCTCGACCAGCCGCTCGCGCAGGAGGGTCTCGGTGTGCCCGCACGGGCACTGGCCCCGGTCGGCGACCTGGAGCAGCTCGCCGATCTCGCGCAGCCGCAGCCCGGCCCGCTGGGCGCCCTTGATGAGGCGCAGCCGGCCGAGGGCGTCCTGGTCGTAGAGCCGGTAGCCGGCCGCCGAGCGGTCCGGGGGCGGCAGCAGCCCGACCCGCTCGTAGTAGCGGACGGTGTCGGCGCTGAGGCCGGCCTGGGTGGCAAGGGCGGAGACGGTGAGGGCCATGACCCAAGGATAAACCTTGGAGCGCGCTCCAAGGTCAACCCTACCGAGATGGCCTCCTAAGCGAAACGTACGTAATTGCTCGTCAATACATACGATGACGAAGCTCGCCGAGGTTCCCATACTGGCCCCTGCAGCCTGGACAAGCGGGGTTTCAGGGAGGGGCATCGTGCGAGTTCGAGCTGGTCTGACGGCGCTGGCCGCCGTGGCGCTGGTCGCCACGGCCGGCTGCACGACGGGCGGGGGGGACGGCGCCCGCCCGTCGGCGGCGGCCACGGCCACGACCACCCATCACGCCACCGCACCGGCCGCGCTGGCCGCCGACGCGTCCCCGCGGGAGGTGCGGGCCCGGTTCGAGCAGCTGCTCGGGCAGCACGCCCTGCTGGCCGTGCGGCTGGGCCGCAGCGAGGTGGCCATGGCCCCCGAGCTGCAGAAGGTGGTCGAGGCCTCGATGGCCGCCAACGCCGGCGCCCTCGCCCAGTCGGTCGGGGTGACCTATGACGCCGCCGACGCGGCCCGGTTCGAGCAGCTCTGGAAGGGCTACACCGACGAGCTGGCCGCCTACGCCGAGGGCGCGGCCACCGGGAACGACGCCGCCGTCCAGGAGGCGCGGTCGGCCCTGCTCGACCACTGTGACGAGTGGGGCGCGTGGCTGGCCGAGGCCAGCGGCGGGCGGGTCGAGGCCGGCAAGGCCACCAAGAACGCCCAGGCGCGGGTCGAGAAGCTGATGGAGCAGGTCGACGCCTACGCCGACCGGGACTACCAGCAGGCCTACAAGCTGGAGCGCCAGGCCTACCAGAGCACCTACGGCACCGGGACCACGCTGGCCAGCGCCGGCCTGACCGCCAAGGAGGCGGCCGACCTGGCCAAGGCGCCGGAGAACATGCGCTCAGCCTTCGCCATGCTGCTGGGCGAGCACATGGAGCTGATCGTGGACGCCCAGCGGGCCACCTTCGCCGGCTCGCCCGAGTTCGAGGCCGCGGCCGGCCAGGTCAACGCCAACACCGCCACCCTGGCCAAGGCGATGGGCGGGATCGTCGGCCCGGAGAAGGCGGCCGAGTTCCAGACCGCCTGGGCCAACCACGTCGAGGGGCTGATGGCCTACACGGCCGCGGTCGCGGGCAAGGACGAGGCCGCCAAGACGGTGGCCAGGGAGAACCTGGACGGGTTCGCCGAGCGGCTGGCCCTCTACTTCAGCGACGTGGTCCGCAACCCGCTGGCCACCGACCCGCTCACCGACGCCATCACCGCCCACGACGAGCACCTGATCCACCAGGTCGACGCCTGGGCGGCCAAGGACTACGCCCGGGCCCAGCAGGTCCAGGACGACGGCTACCATCAGATGGTCGGGGTGGCCAACGTCCTGGTCGACGCCATCGAGAAGGTGATGGCGGCCGGCATGCCGGCCGGCGGCTCCAAGACCGGCGGCGGCGGGACCGCCCACGTCCACCACCCGTGAGGTGAGCGCCAGGAGATGACCAGGGGCAGGGCCCGGCCGGCAGCCATGGCGGGTGCCGTGGTCCTGCTCGCCCTGCTCATGGCGCTGGCCGGCTGCGCCGAACCGCGGGCCCGCTACGCCGGGGTCAGCAGCACGGTGTCGACCGCCGCCCCGTCCGAGGACGGAGGGGCGGCCGTCCGCGACTTCCGCTCGGTCCGCGGCTACCGGCCAACGCCGGTCCCGGTGCGGCTGGAGATCGCCAGGATCGGCGTTGACACGGCGCTGCAGCAGCTCGGCCAGGACCGCGGCGGGGCCGTCGAGGTGCCGACCGGGCCCCGCCAGTGGCAGGACGCCGGCTGGTACGCGGGCGAGGGCGGCACCCGGCCGGGCGACCCCGGCTCGGCGGTCATCCTCGGCCACGTCGACTCCAAGCGAGGGCCGGCGGTGTTCTACCGGCTGCGCGAGCTGCGGGCCGGCGACCCGGTGGTGGTCGTCAGGGCCGACGGCTCGCGGGTCCGGTTCGTGGTCGATCGGGTCGAGCAGTACCCCAAGGGGCGCTTCCCCACCGAGGACGTCTACTACCCGACCCTGAGCCCGAAGCTGCGGCTGGTCACCTGCGGCGGCGCCTTCGACCGGGCCGCCGGCCACTACCGCGACAACGTGATCGTGTTCGCCAGCCTCAGCTGAGCGACCAGGCCGTATCATCGGCCGATGCGAGCCGACGAGGCGGACGGGGCCAGGACCCCGGCGGCGGCCGGTGCGTGGTACCGGCCGATGGTGGCGCGGACGACCGACGAGGAGCACCGCTCGGCGACGGTGCTGGAGCTGTTCTTCGACCTGTGCTTCGTGGTCGCCGTGGCCTCGGCCGCGTCGGCGCTGCATCACGAGGTGACCGAGGACCACGTGGGCGACGGCGTGGTCGGCTACGCCACGGTGTTCTTCGCCATCTGGTGGGCGTGGATGAACTTCACCTGGTTCGCCTCGGCCTACGACACCGACGACATCCCCTACCGGCTGACCACCCTGGTCCAGATCGCCGGGGCCCTGATCCTGGCCGCCGGGGTGCCCGAGGCCATGAACGACGCCGACTTCACCGCCATCACCATCGGCTACGTGGTCATGCGCCTGGCCATGGTCACCCAGTGGCTGCGGGCGGCCGGCGCCGACCCGCCCCACCGGCGCACCGCGCTCCGGTACGCCGTCGGCATCACCATCCTCCAGGTCTTCTGGGTGCTGCGCCTGTTCCTGCCCGAGGAGCTGCGATATGCCAGCTTCCTGGTCCTGGCCGCGGCCGAGCTGGCCATCCCCGTCTGGGCCGAGCGGCCCGCCCCGACCAGCTGGCACCCCCGCCACATCGCCGAGCGCTACGGCCTGTTCACCCTGATCGTGCTGGGCGAGTGCGTGCTCTCCTCCACCCTGGCCATCCAGGCGGCCCTGGAGGAGGACGCCGTCCTGGCCGACCTGGCGACGACGGCGGTCGGCGGGCTGCTGACCGTGTTCGGCATGTGGTGGCTGTACTTCTCCAAGGAGTCGCACGGGTTCCTGACCTCGCTGCGGGCCGGGATCGTCTGGGGGTACGGCCACTACCTGATCTTCGGCGCGGCCGCGGCCGTCGGGGCCGGGCTGGCCGTCAACGTCGACTACGTGACCCACCAGGCGGCCATCGGCGCCCGGGGCGCGGCGGCCGCCTTCACCATCCCGGTGGCCCTGTTCCTGATGGCCGTCTGGGCGCTCCAGATCCGCCCCCTCCAGCTGCACCACTGGCACACCTCGCTCGTGCCCGCCACCGCCGCGCTGGTCCTGGTCTCGACCTTCGGGCCGGAGCCCATCCTGGTCACCGGCCTGCTGGTGGCGGTCATGATCGGGCTGTCCCTGGTCGCCCTGCACCGCCGGCCGGTCGGCACCCGGGCCTGAGCTCAGGTGGGGACGGCCCAGGTGCCGTCGCCGGCGATCAGCTGGTCGGCCTCCTCCGGGCCCCAGGTGCCCGGCTCGTACTCGTACAGCGGGGTGGCGTCCTCGCCCACCACCGGGTCGACCACGCGCCACTGGGCCTCGACCGCGTCCTCGCGGGCGAACAGCTCGGTGTCGCCCTCCATGGCGTCGCCCAGCAGCCGCTCGTAGGGCGGCCGGCCGAGGGCGGGGTGGTGGGCGGCGACCAGCTCCACGTCCTCGCCGATCAGCTGGTCGCCCGGGACCTTGACCCGCACGCCGAGCTCGATGCGGACGTCGGGGCCGAGGTGGAGGCGCAGGTGGTTGGAGCGGGGCGGGATCAGCTCCCCGAACAGCTCGAGGGGCGGCCGGCGGAACTCGACCAGGACCTCGGTGTCGGTCACCGGCAGGCGCTTGCCGGCCCGGATGTAGAACGGCACCCCGGCCCAGCGCCAGGTGTCGATGGCCAGGCGGGCGGCCACGTAGGTCTCGACGGCCGAGTCGGGGGCCACCCCCGGCTCGTCGCGGTAGCCGCGGAACTGGCCGCGGACGACGCTGGAGCGGTCGAGCGGGCGGATGGCCTGGATGAGCCGGGAGCGCTCCTGGCGGGTGGCGTCGGGGGTGTGGACCGCGGGGGCGTCCATGGCCAGCAGGGCGAGCACCTGGAGCAGGTGGTTCTGGAGGACGTCGCGGATCGCGCCCGCCTCCTCGTAGAAGGCG
>Ga0081538_10006338_pt1 | contig 10443 bp, 8 predicted proteins | sample TabmetS5T2R1_FD_71022 | JGI IMG/M metagenome (GOLD analysis project Ga0081538, IMG submission 71022) | Tabebuia heterophylla rhizosphere microbial communities from the University of Puerto Rico - S5T2R1 | ecosystem: Host-associated > Plants > Roots > Rhizosphere ...
AACTTCAGTGTCATCGATTCACCCGCCGCATGCATTTCGAAGCATTCGCATACTAACGCCGGCCGCCAGGCCGTCATCCGCGTGCGCGAAGAAAAACCCCGCCATTTCTGGCGGGGTTCCGGAATGTCCGAAGTCCAGGGAGGAGAGAGCCTCTTTGAGGCTCCGTGGTAATCCTTAAGCCGGGATCTTCGCCTCGTCGTCGGCGGGCTCGCGCAGCACGTAACCGCGGCCCCACACCGTCTCGATGTAGTTCTTGCCGTTCGACGCGTTCGCGAGCTTCTTGCGCAGCTTGCAGATGAACACGTCGATGATCTTGAGCTCGGGCTCGTCCATGCCGCCGTAGAGATGGTTGAGGAACATCTCCTTGGTCAGCGTCGTGCCCTTGCGCAGGCTCAGGAGCTCCAGCATCTGGTACTCCTTGCCGGTGAGATGCACGCGCGCGCCGGTGACCTCCACGGTCTTGGTGTCGAGATTGACCACGAGATCGCCGGTCTGGATCACCGACTGGGCGTGGCCCTTGGAGCGGCGCACGATGGCGTGGATGCGCGCCACCAGCTCGTCCTTGTGGAACGGCTTGGTCATGTAGTCGTCGGCGCCGAAGCCGAGACCGCGCACCTTGTCCTCGATGCCGGCGAGACCGGACAGGATCAGGATCGGGGTCTTGACCTTCGACACCCGCAGCGAGCGCAGAACCTCGAAGCCCGACATGTCGGGCAGGTTCAGGTCGAGCAGGATGATGTCGTAGTCGTAGAGTTTGCCGAGATCGACGCCCTCTTCGCCGAGATCCGTCACGTAGACGTTAAAGCTCTCGGACTTGAGCATCAGCTCGATCGACTGCGCTGTCGCGCTGTCATCCTCGATCAGCAATACGCGCATGCCAATCCCCTTCCACGCCGCCTCGGGCCTAGGAGCGCGCCAAACCGGCGCCTGAAAACGCCTTGGGACAAACCGATTCGAACACTAGCCAGCAAATGGTTAACAGAACCTGATTCCACGGTGCAAGCATTCGCTAGGCGAAATCTCACGAATCGCCGTAAAATGTTGCCCGAGAGCGGTTTTTCGGACCAAAGCCAGTTCATGTTCCACGTTAAGAACCGGGTTCAACCGATTCTCCGGACTCGCCCCTCCGTCCTGGTCGAGCGAGACCTGTTGCCCCTTGGACGGTATGGCGATCATTAACGAAGCGGGTAAATGCACAGTTAAGGCCAAGCCGGCTCTGCAAGGATTTGGGAGGCATGATGAAAGCGCTGGCGGAACAGATCGCCGATCTCGACGCGGTCGAAATATACGGCCGGGTGGTGGGGGTGCGCGGCCTCCTGGTCGAGGTCGCGGGCCCGATCCACGCCATGTCGGTGGGCGCGCGCGTCGTGATCGAGACCGGCGGCCGCCGCGCCATCCCGTGCGAAGTGGTCGGGTTTTCCGGCGCCCATGCGCTATTGATGCCGTTTGCCCCGCTGGAAGGGGTGCGGCGCGGCTGCCGCGCCGTGGTGACGGCCGTCGCCGCCGCGGTCCGCCCGTCCGCCGGCTGGCTCGGCCGGGTGGTCAATGCGATGGGCGAGCCGATCGACGGTAAGGGGCCGCTCCCGGCCGGGCCCTCGCCCTATCCGTTCCGGGCGAGCCCGCCACCCGCCCATGCGCGCCAGCGGGTCGGCGCGCCGCTCGATCTCGGGGTACGGGCGCTCAACACCTTCATGACCTGCTGCCGCGGCCAGCGGATGGGCATTTTTTCCGGATCGGGCGTCGGGAAATCGGTGCTCCTGTCGATGATGGCGCGCAATGTCGCGGCCGACGTCTCGGTGATTGGCCTCGTCGGGGAGCGCGGCCGCGAGGTGCAGGAATTCCTCCAGGACGACCTCGGCGAGGCCGGCCTGGCGCGCTCGGTGGTGGTCGTGGCCACCTCCGACGAGCCCGCGCTGATGCGCCGTCAGGCCGCGTATCTTACGCTCGCGCTTGCAGAATTCTTCCGCGACGAGGGCCAGGACGTGCTCGTCCTGATGGATTCGATCACCCGTTTTGCCGTGGCGCAGCGCGAAATCGGGCTGTCCGCCGGCGAGCCGCCGACCGCCAAGGGGTATACCCCGACCGTGTTCACCGAGCTGCCGCGCCTCCTGGAGCGGGCCGGGCCCGGCAAAGAGCAGGGCACCATCACCGGCATTTTCACCGTTTTGGTGGAGGGGGACGACCACAACGAGCCGGTAGCCGACGCGGTCCGCAGCATCCTCGACGGGCATATCGTCATGGAGCGGAGCATCGCCGAGCGCGGCCGCTATCCGGCCATCAATGTCCTCAAATCGGTCTCGCGCACCATGCCGCGGGCGGCCGACCAGACCTACCTGCCAGTCCTGACCCGAGCCAGGCAGGTCATGGCGACGTATGCGGACATGGAGGAACTGATCCGGCTCGGCGCCTATCGGCCCGGTTCGAGCGCCGAGGTGGACGAGGCGATCGCGCTCCATGGGCCGCTGGAGGAGTTCCTGGCCCAGGACAAGGACGAAGCCACAACGCTGGCCGAGGGTTATCTGCGCCTGGAGCAAATCCTCGCCGACGTGGAAAGGGAAAACTAACGTTGTGCTGGCACGATCCCGGATGGTTTTTGGCGCCTGCCGTGTCCCGACCGGGGAGGACCGGGTCGGCCACGTGTACGGGGCTTCGGGGGAGTAAGAGTCGATGAAGTCGCGTGAGACGCTGATTCGCCTGAAGAAGTTTCAGGTCGACGAGAGGCGGCGCAAGGTCGCGCAGATCGAAGGCATGATCGCCGAGTTCGACCGCATGGCCGGCGATCTCGAGCGCGAGATCAGCACCGAGCAGGATCGCGCCGGCATCCACGATCCAGGGCATTTCGCCTATCCGACCTATGCCAAGGCGGCGATCCAGCGGCGCGAGAATCTCAAGCGCTCCGCGGACGAGCTGCGCACCCAGCTCGACGACGCCAAGGCGGCGCTCGGCGAGGCGTTCGAAGAGCTGAAAAAGGTCGAGCTGCTCGACGAGCGTGACCAGCTGCGCGAGCGCGCGGCCGAGAATGCCCGCGAGCAAGCCGAGCTCGACCGCATCGGCACCATGATGCGGGCCCGTCCCGGCGTGGGCGTCTGACTCCGAAATTCGCGGAATCCCCAGTGTGGTGGATTTGAAGTCCCTGCCATTGTTGCGGCACCCTCTTCGCAGGGACTTCAAATCCAAAACCACACTAGGTTCAATGCTTGCTAATATCCTTTCGATTCCGAAGTTCGCGTGAGAGCGTTCCGCCAAATGTGGCGAACTTCGGAATCGGGACACGAGCGCACGCTGCCAAGCCGGACCTGATCCGGCGCCGTTCGCGGCCATAACCGTTCGTCCCGAAAACGACGGCCAAGCGATTCACACCCCGGCTTCCCTCTCGGGCGCATTCGCGCCATTCTGCCGCTCGACGGGCCAGGGCTCGGGCGGCCGAAATCAGACCATGACAAAGGCGATGTCGCGAGAGGAGGGCGCCGTCGGGATGCTGACGTCGGCCGAGCTTGTCTGGCTCCTTGCGGCGGTCGCCAAGGGCGACCAGGCGGCATTCCAGCAGCTCTATGACGCGACGCGGGCGAAACTGTACGGCGTGGTGCTGCGTATCTTGCGGCGAGCCGATCTTGCGGATGAGGTCATGCAGGACGCCTACCTCAAGATTTGGCGGAGCGCGCAAGCCTACGATCCGCGCATGGCCTCCCCGATGACGTGGATGGTGGCCATTGCCCGCAATCGGGCGATCGACCTCGTCCGCAAGAAGGGCGAGACCTCGATCGAGGAGGAGCCGGCCGCCATGGACGTTGCAGGGGAGAATCCCGATCCGCTGGCGCGCCGGGAGATCACAGACGAGCTGCGCCGGCTGCTCGCCTGCCTGGGCGGCCTCGACGAAGAGCGTAGGCGCATAGTTCTGCTGGCCTACTATAATGGCTGGAGCCGCGAGCAGCTGGCGGCGCGGTTCGACAAGCCGGTAAACACGATCAAGACCTGGCTCAGGCGCAGCTTGATCGATCTGCGGGAGTGTCTCGGGCTGTGACGATCGACCAGGACAAGGACGTTTTGGCGGCCGAATACGTGCTGGGCACGCTCAGTCCGGACGAGCGTGCCGAGGCGCAGGCCTTGATCGCGGTCGATACCGGTTTTGCCGACGTGGTACGCGGTTGGGAACGCCGGCTCGGCGAACTGTCCGCCATGGTCGATCCGGTGGAGCCACCATCCGAGATGTGGGGCCGGATCAAGGCCGGCATCGCGGTCGCCGACCAGAGCGCGCCGCAGCCGGATACGGCGTCCGCCGAATCGGTCAAGGAGGGCGGCGAGGCCGCGCCCGCCATCGCGGCCGTCGCCGGCGAAGGCGAGGGCAAACCCAAGGAGGGTGAGGCCGCGAAGGAAGATGAGGCGACGCCGGCCTCAGCTGAAGCCGCACCGGTCCCCGCCGTTCTGGCGACCCCCGTGACCGCCGTGGTGCAACCGACGCCCGCCCCCGGGGCGGACGTCATCCAGTTCACGCGACGCGTCAACCGCTGGCGTGCGGCCACCGGAGCGACCGGCCTGCTGGCCGCCTGCCTCGCCGCTCTGCTGTTCATGGGCGCCATCAATCCCGACCTGGTGCCGGCACCTTTGCGGCCGAAGCAGAAGGTGGTCGAGGTGGTCCGCACGGTCGAAGTTCCGGCGCCGGCGCCGGCCGAGTTTGTCGCGGTGTTCCAAAAGGACGACGCCTCGCCCGCATTCCTTTTGACCTTCGATCTTGCGAAGAGCCAGTTCACGGTGCGTCGGGTGGGCGCCGAGCCGCAGGCCGGTCGCAGCTACGAGCTGTGGCTGGTCTCGGACAAGTTCGGCGGCCAGCCGCGCTCGCTCGGCGTGATCGGAACCGCGCCCTACACGGTGCGCCCGGCGCTTCCCGAATACGATCCGGTGACGGTCAATCGGGCAACTTTTGGGATCTCGCTGGAGCCGGAAGGGGGTTCGCCTACCGGCCGCCCGACCGAAGTGCTCTATCACGGCAAGCTGGTGCAGACGACGCCGCCCGAGTTCCCCAGCCGGACGCCTTAAGCCGTTCTGAGAGCCCAAAACAATTGCGCCCCCGGGCATGGGGGCGCAATTCATGGGAGGTCACTTAAAGAAATCAGCGGATGGCCGTGCCCTCGCGGATCGTCACGGTCGTGGGCTTGCCGGCCTTGAGGACCGGGCCATCGGTTTGCAGCCGGGCAGTGGCGGTCGCATCGGCGTCGGTCACGCGCGCCGTAATGCCGACCATCACCAGAACGATCGCACCAACGAGCGCCACGGCCACGATCTTGAAGTGGGTGGTGCGGTCGGCGCCTATCAGCGAGTGGGTCATTTCGTCCTCCCCGGATCTCGACTCATTGGTCGCGGCGGGCCGGGAAAAGGTTCAAGGTGCTTCACAACAGTTACGTACGGGGCTGCATTCGGTTCAGAGGGCCGCCGGTCACAAGATCGTGTGCCGAAGATCGGGGGGGACCGAAGGGGCTCAGATCGTTGTTCCCGGCGGCTTCTCCAGTAGGTAACTACCCTGACACAGCGATGTTTCCGCCGAATGTCTCGAATTGTTTCTTGGTGGAAACATTGGCTGCGACGGACAAAAGGCCCATTTCGCGGCGTTTGCGGCCCTTTCCCGGGCTGGATCGCGCCGCTTGAGACGGATTGTCGCAGACACGGACGGCCCGGCCGGGACCTAGGCCCAGCCGGCCAAGCGGAACTCGGTCGCGGATCGGTTAGCGGATGACCTGGTCGTACCCGGTCGTATAGAGCGCCGGCTTCCCGGCCTTGACCACCGGCCCGTCCTGCATCATCGCCGCCATGGTCTCGAAATCGCCCACCCGCGCGGCCAGTCCGACCGTCACGAAGACGGCGACGGCAACGACCGCGACGCCGAGAATCCTCAGCTGAGTCCTGCGGTCGGCTCCGATCAGCGAATGGGCCATCTGGGTCCTCCCCGGACGACGGGGTCGTCAATGGATGGTTAACGAATGTTGCACCCGGATGTTTCCCGGGGATGTCGTCAATTATTTCGTCGCTGAAACAGAGCGGAAGGTTCATTCCGCGTTAACCATAGCGGCGGTGCCGCGACAGAGTGCCTACCGCAACAGGTTGCTGTCAGAGGCTGGCGTACGGCCTTTGGCCGACCAGGCGGCGGCGTCAGATGCTGCCGACCGTCTTGAGCCGCGCCCGCGGGTGGATTTCCGACTGCGACAGGACTGCGGTCTGGGAGCGGAAGCGCTCGACGATGCCGCGCACGAACGGGCGGATCCCGGGCGAGGTCACCAGCACCGGCACTTCGCCTTCGCGCGCAGCCTCCTCGAAGCGCTCGCGCACGCAGGTGATGAACTCGGTCAGCCGCGACGGCGGCATGGCGAGCGTGCGCTCCTCGCCCTGGCCGACGATCGATTCGGCGAAGTTCTGCTCCCATTTGGCCGAGAGCGCGATCAGCGGCAGATAGCCGAGCGGCGTCGTGTGCTGGGCGCAGATCTGGCGCGCGAGCCGCGCGCGCACGTGCTCGGCCAGCAGCGCCGGATTGCGCGTGAAGGCGAGGCCGTCGGCGATTCCCTCCAGGATGGTCGAGAGGTCGCGGATCGAGATGCGCTCGGTGAGCAGCATCTGCAGCACGCGCTGGATGCCGGATACGGTGATGAGCGTCGGCACGATGTCCTTGACCAGCTCGGACTGTTCCTTGGGCAGCTCCTTCAAGAGCTTCTGCACCTCGCCGTAGGAGAGGAGCTCGGACATGTTGGCTTTCAGCACTTCGGTCAGGTGGGTGGCGAGCACCGTGGCGGCGTCCACCACCGTATAGCCCTTGATCGCGGCCTCTTCCTTGAGCCCGTCGTCGATCCAGGTGGCGGGCAGGCCGAAGGTCGGCTCGGTCGTGTGCAGTCCGGGCAGCGTGACCTGCGCGCCCGCCGGGTCCATGACCATCGACTGGCCGGGCCAGATGCGCCCGCGTCCGGCGTCCACCTCCTTCAGCTTGATCACGTAGGTGTTGGGATCGAGCTGGACGTTGTCGAGGATGCGCACCGCCGGCATGACGAAGCCCATCTCGGTCGCGAGCGAGCGGCGCAGCGCCTTGATCTGCTCGGTGAGCCGGTCCGAGCCGTCCGGCGCGTTGACCAGCGGCAGCAGCGCATAGCCGAGCTCGATCTTGAGGTCGTCGATCTTGAGCGCGGCGGAAATCGGCTCCTCGGTCGGCGCGGCCGCCCGGCTGTCGGTCTCGGCAACCTTCGCCTCGGCCGCCAGCGCTTCCTTGTTGCGCTTGTCGATGAGGTAGGCGAGCGAGCCGGCGCCGCCCGCGAGCGCGAGAAACGGCAGCATCGGGATGCCGGGCAGCAGCGCCATCACGCCCATGACGGCGGCCGACATGCCGAGCGCCTTGGGATAGCCCGACAGCTGGCGCAGCAGCGCCTGGTCGACGCCGCCGCCGACGCCTGCCTTGGACACCAGCAGGCCGGCCGCTGTTGAGACAATCAACGCCGGCACCTGAGTGACCAGGCCGTCGCCGACGGTGAGCAGCGTGTAGGTGCGGCCGGCTTCGGCGAACGGCATGCCCTGCTGGGCGATGCCGATGATCATGCCGCCGATCACGTTGATGAACACGACCAGGAGGCCGGCGATGGCGTCGCCGCGCACGAATTTCGAGGCGCCGTCCATGGCGCCGTAGAAGGCGCTTTCGTCCTCCAGCTGCTTGCGCCGGCGCCGCGCCTCCTGCTCTTCGATCAGGCCGGCCGACAGGTCGGCGTCGATCGCCATCTGCTTGCCCGGCATGGCGTCGAGGTTGAAGCGCGCCGCGACCTCGGCGATGCGGCCCGAGCCCTTGGTGATGACGACGAAGTTCACGATCACCAGGATCGTGAACACGATGATGCCGATGACGAAGTTGCCGCCCATCACGAAGTTGCCGAACGCCTCGATGACGTGGCCGGCGGCCGCGGTGCCCTCGTGACCGTGCGCCAGGATCAGGCGCGTGGAGGCGAGGTTGAGCGAGAGCCGCAGCATCGTGGCGATGAGCAGCACGGTCGGGAAGGCGGAGAACTCGAGCGGCGTGTGAATGAACAGCGCCGTCATCAGGATCAATACCGACAGGATGATCGAGAAGGCGAGGAATGCGTCGAGCAGGAGCGGCGGGAGCGGCAGGATCAGCACGACCAGGATGGTCATCACGCCGATCGCGAGCGCGATGTCGCCGCGCTTGAACACCGCGCCGAGCGCGCCGAGCGCCGGAAGCTGGAAGCCGCCCGCCCCTTGTGCCGTGACGTCGCTCATTGTGGCCGCGCCACTCCGCCTGTTGCGATCGCGCGCGCCCGATGTCTGCGCGGCGGCCGTTGGGCCGCCCGTCCGGAAGACAGGAAATGCACCCGCGTCCAAGGCGTGCCTCCGGTCCGTCGACGTGAACGGCGGCTTCGCCTCCCTGGGCAAATTTTGCCCAGTTCATGGTTAGCGGCGGGTTAACAAACGCGGTTAACGAAGGGTGAATGCCGCGTTGGCGTGGGCGACGCGCAACGCGTCGCACCTCGGGCGCCCAGCAACAGGCCGTTGTCGGGCACCACATCCTGCCAGCGCTCGCAGGCTTTGTCTGTTCCCTAGGTAACAGCGCTCGTCGCGCAACCTGCGATCATTCGGGTCGCCCGCTCAGGCAGTCGGCGGGGTTTGAAATGAACGGGGAGTGGCAATGGCGATCAAAGGCACGAGCGGCGACGACGACTTCCGAGGACGACTTTTCGCAGAAGAGTTCTTGGGCTTTGCAGGCAACGATTCCATCAACGGAAGTCCCGGCGCCGATACGCTCAATGGCGGCTTGGACATAGACGGCGTCGACTATTTTTCGTTCGATATTTTCATTCCGTTTCCCTTTCCGCTCGATGGCGGCGCAATCGACGTCGATCTCCAGCGGTCAGTGCAATTCGGCGGCTTTGCCGAGGGTGACGTGTTGATCGACATCGAGAACATCAATGGAAGCGGAAACAACGATGTCATCAGAGGGAGCGGTGCGGACAACTTGCTTCAGGGTAACGCAGGCGACGACACGCTCGAGGGTCGTGCCGGCGACGATGTCCTGCGTGGTGACCGAGGGACCTTCGGCATCACCTTGATTGATCCAAATAATTCGGGGAACGACCATCTCGACGGTGGCGCCGACAATGATCAGCTGTTCGGCGACGAGGGCGCGGATACGTTGATCGGTGGGGCCGATGACGACCTGCTTTTCGGCGGTGACGGCGCGGACACGCTTTCCGGTGGGCTCGATGATGACGAGCTGTCCGGCGGAGCGGGCAACGACACGCTGTTCGGCGATCCTGGTTTCGATCGTCTGCTGGGCGATGCCGGCGTTGACACCGCGAGCTATGCGAACTCCATTGGTGGCGTCGCGCTCGATCTCGCCCTCGGCACCGGCAGCGCCGGCGACGCCCAGGGCGACCTCTTTATCGGCGTCGAGAACGTCACGGGCTCGGCCTTCGCCGATATCCTGATTGGTTCGTCCACAGCCAATGTGCTGAATGGCGGGGCCAACAGCGATGTCCTCGCGGGGCTCGGCGGCGCCGATACCCTCAACGGTGGCAGCGGCTCCGATACGGTGACCTATACGGCGTCGACCTCGGGTGTTTTCGTCGACCTCGGCAGCGGCAGCGGGACAAGCGGCGATGCCGATGGTGACACTCTGATCTCGATCGAGCGTGTCATCGGCTCCGCTTTCACCGACGTGCTCGTCGGCAATGATTTCGCAAACACGCTCGACGGTGGCGGCGGCGCCGATTTTCTCTTGGGCGGAGCCGGCAACGACATCTACATCGTCGATAATGCCGCCGACGCGGTGGGCGAACTAGCCAGCAACGGCATCGACGAGGTGCGCAGCTTCGTGAACTACACGCTGGCTGAGGGCGCCGACATCGAGACGCTGCGTGTCGCCATCGACAACAGCATCGATGACATCGACCTGACCGGCAACGCCACCAACAACCAGATCATCGGCAACAACGGCGACAACCAGATCAATGGCGGTGCCGGCGTGGACCAATTGATCGGCCGCGGCGGCAACGACCTCTACTTCGTCGACAATGCCAACGATTCCGTCAGCGAGAGCGCCGGTCAGGGCGTCGATGAGGTGCGCACCAGCGTGAGCTTCGTCCTGACCGCCGGCGCCGACGTCGAGGCGCTGCGTACCGTCGACGACAACGGCGTCGCCGCGATCAATCTGACCGGCAACGCCAGCGGCAACGTGGTGCGCGGCAACAACGGCGCCAACGTGATCAACGGCGGCGCCGGCGACGACGAATTGACCGGCCTCGGCGGAGCGGACGCATTCCTCTTCGACACCGCGCTCGATGCCGCCACCAACGTCGACGTCATCGTCGACTTCACGCTGGGAAGCGACTCGATCCGGCTGGAAAACACGATCTTCGGCGTGTTCTCCGCAGGAGACCTCGCGGCCGAACGGTTCGCCGTCGGCGCCGC
>Ga0081538_10006339_pt1 | contig 10442 bp, 9 predicted proteins | sample TabmetS5T2R1_FD_71022 | JGI IMG/M metagenome (GOLD analysis project Ga0081538, IMG submission 71022) | Tabebuia heterophylla rhizosphere microbial communities from the University of Puerto Rico - S5T2R1 | ecosystem: Host-associated > Plants > Roots > Rhizosphere ...
GGCGTCGCCGATGCGGGCGGTCAGCTCGTTGGTTGCCCAGTTGGCGAGCGTTCGCGGGTCGGTCCCGTCCCCTGACAGGGCGGCCTCGTAGAAGTCGCCGAGCTCGGAGCGGAAGGCGAGCAGCTTCGCGGTGTCGGCCGGCAGCTCGAGGTCGCGCTCGAGGCGCTCGGCGCGCGCCGCCGGGAGCTCGGGAAGTGCGGCGCGGGCGCGCTCCAGCATCGCCTCGGTCGGCGCGATCGGCACGAGGTCGGGCTCCGGGAAGTAGCGGTAGTCGTGCGCCTCCTCCTTGGACCGCAGGGCGGTGAGGCCGCCCGACTGGGGGTCGAAGTGGAGCGTCTCCTGCTCGACCTCGACCCCGTCCCGCAGGAGGTCCTCCTGACGCGCGATCTCCGCCGCGATGCCGCGCTCGAGAAAGCGGAAGGAGTTCATGTTCTTGAGCTCCGTCTTGGTGCCGAGCGTGGCCTCGCCGGCAGGCCGGATCGAGACGTTGGCGTCGACCCGCAGCGAGCCCTCCTCCATGTTCACGTCCGAGACGCCCATGCGCCGCAGCGTCGCCTGGAGGAGGCGGCCGAAGTCCGCGGCCTCGGCGGGTGAGCGCAGGTCGGGCTCGGTCACGATCTCCACCAGGGGAGTGCCGCCGCGGTTGAAGTCGACGATGCTCGTCTCGGCCCCGTGGATGCGTCCCGAGGCGCCGGCATGCACGAGCTTTGCCGCGTCCTCCTCGAGGTGCACGCGGTGGATGCGCACGTCCCCGAGGCGGCCGTTTCGCGCCAGTGGAAGGTCGTACTGGCTGATCTGGTAGCCCTTCGGCAGGTCGGGATAGAAGTAGTTCTTGCGGTGGAAGATCGAGCGTGGCGCGATCTCGCAGTCGAAAGCCATCGCGATCATGAGCGCGAAGTGCACCGCCTCCGCGTTCGTCACCGGCAGCGTGCCCGGGTGACCGAGGCAGATCTGGCAGGTGTGTGTGTTCGGCTCGTCCCCGAATGACAGCGAGCAGCCGCAGAACATCTTCGTACGGGTCTTCAGCTGAACGTGGGTCTCGATCCCGATTACCGGCTCGTACTCTCGAGTCGCCATCACGTGCGCGGCACCCCCTCGAAGCCGATCGCGCCCTCGAGCGCATACGCCGCGTCCAGGATGCGGCCCTCGCTGAATGCCGGGCCCGCGATTTGGAAGCCGACCGGGAGGCCCTCGGACAGGCCGCACGGAATCGACACCGCCGGGATCCCGGCGAGCGGCATCGGAACGGTGAAGTAATCGGACAGGTACATGGCAAGCGGGTCGGCGGTGCGCTCCCCCAGCTTGAAGGCGACGGTCGGCGAGGTGGGCGTGACCACGAAGTCAACGCGCTCGAAGGCCGCCCGGAAGTCCTCAGCAATCCTCGTTCTCACTCTCTGCGCAGTGCCGTAGTAGGCCTCGTAGTAGCCGGAGGAGAGCGCGTAGGTGCCGATCATGATCCGTCGGCGCACCTCCTCGCCGAAGCCGTCGTGCCGGGTCTGCTCGTACATCGCGGTGAGGTCGCCGTCGACGGCCGCTCGCGGGCCGTAGCGGACGCCGTCGTAGCGGGCGAGGTTGGCGCTCGCCTCGGCGGGGGCGATCACGTAGTAGGCGGCAATGCCATGCCGCGCGCTCGGGAGGTCGACCTCCTCGACCGCGCCGCCGAGCTGCTCGATCGTGCCGAGGGTCTCGCGGACGACGTCGGCCACGCCGGGGTCGAGGCCCTCTTCGCTCAAGCCCCACACGCCGAAGCGCAGCCCATCGAGCCGCTCGGCGCTCGGAAGCGGCACCTCCTCCGGGAACTCGAGCGAGGTCGAGTCGCACGGGTCGCGGCCCACGAGGTGACGGAACAGAAGTGCGGCGTCGGTCACGTCTCGCGTGAGCGGGCCGCACTGATCGAGCGAAGAGGCGAACGCGATCATCCCGTAGCGGGAGACTGCCCCGTAGGTGGGCTTGAGGCCCACGACGCCGCAGAGCGCGGCCGGCTGGCGGATCGAGCCCCCCGTGTCGGTGCCGATCGCCCAGGGCGCGGTGCCGGCCGCGACGGCGGCGGCGGAGCCGCCCGAAGAGCCGCCCGGGACGCGAGTGCGGTCCCACGGGTTCTGGACCGGCCCGTAGCCCGAGTTCTCGTTCGACGAGCCCATTGCGAACTCGTCCTGGTTGGTCTTGCCGAGCACGGCTGCGCCCGCCTCGCGGAGCTTCCTGACGCTGGTCGCCGTGTAGGGCGGCCGGTAGCCCTTGAGGATGCGCGAGGCGGCGCCGCTCGGCACGCCCTCGACGCAGAAGAGGTCCTTGACCGCCACGGGCGGCAGCTCACCCAGCTCCGCGGGAGCCTCGTCCGCCACCCACAGGTAGGAGCCGAGGTCGTCCGCCTCCGCCCGTCCGCGCCAGAAGTCGAAGACCTCGCTCGCAGACACGTCGCCGCCGCGGATGAGCTCGGCCTGCTGGGCCGCGGTCATGTGAAGCGGGTCGGTCATCCGTGTCTCGGTGTCGGCACCCGGAAGCCGCCGTCGGCGACGTCGGGAGCCTGCTCGAGCGCGCGCTCGCGCGGGAGGCATTCGCGGGGTACGTCCTCACGCAGCACGTTCTGGAGCTCGACGACGTGCGAGGTCGGCTCGACCCCCTCGAGGTCGAGCTCGTTCATCGTTTCGACGTGCCCCAGGATCGTCGACATCTCGCCGGCCATCCGCTCGACCTCTTCCTCGCTCAGCCGCAGGCGCGCGAGCCGCGCCACGTGCAGGACCTGCTCACGATCGATCATCCGGGCGATTGTAGGAAGCCCGCGCGATCTATCACTCGGCGCTCATGGCTTCCGACGCCGATGGTCCGCTCGCCCTCGCGCACCTCCGCGTCGAAGCGGAGCTTGCGGCCGTCAACCACCTCGCGCAGCGTCGTGTGAACCGTGCAGCGAGCCCCCTCGGCCGCGGCACCCACGTGCTTCACGCAAACCTCGAAGCCGACCGTGACCTTTCCGTCCGGGAGGTGCTCCCGGCTCAGGTTTGACGCGCACCACTCGATGATCCCGACCATCGCCGGCGTCGAGAGGACCTTGGTGGGGAGAGAGCCGCCCACGTCGGTGAGCAGGCGGCCCTCGACCGTGAACTCCTCGCTGCGCTCGAGGCCGGGTTCGAGGCTCAAGTCGCCCCTTCCCCTGGCGGCGCGGAGATGGTCTCGACCGGGGGCGGCGGCGGAGCCGGCCGGCCCGTCAGGTCGGTGTGCCGCCCGGGCGGCGAGAGCCGCTCGTCGCGCATCGCGAGCCCGCCGCCGGCGAGGATCCCGAGCGAGGCGGCAAGCCCGAGCCAGAGCGCCCACTCGCGGCCCGCGGCGCCGTCTGGCAGGTTCAGCGCCCTCACCAGCACCAGCACGGCCGCGACCAGCCCGCCGAGCACGACCAGCCCGTCGAAGGCAATCGGAACGGCCGGCACGCGCTGGCCCGCCGTGACGAGCAGGAGCGCGACGGAGGCGACGGCGATCACCGCGAGGACGATGTCGAGGGTGGCGAGGGAGTCCCATGCGCTGGCGTTGGCGCCGCCGTCCAGCTGATACCAGGGAAGAAACAGCGTCGCGAGCAGCGCCGTCCCGGAGGCGGCGGCTATCCATTCGCCGGCGCGAAGCCTTCTCAGATCCATGCGGCGGCAGCGTACCGCCCACCGGGTTGTCGCCAGACGTCCAAGGGGAGTAGCGTGATGTGACACCGGCCCAGTCGACCCAAGGAGAACGAGATGGGTTTGCTCGATAGCCTCAAGGGCCTCTTCCAGCAGCGCGGTGGTGCCGAAGCTGCGAAGGAGGACGCCCAGGAGGTGAAGGACGTCGCCCAGAGTGACGCCGGCACCTCCGACAAGGCGAAGGAGGGCGTCGAGGCGGTCAAGGATCCCGGGGCGAAGGGTCCCGAGCAGCAGCCGCCGGCATAAGCCGGAGCCCGCCGCCCCCGGCAGCTGAGGCGCCGGGGACGGGCGGACCGGGGTCGCGCCCGGGCGCACCGCGGGGGCTGGCCGCCCGGGGGAGGCGCTCGGACGCGGTTTGCCGCGGAGCCTCCGGCTCCGCTTCGTCCGAGCTCGCGCAGTACGTTTGCACGAGGGCGAGCCCCGGCCAATGGGGGTGTACCGCCCATTACGGGTTCGGGTAACCGTACGGGTCGCGGATCCGCACCCGCCACAATCCCCGGCATGAGCCGCGCGTCAGTCCGCCTGCCGCTCGCCGGCGCCGCGTTTCTTGCCCTAGCCGATACCGCGATCGTGGCGCTCGCGCTGCCGCCGATTCTGCGCGACCTCGACACGGACGTGGCGGGCGTCGCCGCCGTCCTGGGCGTCTACGCGGTGGTTCTCGCGCTGGCGCTGCCCGTCGCGGAGCACCTGCGCGCGTGGGCCGGTACCCGGCTCACTGGGTGTGGCGGCGTGTGCGTGTTCGTCGTCGGCTCGCTCGTGTGCGGCCTCGCCCAGTCGCTCGAGCTGTTACTGGCCGCGCGCGCCGTGCAGGGAATCGGAGCAGGCGCGGTGCTGGTCACGGCCCACACACTGCTGGCAACCGACGGCGCCGGGAGGCGCGCCTGGCACCTGGCGACACTGCTCGGGTTCGCCGCGGGTCCCGCGCTGGGCGGCGCCCTCACCCAGGGGTTCGGCTGGCGGTCGATCTTCCTGCTGCAGGGCCCCGCTGCCCTCACAGCGCTGCCGGCGTCCCTGATGGCCGGCTCCGACCGGCCGGCGATCGAGCGGAGCGTCTGGACCCGGAACGACCTGGGACGGGTCGTGGCCCTGGCGCTCATCTCCGGGGCTATCGCCGCCGCGCTCTTCCTGACGGTGCTGCTCCTCATCGCCGGCTGGGGCATCGACCCGCTGGCCGCCGCCGCGGCGGTGAGCATCATGCCGCTGGCCGCGATCGCGGTGGCGCGCGTGCACGGGCCGCCGCTGGTCCGGGCCGGTGGTGGCTGCCTTCTCGTTGCCGCCGGCACCGCGTCGCTTGCGTTCCTGCCCACCGCCTCCGTGGCGTGGACGGTTCTGCCGCAGATAGCCATCGGGATCGGCATGGGCCTCTCCCTGCCGGCGCTCGCCGGCGAGCTGCTGCCGGAGCGCACGTCCCACGACGCCGCCCGGCTCTTGTCCACCCGCCATGTGGGGATCGCGCTGGCCCTTCTGATCCTCGCGCCGATCGCCCAGCACGAGATCGACACCACGCTCGTGACCACGGAGGAGCGCGGCGCGGCGCTGATCCTCGACGCGCCGCTCGACCCGCAGCTCAAGCTCCAGATCGCACCGGAGCTGGTCGACGCTGTCGAGACCGACGATCCGCGGGCCGGCCTCGAACGCGTCTTCGCAGACCATCGGGGCGACATCGACGAGGACCAGCGCGCGGCGTACGACGAGCTCGAACGGCGCTCCGACGAGGCGCTCGTTGGGGGCGTGAACGACGGCTTCGCGACCGCATTCCTCGTCGGGGCGGTCTTCGCCCTGCTTGCCGCGCCCGCTCTGGCGCCGTGGACGGCGGTGAGGCGCCCGGCACTCGCGGCCGGTCTCACCGCGGTGGCCCTCCTTGCGCCGGCGGGGTACGCCTTGGCCGCGGACCGGGAACGCCCGGAGCAGGTGCAGATCCAGGATCCCTGCCAGGACCGGGATCTGCCCGACAGCGGGGGACTGACCGGCGCCATACAGGACGCTGCACTCCTCGCCCTCGACAAACTGGCCTGCAAGGCGGGCTCGTCGCGCGAGGAGCTGGTGCTGGCCATCGTGGACGAGGACGCGGCCAAGAAGTACGAGCAGCGCTACGGCGTCGATCCCCGCTCGATCCAGAATCTGGCGGAGCTGGTGCTGGGGGGCTGACCCGGCTAGCGCTTCGCCGCCCGCAGCGTGTTCACGAGCAGCATGGCCCGCGTCATCGGCCCGACGCCGCCGGGCACGGGGGTGATCGCGCGGGCACGCTCGCTGACCGCCTCGAAGTCCACGTCGCCCACCAGGCCCTGGTCGGTGCGGTTCGTGCCGACGTCGATGACCACCGCCCCCTCCCTCACCATGTCCGCGGTCACCAGCCCGGGCGAGCCCACGGCGGCCACCAACACCTCACCCTCGCGGCAGACTGAGGGCAGGTCGCGCGTGCGGGAGTGGCAGTGGGTCACGGTGGCGTTCGCGGCCAGCAGCAGCTGAGCGAGCGGCTTGCCCACGAGGATCGAGCGGCCGACCACGATCGCCCTCGCTCCCTCGAGCTCGGCACCCTCCTCTGCGAGCAGCTCCATAACGCCCTGTGGAGTTGCGGGCACCATCGCCTCCTCGCGTCCCTGCATCAGGAGGCCTGCGTTCGTCGCGGTGAGCCCATCGACGTCCTTGGCGGGATCGATCAGCGAGATGAACTCGTCCTGGTCGAGATGCGCGGGAAGCGGCAGCTGGAGCAGGATGCCGTCGACACGCTCGTCGGCGTTCAGGGAGCGGATCAGCCCCGCCAGAGCGTCCGCGGACACGTCGCCGCCCGGCTCGTGGTGGAACGACTCGATCCCGACCTGCGCCGAGTCCTCCCGCTTCATCCGCACGTACACGGCGGAGGCGGGATCGTCGCCGACGAGAATCGTCGCCAGACCGGGCTTCCTGTTCATCGCCTCGACCTCGCGCCGCACCCGCTCGCGCACGCGCGCGGCCACGGCGTTCCCGTCGATGATCTGCGCGCTCACCGTCGCTTGAGCGGCGCGTAGTCGGCCATGAGCTTGCGCTCACTGGCGTCGGCGGCGAAGCGCACCACAACGAGGCCGCCGGGCTCGACCCCCGTGACGACACCCTCGCCGAAGTTCGCGTGCACCACGTCCTCGCCGAGGGAGAACGAAGCGCCCGCGCCGGCGGGCTCGGGGACCGCCGCACCCCCGCCCCACGTGGCCGCCGCCGCTGGGCCGGTGGGCGCCTCCTCGTCGCGGTCCGTGTACTCCGCCGGGATTTCGTCCAGGAAGCGGCTCGGCAGGTTCCAGTCGCGACCGCCGAAGAGGCTCCGCGAGCGGGCGTGTGTGAGGTAGAGCTCGCGCTGCGCGCGAGTGATCCCGACGTAGCACAGCCGCCGCTCCTCCTCCACGTCGCCCGCCTCGATTGCCCGCATGTGCGGGAACACGCCGTCCTCGAGCCCGATGATGAAGACGGTGTCGAACTCGAGGCCCTTGGCGTTGTGGAGCGTCATGAGGGTCAGGAGGCCCTGCTCGTCGCGCAGGTTGTCCTGCTCCGAGAAGAGCGCGACCTGCTGGAGGAACTCCTCCACCGAGCCCTCCTCGGCCGTGGCGTCGTACTCGCGCCCCACTCCGACCAGCTCCTCCAGGTTCTCGAGCCGGCCCTGAGCCTCGATCGTGCGCTCGGCGCGCAGCGCCTCCGTGTAACCGGTCTCATCGAGGATCTCCTGCAGCAGATCGCCGACGCCCGTGCCGCTCTCGGCGCGCTCCCGCAACCGCTGCATGATCGACATGAAGCGGCCCACCGCCTTCACCGCAGCGGGCGCGAGCGCGGGCACGGACTCGGGCGCGGCCGCGACGTCCCACACCGGCTCGCCGACAGTGTTCGCGTAGCCGACGATGCGGCCCTGCGACGTCGCGCCGATGCCGCGGCGGGGCGAGTTGACGACCCGGCCGAAGGCCACCGTGTCCGCGGGGTTCACGAGCAAGGTGAGATAGGCGAGCGCGTCCTTGATCTCGGCCCTCTCGTAGAAGCGGGGGCCGCCCAGCACCTGGTAGGCAACGCCGTATCGCACCAGCATGTCCTCGAGCACCCGGGCGTGCGCGTGGGTGCGGTAGAAGACCGCCATGTCGTCGCGCGAGCTGCCCTCGTCAACGAGCCGCTCGATCTCGGACACCACGAAGCGCGCCTCGGCGTGCTCGTCCTCGAGCTCCCGGACGTGCACCGGATCGCCCTCGCCGAGCTCGCTCCACAGCGACTTCGACTTACGGGACCGGTTGTTGGCGATCACGGAGTTTGCCGCGTTCAGGATGGTCTGCGTAGAGCGGTAGTTCTGCTCGAGCTTGATCACCTGGGCGTCGGGGAACGTCCTCTCGAAATCGAGGATGTTGCGAATGTCGGCGCCCCTGAAGCGGTAGATCGACTGGTCATCGTCGCCGACCACCGCCAGATTGCGGTGCTCCTCCGTCAGCAGCTGCAGCCAGCGGTACTGCGCCCGGTTGGTGTCCTGGTACTCGTCCACCAGGACGTGCCGGAACGAGCGCCGGTAGCGGTCGCGGACCTCCTCGAACAGCTCGAACAGGTTCACGCAGCGGAACAGGAGATCGTCGAAGTCCATCGCGTTCGCGGCGTGGAGGCGCTTCTCGTACAGGTCGTACACGTCGGCGGCCGTCTGCTCGAAGAAGCTCGACACCTTGAGCCGGTAGGCCTCGGCGTCGAGCAGCTGGTTTTTCGCGTCCGAGATCTGCCGCCGGATTCCGCGCGGGGCGAAGCGCTTGGGGTCGACGTCGAGCTCGTCGATGCACGCCTTGACGAGCCGGAGCGAGTCCTGCTCGTCGTAGATCGTGAAGCCGCGCGTGTAGCCGAGCCGCTGGGCGTCGGAGCGCAGCATCCGCGCGCACGCAGAGTGGAAGGTCATGACCCACATCGCGCGGGCCCGCCCGCCGACGAGCGCCTCCACGCGCTCGCGCATCTCCCCCGCCGCCTTGTTCGTGAACGTGATCGCGAGGATCTCCCCCGGCCGCGCCGCCCGGCTGCCGACGAGGTGCGCGATGCGGTGCGTGAGGACGCGCGTCTTGCCGGAGCCGGCTCCGGCGAGGATCAGCAGCGGACCCTCGCCGTGAAGCACGGCCTCGCGCTGGGGGCCGTTCAGGCCCTCAAGAAGCGATTCGGTCGCGACGGGTGCGCTCACCCTCGCGAGGATAGATGGGTCAGCGGCGGGTCCCGAGCACCAGCAGGTACGGCCGCGGCTGGCTCACACCGTCGCCGTCTCGATAGTTCTCGAAGAAGGCCACCCAGTCGCGGTGGAGGGCCTCGCGCCGCTCGTCGTCGAGCGAGTCGGCGAGCGTCTTGGTCGGCCCGTACCAGTTCGAGAACAGCTCCCAGACGTCCTCGCCGGAGCTTCCGGTCTGGGGGCAGTCGCCCTCCTCGAACCGGAGTTCGAAAGAGTCGCCGAGCAGGTCGGTCACGTGGTCGCGATCGCCCCAGCTGAATGGATTGCCCACGCCGTCGGGCCGAGGTGGCTGGTAGGCGGCCATCACCTTGAAGAACTCCGGGACGCCGCGCTCCGGGTGCCAGGTGAGGAGAGCGAGCCGTCCGCCTGGACGGCAGACGCGCGCCAGCTCCTTGGACACGGCGCGGTGGTCGGGCGCGAACATGCAGCCAAAGGTCGAGCTGATCGTGTCGAAGGCCGCGTCCGGGTACGGCAGCGCCTCGGCGTCGCCGACGTCGAACGCGATCTCGACCCCCTCGGCGGCCGCCTTGGTCCGCGCGGCCTCGATCAGCTCGGGCGCGAGGTCGAGCCCGGTAACGCGAGCGCCGGCGCGTGCCACGGGCAATGCGATCTGGCCCGTCCCGGTAGCCACGTCCAGCCATTCCTCGCCCTGCCGTGGCGCGCACGCCCGCAGCAGATGCTCGTGCGCCGGGGCGACCCCCTCGCCGATCCGCTCGTACGGCGCCGACCCCCACATCACGCTCTGTCTGGACTTCAGCTCCTCGAATGGCATTCCGGTCTCCTGTCGTCGGTGGTGTGGCCATCGTCACCCGCCAGCCGCGTTCGCGCAACCGCCGGAACCGGCCATCTGGTGGGATGGCCGTCGCCTTGCGTAGCCTCGCCGGGTGATGCCGCTGCTCGACGAAGTCCGCGCTCACTGCGCCGAGATTGCCGCGGACGCGCGCTGGGTGCGGATCGACCTCGACCGGCTCGGGGAGGTCGGCGAGGCACCGCCGCAGGAACTCGACCCGGAGCGCCACTACCTCGAGGGCAGCCGCGACGCCGTGGCCGCCTACATGCTCACGCTCGACGCAATCAACTTCGGCTCCGGCTGGTTCCCGACGCTCCGCAAGCGCCCGGACTGCTCGGGCTACTTCACTGTCGCCTGGTCGCTCGCGGACCGCTGGCGCGAGCATGGGCCGTGGTCGTCGTCAGAGCTGCGGCATCTAGGCGCGGCCAGGGTGGCCGCGGTGCTCGGCCAGGAGCCCGACCACGAGCTGATGGAGCTCTACGCCCAGGCGCTGCGCGATCTGGGCCGCTTCCTCGAGGACCGCACGGCGCTTCAGGCGGTCGCCGCGGCCGGCGCGTCCGCCGAGCGGCTCGCCGAGACGCTCGCCGCCGGCATGGCCTTCTTCGACGACCAGGGCTTCTGGAAGCGGGCCCAGATCACGGCGAACGACCTCGCCCTCGCAGGCGTGGCCGAGTTCGACGACCTGGACCGGCTCACGATCTTCGCCGACAACCTGGTGCCGCATGTGCTGCGCGTCGATGGGGTGCTGCGCTACGAAGAGAGCCTGGCCTCCCGGATCGACGCCGGCGAGCTG
>Ga0081538_10006340_pt1 | contig 10440 bp, 7 predicted proteins | sample TabmetS5T2R1_FD_71022 | JGI IMG/M metagenome (GOLD analysis project Ga0081538, IMG submission 71022) | Tabebuia heterophylla rhizosphere microbial communities from the University of Puerto Rico - S5T2R1 | ecosystem: Host-associated > Plants > Roots > Rhizosphere ...
CGGCCGAGGCATCGGCGGCAAAGGCGAGCTGGCCCGCCTTGAACCGGTCCAGGGCGGCCCGGCTCTCGAACACGAGCAGCTCGCTGAAGGTCTGGCCCCCGACCTGCGCGCCGACCGTCGCCTGGGTCAGGTCGCAGTAGGCGGTGTGGCGCCCCTGCTCGTACAGCACCCCCTGGCCGCGGGCGCCGCCCACGACGAGGCCGCCTTTGGTCACCGTGGGGAAGACGGCGTAGCCGGCCCCCCGCTTGACTAACGCGCTCACCTCGGGGGCCTCGGCGCTCATGCGCTTCAGCGCCGTCACGCTCTCCGTGAGTAACGTCTCCCGCTCCGAGCGGGATGCGGGCGCCGTGGCGCAGCCGGCCAGCAGTCCCGCAACAACAGACAGCACCAAAGCGATACACGTGGTCGCTTTCATGGTACACCCTCCATCTTGGTATGCGGTTCTAGGAAATGCTGCGTGCCCATCCAGTGCTGCAGTCCTCTCGATTCTTCACGCCCCTGACTTATGCTTGTAGCATACGCCGAGGGTTTTGGACAAGGTTTCGATGACGAAGCGGCGGGGATCGTCCCGACGAGGAACTCGATCAGTAGGCCATGCTTGAACAGGGGCAGTGTGGGGATGACCGAATTTTGAAGCGCGCGGCCAGTTGGGAATAGGTTGCGATGTCAACGCGCACGACTGGTCCACGATGATGTTTTTACTTCTGAGCGTATCACGATGACAGGCCCCGACGCCGCACCTGATGACCGCAATCCTCAGCTGTAATCCTGGCCAATTTACCGCCATCTTGGGCAGAGCTACTCTTGACTGAGGCCTTTGACCATGCTAGCGTCAAGCTGTTAATCGTTCCCCTCCCAATGGACCGAGGGCGGAAGGTTTGTCTTCATTATAGACACCCGGCGTGTTAGCGGAGGACCTGCGGGCGAGAATTTTGGAGCGACCCTCGCTGGCGATGTTAGAGGTGAAGGAGAGGCATGAACATCACTCGGCTTCCAGAGGAGCAATTTCCCCAGCCTGATAAAGCATTGCTGGAGCGCTTACCGGTCGAGGAGATCATCGAGCAGGTGAACATGGTGCTGCGGGCCCATGGACTCGAGGCTCAGCTCACCAGCTTTAGCGTCATGCACCGGCGCTTTGCCAACTGCACCTGTGCAGAACCTTCGGCGGTGGTGAGTTTGCAGGGGTTCGGGCGAGCGATGTCGCGCGTCGAGGTTGAGTGCTATGATCCCTGTGTCAAACTTGGGTGCTCATCGCAAGAGCCACTGCATCGGTGAGAGGGGACGATGGGAGAGACATTTGGCGAAGTTCGCGATCGGGTGTTACGCCGTGTGGCCGAAGAGGTCGAAGCCCAACTGGCCCAGGCGCAGACGTCAATCGAACAAGCATTCTACTGTGGGGAACTGCGCGGCATCGCAGACACGCAGGACTTGGAGGCCGTGGACGACTTCTCACTGTTGCTGGGCGACCTGGGCCATATCGAGCTATGCCGCCCGGACCTCGACAGCGACCTGACATTTCTCGACCCACGTTTACGCATCCCAGACACGCTGCCCGAGCGCACCGCCTATTATCAGGGACGGCGCAAGATTCTCGATCGCGTGCACCAGGAGATCTCGGCGCGTTTGGCCCCCTAGGGAATGGCCAAACCCCTGCCACAGCGGTGCCGCGCCCATCAGGATCGTGCTCCCGCGTTTCACGGCAGAAAGGGGCACCTCTCATCTCCCTCTCCCTCCGGTCATAGGTGCCAGGTTCAGACTCGTGCTCCCTCCGGGAGAGGGTTAGGGTGAGAGGTAGACATCACACGACTCAGGAGATTATCCATGCAGAAAGAGGCCTTTTGCGCTCCAACGGTTTATAGCCCGGTGCGGTATGTCCAAGGCATCAAGACGACCAGTGGCACGCTGGTGTGGATCTCCGGGCAAGTGTCGCAGGACAAGGAGGGCAGAGTGGTGCACAAGGGGAATTTCGCCGGGCAGGCGCGCCAGGCCCTGGCGAACCTCAAGGCCATGGTTGAGGCCGCGGGCGGGACCATTCAAGACATCGTGAAGGTCAACACCTATCTGACCGACCTACGCTATCGCGAGGAGTTGGCCCGCATCCGCGCCGAATTTTTCCCAGATGGTAAGCTTCCGGCTTCCACCCTCATCGGCGTCGCGGGCCTCGCCGACCCCGACATGCTGGTGGAGATCGAAGCCGTGGCGGTGATTCCGGAGCAATAGATTGGCAAGACATGAGGGTGGAATGATCCCGCCCATGGCGAAGTGCCTCGAGCAGTTGTGCGGCGATATGAGTTGAGGGGGCTGGAAGGAGCGAAGCCATGTATTGGATACGGGTCCTGATCGGTTGGCTGCTATCTGCGGCGGCGTTCCTAGCGGTGTCGAAGCTCCTACCAGGCTTTCGCATCGGGAGCTTTGGAACCGCCCTTGTGGTGTCGGCGGTTTACAGCATCTTGCATATCGTGCTGCATTTCATCCTGTTCAAAATCTTCTGGATCCTGACTATTCCGTTAGTCATCCTGACGCTCGGGCTGATCTTCTTCGTGGTCAATGCAGTGATCCTATGGCTTACGGATAAGGTCGTGGAAGACTTCGGCATCGACAGCACCGCGACCTTGATCGTGGCCGCGGTGCTGCTGACGATTGTCAATTGGATCATCCGCCTCGTGCTGTTTATTTGAGGACAAGCGATCTCTCACCCTAGCCCTATCCGGGCCTAATCATCCACCCGGGCGCGCTCAATAATCGTCGTCACTTTGGCGAACTCATGCCGCACGTAGAATTCCCAATTGGCCAGGATGCGTGCGGCGATCTCGCTGCCGGTCAAGCGCTGGTGGTTTTCGATGAGGCGGCGCAGATGCGGCTCATCTTCGGTCGAAAGCCGCTCAACCTTGACGGATTCGGTGTTCAGGCGCCCATCGCGATACGCTTTGAAGCCGTTGAGGAGATACAGCACTCCACTGCGGAAGCCTCCGGCACAGTTCCAGCCGATATCCTCCACATCCTCAGCCAGGATGACCACGGTGCCGCGCGTCATGTATTCGCAGGCATCATCCCCCACACCTTCGACCACCGCGGTGGCGCCACTATTGCGTACCATGAAACGCAAGGCGGCCTTGCCGCGGACGTACATCTCGCCACCGGTGGCACCGTAGCCGGAAGACATTCCCACAACCGCGGCTTTGTTGGTCGGGCAGGCCAGGTCGGCGGGAGGTCGGACGACGATCAACCCGCCGTCCGCCATCGAGTCACCCACCGCATCGTTGGCAAACCCATCCAGAAAGATCTGCATGCCGCTGTGGAGGCCAAAGCCGAGCCCATTCCCGGCATGCCCCTTGAGATGGATCTTGATGGGAAAGCGCTGGCCTTCGCGCCCCTTGCGTAGCGCCAGCTCGCCCGCCAACGTGGCGCCGAAGGCGCGATCGGTATTGTTAATGTCGTAGGACACCTCCACCGGTCGCGGGTTCTGCGGGTCGAGGGCCGGAGCGGCATCCTGCAAGAGACGCTGGTTCAGCGGGTTGACGGGGAAATCGCGATAGGTCAGTTCGCTAATCGGCAGTGGCGTATGTAACAGATCGTCGAAGTGAATCCGCCCCATCGTGTGCGGCAGGTCCTGGCGCTCGCGCAGCAAGTCCGTACGCCCGATGATCTCACGGACGCTGCGATAGCCCATGGCGGCGAGATGCTCGCGGACCTCGCGGGCAAAGAATAACAAGAACTTTAGCCCATAGATCGGCTTGCCTTGATACTTCGCGATCAGCTCCTTGCGCTGCGTGGCGACGCCGACGGTACACCCCCCGAGGTGGCAGACACGCTGCTGCACGCAGCCGATGGTCTCCATGAAAATCGTGCCCAGCCCGACGGCATCGGCACCCAGGAGGAACATCTTGACGGCATGCAGACCCGTCTGAATGCCGCCATCGGCCACCAGTTTCGCGTGCTCCCGTAGCCCGCTCCCGGCCAGTACCAGGTGGGACATCTGCACACCATACTCCACCGGCAGGCCGCCGTACTTGATGGTATCGAGTGGCGAGGCTCCCGTGCCGCCGCTATGACCGGCCATCCAGACGATATCTGCCCCAGCCTTGACGATGCCCGCGGCCACCATGGCAGCCCCAGAAACCGAGACGATCTTCACCCCGATCCGGGCGACCGGATTGAGCTGGCGCAGTTTGTAGATGACGGCGTTGAGGTCTTCGATGCTGTAAATGTCCTCATTATTAAAGGGGGATTGCAGCTCCGTCCCGACGTCGACGTGGCGGACCTCGGCGATGATGGGCACCACCTTGCGACCGGGGAGGAGGCCGCCCATGCCGGGTTTTGCCCCTTGGGCGATCTTGATGTTGATCACCCGACATTTACGCAGGTACCCCGGCGTGACACCGAAACGTCCGGAGGCAAACTGGTGACTCTGCGGATTGGCATTCTCACCGCCGGTCAACCGCTTCATGCGATAGAGGGGAATCCCCCCTTCGCCGGTCCCGATGGTACTGCCCACGAGGTTGTAGGCAATGGCCATATCGCGGTGCGCGGGGTCGCTGATCGAGCCAAAGGACATATCGCCGCCGAGCACACGCCCCTTGCCATCGAGGTCCATCAGAATCTTCCATTCCGGCTCAACTTCATCCAGCGGGATCGGCGTCCGATCGGAGACGATCTGGTACGTATCGGCGACGGTGATGGGCAGACGATTGCGAATCACCTCAGTCCAGCCCCGATACTGCTCGTAGCCGCTCATGACCTCCAGGAACCCCTCGATGAACTCGCGCGGCGGGGCGTGCTGCGCCAAGAGTTTGGTGTAGCGCTCCTCTTCGAGCGGCGTCACCGCCAGCACCTTGCGCATCAGCGGCACAAACACCTCGGGGCTATTAGCGTGCCGCTCTTTGCCGCGGCGGTAGCGCACAAAGCCATGCTCGGTGAGCTCGGGTGTGTCGGCGGCGTCCCAGGCCTCGTGATGCATGGTGAGGACGTCGGTGAGCAAATCGTCTAACGATACCCCTCGGCCGAAGCAGGTCATGTCGGGGAAGAACTCATCCATCACCTCTTTGTCCAGGCCGATCATGTCGAACAGTTGGGCGGCATTGTATGACGAGGCGACGCAGATCCCCAGCGTCGCCATGATGCGCTTCAGGCCATGGACGAGTGTGTGGCGGAAGCGTTCCCCTTCGGGGTCGTTCCTGAGGTCGTCTGATTCCTCGCACAGCCGTTGCACCCACTCCAACGCCAGCCAGGGATGCACGGCATCGGCGCCGCAGCCGATCAGGCAGGCGACGTCGTGTTCGAGGCGCGCCATGCCGGTGTCGGCCACGAGGCCGACCTGTGGCCGCAAGCCCGCGCGGTTGAGCGTCTGATGCACGCCGCTGACGGCGAGCAACATATCGAGTCGCGCCTCCTCGGCATCGACGCCGCGATCGGTGAGGATGACGACGCGACAGCCTTGCTCAACCGCCTCACAGGCCTCGCGCTTCAGCTCCTCTAAACGCCATCGGGCCCCCTCAGTGCCCTCATCCGCCGGATAGGTGACCGACAGGGTGGCGACACGCTCCTGGTTGCAGAGCCAGGCGAAGCGGGGTCCACTGAGGATGGGATCCTCGAGCTCGATGACTTTGGCGTCGTGCTCCCACAGAATCGACTCGGGGGCGAAATAGCCGTAGAGCTTGCCGAGGGTGACCCGCGTCGAGAACACGTACGCCTCGTTGTGCGGATCGACGGACGGATTCGTCACCTGGGCATGTCGGCGTCGGGCGTAGCGCGTGAGGGTCCGCGGCCGTTCGATCACCAGCGGCGCGATCGGCGTATCGTCCCCCATCGAGAAAGTCGCTTCTTTGCCGGTGCGCAGCATCGGCAGGACGAAGTATTCGCGCTCATCGCTGTTGGCGCCGAAGGCGATCAGCAGCCGGGTGAAGCGATCCGAATCGATCGATAACCGCGCGTACGGATCAGTGCCGGCGGGGACGATGCGCTGCTCGGCGATCGACACCCATTTGCGCCGGCCGCCCAGCTCACTCTTCAGCTCATTGTCGGGATAGATGCGACCTTCGTCCAGGTCGAGCGCGACGATCTCCCCCGGGCCGAGCTGAATTGAATTGGTGATCTCCGAGCCCGGGATCTTCAGCGCGCCGATCTCGGAGGAGAGGTGGAACAGGCCCTCTTTCGTCTCCACATAGCGCAGCGGCCGGTAGCCATTGCGGTCTTCATGGGCGATGGCGTAGCGTCCGTCGAGGTAGATGAGGCCCGCTGGCCCGTCCCATGGCTCGCGCATGGCATGTTGCAGACGGTACCAGGCACGCAGGCCGTCGGCCATGCCGAGTCGGCTCTCCCAGGCTTCAGGGATGAGGCCGAGCAGGGCTGACACGGGATCGACGCCACAGTGAATCACGGCCTCGAGCACGTTGTTCAGCTGATAGCTATCGCTGCCGTCGGTCAGGAGATCGGCAAAGATTCGTGATCGTCGGCCACGCAGCCCCGCCAGGCGCGCCCGCGTCCAGTTGCGGTTGCCGGAAAGGGTATTGATCTCACCGTTATGGCCCAGCATGGTAAAGGGCTGGGCGTTGGACCAAAACCAGGGCGTATTGGTGGCATAGCGCTGGTGGTACATCACCGCCGCTACCTGGAAGTCAGGATGGCCAAGGTCGGCCTGATAGAACTCGCCGATCTGAGTGGCGCGGAACATGCCCTTATAGACCACCGTAAAGGGAGACATCGAGCACACATGGAACTCGCCGATGCCGGCGCGCTTGGCCTCCTGATCGATCTGCCGGCGGACGCGGTACAGAAGGAGAGCGAAGCGATCAGGGTGCGAGCGCCGCGCCGTCGGCCGGCCGCGGTCGGGGTTCTCGATCAGCACTTGCTGAATCCTGGGGAGCGTCTCGCGCGCCATCTCGCCGAGGATAGCTTCACGGCAGGGGACATCGCGCCAGCCGAGAATGGTCACATTAAAATCGTCGCAGGCGCGCTCGACGATGCGCCGTGCGATCTCCGCCCGCCCTGGATCCTGACTGTTGAACACCTGGGCCACGCCCCAGGGGCAGGGATCACCATAGGGAATGCGCTGGTCGAAGGCCTGGGCTAGAAAGGCTTGCAGGGCGCCATGGCGATTATACAAAAACATCATGCCGGCGCCATCGCTGGTGCCAGGGTCGTCGGTGCTCCGGTGGGTTTCCGCCCCGCGATGTGTCAGGCACCCGTGGGCTGCGATGGCGTTATCGAGGATCCGACGGTTCGGTTCGCCATCGAGGCGTGCCAGAATGCCGATTCCACAGGCCGCCTTCTGCCAGGCATCGGCAGGAATGCGGTACGTGTCGTAAAATTGTCGCGGAATCGCGTGATCGTCCGTCACATCCGAGGCGTTGAAGTCGTAGCGCGACAGCAAGGTCCATACTCCTTCGAGGCTCTTTGCCAGCGCCTGCGGCACTTGAATACCCACCGCCATCGCGCAGCCGGGCTCTGGCCGTCAGTTTCGTCATCAGACGCGTGGTCCGCCACTGCTGGAATGCCGCATCTTTTTCAGTATCCGTAATGTGGCATGACTATATACACCCAAAACGCCAGCATGCCAACGATTTTTTGCGTCCTGCCAGGGGCCTACCCTGAGCGCGCTATCACATCTGTGGAGAGATGTGTCACCCGCGTGAGAGGCGGGTTGGACAGCCATGCAACCTTATCTCTACCCCCATGAGAGCATCTTCTCATGAGGACAGATCGACGTGGACGTTCATCAGAGCCGGAATTGTGTGGTGGCTCGCCCTCTGTTAAGATGATTCCGCAAGGTCGAACACGGTGATACGGTTCAAGGGGCACGGGCGTGATGGCTGATGCAGAATTCATCGAGCAATTGCGACAGCATCTTCCGCGGCTGCTGCGGGAGCACCCCGAGGTGCGCCATGAGCTGTGGGGAATCATGCTCGAGGCCTTTCCCTCACGGCAGGAGTTTATGGAACTCCTGCAAGAGATGCGGGCCTTTCGAGAGGATACGAACCAGCGCTTCCAAGAATTACGGGAGGACACGAACCAGCGCTTCCAAGAATTACGAGAGGATATGGCGCAACGCTTTGAGGCCGTCGATCGACGCTTTGAGGCCGTCGATCGGCGTTTTGAAGCCATCGATCGGCGCTTTGAAGTCATCGATCGGCGCTTTGAGGCCATCGATCGGCGCTTTGAGGCCGTCGATCGACGCTTTGAAGCGATCATCGCGGAATTGCGTGATCACCGTGTACTGCTCGACGATCTGCAACGGCAGAACAGGGAGATGGTGATCGCCATGTCCTCCTTAGGAAGCCGAGTGGGCTATGGGCTTGAGCAGGCGATACGGGGAGTAGTGGAGGAGTTCGCTGGGGAGTCGTTTCCCTTCGCCGAACGATTGGTGCTGAGGGACGAGAGTGGAGAGGTGTACGGGATCGCTGGGGCGGACGTCGAATTCGATCTGTACGCCCATAACGGCGGAGCCTACCTCGTAGAGGTGAAATCGCATCTGAAGTCCGGAGATGTCCTGCTGTTCGACAGGAAAGTCAAATTTGCCGAACGGCAATTGCAGCGGCAGGTCGTTCCCCTGGTGATCGCCCTGAGCATGGAGCCCAGGGCGGAACAGCAGATGCGAGAGTTGGGGATCAAATACCGGGTGCGCGCGGTGATGAGTTAAAGAACCGTACAGGTGCGGGAGTAGGCCCCGATGGGCCTGTGCACCTTTTATCAGGCAAGGAGAGCTGCTGCTACCGCAGGGGTTAGCGCCGTCGTCGCTGCCCCTGCGGCCTGTGGGAGTCCGTTCACACCGCCGGCTTGACGTTCTGGTTGTGGCGGAACAGATTGGTCGGATCGTACTTGTTCTTCACGGCCACGAGCCGTTCATAGTTTGGCCCGTAGGCAGCCTTGATACGGTCGGCGCCCTCCTCGGCCTCGACTCCCATCTGCGTGATGTACGCCCCGCCGCTACTGAAGGGCTGCATGGCCTCCGCCAGCTCGCGCGTCCACCGCATATTCGTCCCATCCTCTGCCGGGTCGACCCAACTCGACAGGCAGCCCCACTCGCACAGCGCATCCCGGTGGCTGAAGGCGGTCTCCTGCGCGCCGACACGGTTGGCGGCATTGCCCAATTGCTGGAAGAACACCAGGGTGTGCGGCGAGGGGACGTTGGCGAATCGGTCGATCAACGTGTCGATGGCGCCGTCGCTGATGCTGCGCATGAAGCTCGATTTGATATAGTAGCGCCGCCCGCGCACCGTCGCCGCATCGAGCTGCGTCTGCACCTCACGATAGGCCATGGGGAGGATCTGGTCGGCGACAGGCGGGCCGAATTCCCGGAGGGGTCGCAGCACCCTTTCGCCGGCATCGAGGCCGCCGTTGTAACAGACGGCGATGACCACCACCGGGTCGCCATCTGGCGAGGTGAGCAGCCCGCCCATGGTGTTCACCTCATCGGGAATGGCCTTGGCGAAGTCGCGATAGAAGGCGAGGGCCTCTTTCGCCTTCGCAAAGGGATGGATCACCGTGCCCGCCAGCACTGGTCCGACGGGATGCAGCTGGTACTCGAAGGCGGTGACGATGCCAAAATTCCCGCCGCCGCCGCGCAGGCCCCAGAAGAGGTCGGCGTGCTCGCTGGCACTGGCGATGAGCAATTTGCCATCGGCGGTGACGACATCGGCGGAGAGCAGGTTATCGCAGGACAGGCCGTACTTCCCCGCCAGCCAGCCGAGGCCACCGCCCAGAGTGAGCCCGGCGATGCCGGTGTCGGAGACCGAACCCCCGGTAGTTGCTAGGCCCGGGGCCTGAGTTTCGCGATCGAATTCTCCCCAGGTGACCCCGCCCTCAGCGTGCGCCGTGCGCCGTATGGGATCGACCCGCACACTGCGCATCGGGGCCAGATCGATCATCAGTCCGCCGTCGCACACGGCGTTGCCGGGGATGTTATGACCGCCGCCGCGCACCGACACGAGGAGGTGGTGAGTGCGGGCAAAATTCACGGCCGCGATCACATCGGCAACCCCGGCGCAACGCGCAATGAGCGCCGGCCGCTTGTCGATCATGCCATTCCAGACCTTGCGGGCCTCGTCGTAGCCAGCATTGCCGGGACGGAGTAGTTCCCCGCGCAGGCTGGCCTTGAAGGCTTCGACCCCGGCTGCCGCGATCGCGGTTTCCGCGCCTGTTGTCGTGGTCACTCGCAGCTCTTCCATGGTGTCCCCCTTCCCTGGCTGGTTGAGGATCGTCACAGCATCTCGCGCCCCTGTTTCTGAGCAGACGTGCTCAGAAACCCATATCTTTGCATCAGTTGTGGTCTGAAGTTGCCACACTGATGCGGCATATCTGCGCGGATTGTACTTGAAGTGACAGAGGAAAGTCTTCAATTTTTCCTCGATTCCTCTTCAATGTTGCATTGCGAGAGAATTATGTCACCCCAGTTCTCCTTACTCTCTTCTCCTCTTCGGCTGAACCTTGCCAATGAATGTCTGC
>Ga0081538_10006341_pt1 | contig 10438 bp, 14 predicted proteins | sample TabmetS5T2R1_FD_71022 | JGI IMG/M metagenome (GOLD analysis project Ga0081538, IMG submission 71022) | Tabebuia heterophylla rhizosphere microbial communities from the University of Puerto Rico - S5T2R1 | ecosystem: Host-associated > Plants > Roots > Rhizosphere ...
GACGAGCAGATACATCCCGCGGTGCGCATCGGTCACGTGCACCTGAGGGTCGCCGACCTCGACCGGGCGATCCGCTTCTACCGCGACGGACTCGGCCTCGGCGTGTTCGCCGACGGCCGTGAGCTGGGCCTGGACGCCGCGTTCCTCGCGGCCGGCGACTACCACCATCACGTGGGGCTCAACACGTGGGAAAGCGCGGGCGGCACGCCGCCTCCGGCAGGGCACACCGGGCTGTACCACGTGGCCTTCGTCTACCCCGACCGGCGCGAGCTCGGCCGGGCCGTGCGACGCCTACTCGATCGCGGCTACGCGATCGACCACGGCAGCGACCACGGCGGCACCATCTCGGTCTATCTCTCCGACCCGGACGGCAACGGCGTCGAGCTCTACTACGACCGCCCACGCGCCGACTGGTTCGATGCGGAGGGGCGGCCGGTCTTGAAGGCGGAGCGGTTCGACTACCGCGAGCTGCTCTAGGAAGCGTCCCGCAGCCGCTGCGCCTCGGGCAGTCCCTCGAGCTTCTTGAGCGTGTTGTTCTCGATCTGGCGGATCCGCTCGCGCGTGACGCCGAAGGCACGGCCGACCTCCTCCAGCGTCCGCGCCTTGCCGCCCGAGAGCCCGTAGCGCATCTCGATCACCTCGCGCTCGCGCGCGGGTAGTGCATCGAGCGCGCGGCGCACGTTCTCGCGACGCAGATTCTCGCTCGCCAGCTCGAAGGGCGACTCGGCCGAATCGTCCTCGACGAAGTCGCCGAGCTCCGAGTCCTCCTCCTCGCCGATCGGCTTCTCGAGCGATACCGGCAGCTGCGCGATTCGCAGGATGTCCTTGACCTCGCGCGCGGTCCACTGGAGCTCGAGGGCTATCTCCTCGGGAGTCGGCTCGCGGCCGAACTCTTGGACGAGCTGGCGCTCGACGTGCACGACCTTGTTGAGCTTCTCGACCATGTGCACCGGGATCCGAATCGTGCGAGCCTTGTCTGCTATCGCGCGCGTGACTGCCTGACGGATCCACCAGGTCGCGTAGGTCGAGAACTTGTAGCCGCGCCGGTAATCGAACTTCTCGACCGCGCGAATCAGGCCGAGCGAGCCCTCCTGGATCAGGTCGAGGAACGACAGGCCGCGGCCGAGATAGCCCTTCGCGATCGACACCACGAGGCGCAGGTTGGCCTCGATCATCTGCTGCTTGGCGAGCATGTCGCCGCGCTCGATGCGGCGCGCGAGCGTCACCTCCTGGCCTGCCGTGAGCAGGTCGACGCGCCCGATCGAGCGCAGGTAGAGCCGCAGCGAGTCCAGGCTCGGCTCCACCGTCAGGTCGATCTCAGGCTTGCGCTGCGACGAGCCCTGCGCGGGCTGCGCACCGTCGCCGTCCGGCACAGCCACTAGGCCGCCACCGGGGCGCTCACTCTCGGCCACGATCTCGACGCCGGCGTCGAGCAGGTGGGCGCGGAACTCCACGACCTGCTCCTTGGTGACCTCTACCTCCTCGAGGCAGGCCGCGATCTCCTCGAACGTCAGATAGCCGCGCTCGCGCCCTTCGGTCGCCAGCGCGCGCAGCTCCTCGATGTCCAGGACCCGCGCCTCCGCGGGTTCCTCGAGCAGTGCGACCGCCTCGTCCTTATCCCTCAACCCCTCGCTCCTTCAAGCTGCATGGGCGCCGCCTGCGCGGGCCGGTCGGACTGTCAGGTTGTGCGGTCCGCGGCACCCGCCGCGAGGGGCTGAGCCATGTGGGCCAAGTCCAAGGCTTCCAGCCGCGGCCAGTATACGACGGCTTTGTGCGATTTGCATCGCGTCGGCCTCGGTATCGTGGATAAAGGCCATGACCGAGAGAACAGTGCTCCTCGGGAGCGACGTCCAAGCCCGCCGCCCCGCGACCTACGCGAGCCTCTCGCGCGTCGGAGTCACCGGCGTCGAAAAGGTGATCAGGATCCGGGTGAACGGCGAGGCGGAACAGCTTTATTACGCCGAGCTCGAATGCTTCGTCGACCTCGGGCCGGAGCAGAAGGGCGCGCACATGTCGCGCTTCGAGGAGGTCATCAACGAGGCGATCGACGAGGTGATCCTGAGCGAGGCCTTCAAGGCCGAGACGCTCGCCGCGCACATCGCCGGGCTCGTACGCGACCGCCAGGGGGCGCGCCGCGCCGAGGTCACGATCGCTGCGCACTACCCCGAGCACAAGGAGGCGCCGGCCTCTGGTTCGCGGACGCAGGAGATCTACAAGCTCTACGGCTCGGCGGTGGCGTCGGCGCGCGGCACGCGCCGGCTGGTCGGGGTCGAGGCGCAGGGCATGACCGCCTGCCCGTGCGCGCAAGAGCTCGTCATGGACCGCTCGCAGGCGCGGCTCGCCGAGCAGGGCTTCACGGACGATGAGATCGCGCGTGTTTTCGAGGCGGTGCCGGTGGCCACCCACAACCAGCGCGGGATCGGGACGTTGCACGTCGGCTGCCCCGAGGGCTGTGAGGACGCGATCCAGGCCGAGACGCTGCTCGAGATCGTCGAGGCCTCGATGAGCTCCGAGATCTACGAGCTGATGAAGCGCTCGGACGAGGTGGAGGTCGTCGAGAAGGCGCACATGCACCCGCGCTTCGTCGAAGACTGCGTTCGCGAGATGGTGCGGATGGCGACCGAGCGCTTCGAGGTGGTCGGCGACGAGGGCTTCATCTCGGCGCGCCAGGAGAACCTCGAGACGATCCACAAGCACAACGTCGTGGCCGAGCGGCATGGCCTGCTCGGCGAGCTGCGCCGCGAGATCGCAGACGGCGAGCGCTCCCGGCACCACGTGTCGATGCGCGAGTGGCTCGACGCGGGCGACTAGCCGATCCGTGCAGCGCAGGTTTCACAAATGAGCCGAAAGGGGCATGCCGCCGATGACATCTAATGGACCCTCGGAGGCGAACTTGACCCAAAGTCGGCACATCCCGCTGTCGCAGGACGCAGCCCTGGTGGTGGCACTGGCCGGCACCGCGATGCCGTTCGCGCATTCCGCGGAGGACGAGGCCGAGCGCTGGCTGCGCGCGTTGCGACTGCACGGTCAGGTGGGAGCGACATTGCAGGCGCTGGGCGTCGGTGAGGCGCCGTTGATGACAGAGCACGAGCAATCCGACGGTGCCGACACGCCACCCCTCGGCGCCGACGTTCTAGACGACGTCACCCGCCGCGCGGGCGACTTCGCGGCCGGCCGCGAGGCGCAGACGGTCGGAACGGCGGACCTCCTCATGGCCGTGTTCGACGTCTACGGGAAGCTGTTTGAGCGGGCGCTCTACCTGCGCGGCACGAGCCGCGACGAGCTGGTCGAGAAGCTCAACACCGTCACCCACACACAGGGCTAGCTCCTCTCCTCCACCGGGCGCCGGCGCGCGAGGTACTCGAGCCCGGCGGTGCTGCCGACCGGGCCGAGTGGCGACACGGTCGCCGCCAGCAGCGGCCACGGGAAGATGCGCCGCTTGCAGCCATAGGCGACGAGCAGGCAGAGAATGATCCAGCCCACGCCGTGAGTCCAGCCGAGCACCTGCTCGAGTGACTCGCCGAGGCCGCCGATCGCCACCACGAGCAGCGCCGTGAAGATGCACACCTCGATCAGCGAGTAGATGCGGACGGCCTGGAAGTACGACACGCCCTGTTACGCAGCCCGGGCGCGGCGCTCGAACAGGATCTGGCGACGCGCGATGTAGATCCCGATCAGGCCGAGCACGATGATCAGCGCGACCGCGGAGATCGCCTCCGGCGAGGTCAGGTCGCCGAGGCTGCCGCCGAGCGCCGTGTAGGCGAACACCTTGGGCGCCGCGCCGACGAGCGTGCCAAGCGTCATGTCGCGGTAGCGCAGCTTCGTCAGGCCGGCGCTGTAGTTGACGATCCCATACGGCAGGAGCGGCAGGATGCGCGACTCCATCACCGCGAGGGCGCCGTTCCGCGTGAGGAAGTCCTCGATCGCCTTGGTGCGCTGCGGGAGCAGGTTGCCGTGATGGCCCGCCGCCAGCCGGCGCGCCAGCCACATCTGCGTGAGCGCCGCGGCGGTCAGGCCGGCGAGGGCGAGCGGGGCGCCCGCGAGCGTGCCGAACAGGAGCCCGGCGGCGCCGGCCAGGATCGGCCAGGTGATGAGGAAGTTGACGAGGGCGAACAGCGGGATGAAGGCAAGCAGCGCCGCGATTCCGAGCGACTCGCCGTAGTCGCGCACTTCGTCGGGTGTGGGTACCGAACCGGTCACGATCATCCCGAGGAAGATCGCGCCCACCACGACGCCACCGATGGCGATGCGCCAGATCGCCGCGCGCCGTGAGTCCATGCAGGTCAGGGTAGTGGCGAGGTACGCTCGCCGCGGGGATGCTCAGCTCAGTACGAGCGGTGCTGATCGACCTCGACGGTGTGCTCTACGTCGAGGACGAACCGGTGCCCGGGGCGCACGAGGCTGTCTCGCGCCTCCGCGATGGCGGGCGCGTGCTGCGCTTCGTCACCAACACCACCTCGCGCTCGCGCCCGGCGACGCTCGAGAAGCTGCGCCGCCTCGGGTTCTCTCTGGAGGACGAGGACCTGATGACCCCGGCGGCGCTGGCGGTGCGCCACTGCCTTGACGAGGGCCGGCGACGCGTCTCCCTGCTGATGAACGACGAGGTGAAGGGTGACTTTGTGGCTTTGGACGAGGATGACGACGAGCCGGAGGCCGTGATCGTCGGCGACCTCGGCGAGGAGTTCGCGTATCCCGTTCTGAACCGGGCCTTCCGCCACGTGATGGCGGGCGCCGAGCTCATCGCCCTCCAGCGCAACCGCTTCTGGCAGCAGGCGGACGGGCTGTCGCTCGACGTTGGGCCGTTCGTCGCGGCGCTCGAGTACGCGACCAGTCGCGAGGCGTATGTGGTCGGGAAGCCGGCCCGTACGTTCTTCTCGGAGGTGTTGCGCGACGCGGGCTTTGAGGCGGATGCCGCCGCGATGGTCGGCGATGACATCGAGACCGACGTGGGCGGGGCGGTGGGCGCAGGCCTGGCGGGAATCCTCGTCCGGACCGGCAAGTACCGAGCCGACGCCGTCGCCTCGTCGAAGATCGAGCCGACCGCCACGGTTGATTCGATCGCGGACGTGCCGGAGCTGCTGGGGCTCTCGTGACCGCCGCGGAGCTTCGGAAGCTGTGCCTCGGGTTCCCCGGCGCCGTCGAGGAATATCCGTTCGGGACCGTGACCGCGGTCTACAAGGTCGAGGGCAAGATCTTCGCTCTGAGCGCGCTGCGTACCCGTCCACTGGCGGTCAGCCTCAAGTGCGAGCCGGAGCTCGCCGAGCAGCTGCGCGCGGCGCACGAGGAGATCGTCCCGGGCTATCACCTCAACAAGCGCCACTGGAACACGGTGACGGTCGACGGCTCGCTGTCGGACCGGATGATCCGCGACATGATCGAGGACTCGTATGACCTGATCGTCGCGGCGCTGCCGCGGGCCAAGCGCGAGGCGCTCGGCTGGCAGCCGGGCTGAGCGTGGCCGTACGATTCGTGTCGTGCACACGCTCGTCCTGTACGGGCACAGTGAAAGAGCGGAGGCCCGCCTCCGCGAGATGGCCAGGCTGGCGCGCCAGCACGGCGATCGGCTGACCGTGCTCGCCCTTGCGCAGCAGGAGCCGCAGATCTTCCCCGTCAAGTGCGACACCCAGCGCGTCCTCTGGAATCAGATCCTCCGAGAGCTGGCGCACGAGGACCTCGCGCGGGCCTATATGGCCGTCGACGGCAGTGATGACGTCGAGCTCGACGTGCTGTTGTGCACAGGGCAACACCCGGCGGACGCGCTGGCCGCCGAGGCTCTCACGCGCAGGGCCGACGAGATCGTCCTCGCCGATCCGTCGCACAGCGGGCTCCGCCGGCGCGAGCGACGGCGGCTGCGGCGCCGCAGCCCGCTGCCGGTCAACGGGTAGGAGCGAAGCGCTCGAGCACGGGCGTACGAAGCGGCACGTCGGGGGTCTCGCTCGAGCTGACCTGTCGCCCGCCCGCGAGCGTGACGGTCACCCTCGGGATCCGACCTGGCCGCGGGCCGTCCTGCTCGATCGGCGCCTTGACCTCGCGCTCCTCCGCGGGCTGGATCAGGAAGCCCGCCAGCTCGCCCACGCCCTCGACCGCGATCCGCTCGACCTCGACCTCGCTCCTGCCGGTGTTCCCGACGATCACGTGGAAGGCGGGCCGCGGCGGCGTTGGCTCGAAATCCCAGCGGCGGTCGACCACGATTCGGAGCGGCGCGGCCGCGCCCGGCCGGCTCAGGAATGAGCGACGCAGGCGCGGTTCGACGCGCGTGGCCACGTCTTCGGTTGTCGCCGTGCGCAGCCGGCTCGCGAGCGCCTTGACGATCTCGCGCGTGTCGGATTCGAGCACCGTGTCGTCGGCCGCCTTGTCGGAAAGGCGAGTGAGCGATTCCTGCAGGTTGAAGTAGGGCGCGCGCGTCTTCTGCGAGAGGAAGAGGCCGCCGCTGCCGAAGTACCAGCTTCGGAGCGCCTTGGAGAGCCGCCCGAGGCTGGCGTAGGTCAGCGGCTGCGGTTGCGACCAGTACGCGAGCGGCTCGAGCAGCTTCCACAGCTCGGCGTACGTGTCGATGCGGCGCCGGCGCAGCTCGATGTCGTAGAGCGACTCGAGTTCCTTGCGGCTCTTGTAGGCGGTGGCGAAGGCGCCGGCCGCCGCGCCGACGAGGGCGGAGAGGAGCACCTGGATTGCTTCAGGCATTCCGGTGCGAACTGTCCCACGGTGGGCGGACCGACACCTGAGGGGCCCCGGGTGTCCGGGGCCCCTCTCGTTCGTGCGGTGCGCCTCCCTGTGGCTCAGCTCGAGCCGAGCAGAACAGCCGAGATGCGGGTGTCGGTGTAGCTCATGTCGCCGACATCGTCCGAGCAGGAGATCGCGAACTCATGCGCGCCCTGTGCCAGGACGCCCGTCACGATGGTCTGAGGCGAGAGCGCCTGCTTCTGGTTGCCGTCGGTGTGGTGGGCCGTCGAGCCCTCCTCCGTCGCCGCCGTCAGAGACGCACCGTTGTGAAGGATCCGGCAGAGCCCGCGGATCGAGGTACCGCCGGCGTCGGGGCTGTACCACTGGCCGCCCGTGGTCACGAGGACCCGGCCGGGCCGCGGAAGCTCGAGCGACACGGTGGCGCACTGGATCGCGGTGGCACCCGGGTTACAGACGTCGTCGTAACCGCTGCGCCCGATCGTGAGCGCGTCGGCCCCGACGCCGCCAACGGTGTTGGCGTTGCCGGCCTGAGCGGCGTTCGCCGCGTTGGCGGCGTTGGCGGCGTTGTCAGCATTGGCCGCCGACGGGACCTGGCCGAGCGACGACTCGTCGACGTCCCCGCCCTTCAGGGCATCCTGCTTGACATCGTCGCCAGTGAGGGTGCCCTGACGGACGTCCTTGCCACGAACGTCGTTGTTCTTGATCTCCCTGCTGTCGATCGAGCCGGCAGCAAAGCCGTACGAGACACCGCCGAGCGCCATGAACAGCGCGAGGCAGCTGATGATGAAGGCGGCCGACGGACGGCGGCGCCTGCGGAACTTGGACATGGGACCTCTCCTTTGGTTGGGGCGAGTGGTGATGTGGGTCCAACCGAGGAGGGGTGGCGGAATTACGGGGCGATGCGACGTCCACCAGTCACGGTTTGAAGCCCTACCCCGAAGCCAGCTGGCCCATGACCTTTTCAAGCTCCCCGGCTTCCGGTTAGGGTCCTGACGCTGCCCTCCCGGACGAAAGGACTCCAATGACAAGGCGCGAGAAGCTGATGCATCCCGCCACGTTCATCTCCCTGGCCGCGCTGTTCGTAGCGCTCGGCGGCGTGGGCTACGCCGCAACAAAGATCGGTACGAAGCAGCTCCGCAATCGCGCCGTGACCGCGCCCAAGCTGGCGAATAACAGCGTGACCTCCCCGAAGATCAGGAGGGGGGCGGTGAGTAACAGTGACCTTGCGAACAACTCGGTGTCGACCTCGAAGGTCCAGAACCGGGCAATCATCAACGCTGACCTGGCGCTCGGCTCCGTCCTCAACGAAAATCTCGGAAACGGCGCTGTCACCTCCGAGAAGATCGGCACCGGGGCGGTGATTGGTTCCAAGCTCGCCGCAAACTCGGTCACGAACCCCGCCATCGCCCCCGACTCGATCACGGCGGCTCAGATTGCGAATGGGCAGGTGGTCGAGGGCAATGGCACGCTGTCGTCCGTTGAGCTGCAGCTGCCCAATGGGGCCCTCAACTCGCCGATCCTGAGCCTTCCCGGCTTGGGAGTGCTGCAGGCGGATTGCCCCGCGGGCGCCTCAGCCCTCGAATTCCTCAATAACTCCGGAACTACGATCGATTTGCGTTGGTGGGGCGTGGCCGACGGCGAGCCCCCGATCATCGGCAGTGAGTCCGTGCTCAACGGGTTCTTCATCGAGCAGGAAAGTGGCACGCAGGGCATCATGGGCCTCACCTGGATGGCTTCGTTCGGGCAGGGCGCGAATCTCCACCTGGCCACGATCAACACGTCGACGAGGAACGCGGGCGGCACTTGCGCGATTTCCGTGCAAGCCACCTACACGAGCTGAGCACCGCCTGATTGAGGGCCGTCTCGCGGGGGAGCATCAGCCCCGCGAGACGGCGATCTCATCGCCGGCGTTGCAAAGGAATGGGCGTTGAGACGCGGGCAGCTTCGGCGGTCGGGTCACCTGTCAACGCGAGGATGCCGCTTCGGTCGAGCGTGCTGTCCGCCGCGGCGGCCCCGCCGACCGCCAGGCGGTAGCTCCTTGCGAGCTCGCGAAGCTTCGGCATGGCGGGTCGCACCCGCTCGGGGCTCACCGCGTTGAGCACTATGAGGCTCGGCTGGAGCCGCCGGCTCACGTCGGCGACGGTGTCGATTGGCGAGTCGGGCCCGAGATAGACGATCCGCCAGCCTCTCGAGCGCAACGCCAGCCCGAAGGCGATCAAGCCGAGGTCATGCTGCTCACCCGGTAGGCAGGCCAGGACCGCAGCAGGGCCGACCCCGAGGCCCCACCCGCGGGCGAGACCGAGCAGCCGTCCGCGCAGCACACTGGACGCGAAGTGCTCTTGAGCCACCGATGCCTCGCCGCGCTCCCAGCGCTCTCCGAGCTCCTGGAGATAGGGCACGAGCACCTCGCTCAAGAACGTCTCCACGGTGGCGACGGTGAGCAGCCGATCAAGGATCGCCTGCGCGCGCGGCTCGTCGAAGGCGTCGAGCGCCTCGGCGAGCTCGCGGCGGAGCTCCGCGGGCCGGAACGCGGTTTGGGCAGCCTCCTCGTCGGTCGCCTCCCGCACGGCGAGCGCAGCCGCTTCCGCGGCCGCCATCCCCTGAGCCAGGTGCTGTTGCATCAGGGCCACGCGCTCGACATCGGCGGGCGAGTACAGCCGCAGGCCACCGCCTGAGCGCGCCGGGGTGAGCAGCCCGTAGCGGCGCTCCCAGGCGCGCAACAGCTCGGGACTGACCCCCACGCGGTTGCTGAGCTCGCCGATCCGCAGGAGTTCCGGTGGCGCAGCCATGGGCTAACTATACAAAAGATGAACAATCTCTTGACAAGTCCGTCAGCTATCCCTATGGTGCACCCCTGGACAATCTCTCTACAGGAGGTGTACAGACATGCGGAAGCTTGATGTACTGGCCGGGACCCTGCTGGTCGTAGGTGGTCTCAACTGGGGGCTAGTCGCGATCGCCGAATTCGATCTCGTGGCGTGGATCTTCGGCGAGGACTTCGGCGGGACAAACGCGGCAAGCCGGGTCGTGTACGGCCTCGTCGGCGTCGCCGCGATCTATGCCATCGCCGCAGTGGCGGGGCGCCGGTCGACAGGCGCGCATCAGACGGCGACCGCCTCGCGGTAAGACGACGATCGATCAGGAGTGAACATGCAACAGATCCGAACCATCCTCGCGCTCTCCGCGCTGACGGCCGTGGCCGGCACCGGAGTGATCGCAAGCGCCACCGCGGACACGCCGCGGGCGGCGGACAAGGACATCGTCGAGACTGCGGCCTCGGCTGGGAACTTCAAGACGCTCGCCTCGCTGCTCAAGCGAGCCGGGCTCGTGAAGACGTTGGAAGGCAGAGGCCCGTACACCGTCTTCGCACCCACCGACGCGGCGTTCGACAAGGTGCCCAACGCTACGCTGGCGCGGCTTGGCCGCGACAGGGCCGCGCTGCGGTCGGTGCTGCTGCTGCACGTCGCCGAGGGCAGGCTGACGGCGGCCAAGGTAACGAAGCGACGCTCGGTGAAGACGCTGAACGGCCAGCGGCTCTCGATTCGCGTCCGTGACGGCAAGGTCTTCGTCGGCGGGGCGCGCGTCGTCACAGCCGACGTGACCGCCTCGAACGGCGTCATCCACGCCATCAACAAGGTCCTGCTCCCCCGCTAACCCGGAGCCCTCACGATCGTCCGGCGCGGTTCGCCGCGCCGGACGGCGCGAGGGATAGGGCGGGACCCCCTATGTCCTCTTCAGCTCACTACACCCTTGAACG
>Ga0081538_10006342_pt1 | contig 10438 bp, 9 predicted proteins | sample TabmetS5T2R1_FD_71022 | JGI IMG/M metagenome (GOLD analysis project Ga0081538, IMG submission 71022) | Tabebuia heterophylla rhizosphere microbial communities from the University of Puerto Rico - S5T2R1 | ecosystem: Host-associated > Plants > Roots > Rhizosphere ...
TGACGAATGCGAACGCTGAGAGCTACCGAGCAACGTTGATTGGAGGCTCTTCACTTGCTTCGGCCTGCCGGATCTCCCTTTCGTCGAGCGGAGCCTTGTCCATTTGATACTCGAGCCGGGCTGGAATCGCCAACTCTGTCCCCGCAGCCTTGATGGCATCCATGATTCGCAGGTTGAGGTCCTCGGCGATCTCGAGATACTCGCCGTAGTCCCTCGTATCGATGTAGGCGAACACGTCGAGATCCAGGGAGTACTCACCGAAGCCGACGAATCGGATCCGGGCCGGGTCCGCCAGGACTCGCGGCTGCGCACGCAACAGCTCGCGGATCTCGACCAGCAGATAGCGGACCTGGTCCGGTGTCGTCTCGTAGCGCAGCCGGATCCGCGGGTGATACCAGATTTTCCGCCGTGCCGAGTAGTTATCCACCCGGCCCTTTGAAAAATCGGCGTTCGGCACGGAGAGGAGCGTGTGGTCCAGCGTTCGGATGCGCGTGGATCGCATGCCGATCCCCTCCACGATGCCCAGCGTATCGCCGAAGCGACAGAAGTCACCGACGCGCACCGGCCGATCGGCATGAAGCGTCAACGCCGCGATGAGGTTCTCGAGGGTCGGCTGGGCCGCCAGGGCGAGAGCCAAGCCGCCGACTCCGAGCCCCGCCAGCAAGGGAACCACCGGGAGGCCGAGCAGCTGCGCACCAAACACGCCGACGACGATGGCGAAAGCCAGCGAGAGGATCCGCGAGACGAGGCGAACGATCGCCTCGTCCAGACGACGGGTCGTGAACTGTGGGGAGGCCACGATGATCTCGGCGATGAGCTCGCCGATCAGCAGGACGGACCAGGCCAGGACCGTGACGAGGATGGCGCCGAGATAGGTGGCGATCACCGCCCGAGCTAGCCCCGTAATGTTGATGGCGTCGCTCACGAAGCCCAATAGCCAGACAGCGACGCTCACCGACACCGGCAGCACCAGACGACGCAGCCCCTGGCGAATCGGGTGGACGGCTCCCACGCGGTTGATCCCGCGGCGCACGGCCGCCAGCGCTCCCAGAAGAACCAGACAGGCCAAGCCGAACACGATCCAGCGCCACAGCGCCTGCTCCCAGACGGAAGCCTTGGCCCACGGAGGCAGCCTGTCCGTCAGCTTCCAGGGAATGTATTCAGGCACACCGATCGTGCTGAAAAACGCGTACACACCTTCCCAGGACCCGGGCCGGTACGGTCGGTGTTGCACCTTTGCATAGAACTCGGGAAGGCGCTGGATGGTCGCCGGCGAGAACAGAAATTCACCCGCCCGCTCCCCTTTTGTCGCCTTCGCGATGACGATCTCCGTGTGGGGAACCCTCCACCGATCGAGGCTCGCCGACGACATGGCCTGGGCGTCGGGCACCGATGCCGGGTCTGGCAGGTCGACACGGTCGAGAATCTCCTTGAGGAGAAGCACAGACTCCAGACTGACTCTTCGGATCAGTGTGGGCGACACCTCCGTGAGGTCCAGACAGCCGACGGCGCGATCCAGGAATGTGCGGTAGCGGGCATGATGGGCCTTGGCCTGCGCAGAAAAGTAGAGTCCCGGCTCCTGCCGATAGATCGTCATCAACAAGGTGAACGCTTCGGAGGCGGCCTTCATGTTCTCGACGAAGCTCTGCAGCGTCGCTCGCGGACTGGAGGTATCCGGGGGCTCGAGTGGATGGACGTCGGGCGCGACAGGCTGAGCCAAGGCCGGGCTTCCCAGCCCGATGGCCAGCACCAGCACGACCGCCCACGCGCTTCGGCTCAGTTGGATCGCCCTTCGAAGACGCGATGAAGGCGTCCTTGGGAATCCTCGAGGCGCCGTTGCAGGAGCCTGATCGCCTCGTCGACGCCCACGAGTGGCTTGGCGGTGATCAGGTTCTTGTCGCTGAACATGGCATTCGGGGGCGCATACTCTGCGCCTGTGGAACCGAACCAGATCACCGACGCCTGATCGGTCGACGCGAAGCGCATCCCTTTGAACAGCTCCTGCTGTCCGAGATGCAGGCTGTCGAACCCGACCGCAACGAGCAGGCGGCCTGACGTGTATTGCCGGGTCAGCCACGCGAGGCGTCTCTGGCGGGCGGGTTCGTCGGTCTCGACCCACGACGGCTGAATGGCCTGTTGGGCATTGGTCAGCTTCGGCCAGACGCCGCCAGGCGCGACGACGATGGCGGACGCGGTCAACGCGATCGGATCGGCATACGTTGCGGCGACCTCGGCCCTTCCGCCATTGAGGCCGACGATCGTTTCCTTGCGGGGGCCCACCACCAGAAGCCTGCGTCCCGCCACAGTGAGGAATCCGGCCATGCGTGTCGCGGCATCCTCGTCGTATCCATTCCACAGCGCGAGCACGGCGTCGTATTCGATGGCCGGGTTCCACGCGGCGCCCTGGATTGGTCTCTGGGATGCCGCGGTGTACCGTGCCGTCCACTCCTCGGTATCCGCATAGGCCGTCTTCGCGAGCGCGTACTGCGACGGGCGCGCGCCTTCGACGATCTGCTTCATCACGTGGGCCATGTTGCCGGCCTGCAGGACCGTGGCGCTCTCGAGGCCGATCGCCGTCAGCGACCGCCTCGCCGCATCGGCGACGAGAATCGTCTTCTTCTGTTTCGTGAACGAATCGACCATCGACGCCAGACCTCTCGACATATTCAGGCGTTCGATGCCGCGACCATCGAGGATCACGAGCATGTCGGGCGCGGCGTCATCGGTGCCTGTCGATGTCGCGTCAGCGGGCACATCGTTGACGACAACCGGCGACACACCGAATACGCTCAATCGATCGAAGACCCACTTGTGGTGGTCGGTGGCACCAGGCCGCACGATCATCACGCGAGCGTCGCGTCGGGCGACGGTCAAGCCGCCGGCCTCGGCGAAGCGGTCGAGCAGGGCGCCCGACCACGTCGGCACGTCCCGGGGATCGCGGCTCGATATCAGGTTGCGGTCGATGACGACAGGCAGATCGAGATACACACCGTAGTCGCCCGCCTTCCATTGATCGGCCAGTTCATCGGCGACCATGAACACGAACGTGGTCCGCCGCTGCTTGAAAATGCCCTCCGGCATGAGGAGCCTCGCGCCGTGGCAGACCGAGGCGATGAACTTGCCCGACGCATTGAACTCGCGCGCGATCTGGCCCGCCCTGGGAAACCGGGCCACGTTCGCGCCGCTCGGGCCGCCGGGCACCACGAGCGCAAAGTAGTCGGAGACCTTCACCTCGTCGAGGCTCATGGTGGTGGCAATGCTCCCATCGGCGGCTTCGATGTCGGGGCTCAACACCATCCCCTTCACTGCCCCGGCCAGATCGACCGAATAGCCCGCGGCGTGGAGAACGGAGTACGGACCCCAGAACTCCTGCGGATCGAAGTCCTCGCCGAGGAGAAACAGCACACGTTCGTGCTGACGGCTAGTAGCCGGCGACCACGCCGCGAGAAGCAGCGCGGCCACCGCTAGCATCAACGCGCCTCGCGGTATCCGTCTCGATTGCGTCATGGCTTCACTCCAGTGAAATCGACGGCCGCTCGCTTGAGCGTGCCGAGCACCGGGTGGTCCGACCGTTCGATACCGCCGACGGTGCCCGCGAAGAGATACGGCTGAATCGTGTTGGCGGCGGGCTCGGTCGCGAAGGCGTAGTAGAGCCTGACGCGTTCGCCTCGCACGGCCGAGCTCGTGATGTAGCCGACGAGCGCGTGCTCGAACACGTGGAAGGCGTTCTTCCACAAGTGCGCTTTGAGGAACATCGGCTGGGCGGGCTTGCCGGGCTCACCGGTCAGACCGTGCCACACCTCCTTGCCTTTTGGATCGACGAACTCGAAGAACCAGTACCGATACGCCGGGATCAGGTAGCGCAGGTATGACGGATCGGCCATGCTCAGCGCGGCCGCCGCCTGGTCGAGCTCGTTGTGCAGCCACCAGATGCGGTCGGTGCCCAAGGCGCCGTTCTCGAGCTTCTTCTCGATCCACGTGCCGTAGTCGGGGCTGTAGGCTTCGCGGAAGACGCGTGGCATGTTGGCAAGGGCAAAGTCGCGCAACTCGGGCTTGTCGAAGCGGAGCCCGATCTCGAGCATCATCCAGAGCGTCTTGATCGTGTGCCCGAAGTCCACGTGCGGCTGGCCGAGTTTCTTGTGCTCGACATCGTCAATGCGGCCCCAGAATTGGTTCTCCTTCTCGTCGTAGTACTCCTCCTTCATGGTGTTGGCGAGCATCACCATGTCGTCGACCCACGCGCGCCTTTCCATCCCGTCGAGGACGGTGGTCATCAGCAACATGTAGCCGTTGATCTGATCGAGCTGCGCGACGAGTTCCTTTTGCGTGGGCAGGTGCGTCTCTTCCAGATCGACGAAGGCTTCGTTGATCCAGCGCAAGGCGTTGCCGTCACGGTAGTTGGCGAAGATATATGTCTCGGTCCTGCGTATCACCGCCAGCACGGACGGATCGCGCGTCAGGTAGTAATACATGGCCGGTCCCATCAGGGCATAGGCCATGTCCTGGCTGATGCGTTGCCGCGCGTTTTCAGGGCCCGGCACGCCGTTCTCGACCCAGCTGTAGAAGACGCCATCGCGATCGACCATCTTCGTGAACAGGTAGTCCAGGCCCGTGCGGGCGTAGCGCAAATACTGCTCGTTGCCGGTCATGTGATACGCGACGCAGTACGCGAAAATCTGCCGCGACATGGTTCGCGTGTACTGCCTGCCGAGGCGGTTCAGTAGCCACGTTTCTCTGTCTGCGATGCGCGTGACTTCCGGCACCGGACTCTTCGGATCGATGACCGAGCCGTCGTTGGCGCGGAACGTCGGAAAGTTGCCGACTGGGTTACCGAGCGCGGCCGGTGTCGTCCAGTAAGGAAGGAGATCCTCCTCGATGTGCGTCACCCATTCGCGGCCGGTCGGAAGAAGCGAGGGATCAGGGTTAGTGGCCTCGAATGCTGCGGCGACACTCACGTCGCGCATCCGCGAGCGGTAATCGACAGGCGCTGGCGCCGCGATGAGCTGGCGGACGCACGCCGCCGCCACGACGGCGACGCCAATCGCCGTCAGGAACGCGTAGGACCAACGGACCCGACCATGTGCTGGTGTGTCTCGTGTGCTCTGCCACATGTTCAGCCCTCCCTTCCGGTGAGCTCGCTGCCCAGGCGTTCCAGCTTGCCGGCCAGGTCACGTGCGAGATGCCGTTGGAACAGATTTCGAGTCTCGGGATTCGCGTCGAGATACCGGTCGAGCGTTGCGGCGTTCCATCGAATGGTCCGCGTGACTTCCGTGCTCACCGCATCGACCTCCGAGCGCGCGCCGCTGAGGAGCAGTGCCGAACCGACGATCTCTCCCGGCCCGAGTTCGCCGAGCCGTCGCCCCCCGAGCGTGACCTGGACCTTGCCGCGCACGATGAGCGCGACCGATTCGAGCGGCTTGCCGTGCTCGATGAGCTGCTCACCCGGTGACGCCGACATCCACGTGCCGACGCCGATCACCTGGAGGGCTTTCTTCGGCGGGAGATCGCGGAAGACCAGCCTGCGAACCTCTTCCTCCTCAGCGGTCAGCTTGACCGGCCGACGTTCGACGACGAGACGCCACGTCTGGAAGATGTTGATCCCGGTGAAGAGAACGCTCCAACCGAACGCGGCCCACAGCGGCGTCGGCTGCAGGAGGAAGTAGGGCATCGCTGCCAGCGAGGAGGTCACGGCCAGCACGCGCAGCCACAGAATGTCGCGCACGCTGTACGCCGCCAGCAGCAGGATGTTGGCGGCGTGAATGAAATAGTCTAAGTAGGACGCAGCCATGTTGCACTCACCTCACGTTAGATGTGTTCAGCAGTCACTTCGGGAGACAGCCCAGCCCCTGCATGCAGGACGCCATGGCCTTGTCGTAAGCGGCCTGGCCCTGGGCGTGTCGGGTGAGGGCCTGGTTCATTGGCCCGAGCCGGCCAGCGTCAGTTCCACGCGCCGGTTCTGCGCCCGACCCTCCGGCGTGTCGTTCGGGGCCACGGGGTTTTTCTCGCCGAAACCCTGCGCGGACACCAGGCTGGGGTTGACGCCCTGCGCGATCATGAACTGCATCACGGTGTCGGCCCGCTTCTGGGACAGCTCCTGGTTGCTGGTGATGCCCTGGCTCTTGAGCCCCGGGCCGATCGGGACATTGTCGGTATAGCCGTTCACCAGAAGCTTGGCTTGCTGCTTGGGGGCGAGGATTGGGACAATTTTGCTGAGGGTCTGCTGCGCCGCTACCGGCATTTGCCAGCCACCCGACGGGAACAGCAGCTCTTCGTTGATCGAGACCTTAATGCTGTCGCGCAAGCGCGTGATATGCATCTGGTTGGCGGCGACCTCCGCCGACATCGTCTGGTTGAGTTGCTGATATTGGGCCTCTAGCGTGTCATACTTGTGTTGCGAGACACAACCGGCAAGCACCAGCATTGCGGTGCACATCATCATGGCATACTGGGGGAATTTCCATCCGGACATTTTGTCGTCTCCTTCGCTTTTGCCGCGGCGCGGCATGGGAATCATATACGTGACTTTAGACCGGATACAACCTAAAACACGGCACAGTGGGCCGTACGAGAAACAGGCACATCGGTGATGGCCGCCCCTCCTCCTCCGGAAGACTTTCTTCCTAGAAGCATTGAGCATACTATATGGGACCCTCGGTCTATGTCTATAGGACTTTGGTCCTGTGTCAGCCTGAAACACCTTCTTGCAACCATCCGACAGGCATGGCCGCGTCGCACATGCGGTGATGTCATGCTGTGCAGCATCACCCTATTTTGGGGCTTCGCTCGCTGAGGGCCGAGATCCGAGGCGGGGCGACGGCCCGATCGGCCGCCACCCCCCGAGATTTACTGTGCCGGATTCGTCGCGGGAGCCGTGTTCTGCTGGCCGCCGTCTCGCCGCCCTTGTTGCTTGGTATCGCGCTTCTCCTGGCGGCACTCCGCCCGGGTCTTCTCGTCGCCCGCCTTGCAGGCCTGCTTCTGGGCCCGTGCTCCGGCGCGGTCGTCACGACGTTCGTCCCGCCGCTCCATGCCCTGCGTCTGCGCGGACGCCGCACCGACGCTCAGCACCATCAGCGCCGCGACTACCGCCGCGGCGCCCTTGCGCATGAACCGCTTTCGCATGCTCGTCTCCTTTTCGCTGCGATTGCCGCAGCCTTTGTTTTCAGCCGAGAACCCTGGACAAGAACCCGTCCCTACCGGCTCCTCACCGCGCGGGGGCGCATGGTCGTTACGGGCACCGCTGCTGGGGGGGGACGCCCCGTCAAGGGCGGAGAATTCTTTGAGGGTCTCCCCCAGCTCAGGATTGAGCATGTTGCGCTCCTCCTCAGGATAACCATACAACAGCAGTGTCAAACGCTGTCGCATGGTGAAAGATCGCCTCCGGCTGTGGAAGCAGGGTATCCGCGATGTGGTGATGGAGATCTGTTGTGCCCTGCACCATTTTCGGGTGCGTCTGACCCCATGGCAACCCCTGATTTACTCGTAATAAACTTAAAGGTTTCTGCCACGTGGTGCAGCCGTGGTAGGAGGAGCCGCTGGACAATGTGTGGCCAGGCATACCGCTCGGCCGTTGCCCGCCCGGCCCGCCGTAGGGCCCGCTCCTGCGCCGGGTTGGCCCGCAACTCCCGAAACAGACTCACAAACTCCCACGGATCAGTAGTCTCCAGGACCAGGGCGTTTTGCCCGGGGACCACATAGTCCTCCCCCGTGCACCCCGTGCACGCCACCCCGCCTGCCGCCATAGTCTCCAGTCCCACTAGCCCAAACGGCTCGCGCCCACTGTTGGCCAGGACAGCGGCAGTGCCCCGGAAGAGCACCCGGCAACTCGCCGGGTCGAGTGGGGTGCGCAGGCGCACCAGGTCTGCCTCGTCGACCCCGTCCAGGGCCTGTAGCAGGCCGCGGACGCCCGGCGTGGGGCTGGCCCGCTCGACTATGCGCAGTCCGGCTGCTCCGGCTGCCGCTAGCACCTCAGCGCCGTGTGCTTCCATGCCGCCACGGGCAATCAACAGTGGCTGCCACCCCTGGTCTTTCAGCACCCGCACCGTCTGGATTGCCAGCAACCACCGCTTGTCAGGATCCCAGCGGGCTACCTTGCTGAGCACGGTGCGGTGCCGCAGACGAGCGCGGAGTGCCGTAACCGCTTCGCGGTCTGGTGGTGCCAGGGCGTCCGCCGTGAGGCCATTGGGGATCACCAGCGGGTCCACGCCGCACTCCCACATCAGGTGCTTCATATAGCGACTCACCGTGGTAATCACAGCCGCGGTAGCCAGTCGACCCCACGCAATACGCTCGAAGGAAAAGGTGTTATTGGCATTCCAGAAGATGGTAACCTGGTGCCGGACCGCAGCGCCACGCAACAACCAGTCCAGATGCAGGACCGCATCGACAGTGTGCCACTCCTCGGCCAGGATCACGGCCCGCCCGCCGCGCTGCAGGTGTGGCAGCAGTACCTCGTAGAGTAGAAACGGGGGGAGTGAGGCGGCGTAGTCCGCTCGCTTGCCCTCTTCGCCGTCGTAGACACCAGCCGGATGATAGCGGCTGATCCATTGACACCAGCGATGTAACTGGAGCTGTCCACAGGTTTCATGGCCGGGGAGGTGGGGATCGCCAACAAACCAGAGATGGGTCTCGAAGCCGGCCGCGGCGAGGACTTCACTCAGGCCCGTGATGCGGCTGGCAATGCCACCGGCCCGGGCATACTCGTCAGGGCCTTCAAAGCTGAGAATGTGAAATTGCATACCGTGGGGTTCCTCCGAGCATCGCCTGCTTAGGTGTTGGACGCCTCCCAGATACTCTGCACGTATGCATCCAGCAAGGCTCAGTGAGAACGAAGCTGGAGAGCATGGAGATGCTGGGGCTTAGGCCGCTTCTGCCAGCTCCTCGACCTCCATGTCAGGGTACCACCGCTTGAACACGGCACCCAATTCTCGGTTCCAGGTCTGCACGCGCGTTTGCAGGAGTAAATGGGCGCCGCGTTTGCTCCACTGCATCTGCGGCTTCTTACAGACCCGTTTGCTCACCACCTGGTTCACCGTCGACTCCACGAACCCGGTAGCAATGGCCTCGCCGTTGCGATACCGCTCGCCATAATTCGGGATGAGATGGCCGTTGTTGGTGCTGTAGAGACGAAACTCCTCCACGGCTTTGGTCAACGGCTTGAATTTCGGATACGTCTCTTCACAGTGGTAGATCAAGGACTCGATGTCATCGATCTTGCCCAGCGCTTTGTAGAGATTGCCATGCCACAGCGCCCATTTTCGCCGCGCGATCTTCTCGCGTCTCTCCTCCCCTCGCTGCTGCTCACAGTGCACCCACCCCTTGGCGTATTGGTCCAACACGGTCAGCCGCATCGTGAGATGAAACCAGTCGAGAATGTGCTCCGCCTCCGGACTCATAGAGCGCTGGAGCTCGCGTACGGTGTCGCCACCGTCCGACCAAAACGTGATCTGCTGGTTCATCTGGACGCCTTGTGATTTCAAGACCTCGTACAGGCGCCGTTTCGATTTGGTGTCAACGGTTTGCACAAAGCCACAGCGCTGGCTGGAGGGCGTCTCCGCTTCCTCATCGCGTGTGAAGGCGAGCGGACTCTTGCCGACAATGCCCTCGCAGTTGTGCTGCTTTGTCTTCCAGTCCCGCACGTAGCCCCCGTCAATGCCCACCGTGATTGGCCCATCCGGGATAGGGAGGTTGCCCCAATCCCGCGGGCAGCCCTCGATACAACTCCCTTGTTCCTCCCCCAACGCCGCTTCACAGCGCTCGGCGACTTTCAGCGGATCGTGGCGCACGGTCTTGGCGTCCAGGGTGACATCGAGCGGCAGGAAAGCGGTGAGCGCTTCGACCGTCAGGCCATACGACACCAGCGACGCCCACTTTGTCTCGTTAAAGAGCAACTCGGGGGCCACCGACTCCGGGAGGAGCGCGGACAGCGGGCGAAACGCGGTCGTCTTGCGGCGCCGGCAGCGGCAAGGGAAAAGACGCGGGCTGGACAGCTTGCAGGTGCCAAACACGGGGCGGAACGAGCGGGTCTGGTACCCTTTCGCCTTGAGCGGGGTCCCGCAGTCCTTGCCCGTGGAGCACACGTCGAGAAACGTGGCAACCTGGCGGTGGAGCACGCGGTGCTGGAGGGTGGTGAGGAGTTGTTTGGCCTCTGGGAGTGTCAAGCCCAGAGGCTCGATGCGCCGATGGTCTTTCTGCCAGGTAAGGACCTCGGTGACGGTTTCTTCCTGGGCATCATCATCACCCAGCACGAGTTGCAGTTTGACGCGCATAGGAAGGGCTCCTCCGGTTCGGGTAGTGGGGGAATGATGCTAGGGCGTGTTGACGAACCCACGCCAACTCTTTGATTTGACTTGTAGTAATGGAAAGCGGACGTTTTCCGCAATCTGTTGATTTTGTTGGTGAAACTTTATGTTCGTCAATACGCCCTAGGCATTCTCCCGGA
>Ga0081538_10006343_pt1 | contig 10438 bp, 10 predicted proteins | sample TabmetS5T2R1_FD_71022 | JGI IMG/M metagenome (GOLD analysis project Ga0081538, IMG submission 71022) | Tabebuia heterophylla rhizosphere microbial communities from the University of Puerto Rico - S5T2R1 | ecosystem: Host-associated > Plants > Roots > Rhizosphere ...
CTCCCGGTCAGGACCCGCCGGGGGCTGCGGCCCTCGTCGTGGGGGCTGCGGCCCTCGTCGTGGGGGCTGCGGCCCTCGTCGTGGGGGCTGTGGACAGCCGCGCGCCCCGCATCGGCCGTTCGGCTACGCTCCCCCTCCGGGGGGCCTGGCGCCGGACCCGCTGGCTCGAGCGCGGCCCGGTCCTCGATGAAGCTGCGCAGCGAGACCATGACCAGGACGACGCAGGCCACGGCGACGGCGGCGAAGTGGAGGACCAGCGGGCCGCCGAGCTCGGCGGCGAGGGCGCCGCAGCCGGCCCCGGCGATGCCGCCGACGCTCCAGCAGGCGTGGTAGCGGGGCATCCAGTCCCGGCCCGCCCGCTGCTCGACGGCGCTGCCGTGGACGTTCATGGCCACGTCCCACGACCCGTAGAACGACCCCCACACGAACAGCGCCGCCCCCAGCGCGACCAGGGTCGGGACCACCGCCAGGGCCACCAGCGCGGCCGAGGCGGCCACGGTGGTGGCGGCGACCACGGCCCGGCTGCCGAACCGCCGGCACCAGCGCCCGCTGAACGGCATCGACAGCAGCGACCCGAACCCGGGGGCGAGCAGCACCAGCCCCAGCTCGGCCGCGCTCGCCCCCAGCCGGTCCCTGGTCGCGGGCAGCCGCGCCACCCACGCGGCGAGCAGGAACCCGTTGGTGGCGAAGACCACCGCCGTGGCCAGCCCGGCCCGCCGCAGCCCGGTCCCGGCCGTGTCCCGGCGGGCCGGGGGGGTCCGGGGGACCGCCGGGGTGGTCCCCCGGTCGTTCGGGATCACCCGTAGTACCGGAAGATCACCTCGGCCACGCAGACCGGCTTGACCTGGTTCTCGACCTCGAAGGTGGCGCCGTAGCGGACCTGGACCCCGTCGCCGGCCGGCTCGACCCCGAGGACCTCCAGGCCCATGCGCAGGCGCCCGCCGACCCGGGCCGGGGCCGGGAACCGGACCCGGTTGAGCCCGTAGTTCAGGGTGGTCGACACCCCTTCGACGACCAGGACCTCCTCCAGCAGGGCGGTGAACCGGGCCAGGGTGTGGAACCCGTGGGCCACGGTGGCCCCGAACGGCCCGGCGGCGGCCCGCTCGGGGTCGACGTGGATCCACTGGACGTCGTCGGTGAGGACGGCGAAGCGGGACACCTCGTCCTGGGTGATGTCGTGCCAGGAGCTGTAGCCGAGGTGCCGGCCGGCCAGGCCGGGCAGGTCGCCGAGGTCGACGTGCCGCGGGCCGGCCGCCACCGGCCCGGCCGCCACGGGCCCGGCCGCGGGCTCGCCGGCCGGGTCGCCCGGCAGCTCCCCCCAGGCCAGGTAGACGCAGCCGAAGTAGGCCTCCTCGACCGCGAGGCCGGGCACGGCCCGCTCCAGCTCGGCCCAGGGCCGCCGGAAGCCCTCGAAGGTGGTCACGAACTGGCTGGCCACCTGCCACACGATGGGGTTGAGGTGCGGCGCCACGGTCGTCCACTTGGGCCCGGCGGCGGCCACGCGCCCCCCGGGCCGCGCCTGGCCGAGCAGGTTGGCCAGCGCCTCGGGGGACTGCACGACGTCGTGGGTGAAGGCGAACAGGACGGCGTCGACCGGCCCCGGGACGACGGCCTCCTCGGCGGACGCCTCGAGCAGGGTCACGTTCGTCCAGCCGGCGGCCTCCACCCGGGCCCGGGCGGCGGCCAGCATCTCCGGGCTCGGGTCGATCCCGATCAGCCGGCCGCCGGGGCCGATGGCCGCCTGGATCCGGTCGAAGTTCAGCCCCGTGCCGCAGCCGGCGTCCAGGACCACGTCGCCCGGCCGGAGGCGGAGCTGGGAGATGGTCCGGCGGCGGTAGGGCTCGAGCCAGGCCGTGCTCAGGTCGTAGCTGCCGGCGACCCGGCGGTACAGGGACGCCGCGGCGTGGGTGTCGTCGTCAGTCATGGTGCTCACATGGTCCCCCTCGCATCCAGGCCAGTATCACCCGGATCGGCCGCGGCTGCAGCCCCTCGGCCCCGTCCAGCAGCGACGATGGGCAGTCGGGGGCTCCAGCTTGCATACTTGAGGTAACCGGCGGGTGACGGGGATGTTGCCGGGGAGCGGAGAGCCGGTGGGCGAGATGCTCGGGACCGACGGGGTGGCCGCCAATCCGCGGCTGGCCCAGCACCGTCTGACCGTCGACGGGCGCCAGGTCGGGGTGGCCGTCGGGGGCCACGGGCTCCCCCTGGTCCTGGCCAGCGGGCTGCTGCTCACCGACCGGCTGTACGTGCAGACCCTCAGCCGGCTGGCCGCGGCCGGTTTCCGGGTGGTGGCGATCGACGTCGCCGGCAGCGGCATCGCCGACGACGGCAAGGGGCTGGACGAGTACGGCCGCCTGCTCGGGCGGGTGCTGGACGAGCTCGGGGTCGAGCGGGCCGTCCTGGCCGGCCACTCGCTGGGGGGCCGGCTGGTCACCGAGCTGGCCGCCCGCAGCTCCGAGCGGGTGGTGGCCCTGCTGCTGGTCGACGCCAGCGTCGGCGCGCCCTGGGACACCCTGGTCCGGATGATCGGCTACGCGCCGCCGTCGGTCGGGGTGCTGGGGGCGATGCTGCTGGCCGACACCCTGGGCACGGTGCCCTTCGCCCGCGACTTCGGCCAGGCGGCCAAGCTCAGCCGCCTGGCCGTCCCGGTCATGCTCGGCCACCTCGGCGCCCCCTGGCGGCTGTTCGGCCCCGGCCTGTCCGCCCTGTACGCCGCCGCCAGCGCGCCCCTGCTCGACCAGGTGGGGCGGACGGCCATGCCGGTGGTGGCCGTCCACGGCGACTGCGACCTGGTGGTGCCGCTGGCCGCGGCCCGCGACGCCGCCCGCCGCACCGGCGGGGAGCTGGTCGTGGTCCACGGGGCGACCCACTCCTGGCTGCTCCAGGACCCCGAGACCCTGCCCGCGATCGTCCGGGAGCTGCTGGCCGGCGACCTCGGCGCGGCCCGCGACCGGGCGGTCGCCGCGGCCGGCCTGGACCCGGGCGCCCCCCTGGCCGCCGTCGACGACGTCTTCGCCCCCGCCGGGACCCTGCTGCGCCGGCTCGGCCCCCCGGGGGCGGCCCCCCGGCCGGCGCCGCCCCCGCGGCGGCCCCACTACCGCTGGACGCGGACCCGCTTCCGGGCCCCGGGCCCGGCGCTCAGGCCCGGCCCAGCGGCCGGAGGCCGCTGATCCTGGTCCGGACCCCTGGCGACCAGTGGACCACCGGCTCCCCCTCGGGGGTGGGCAGCCCGGCGGCGGCGATCAGGTCGCTGTCCAGCTCGCGCACGGCCGCCCGGTGCAGCGGCCACGGCTCGTGCTCGACGGTCGACCGGGCCAGCAGCGGGCCGAAGGTCGTGTAGAGCTGCCAGCGCGCGGTCAGGTGGTGGTCGAGCCCGCCCAGCTCGCTCGTGGCGAGCCGCTCGCCCACCTCGACGGTGACGGCCGAGGCGGCCGGGGTCGGGCCCGGCCAGCGCCGGCGGCTGCGGTAGCGGACCACCGGACCGTCGCGCTCCACCGTCATCGACGACCACATGTACGGCAGGGCGTAGGTGGCCCGGGCGACCAGCACCGGCTCCAGCCGGGCGGCGTCCAGCGAGAAGAACCAGAGCCCCTCGCGCCCGTCGGGCCCGGCCACGTAGGTGCGGACGTTGGTCTCGGGGAAGCGGGCGAACCACGGCGGCGCCGGCGCCACCGGGGTGCGCAGGTCCCCGAGCACGAACGGGGTCAGCCCGACCCAGGCCCGGCCGTCGAAGTCGTGGACCCGCAGGCCGGCCGGGAGCAGCCGCTGCACCACCGCCGGCGGGTACGACCAGTGCAGGAAGGCCAGCCAGCTCCAGGTCTGGTACATCACCGGCCGGCGCACCGGTCGCGGCGCCGTCGGGCTAGCCACCGGCCAGCTCGGGCCGTAGCGCATGCCCAGCAGTCTAGGCGGTGATCGGCTGGTGGCCCTCCAGAGGCTCCTGGAGCTCGGGGCGGTTGTTGCGCACGTTGCCGACGGCCTTGTCCACCGGCCACAGGGTCAGCAGCTCCTCGGGGGCCGGGACCAGCAGCTTGGCCAGCTCGTCGGTGTCGGTGTTCTCGGGGTCGAGCCAGGCGTCCCAGTCGTCGGGGAGCAGGATCACCGGCATGCGGTGGTGCACCGACCCCATCAGGTCGTTGGCCGAGGTGGTGAGGATCGTGCAGGTGAACAGCTCCTCGCCGCTCTCCGGGTCGCGCCAGGTCGACCAGAGCCCGGCCAGGGCGAGCGGGCTGAAGTCGCGCCCGGTGATGTAGAAGGGCTGCTTGCGCTGGCCCTTGCCCTGGTCCTGCCACTCGTAGAAGCCGTCGATGGGGATGATGCAGCGCTTGCGGGCCAGGGTGCTCTTCCAGCCCTTCTTCTCGCGCACCGTCTCGGCCCGCAGATTGATCATCCGGTTGGCCCCGCTGGGGTCCTTGGCCCAGCGCGGCACCAGCCCCCATTTCAGGGCACGGAGCTGGCGGGCGCCGTCGGAGGAGGTCACGACCAGGATGTCGCTGGCCGGAGCGACGTTCCAGCTCGGCTGGTGTCCCTCGACCCCCATGGGCTCGGCCCGGAACTGCTCGAGCAGGAACTGGAGCTGGCTGGTGGAGCTGAACCGTCCGCACATGCCCGCATCGTACCCGACAACCCGGACACCGGCGCGGCCGCCCCGGCCGCCCTGGTCAGCCGGCGCTGACGGCGGCGGTGGCGAACACGGGCTCGCCGTCGTGGTGGTAGGGGGCGTGGTTGCTGGCCACCGCCTCCACCCGCAGGGCGTGGTCGCCGGGGGCGAGCCCGTCCAGGTAGAACCAGCTGCCGTAGAGGCGGGTGTGCTTGGCCCCGTCCACGTACAGGTGCAGGTGGCCCTCGCCGGGCACGGGGGCGCCGCCGGTGCGCTCGGGGGCGAGGCGGAAGTTGGCCATCCGGACCCGGAGGTTGAAGCCGCCCATGGAGTCGGGGGTGGCGGTCAGGGCCAGGCGCGGCGCCTTGGCCCCGGCCAGCTCGATCGGCTCGACGGCCATCGCCTCCATGTCGTGGCCGGACGCCCCGGCATGGACGGCGTGGCCGCCGTCCCCGGCGCCGCCGGATGACCCGCAGCCGGCGAGGGCGAGGACGAACGCGAGGCCGAGCAGGCAGATGGAACGCCGACGCGGCAGGGCCATGGCAAACCTCCAGGAAGTCCCGTGGCGGCGAGGATGGCCACCGGCGCCAACGGGCCGGTAACGGCCCTCAGTCGAGCAGCTGCTGGCCCAGCCAGGCGTCCGGCGACGTCACGCCGGGGAGGGCGAAGAAGAAGCCGCCCCCCACCGGGAGGATGTACTCCTCCAGGGGCTCGCCCTTGAGCCGCGCCTGGACGGCCAGGAACCCCCTGGCCAGGCTCTTCTGGTAGCTGACGAAGGCCAGGCCCTGGTCGAGCCGCCCGGCGGCGTCGAAGCCGCGGGAGAAGTTGAAGCCGCGGCGCAGGATCCGGTTGGGCGCCGTCTCGGCCGTGCGCGGGTTGGCCATGCGGATGTGGGCGTCCAGGGGGATGCGGTTGCCGGCCGGGTCGTCGCCGTAGCCGGGGTCGTCACCCTCGCGGTCGAGCCCGAGGGGGGCTCCGCTGGCCTTGTCGCGGCCGATGATCTTCTGCTGCTCGTTCAGGGGCGTGCGGTCCCAGAACTCGACGAACATGCGGATGATGCGGACCGCCTGGTAGCTGCCCCCGACCGCCCAGGCGGGCTCCCCCTCGTCGGGCCCGACCCAGATGAGCTCGTCCATCAGCGCCTTGTCGGTGATGTCGAGGTTGGCCGTGCCGTCCTTGAACCCGAGCAGGTTGCGGTTGTCGGTCCGGCCCGGCACCGGCTTGGCGTCGGGCCGGTTGTAGCCGTCGAGCATCCAGTGCAGGACCAGGTTGTCCCGGGTCCGGCGCATGAGCTGGCGCAGGGCGTGGAGGAGCACGTCGGGCTGGTCGGCGGACAGGGCCAGGAGCAGGTCGCCGTGGGTCTGGGCCGGGTCCAGGCGGTCGTTGGACAGGAACGGCATCCGGACCAGCTCCTTGGGCTGGCGCTCGGCCAGCCCGAAGCGGCCGTCGAACAGCGACGCCCCGACGCTGAGGGTGACGGCCAGCCCGTCGGTCCGCCCCTCGGGTCCGAGGATGCCGGTCTCGGTCGGCGGGTAGGCGGTGTCGCGGCGCTCCGGCGGCCGGGCCTCCATCAGCCCGCGGGCCTCGTCGGTGAGGTCGCGCAGGCTCCGGGCGAGGCGGGCCCGGTCCTCGGAGACCAGGTTGAACGCGGCCAGCAGGCCGAAGCGGGCCGCCGGGGTGTCGATCCCCGGCTGATGGCTGCCGAGGAACGGCACCTTGCGGCCCGGCCCGGGCGCCCGTGGCTCGGCGTCGGGGGTGCAGGCGGCCAGGGCGGCCGCGCCAAGGGCGGCCGACCCGAGCGCCGCCGACCCGAGGAAGGCCCGCCGGCCGACCCTGGCCGGGCGCTCCTCCGGGGGCTGCTCGCCGTTCACCGCATGGTCATCCCTTGAGCCCGAGCGCGCCGGGGATCTTGGAGAGGTTCTCGGACAGGCTGGCCAGCTCGGCCTGCATGCGGGTCTTGTCGTCGGCCTTGAGGGCCGTGTACGGGTCGAAGGTCCCGTCGGCGTTCTCGTACTCGGCCAGGCTCTTCTCGACGGCGGCGAAGCCGGCCGCGATCTCGGCCGTCAGGGCCGCGTCCTTGGCCTGCAGGGCCGGGGTGAGCAGCTCGTACAGCTTCTTGGAGCCGTCGACGTTGGCGTCGAAGTCCCACAGGTCGGTGCGCGAGTAGCGGTCCTCCTCGCCGGTGATCTTGCCCTCGGAGACCTCCTCGATCAGCTCGGCCGGGCCGAGCGCGACCGCCGCCGGCGGGAACTCCAGCCCCTGCATCTGCTGGTCGAGGGTGGCGATGTCCTTGTCCAGCTGGTCCGCGAACTGCTTGGTCCCGCTGGTCGAGTCCTTCTCCCACAGGTGGTACTCGAGCCGGTGCCAGCCGGTGAACTCGGGGTCGGTGACGCCCTCGAAGTCGTCCACCCGGGCGTCGACCTTGCCGTCGATCTCCTCGACCAGCCCGGCGATGGGCTCGATCCGCTCCCAGCGCACCCGGCTGGGGGCGTACTGCTTCTTGGCCTCGGCCAGGTCGCCTTCCCGGACCGCGTCGGTGAACTTGGCCGTGTCGGCGACCAGGGCGTCGACCTCGGCCACGACCCAGGTCTTGTAGTCGGCCACCGCCTTGAGCACCTGCTGGTCGCTGGTGGTGCCGCTCAGGTCCTGGTTGGCCAGCCCCGACCCGGACCCCGTCCCCGACCCCGACCCGGTGCCCGACCCGGAGGCCGTCCCCTCACTGCGGACCCCGGCCCCGTCGTCGTTCCCGCACCCGGCCAGCAGCAGCACCGCTCCCAGCCCGAGCCCGGCGACCAGCCGCCCCGCCCGGGTCGCCCGGCGCTCGACCCGACCCACCTCAGCCATGCATGCTCTCCTCGTCTTCGCCGTCCGCTCCAGCGGGCCGATTTTTAGGCAAGCCTAACACTGACTGCAACTCCCGCCAGCCCCGGCGGGCGAAACGGGCTAAACCGGGAGGCGCGCTCGAGCGAGTTACATGACGAGATGGGACCAGCGGAGCGCGACCACGACCGGCAGCCCGGGCCACCTGAGGCGTTCGACGGGTTCTACGTGCGGGAGTACCCGACGGTCGTGGGCCTGCTCCAAGGGCTCCTGTGCAGCAGGATCGTCGCCGAGGAGCTGGCCCAGGAGGCCTTCCTGGTCGCCTACCGCGACTGGGACCGCGTCAGCGGCCTCGACAACCCGCGTGCCTGGGTCCGCAAGGTCGCCCTCAACCAGCGCGGGTCGTTCCTGCGCGCCTACCACCGGCAGCAGGCCCGGGAGCGGGCGTCGGCCGTGCAGCTCGAGGACGACACCATCAAGCTCGCCGACGAGCACGCCCAGGTCTGGGAGGCGATCCGCACCCTGCCCCCCAGCCAGGCGCAGGTGATCGCCCTGCACTACTACGAGGACTACAGCGTCGCCCAGATCGCGGCCGCCCTCGGACGGGCGCCAGGCACCATCAAGGCGCAGCTCCACCAGGGCCGGCGGAAGCTCGCCCGGCTGCTCGGCGCCGGGACCGACCGGGGGAGGCCCACATGAACCTCGACGACCGGCTGCGGGCGGCCGGCAGGGCGCTCAGGGAGGGGAGCGCCACCCAGGTCGACGCCGCCGTCGGCCTGCGGGAGATCGTCCATGCCGGCCGCCCGCAGCCGCCGGACCCGGCCGCGGCGCCGGCCGCTCAGCCGGCGCCTCCCGCTCCGGCCGGCCTGCGGCTCCGCCGGACCCAGCGACTGGCCCTCGCCGTCAACCTGCTGCTGGTGCTGGCCCTCGGCGTCACGCTGGTCGTGGTGGCGGGCGGAGCGCGACGCGGCCTGAACAACGCCACGACCACCCAGCGCACCGCCGCCACGAGCCCGTCCACGTCGATCCCGCCGACCACCACCCTGGTCACCCGGACCGTGGTCCAGGTCCCGGAGGCGTGCCTCGAGGCGGCCGAGCTGGCCGACGAGATCATCTCGGCGCTGGCCAGGAACGAGCGCGACAGCCGGCTCGCCACGGCCATGCGCGACTACTCGGTCGCGAACCAGGCCTGCCGCGGGCAGGCGTCGCGGACCGCACCGCCGCCGTCCGCACCGCCGACGACCGCACCGCCGAGGGCCGCGCCCTAGCCCGGTCCCGGAACGGTCAGGGCCCGTCGGGGAGGCGGGGCAGGATCTGCTCGGCGACCTGGGTGGCGAACTCGACCGGGTGGCGGTCGGGCATGACCTCGATCTCGGTCACGCCGAGGGCGGCGTACTCGGCGGCCGCGGCCAGGAAGCCGTCGACGTCGACCAGGGCCGGCTGCACGGCCAGGATGGTCTTCTGGATGCGGTCGTAGTCGCGGCCCTCGGCGTCGCAGTGGGAGCGGAGCACGTCGAGCTTGCCGGCGACGTCGGCCGGGCTGCTCCCGAACACGTTGCAGGCGTCGGCGTAGCGGGCCACCAGCAGCAGGGTCTTCTTCTCCCCGCCCCCGCCGACCTGGATCAGCGGGTGGGGCTGGCTGATCGGCCGGGGGAAGCAGAGCGTCTCGGCCAGCTGGTGGTGGCGGCCGGCGTAGGGGCCGTTGTCGTCGCCCCACATCTGCAGGCAGATCTGGAGCGTCTCCTCCAGTCGCTCGAACCGCTCCGCCACCGGCACGACCGGCACCCCGAGGCCGGTCTGCTCGCGCTCGTACCACGAGGCGCCGATGCCGAGGCGCGCCCGGCCGCCGGACAGCACGTCCAGGGTGGTGACGATCTTGGCCAGGAGCCCCGGGTGCCGGTACATCACGCCGGAGACCAGCACCCCGAGGGAGATGCGCTCGGTGAGGCCGGCCACGTAGCCGAGGGTGGTGTAGGCCTCCAGCATCGGCTCGTCGGGCGAGCACATGCCCGGCTGGTCCATCTGGAAGTAGTGGTCCATGACGCTGAGCACCGAGAACCCGGCCTGGTCGGCGACCCGCGCGGTCTCGGCCAGGGTCCCGGCGATGGCCGCCGGGTCGGAGGGGGTCGAGTAGTTCCAGTAGTGGAGGCCAAGCTGCACGGCGGCTCCTCTCGTCTGCGCTGGACACCCACCCTACCGGGACCCGGGGCCGCCGACGCCTGCTCAGTCGGGCAGCAGCGGGACGGTCAGGCCCGGGTCGCGGCCGAGCAGGGCGGCCCGGGTGACGGCGCCCGACCCGAAGCGTTCGCGGACCTCGTCGAGGGCGGCGTCGAGCGCGGTGCCGCTCTGGCGGTCGAACGGCAGGGTGAGCTGGATGGCGCCGCTGTCGTCGAGGTTGGCGACGGCGATGCCGATGAGGGTGATGCCCTGGCGCCGGATCATCGGCATGGCCGCGGCCAGCAGGTCGCGGGCCGTGGCCAGGATGGTGTGGGTGTGGCTGGTCGGCCAGGGCAGGGTGTGGGAGCGGGTCACCCGCGAGAAGTCGTCGAAGCGCAGGCGCAGCACCACCGTCCGGCCGGTCCGCCCGGCGTCCCGCATCCGCCGGGTGACCCGTTCGACCAGCGCCATCAGGGCGGCGTCGAGGTCGGCGGGCGACTTGGGGGAGCGGCCAAGGGCCCGCTGGGACCCGATCGAGCGCCGCCGCCGGCCGGTGTCGACCGGCCGCGGGTCGCGGTTGTGGGCCAGCGCGTGCAGGTGCCGGCCGGCCGCCTGGCCGACCAGCGACACCAGGGTCGGCTCCCCCAGTTGCACCACCTGGCCGACGGTGGTGACGCCGAGGTCGCGGAGCTTGCCGGCGGTGACCGGCCCGACCCCCCAGAGCCGCTCGACCGGCAGCGGATGGAGGAAGGCCAGCTCGCCGTCGGGCGGCACCTCCAGCAGTCCGTCGGGCTTGGCAACGCCGCTGGCCACCTTGGCCAGGAACTTGGTCCTGGCCACCCCGACGGTGATGGGCAGCCC
>Ga0081538_10006344_pt1 | contig 10436 bp, 11 predicted proteins | sample TabmetS5T2R1_FD_71022 | JGI IMG/M metagenome (GOLD analysis project Ga0081538, IMG submission 71022) | Tabebuia heterophylla rhizosphere microbial communities from the University of Puerto Rico - S5T2R1 | ecosystem: Host-associated > Plants > Roots > Rhizosphere ...
GCGGTGCTCGACTGGACCGGTGAGGAGCGGGTGGTGGTCGTCGCCCACTCCATGGGCGGCATCGCCGCCCTCCAGCTCGCCGAGCAGTTCCCCGAGGAGCTCGGTAGCCGGGTCGCCGGGCTGGTCCTGGTCGGGGCCACCTACGTCGACACCGTCAGGGGCATGACCGCCGCCGTCAGCGCCTGGGGGTCGGCCTGGGCCCAGCGGACCCTGATCACCGGCGCCTTCCGCTTCATGGGCCAGGACCCGGTCCGGGCCCAGCAGCTCCGCCGGCGCGGCAGCGACCTCGGCTACCTCGGCACCCGCCTGTTCGGCTTCGGGTCGAACCCGTCGCCCAGCCAGGTCGCCTTCGTCGACCGGACCCTGGCCGGCACCGACGTCGAGGTCTGGGCCAAGGTGTTCCCCAGCCTGGTCGACTTCGACCTGTCGGAGTCGCTGGAGGCGGTCAGCGTCCCCGCCCTGGTCGCGGTGGGGGACAAGGACCGGCTCACCCCGCCGGCCGCGGCCAGGTACATGGCCGACAAGATCCCCGGCTCCCGCCTGCTCATCCTCGAGGACGCCGGCCACTGCGCCTTCCTGGAGGAGCACGAGGTGCTCGACGCCGAGATCGCCGCCTTCGCCGACGAGGTCCTGGCCGAGAACCACGTCCCGGCCAAGGCGGCCGCGCGCCGGCGCCGCCGCACCAGCGTCCGCCGGGTCGAGGGGTCCTGAGGGGTGGCGCTGGGGATCGAGGACCTGGCCGTCGGGCACTGGACCGACCCGGTCGGCCTGACCGGCTGCACGGTGGTGGTCCCGCCGCCGGGCAACGTGGCCGCGGCCGCCGTCCGGGGCGGCGGGCCCGGCACCCGCGAGACCGACCTGCTCCAGCCCCAGGCCCACGTCGAGGGGGTCTCGGCGCTGCTGCTGACGGGCGGGAGCGCCTTCGGGCTGGCCGCCGCCCAGGGGGTGGTGGCCTGGTGCGAGCGGCGCGGGCTCGGCTACAGCCGCTTCGGCCGGCCGATCCCGATCGTGCCCGCGGCCGTCCTGTTCGACCTGGCCGTGGGCGACTGGGAGGCCCGCCCGGGCCCGGCCGAGGGCGAGGCCGCCTGCCTGGCCGCCTCCACCGCCGAGGGGCCGCTCGGCAACGTCGGCGCCGGCATGGGCGCCACCGTGGGCAAGACGGCCGGGCCCGAGCACATGACCAAGGGCGGGCTGGGCTGGGCCGTGGTCGAGGCCGGCCCGGTCACGGTCGGGGCCCTGGCCGCCGTCAACGCCGGCGGTGACGTGCTCGCCGAGGACGGCGGCGTGCTCGCCGGGGCCCGGGTGCCCGGCGGGGCCAGGGCCGCCCTGCGCGAGCGGCTGGCCGCCGCCGAGCTCCCGGAGGGCCAGGCCGTGGCGGCCGCCGACGGCGCGGTCCGGCCCGAGCCCGTCCCGCCCGGGGGCAGCACCACCCTCGGGGTGGTGGCCACCAACGCCACCCTGACCAAGGGCGAGGTCCACCGGGTGGCCACCCAGGCCCACGACGGCATGGCCAGGGCCATCTTCCCCGTCCACACCAGCTTCGACGGCGACACCGTGTTCGCCGTGGCCACCGGGCGGGTGCCGGCGGCCATGGACCTGGTAGCCTTCTTGGCCGAGGAGGCGCTGGCCGCCGCCATCCGGGCCGGGGTCCGGGCCGCCGGCCCGGTCGCCGGCATCCCGGCCGCCTCCGAGCTTGGTCGCGGACCAGGAGGGGAGTAGTGCCGCTCTACGAGTACCGCTGCGGGGACTGCGGGCACCAGTTCGAGGCCCTGGTGCCGGCCGGCCACGCCGACGCCGAGCACTGCCCGGACTGCGGGAGCGAGGTACGCCGGCTGCTGAGCCTGGTCGCCGCCCCCATCCGGGGCGGCGACGGCGCGGCCATGCCCGTCGCCGGCGGCGGCGGTGGCTGCTGCGGCGGGGCCTGCGGGAACTGCTGATGCCGACCCGGCGCGGCTGACATGCCGACCGAGCTGGAGGCGGTCGCCGCCGAGGCCGCCGGCTGCACCCGCTGCCGCCTGCACCAGAGTCGCACCCAGGTCGTGTTCGGCCAGGGCCACCCGCACGCCGAGCTGATGTTCGTCGGCGAGGCCCCCGGCTTCCACGAGGACCGCCAGGGCGTCCCCTTCGTCGGCCCCTCCGGCCAGCTCCTCAACCGCCTGCTCGAGGGCATCGGCCTGCGCCGCCAGGACGTCTATGTCACCAACGTCGTGCGCTGTCTCCGCTACAACGCCCTTGTGCAGCTCGGTGACGGTTCGTGGGAACGCATCGGGCGCCTGGTCCGATCCCGGTACGACGGGACCGTGATGTCGGTCGATGAAAGAGGACGACTGGTTCGGCGCCGGATTACCGGGTGGTACGCCTCGCCACTTGCTGGACGGCGAGTCTTCCGCCTCACCTATCGGTCGGCCAAGCATGCCGGGGCCGGTCAGGTGAGCATCCAGCTCACAGGCGACCATGAGGTACTCACCGATCAGGGGTTCATGCCCGTCGAGCGACTAGCGCCCAAAGCCCGGATCGCGACCGGCCAAGGATTGAGCCGTGTCGCCCACGATGTCGTGTGCGGAACGCTTCTGGGTGACGGCCACCTCGCCGGCGCGAGCGCATACTTGGTATTCAACCACTCTGAACGCCAGGGTGAATACGCCTCCTTCAAGGCTGACCTTCTCTCCGAGCTGTCACCGCGCATCCGTCGAGCCGCTGTGGCAGCAGTCGCAGGTGGTCCCGCCGCATATCCGGTGATCAACGTTCGCACCTTGGCACACAGAGCACTAGGTACGCTGCGGAGTGCCTTCTATCGACCGAGGAAATGCGTTCCTTCATGGATGGCGGACCGGCTCAATCCCTTGATGCTTGCGATCTGGTACATGGACGATGGGTCCTTGCAGACCCAATCGGCCAGTCATCCGCGTGCCGAGATAGCCACCTGTGGGTTTCGGCATGAGGAGTTGTCCATCCTCGTTGCAGGACTGGCTCGTCTTGGAGTCCATGGAAAGGCGCGGCGTGGTCGGCTGCATTTCGATGTTGAGGCGGCCAAGGAGCTCTCCAGACTCATCGCGCCGTACGTTCCGCCATCCATGCGGTACAAGCTGCACCCTGAGGTAGAGGCACGCGTTCTGTTCGACCCATCGCGCATGGTCCTGGCGGACGCCGAGGTGCTCTATGACGAGGCTGTCGTCAGCGATGTCACCGACCGCTACCGATCGGATGTCACCTTCTTCTGCATCGACGTGGAGGAGACACACAACTTCGTGACGACCGCAGGCGTCGTCCACAATTGCCGGCCGCCGAACAACCGCGACCCCCTGCCCGACGAGATCGCCGCCTGCCGGCCCTGGCTGGACGCCCAGGTCCGGCTGGTCGACCCCAAGGTGGTGGTCACCCTGGGCAACTTCGCGGCCAAGACGCTGCTGGAGACGACCACCGGGATCACCAGGCTGCGGGGACGCACCTACCCGTTCCAGGGGCGGGTGCTGCTGCCCACCTTCCACCCGGCGGCGGCCCTGCACGCCCAGGGGCGGCGCACGGCCGGGCCCAGCCCGCTGGAGGCGATGGAGGACGACTTCCGGGTCCTGGCCGAGCTGCTGGCCGAGCGCCGCGCCGCCCAGCGGGACCCGGCCGACGAGGACCGGCCGTCCGAGCAGCTGGGGCTGTTCTGAGCCGTGGGCACCCTGCGGCTGTGGTCGGTCGACGAGACGACCACCAAGGCCATCGGCGCGGCCGTGGCCGGGCTCCTCGACCCCGGCGACGTGGTCGGGCTCGCCGGCGACCTCGGGGCGGGCAAGACCCGGCTGGTCCAGGGGGCGGCCGCCGCCCTCGGGGTCGAGGGGCCGGTGCTGTCCCCGACCTTCATGCTGGTCCGCGAGTACGACGGCGACCCGCCCGTCCACCACGTCGACGCCTACCGGCTGAGCGGGCCTCTGGAGCTCGAGGACCTGGGCCTGGAGGACGTGCTCTCGGCCGACGCAGTGGTGTTCGTCGAGTGGGCCGACCGGGTCGCCGCCGCCCTGCCCGAGAGCTGGCTGGAGCTCGTCCTGCAGATCCGCGACGACGACCGCCGCCAGATCGAGGTCCGCCCCCACGGCGAGACCTGGGCGCCCCGGGCGGGGCGGCTGGCCGCCGCCCTCGCCCCGTTCGCGTCCCCGGGCCAGCCCTAGCGAGGCTGCTGCGGGAGGCCGCGCCGCAGCTGGGCGGCCAGCGCCCCCACGAACCCGTACAGGATGGCCGACGCCACCACCAGCCGCACGCTGACGCCGTCCAGGTCGGGCCAGGCGACCAGCACCACGACCGAGACCGCGGTGGCGACGCACGCCCCGACCCAGCCCCACCGCGCCACGGCGGCGAAGCGGCGGGCGAACCCCAGGCACCCGACGACCATGCCCACGCTGGCCAGGGCGAACCCGACCTCGTGGAGGACGCCGTGCCAGCTCATCTCGGGCGCCCCCTGGGGCGCGCCCGGAGGGAAGCCGGCACCCGCGTCGGTGGCGAACACGCCGGCCATGACCAGCCCGGCCCCGAGGCCGCCGATCAGCCGGGGCCCCCAGGTGCCGCCCCGCCCGGGACGCAGGGCCCGCCGCATGCCGGCCGCGCAGGCGATGAAGAGCAGGCCGGTGAGGACGAAGGCGGGCCGGCGACGATGCCGCAGGCCAGCAGCCGGGAGGTCCGGGTGGCCGGCGGGCTGAGGATGGTGGACTGCAGGGACATGGGCCGCTCCTCTCGGCTGGCACCTCCTTCGGTGCCGCTCGCCAGAGACGTCGGAGCCGCCACCCCGTCCCGGACATCGACCCGGGAGCGGTGCGCCGCGCCTAGGGGCCGTCGGCCAGGCGGGCCGCCCGGGCGTTGAGGTAGCGCTGCTGGGGCAGGTTGGTTGTCCGCCCGGCCGCCGCCTGGTAGGCGTCGCGGGCCCCGGCGCGGTCGCCGGCCAGCTCCAGCAGGTGGGCCCGGACCGCGTGGAGCCGGTGGTCAGCGGCGATCCGCTGGTCGGCCTGGAGCGCCCCGAGCAGCTCCAGGCCGGCCTGCGGGCCCCTGGCCATGGCCACGGCCACGGCGTGGTTGAGGGCCACCACGGGATTGTCCGACAGCCGCCGCAACAGCTCGTACAGGGCCACGATCTGCGGCCAGTCGGTCGCCTCGGCGCTGGGCGCCTCGTCGTGGACGGCGGCGATCGCCGCCTGGAGCTGGTAGGGGCCGGTCGGCCCGCGGGGGAGGGCGCCGGTGATGAGCGCCACCCCCTCGGCGATGGCGTCGGCGTTCCAGCGGCTCCGGTCCTGGGAGGCCATGGGGACCAGCTCGCCGTCGGGTCCGGTCCGGGCCGGCCGGCGGGCGTCGGTGAGCAGCATCAGCGCCAGCAGGCCGGTCACCTCGCCGTCGTCGGGCAGCAGCCGGTGGACCAGGCGGGCCAGCCGGATGGCCTCGGCCGACAGCTCCGTGCGGTGCAGGTGTGGCCCTGAGGTGCTGGCGTAGCCCTCGTTGAAGATGAGGTAGAGCACGTGGAGGACCGCGCCCAGCCGTTCGCCGCGCTCGCCGGCCGGCGGCAGGGCGAAGGGGATGCCGCTGTCCCTGATGCGCTGCTTGGCCCGGCTGATGCGCCGGGTCATGGTGTCCTCGGGGACGAGGAACGCCCGGGCGATCTCGGCCGTGGTCAGGCCGCCGACGGCCCGCAGGGTCAGCGCGATCTGCGATGCCGGCGACAGGACGGGATGGCAGCACATGAACAGCAGGACCAGCGTGTCGTCGGCGTCGGAGGCCGGCCGGTCGGCGGCCGGGGCCAGCCGCTGCTCGGGCAGGGCCCGGCTGGCCACCGTGTCCTCGCGGCGCTGGCGGGCCTGCTCGCTGCGGAGCAGGTCGGTCAGCCGGCGCGAGGCGACCGTGATCAGCCAGGCCCGGGGGTTGTCGGGGACGCCGTCCCTGGGCCACCGCATGGCGGCGGCCAGCAGCGCCTCCTGGGTCGCGTCCTCGGCGGTGTCGAAGTGCCCATAGCGCCGGACGACCGCGCCGAGGACCTGCGGCGCCAGCTGGCGCAGCAGGCCCTCGACGTCGGTGTCGGGCATGGCGCCGGTCAGAGCTCCAGATCGGCCCTGGCGTCGGCGATCGGCCGGACGTCGGCCACGGCGGTCGCGGCGACCTGCTCGGGCGCCGGGCAGCTGGCCAGCCGGGCGGCGAGCTCGGTGGCCCGGTCGAAGCTGTCGCACTCCACGATCCAGTAGCCGGCCAGCACCTCCTGGGTCTCGGCGTACGGCCCGTCGGTCACCACCGGGACCCCGTTCTGGAGCTGGAGCCGCCTGGTGAGGACGGGCGCGGCCAGCCCCCGGGTCTCGACGAGCTCGCCGGAGTCGGCCAGGTCCTTGTTGAACGCCTCCATGAACTCGGCCATGGCCGCGAAGTCGTCGGCCGACCAGACCGGCTCCTCGGTGGGCCTGCCGGCCATGGCGTCGTAGTCCCGCTGCGAGGCGTAGGTCAGGATCATGTACTTCACGGTCGCTCCTCCCGTTGCCGGCACCCCTGCGGTGCCGCTCACTGGAGACGTCGGAGCCGCCGCCCCCCTCCGGACATCCGCCCCGGATCCCGGTCAGGTGCGCTGGCCGGGGCCGGCCAGCAGCCGCTCGCGCAGGACGGGGTCGGCGGCGGCGTCGATCGCCGTCCAGGCCATGGCCACCGCCCCGTCGAACACGGCCTGGTCGGCGGCCGGGGTGACGCACTTGGCGGTGAACCCGGGCTGGTGGTTGACCGCGGGCAGGGCGTCGATGCCGATGGTGGGGTGGATCGAGGGCAGGGCCAGCGAGACGTTGCCCATGTCGGTCGAGCCGGCGCCCCGGTTGCCGCGGTCGACGAAGCCGCGCCCGAGGGCCTCGGCGTTGCGCTGGTACAGGGCGGACAGGTCGTGGTCGTGGCGCATCTCGGAGTAGGGGTCGCCGTCCTCGGCCAGCTCCAGGGTGGCGCCGGTGGCCAGGGCGCCGGCCTCGAAGCAGCGGGTGACCTTGGCCCTGGTCTCCTCCAGCAGGTCGAGGGTCTCGGACCGGACCATCCAGTTGCCGGCGGTGTGGGCGGGGATGATGTTGGCGGCGTCGCCGCCCTTGGTGACGATGCCGTGCACCCGGTCGCCGGCGCGCAGGTGCTGACGCAGCAGGCCGATCGCGGTCTGGGCGACCACCAGGGCGTCGGCGGCGTTCACGCCCAGGAACGGGTAGGCCGAGGCGTGGGCCTCCTTGCCGGTGTAGGCGACCTTGAGGTGGGTCACGGCGATGATCGGCATCTCGGGCTGCTCGTAGGGCGAGGGGTGGACCATCATGGCCGCGTGCGCGCCCTCGAAGGCCCCCCGCTGGAGCAGCAGGATCTTGCCCCCGCCGCCCTCCTCGGCCGGGGTCCCGAGCACGGTCACCCGCAGGCCGGCGTCGTCGGCGACCCGGGCCAGGGCCAGGCCGGCCCCGGCGGCCATGGCCGCGATCACGTTGTGGCCGCAGGCGTGGCCGACGGCCGGCAGGGCGTCGTACTCGGCGCAGACGACCACGTGCAGCGGCCCCGACCCGGCCCTGGCCGCGAACGCCGTCGGCAGGTCGCCGACCCCCCGCTCGACCTCGAGCCCGGCCCCGTCCAGCAGCTCGCACAGCCAGGCGCAGGCCTGCTCCTCCTCGAAGCCGAGCTCGGGGTTGGCGTGGATGCGGTGGCTGAGCGCCACCAGCTCGTCCCGCGCCTGCTCGACCCGCTCCCGGGCCGCCTCCTTGGCGTCAGCCACGTCCGGTCCTCCTCTTCTCGATGAGGGTCTCGATCCCGTCCAGCACCCGCTCCAGGCCGAAGGCGAACTCGTCGTCGCCCTCGTCCGGCTCGTCGAACACCCCGGCCGCCAGCACGGCGTGCAGCGCCGGGAACCGCTCCGGGTCGGTCAGCCTGGCCAGCAGCCGCCCGTAGGAGCTCATCAGCTCCGGGTCCGGGGGGGCGGCGCCGGCCGCCTGGGCGGCGGCGATGTCGGCCTGGAGCATCGCCTGGCCCCTGACAAAGCCGGTGAGCACCAGCATCACCGAGAGCTTCTCGCCCTCCTCCAGGCCGGTGTCACCCAGGCAGTCCAGCCCCCGCTCCAGCCAGGCCATGGCGTTGGGGGTGACCGGCGGGCCGCTGATGGGGATGCGCAGGACCCAGGGGTTGCGCCGGTACACCCCCAGCTCCGCCCACGCCCAGCGGGCCAGCCCGTCGCGCCAGCTCTCCTCGGGCCGCCTGCGGGCCGGGGGCACCTCGAAGGTCAGGTCGGCCATCAGGGCCAGCAGCTCGTCCTTGGCGGCGACATAGCGGTAGAGCGACATGGTGGAGACGCCCAGGTCGGCGGCGACCCGGCTCATCGACACGGCCTGGAGGCCGTCGGCGGCCGCGACCTGCACGGCCGCGGCCACGATCCGCTCCAGGCTGAGGGCGGGCCGCGGCCCCTTGTTGGGCCGCGTCCGCATCCCCCAGGCCGCCTCGATGCTGGCCGGCAGGCCGGTCGGGATCTGGTCGTCCATGGCCTCCGCTTCCCGGTGGGTTGACACATCCTACGACTGTGTATACCTTACGCAGTTGAGTGTATGCCATACGCAGAAGGGAGTGGGAGATGCCCAGAGAGCCGGCGATCGAGGTCAGCGGCCTCGAGAAGTCCTACGGAAGCCTCCGGGTCCTGGACGGGGTCGACCTGGAGGTCCAGCGGGGCAGCGTGTTCGCCCTGCTCGGCCCCAACGGGGCCGGCAAGACCACGGCCGTGCGCATCCTGGCCACCCTGGTTCGGGCCGACGCCGGCCGGGCCCGGGTGGCCGGGTTCGACGTGGTCGCCGACCGTCGCCAGGTGCGGCGCCACATCGGCCTGACCGGCCAGTTCGCGGCCGTGGACGACCTCCAGACGGGCGAGGAGAACCTGCGCATGATGGGCCGTCTGGCCGGCCTGCCCGGCCGTGCGGCCCGCCGCCGGGCGGCCGAGCTGCTGGAGCGGTTCGACCTGGCCGAGGCCGGCCGGCGCACGGTGGCCACCTGGTCGGGCGGCATGCGCCGGCGCCTCGACCTGGCCGCCAGCCTGGTCCGCGAGCCTGCGGTCCTGTTCCTGGACGAGCCGACCACCGGCCTGGACCCGCGCAGCCGCCAGGCGGTCTGGCAGGTCGTGGCCGAGCTCGTCGGGTCGGGGGTGACCGTGTTCCTGACCACCCAGTACCTGGAGGAGGCCGACCGGCTGGCCGACCGCATCGCCGTGCTGGACGGCGGCCGGGTGGTCGCCGACGGCACCTCGGCCCAGCTCAAGGAGCAGGTCGCCGGGCATCGGCTCGACCTGGTGCTGGCCGACCCGGCCGCCTTCGAGGACGTCGCCCGGCGCCTGGGCGGCCGGGCCGTCCGGCACGACCGGGACCGCCGCGTCGTCGGGGTCGCCACCGACGGCAGCGCCGCCCACGTCCGGGCCCTGCTCGACGAGGTCGACCCGGCCCGCCAGGCCGTGGACCGGTTCGCCGTCCACAGCGCCACCCTCGACGACGTGTTCCTGGCCCTGACCGGCCACCCGGCCGGGCCGCCCGACCAGCACGACCACCAGGACGAGAAGGAGCCCGCGAATGTCTAGCAACGTCCGGCACCTCGATCGCGGCTCCGGTGGGTGGGGGGCCGTGCCCCCTGCCGGCTGGGCCGTTGTGGCCGACTGGGTGACCATGGCCGGGCGCGGGCTGCGCCTGACCAGGCGGAACCTGGACGCCGTGATCACCTCGCTGGCGCTCCCGGTCCTGCTGATGCTGCTGTTCGTCTACCTGTTCGGCGGGGCCATCGACACCGGCACCCGCTATGTGACCTACGTCGTCCCCGGGGTGCTGCTGCTGTGCGCCGGGTTCGGGGCCTCGATGACCGCGGTCGGCGTGACCAACGACATGACCGGCGGCATCATCGACCGGTTCCGCTCGATGGACGTGGCCGGGGCGTCGGTCCTGGCCGGGCACGTCGCGGCCAGCGTGGTCCGCAACCTCGCCTCCACCGTGCTGGTGTTCGGGGTGGCGTTCCTGATCGGGTTCCGGCCGAGCGCCGGACCGCTGGACTGGGTGGCCGCCGCCGGCGTCCTGCTGCTGTTCATCCTGGCCATCTCCTGGCTGGCGGCGGCGGTCGGGCTGCTCGCCCGCTCGCCCGAGGCCGCCGGCGGGTTCAGCTTCCTGATCATGTTCCTGCCCTATCCCAGCAGCGCCTTCGTGCCCATCGACACCATGCCGAGCTGGCTCCACGGGTTCGCCGACAACCAGCCGGTCACCCCGGTCATCGAGACCCTGCGCGGCCTGCTCCTCGGCCTGCCCGTCGGCTCCAGCCCCTGGAAGGCGGTCGCCTGGTGCCTCGGCATCCTGGTCGCCTCGGTGGCCGCCGCCGGCGTGCTGTTCCGCCGCCGCACCGCCGCCTGACCCTCCCCGGCCCCGGCCGGCCGCGGTCCGCCGGCCCGGCCGGGCCCCCGGCCCGGGCCC
>Ga0081538_10006345_pt1 | contig 10435 bp, 7 predicted proteins | sample TabmetS5T2R1_FD_71022 | JGI IMG/M metagenome (GOLD analysis project Ga0081538, IMG submission 71022) | Tabebuia heterophylla rhizosphere microbial communities from the University of Puerto Rico - S5T2R1 | ecosystem: Host-associated > Plants > Roots > Rhizosphere ...
CGTGGGTCTCGCGGACGGCTTCACCCGCACGGCGGCGATCGTCGTGCTGGCCGGCTTCGGTCTCGCGCTTCTGTGGCCGCGGCTCGGGCTGCTCGTGGAGCGCGCCTTCGCCCCGCTTCAGCGTCTCGCACCGCGCGCGGCCGCGAGCGGCTTCTGGTCGGGCATGCTGGTCGGCGGGGCGCTCGGCTTCCTCTACGCGCCCTGCGCGGGTCCGATTCTCGCGGCGGTGATCTCGGTATCCGCGACCCAGGGCACCTCCACCGACCTGGTGCTCCTCGCGCTCGCGTACGGTGCCGGCTCCGCCGCGGTGCTCCTGGTCTTGGCATTCGGGGGCCGGCGCGTGGTCGAGCGCGTTCGCCGAGCCGGCCACGGACCGACCGTCCAGCACGCTCTCGGAGTGCTCCTCATCGGCACCGCGGTGGCAATGGCCGCGGAGCTCGACCTCCGCTTCCAGACGGTGCTTGCAAACGAGCTGCCGTCGGTGGTGTCGAACCCCACCGGCGCCATCGAACGCTCCGGCGGCGTCGAGCGGCGGCTGGCCGATCTGCGGGGACCGTCGCGCTTTGACTCGTCCCGGGCCGCAACCTCGGCCACCCGAGCCGATCTTCCGGTTCTGGGCCGCGCGCCCGATTTCGTGGGCAACGACCACTGGCTGAACACCCCTGGCGAGCGCCCGCTCAGCCTGGAGCAGCTTCGCGGTCGCGTCGTCCTCATCGACTTCTGGACCTACACCTGCATCAACTGCCTGCGCACGTTCCCCCAGCTGCGAGCCTGGGACGCGCGCTACCGCGATGACGGCCTCACCATCGTCGGCGTCCACACGCCCGAGTTCACCTTCGAGCGGGAGCTCGACAACGTCCGGCGCGCAGTTAGCCGCAACCGGCTGCGCTACCCGGTCGCCCAGGACAACTCCTACGCCACCTGGCAGGCCTGGGGCAACCAGTACTGGCCCGCCAAGTACCTGATCGACGCCCAGGGCCGCGTGCGCTACACGCACTTCGGCGAGGGCGCCTACGCCGAGACCGAGGCCTCGATCCGTGCGCTACTGGCCGAAGCCGGACGGGAGCGCCTGGGCGACGCGACTCAGGCGCGGACCGAGACCTCCGACCCGGGCGTGGCGACGCCCGAGACGTACCTCGGCTTCGCCCGCGCCCAGGGATTCGTGCCCTCGCGCCCCCTGCGGGGTACAAACCGCTATCCGCCGCTGGGCGCCGACCTGGACCCGAGTCGCTTCGCGCTGAGCGGCGTTTGGCGCGTCAACGAGGAGTCGGCCACGGCGATTCGCCGCGCGGTAATCCACGCCCGTGTCGTGGCGCGCAAGGTGTTCCTAGTGCTGTCCGCTCGCGGCTCGCAGCCGCGCTACGTCGAGGTCCTGCTGGACGGCGAGCCTCTGCGGCGTATCACGGTCCGCGACCAGCGCCTTTATCCGCTCGTGTCCCTTCCCGAGGTAGCCGATCAGCGCCTCGCGCTCCGCGTTGATCCGGGCGTGAGCGCCTACGCCTTCACGTTCGGCTGACAGACTCAAGACCGTGCAGCGCCGTTTGACCGAGGTCGACGTGTTCACCACCACGCCGTATGCCGGCAACCCGGTTGCCGTCGTGCTGGACGGCGAGGGTCTGAGCACCGACGAGATGCAGCGGTTCGCGCACTGGATGAACCTCGCCGAGACCACCTTCGTTCTGCCGCCGACCGACCCCCGGGCGGACTATCGGGTCCGCATCTTCACGCCGGTCGCCGAGCTGCCATTCGCCGGCCACCCGACGCTCGGGACCTGCCACGCCTGGGCCTCGGCGTCGGGTAAGCAGGCTGACCTCGTCGTGCAGCAGTGCGACGCCGGGCTGGTCCGGGTGCGCCGAACGGCCGCCGGTCTCGCCTTCGCCGCACCGCCGCTAATCCGGTCCGGGCCGGTGGAGGAGCAGCTCGTCGGTCACATCGCGTCGCTCCTGCGGATCGATCGCGGCGAGATCCTGGACGCCGAATGGGCCGACAACGGGCCGGGGTGGGTCGCCGTCCTGCTGGCCGACGCGCAAGCGGTGCTGGCGCTGCGACCCGGCCCCGTGGACCTGGACCTCGGAGTGGTGGGTCCATACCCCGACGGCTCGCCAGCGGCGTTCGAGGTGCGAGCGTTCGCTCCCAAGGACGGCTCGACGGCCGAGGATCCGGTCACCGGCAGCCTGAACGCCTCGCTCGCCGGCTGGCTGCTCCGAACCGGCCGCGCGAGCGCGCCCTACGTCGCGAGCCAGGGAACCGCGCTGGGGCGCTCCGGGCGAGTGCACATCTCCCGCGACCCAGACGGCACGATCTGGGTCGGCGGCGGCACGATCACCTGCGTGGTCGGCGAGGTCGAGCTCTGATAGGTGGGCCGTTTGTGAACTAGCTCAACCCTACGTCTGCTCGACGGTCGTTCGCATCCATGGGTGGATCAGGCACTCGAACAGGTGCGTGCCTGCGGCGAGCGGCTCAAGCTCGACTTGCTCCCCCGCAGGGATGAATTCGGGCGGGGGTGCGACCGGCACGGCCGGCGGCGTGCCGGGAGGAAGTGCCGCATTCAACTCGTCCACGAATCCACCGCCGAAGTTGACGACTTCCGTGAACGTGTGCACCTCACCACCGCGGTTCTCGGCCCGGAGGAACTGTCCGGGCCTGAGCCGCACCTGCCCCGGACTGAATCGCCAGGCGCTGTGACCGCCATCTTTCGGATTGACCCGCTCGAGGAAGGTGTCGAAGTGAACGCCGCCATTCCTCCCGACGCAGGTTCCGGGCTCCACGGCGGCGTTGAAGCTTTCCGGATCGCAGCGGTCGAGGATCCCGATGGTGCGAGCCTCGCCCGCAGACGCCGTGCCGGACATCACCAACCACAGAGCGCAGGCGACCAGCGCCGTCACGCTGGTCGTCCGCCGTGACGGCAGACGGGTTTGTGACCGTCCAAAGCGCATGACGGCTCCTCTCGCCGGGAGTGGCGCGGATCTCGTAGCGACCACGCCGGTAGCTCTAAGCTAACCCCCGCCGGCGCCGCCTCGCCACGATCGGTTGCGCCATATTCGAGCGGGCGGGCGACAAGGTGCTCGCTAGCGAGTGGGCCGTGTAGGAATCGAACCTACAACCTTGAGATGCCGCGAGCGCTTCCGGGCGCCCGCGGCTGCTCGCTGATTTGGCTCTAGAGCACAATATTGGCGGTCTCCGCCGTCCCGGCCTTTGCGGCTGTGTGCGGACCTGCTGTTGACCCAGCGTTGACCCGAGACGGGTCGGCGGTGACGGCTTCGTCGAGGAAGTCGGCGTCGCCCAGGCCCTCGTCGAGCAGGTGGACGTAGGTGCGCAGCGTGAAGCCGGGGTCGGCATGGCCGAGCCACTCTTGGACTTGCTTCACGTTCTTGCCCTCGGCGAACAGCAGCGACGCGCACGTATGCCTGAAGGTGTGGAAGCTCACCCAAGGCGCCGGCTCGTCCTTCCCAGCGACATCGCTGGTGAGCCCCACCGCCGCCGCCGCGGGCTTGAGCACGCGACCCGCCAGGTTGGGCCGGCTCAGCTCCGTCCCGGCGAGGGTCGCGAAGACCGGCCCCGTGTCGCCGCGGTAGGAGTCCCGGCGCCTTGCGCGCAGCCGCTCGGCCATCCCCGCCGACAGCGGCAGGTCGCGGCGTGCGTGGCGCGACTTGAGGCGGCGGCGCTCACCCTCGCAGAACTGCTCGCGCACCAGGACGCGCGGCCGCGTGCCAAGGTCCAGATGCCGCCAAGTGAGGCCGATCGCCTCCGAGATCCTAAGTCCGGTGTGGGTGAGGAACTCGAAGAACAGCCGCCATTTGACCGGCAGAGCGGTCAGGAGCAGCGCGAGCTCGCCCCGCGTGAGGGCCTTCGCCTTCTCCTCGTTGCTGTCGGCTTCGGCGTCGCCAGGGACGCGCACGCCGTGGACGGGGTTGAAGCGCAGCGTGCCGTCCTCGACTGCGGTCGCGAACATCGCCGACAGCGCGGAGCGGAGGCCCTTCAGCGCGGACGTCGAGACGCCGTCGTCGCGCAAGGCGGAGAAGAGCTCGCGAACGTCGACCGGCTCGACGTCGGCGACTCTCCACGTCGACCACTGCGGCAGCGCGAGCTGCTCGACGTGGCCGCGGTAGATCGACCGCGACCGCTGCGAGAAACCGCGCGCCGTCCGGCCGGCGTAGGACTTGATCCACGCGACGAAGTAGTCCTCGAACCCGACGCGCCCCAGCGGCCGACGCTCGCCGGCGTCACGCTTGCCCTTCGCCTCGCGCGCCTCGGCGTACGTCCGAAACGTGTCTGTGTGCTGTCGGCCACGGTGCAACCACACGATCACGTAGGCGCAGTCGCACCGGCCCCGGCGGGCGCACCCCCTCTTGTGCCGGCGGAAGATGCCTGGCGTGCCGGTCTTCTCGAGCTTCGCGGCCATCTATACCTCCTTCCTTACGCGCCTTGATCGCAATGCGGTTCATTCCCGTATGAGCGATCTCCCACGATCGCGGCGCGGAGTCCTCGGCGTACGCGGCCATCGCGGTGAGCGAGCGGTGCGCTCGTCCGACGAGCGCGAGTCAGCGGTTCCTGCTTGGCATGGAGCTCGACCCCTGCGTCAAGGCCCGGGCGCAGTGTCGTTGGCACACGCTCGCGCCGCTGTGCCTCTACCGGTGCCACCCCGCTCCTCTCGCCGCGGCGTCGCCAGTTCGATGACTCGCGAATCCCGGACGGTCTCACGGCCGCTTGGACCCACCGTTCCGCACGTACTCTTCCAGTTCGCCGCGGTCGAAGAGCAATCGTGAGCCATCCTTGTGGTAGGGGATGCGGCTGGCAGAAACAAGCGCGTAGATGCGCGACTTCGGGCAGACCAAGAATTCGGCGGCGCCGTTCACGTCGAGGAAGCCATCCGGCTCAGTGACGTGCTCGGCCAGCAACTCGGCGGCCCGAACGGCAGCGTGTTCCACCAGCTCGTCCCGAAGCGCCGCCAGGATGGCTCCAAGATCGGCAGCGGAGTGCCTCACCTCGCACCGCCTCTCCATGCGACGGGGGCGAGCCCGAAGCATCTACCACGGCGGCCAGCAGAGTGAACATCGCTCGTTTTCAAGCATGAGCACGCCGCAGCCCTTTCGCTCTCTGTTAGCCCCGTAACCGTCATATCCGTCACATCCCGTCCTATGCGGCTTTGGTCGGCTTCGTGACCCACGACCGCCGCGCCGTGTTCGGGCGGCTTGGAAAATCTGTTGCGGACTGGCCGCGCTCGCCGGAGCCCCGGTGCTGCGTAGTCGGCACCTCCGGCTGAGGCTGTTCGCCTCGGTTCGGTCCGGGGAGTCGTACACCGCGGGCCTCGGCGAGTGGCCCGTGGCGGGCGGGGTGGCGGGGCGGGTAGCCGGGGACTCTGCGCGCTTCGAGGATGCCCGCGTGGACGTCGGCCTCGGAGGCGAAGAGGATGCGGCGGCGTCCTGGGTAGTGCTGTTCGCTGGGGTCGGCGGCGGGGTGCCAGAGGTGGCCGGTGAGGTCGCGGTCCGCGGCGGCGAGGAACTTGTCTCGGTGCTGCTGGTCCTGGCAGACGAACAGCACCCATGGCGGTTCGCCGCGGTCGACCAGGGGGGTGTGTCGCCACCACCAGGTGAGGAAGGCGTCGTAGCGGCGGAACTTCTCGTAGTTCTTGTCGACCCTGGTGGTGCGGTCGTACTCGACCAGGAAGAGGCGGCTGCCTTGGCGGTCGGCGCGGGCTATCTCCAGCAGGGCGTCGGGGGCGAGCGTGCGCGGTCGGGGGGCCTTGAGGCCCTCGGCGCTCCAGTTGTCGTCGAGACGCAGCTGCGAGCCGCGCGCGGGCGGGGGCGGCTCGATGAGGGTCTCGCCGTCCCAGTCGAGCAGCGCGGCGTGCAGGGCGCGGCGGTAGGCGAGTACCCAGCTGTTGAGGTGGAGGTCGTGGAGGACGTAGGTGTAGTCGTAGACGTCGCGCCGCTCGTAGCGCTGGCGGGCGGCTATCAGCCCGGCGCCCTGGAGCAGCCTGTGGCCTTCGGGGCCGAGCTGGTAGATCCAGGGGTAGGAGCCACGGCGGGTGACGGGGCGAAAGCGCTCGAGCAGGCTGGCTTGGAAGAGCTTGGTGAGCCGCTTCTGGGCGGCGCGTTGGGAGCGGGTGGGCCACCAGAGCTCGCGCAGCTGCTCGGCGGACAGGAGCTTGTAGCGCCAGACGTCGCGGACGATGGCCGCGTCGCGGCGCTGGACCGGAAGCGGGGTGCTTTCGGTGCGGGTGTCGATCTCGACGCGGTCGTGGTCGTAGCGGTGGGCGGCGAGGTAGCTGGCGCTGTCGGCGGCGCTCATTCGAGTTCGTCCAGTTCGCTGTAGCCGTCGAGGACGGGCTGGCGGGGATGCACCTTGTCGGACTCAGCACCGGCGGCAGGGTCGATCGCACTACCGCCCTGGGCGTCGCCGACATCGCCGGGGGCCGGGCGGCGCCCGCGCCGCTGCGTGACGTGCGGGCGTGGCGGCTCGGCGAGCGGGTCGGGCAGGTGGGTGGGGCAGTGGCCGCCGCGGTCGCGCTGGGCTTGGCGGTGGCGTTCGGCGAGCTGCTCGTCGTGGAGGTCTTCCCAGGGAAGGGTCTGGGCGACGAAGCCTGGCCGGGGGGTGCCGTCGGCGACCCAGAGGTTGAGGGCGTGGTGGACCTGGAGGCGGGTGATGTCGTCGGCGGAGAAGCGCAGGCGCTGCTGGTCTTCATGGTCGGCGGAGATGCGATCGGAGTAGACGTCCATCGCGAGCCCGGCGAGCGAGCGGGCGTCTTCCATCTCGCGCATGCGAAAGATGGAGATCGACTGGAGCAGCGACCGGACGCCGGAGCGGACGATCTCGTCGGGGATCTGGGCCGAGTACTGCCAGGCGAAGACGGCCTCGAGCCCGGCGGAGCGGCCCTCGGCGAGCATCGTCGCGGCCGAGCGGGTGAGTACGTTGTGGGCCTCGTCGAAGAGCAGCGTGACCTTGCGCTTCTCGTGTTCGGGCTTGCGCTGCTGGGCCTGGATCTCGCGGTGCAGCAGCTGGAGCAGGAGCTGCAGGATGAGCTTGGCGTTGTCCTCGCCGACGGCGGACTTGGCGGCGTTGACGATCAGCACCTCGCCGCGTTCGATCACGCCGGTGAGGTCGATCTGCCGGGGGTGGCGCAGCAACAGGTCGGTCTCGCGGGTGGAGATGAGCCGCTCGATCTTGTTGCGTGGCGGGTTGAGCGCCTGGGCGGCGTAGCCGCGGTCTGAGAGCAGCGCAGGGAACTCGCGCCGCCAGTAGCTGCGCGCGAAGTCCGCCCCCGGGACTTGTTCGAGCCGGTCGACGACCGACTGGCGGTAGTCGGCCCGGTCGCCGAACTCGAGCATGCGGTAGACGTGCCAGAGCGTCGGGTCCGGCTCGACCATGGAGACGGCCGCGATCGCCTGGCGCAGGAAGCTGTCGGAGGCGGCCTGGATCGCGCCGGGCGGGTTCGCCTCGATCAGCGCCTGCACGAAGACCGCGGCGGTGGCGCCCGGGCTGGCGCCGATCTGGAGCGGGTTGAACCCGATCTCGGGGTGGCCGAGGTCGAGGTAATGGACCGTCCGGTCGGCAGGGATCATGCCGAGCGCTGCCTCGGCGGTCGGGCCCTTGCCGTCCAACGAAAGCACAGCGCGCTGGCGGTCGCGGGCCGCGATCGGCAGGTGGCGCAGCAGCAGCGAGCTCTTGCCGCCGCCTTGGCCGCCGATCAGCGCGTGGCCGTACTTGCGGTCGGCGGAGGCGAGGCCGACGGGGCCGTGTTCGTCGCGCAGCAGCTCGAGCTCTGGGTCGCGCGCGATCTGCGGTGGCGCTACGGCGCGCCGCATTGCGCCGCGCGGGATGCGGGCGAGCTTGCTGCGCGCGCGCGGCAGCTGCCAGAGCGTGGCCAGTTCGGAGGTGGAGAGGATGCCGCGCGCCAGGCCGGGCAGCGGGTTGGGCAGCGCCCGCTCGATGCGGCGTGCGTAGAGGCGCCGCCGCAACCGCAGGTCGCGCCTGACGAGCTCGTTCTCCGAGCGCAGCTGGCTGAACAGCCCGGCGACGCGGCGGACCGCGGCCACGTCCTGGCCCGCGACGCGAAGATCGAAGTAGAGCAGGGAGCGGTGCTGGGTCTCGAGCGCGCCCTTGAGCTCCTTGGCCTCGACGACTGAGTCCATGCCGGGGTCGAGCGGATCTCGGCGGTCGCTCTGGTTGAGGCTGCGCTCGCGGCGCTTTAGCAGCCGGCGCGAACGGGCGTGTACCAGCCCCGGGGCCGGCGTCAGTACCAGCTGCACGCTGGTGTTGGCGTCAAGGCTGCTGAGCAGCGCAACGAGCGATTCGGTTACGGCGTGCTCGTAGTTGCGGATCGTCTGTAGCGACAACACGTGGGAGCGGCGCTTCTTGAGCCGCGTGACGGCGGCGTGCCAGCCGGGCCGGCCGGGATCCTCGATCAGGCGCACGTCGGGGTAGAGGTCCTCGAGCGGACCGGCGATGGCGGGAACGAGCCGCCGCGGGGCGGCGAGGGTGAAGCAGACCAAGCGCTCCTCCAGGTGGTGCGTCTCGAGCGCGAAGTGGTCCTGGCCGCGCCAGAGCCGCTCGTACCAGCGCGCCGAGATGGCGCCGGCGATGCCCTCGAACGCCTCCTGGACCCGGTACGGGTTTGAGACGTCATCGGGGCTGAGGCGCAGCTCGTAGGTGGCGAGCTCGCGAGCCCGCCGGCGGCGATTGGCGAGGCGGGATCTGGCGATAAGCGCCGCACCGGCAAGCGCCAGGAGCGCGACCGGCCCTGCGACGGCGACGATTTGTGCCCCGGCGTCGCCAAGCTCGTCGGTTGCCGTCGTCTTTCCGGGCTTCCGTGCCGGCGGCCAGGTTGGGGGCTTGCCGGCCGCGAATTCGCGGATCGTGCGGGCGACGTCGTGAGTCGCGAGGTAGGCGTACGCGGGCGGCCCCAGCAGTCCAGCCGCCAGCACCACAATCACGGCACGCCGCCAGAACGGCATCGGCCCGGTCACTGGCCGCTCCCGAGCTGGAGGTACGTTTCTACGAGCGCAGCGCCTGCGAGCAGCCAGGCGCAGCAGGCCGCCGCGCCGGCCAGCCGGCGACCGTCGAGTTCCCGCCGCCGGGCGGCGAAGTAGACGCCGCCGGCGAGGGAGAATGCCATCAGTTCGAGCGCCGCGTGAACCCCGACGTCTATGAGCAGCCGCGTCCCGTAGGCACCTAACGCCGAGGCGGCGCCGGCGATGTTGAATGCCAGCAGCCCGCCAAGCGTCGCGTCCAAGACCATGCGCAGCTCGGGGCGACTCTGCACGAGGGCCGCTGCCAGCAGCCCGGCCGCCGCCAGCCGGAGGTTGGTGGCGGCGAGCGCGAGCGCCTCTCCCGGCTCGCGCGGCGGGGCGTCGAAGGAGAAGCCCAGCAGCTCGCGCACCGGCGGAGCCGCACCGACGGCGCGGACCACCAGCGACAACGCGACGATGAGCCCGATCGTCCCGAACGCGAAGCGCAGCGCGTCGCGGGGTAGCGACGACCCCCGGTTCAGCCCGTCCTCGCGACGGCGGCGAGATCGCAACGGCCGCTCGTGCGACCAACGTCGGTCGGCCCGCCACCGCCGCCCGCGGGCTAGATCGCAGCGTCGCGATCGCCGACGACTCATCGTAGCCTCCGCAGCAACGTGGCGAGCGCGGCGAAGGTGTCCTCGAGGCGCGCGTCTGCTTGGTCGTGCTGTCCGGCGGCGAGCTCGGGCAGATGGGGCACGAGCAGCAGTCGGTCGACGTGGCGTTCGGCGAGCCGGCGCAGCGGCCTGATTTGGTCAGGGCGGCCGGGCCGCGTGGCAACGGCGACGAGCGTGGTGACGGTGCCAGCGGCGCGACGGAAGATGCCGCCGGCCGCGAGCAGCTCGGCGCGCCGCAGCGCCGGCACGCTGGCGGGAAGGGCGAACAGCAAGTGGCCGGCCGCCCCGAGCAGTGTGTTGATGTCAGGTGCGGCGGGCTGGCCAGCGTCGACCACGACGAGGCCGTGTGCCTCGCGGGCGTCGGCGAGCAGCCTGCCGAGCCCCGCGGTCGACGATGCGGCGTCGACCGCCGGACGCCCGGACGCGACGAGGCGCAGCCCGCCGGGGAGCTCCGCGAACGCTCGCCCCGGCTCCCGCTCCTCCTCGACGGCGCGGGCCAGCTCGCGCAGGCCGAGCGGCCCCGCCGTGCCAGCGAGCGCGGCGAGCCCGCCCTGCTGCCCGAGTTCGGCCAGCAGTACCGGTGCGCTGCTGTGGCGTGCGGCGCGGCGGGCGAGTAGGTAGGCGAGCGTGGAGGCGCCGGCGCCGCCGACGAGGCCGCAGACGGCCACGAGCGGGCCGCCGGGGGTGTGGAAGGCAAGGTCTTCTGGCGCCTCCCGCACGGCGGCCCGTCGCGGGCGGCGGCCAAGCGTCAGCCGGCCGGCTACGGCTGCGGCTCCCCTGCGCTCACCCCCCCTTCCTGTCGGGCGCCCTCGA
>Ga0081538_10006346_pt1 | contig 10434 bp, 9 predicted proteins | sample TabmetS5T2R1_FD_71022 | JGI IMG/M metagenome (GOLD analysis project Ga0081538, IMG submission 71022) | Tabebuia heterophylla rhizosphere microbial communities from the University of Puerto Rico - S5T2R1 | ecosystem: Host-associated > Plants > Roots > Rhizosphere ...
GACCTACGGGCGGAGGCCGCCGGATATGTGGTCCGCCGCTACCGGTACCGGGACCTGATAGGCGAGCCCAGCCGCGTCCACCGCGAACTGGTTGTAGCTATGCGGCGATTGACCGCATAGCTACACCCAGAACGAGTGGTCAGCGGTACGCGCCGGGTCCGCTGAACATGCCTCGGTGCCAGCGGCGCGGCGTGGCCACCACGGCGCGGGGGTAGTCCTCGAACAGCCAGCGGGCGAAGTTGCGCCGGGTCCAATCGGTGGTGCCGGCGAGCCGCAGTCCCGCCCGCACACTCCGGCGGTGCCGCACCGCCCGGATGAGCAGCATCGACATCCGGTGGTCGGCCACCAGCGCCCGGCGGACCGCGCGGCGGTAGCGGGCCGTGACCACCCCCGGCGCCTCGCCCCTGGTGCCGTCGCCGCCGGCGATCGCCTCGGCGGCGAGGATGCCGCTCAAGAGCGCCTGCCCGATGCCCTCCCCGGTGAGGCGGTCGCAGGCCGCGGCCGCGTCACCCACGAACAGCGTGCGGCGGCCCGTGAGCACCGCCTCGTCGATCCTGGCGGGGATGGGCCAGGCCCGGTGGGGCGCCTCGGGTTCGGCCCCCTCGCCCAGCACCCCCCGGATGTGGGGCCGATCGAGCAGGTCGCGCCAGATGCCGGCCATGTCCTGGACGCGCTCGACCCGCTCGCCCCTGACGATGCCGAACCCGACGTTGGCCCGGTCCCCGGGCAGCGGGAACGACCAGGCGTAGCCGGGCAGGAGATCGGGCTCGAACCACACGAACAGGTCGCGTGCGGCCCGGGGACCCACGCCCCCGATGTACTGGCGAAAGGCGTGCCAATCACCCCGGTACCCGGGCGCCCCCAGGCCCAGGTGCTTGCGCGTGGGCGACCACATGCCGTCGGCGGCCACCGCGTAGGCGGAGGTCAGCTCGCCCACGCCCTCGACCCGGATGGCGACGCGGTCGTCGTGCTCCCGCGCCCCCACACACGCATGCCCGTCGAGGACCTTGACCCCGGCGACGCGGGCCTCGTCGAGCAGCGCGGTGTCGAGGTCGGCCCGGCGCGCCACGGCCGCGTACGTGCCCCGGCCCCGGGGGAGCGGAAACGTCACCTCGGGGCCGGCCGGCCCCCGCACGATCACGTCCTCGACACGCTGCCACGAGGCGACGCGACGCGGCTGGAGCCCGAGGTCCTCCAGGAGACGAAGAGCACCGGTCGTGATCCCGTCGCCGCACACCTTGTCGCGGGGGAAGCGTGCCCGGTCGACGAGCGTCACGTCCCGTCCGGCGCGAGCCAGCCCGATCGCCGCCGCCGATCCGGCGGGCCCCCCTCCGATCACGACGACGTCGGCAGCGAGCACCCGCTCAACGCTAGGTGCTCAGCAGGGCTGATCCGGTCCCGGGCGGTATGTGGCGGCGAACGTGTCGGTGGCCGGCGGCTTGTCGGGGTACGTGATTCGGCGGGTGGTGGTGACGTTCGTGCAGTTGCCGGACGAAGACTCCGAGATGCCGACCTGTTCGCCGGTGGCGTAGGGGCTCGACCACATGGTCACCGTGACGCTGGTGTCCGTGTACGAGGTGTCGACGAGGATGCCGAACGGCGTGTCGTTGATGAACGACAGGTTCGGGGCCGGGTAGCCCATGGTGGCCTCACGGCCCCGTGGGTACCGCGGGAAATATTCGGAGTGCGCCTGGTAGGAGGTGATGTCGAGCCCGCAGAAGTAGGCGGCGTTGAAGGTCGTGGTCGCGAACTGCGACACGCCGCCGCCCACCTCGTCGACGTGCTTGCCGTCCCGGATGGCGCCCGCCACCACGAAGCCCTTCTCGATGGTGCGGGGGCCGACCACGTCGTTCATCGAGAACTCGTGCCCCGGCAGCACCAGGGTGCCATCGACGATGTCGGCGATGCGGTGGATGTTGGTGACGCGCGGCTCGCCGGGGTTGTAGTAGGTGGTGAACCCCGGGCCGGCGGTGGTCGGCCCGCCGTTCCGCCAGGCGTGGTTGCCGCAGACCGGCCGCGTCACGCCCAGCCCCTGGGCCGCCTCGGTGGTGAGGGCGGGCTCGGATGTCGTCGCCTCGAGCTCGGCGCCCGGCTGGCCGTCGCTCAGCGCCTGCCACACCCGATCGGCGCTGTCGGCACCGCAGCAGGACACGCCCTGTTGCGACGGGACGACGGTGGGCCCGTTGGCACCGAGCACGATGCGCGCGTCCTGCGCCGGGGTGATGATGTCGGCGAAGACCTCCGGGAGCGCCTTGTTGACCGCGTCCGCGTTGATGGCCAACCTGAGCTCGCCCTCGATGGCGGTCGGCGCGATCCAGGTGCGTAGCTGCGCCGCCGGCACGGTCTTGGTCGTGTCGGCCACCGTGAGCTGGAGCCCGTTGGCGGTCATCTGGTTGGCGCGGTCGGCCTGCTCCTGGGCCTGGGCGTCGGTGAATGTCGGCGCCACCGGCGCTGTGCCGACTGCCACCTCGATCGTGCCGGTCCGCGACTCGGCGGCCGCATCGGGCAGCTCGTCGATCAGCGCGTCGGTGTCGAGGCCCTGACCCTGCTTGCCGGCCACGACGGTCCAACCCTGCTCGCCCAGCCTGATGGTGGGGTCGAGCGGTGGGGTGCGGTCGGCGCCCTGGAGCTCCACGATCTTCGCGGTCGCGGTGGGGCCGCTGACGGTGTACCGGACGTCGACGTCGCGGGGCGTGAAGAACGACCGCAGCCACGAGAACGGTTGCACGACCAGGGGACTGCCGCGACCGGCGTCGAGCGCGGCCTCGGAGGTCGCCTGTTCGTCGAGGGCCAGCCCGACCTCCCCCGCGGTCGTCTCGTAGACCTTGTCGTCGTTGGTGATCCGCACCGGACGCGCCGCCACCTCGTCCGCGATGCTGCTGATCACCTCGGGCAGCGACGCCTCGCCCAGGCCCCCGACGGGACGGCCGGCCACCTCGACGTTGCGTCGCACCTGACCGGACAGGGCGGCCGTGTCGATCGCCCAGGCGACGAGCAGGAGCACGAGGGCGAACACCGGCACGGCCGCGAGGGCCAGCGCCCAGCGCGGGAGCCCGCCGTCACGACCGTCGCTGGGTGACGCGCCGAAGTGGCGTCCTGGAGCCTCCTCCTCCTCGACGCCGGCACGGCCGTTGGCGTCCGGCTGGTGCCGGGCCTCGGCGGGCAGGGGACCGGCGATGCGGGGGTTCGGGCCCGTGGTCCGGCCCTCGGCCGCAGCGACGCCGCCGAGGACCAGGGTCCGCTCGCCCGCGCGGCCGGGGCGCCGGGCCGCGTCGCCGTTGCCGGCGGACCTGTCGGACTCCCCGTCGGCTCGGTGGTCCGGCAGGTCGAAGATCGGCGCCGCCTCGGTTGTCGAATCGCTCGGGGAGGGGTGGTCGTCGGTCGTCGAGTCGTCGTCGGACGTGTCGTCGCCGGTCGTCGCGCCGCTCGGGGCTGGATCGTCCGCGGTCGGTTCGTCGCCGGACCGTTCGTCGGCCGGTGCATCGCTGTCGGCCGGCGCCGCGCCGTGATCCTCGTCGGCGGACGCCTCGTCGGCGGACATCTCGCCGGCGGGCGGCGGCTCGCCGCCGGATGGCGCGTCGGCGGGCGCGTCGGCGCGCGCCGGTGCATCGAGTTCTTCCCTGGGCACCCCAGCACCCGCCCGGCGAGGGCCGGGCGTGGCTTCGTTCCCGTCCACAGGCCCCCACCCTGCCACGCTGGGCCGCGTGGTTCTAACCGGCCTCGACCACACCCCGCGCGAAAACGGGGTCTGTTACTGGATTGTCATGGGCGAGCGTGGTTTGGATCGGTGTCGTCGTCGAGCTCGCGCGGATGGTCGCAGGAGATGTGGTCCTGGAGCTCGTTGCGCGACCCGAACCGCAGCTCGCAGTACGGGCATTGATGGACCTCGGTCACGGCATCCAGTGTCGCGCTGCTACGTTCCCAGCGGGTCGAAGATCAGGCGGCAACGCCGAAGGGGGACGTGGTCGATGGGCATCTGTGACGATCGAGTCGCGATCGTGACCGGGGCGGGCCGGGGCATCGGCCGCGAGCACGCGTTGCTGCTCGCAGCGCAGGGAGCCCGGGTGGTCGTCAACGACCTCGGTGGCTCGATGGACGGCACCGGCAGCGACACCGGCCCCGCCCACGAGGTCGTGGAGGAGATCACTACGCAGGGTGGTCAGGCAGTCGCCAACACCGACGACGTCAGCGACTTCGCCGGTGCCGAGAAGCTCATCGGCACCGCCATCGAGGCGTTCGGGCGCCTCGATGTCCTCATCAACAATGCCGGCATCCTGCGCGACCGCATGCTCGTCAACATGAGCGAGGCCGAGTGGGACGCCGTCATCAGGGTTCACCTCAAGGGCACGTTCGGCCCCTCGCGCTTCGCCGCCGACCACTGGCGCGAGCGCTCCAAGGCCGGCGACGCCGTCGACGCTCGGATCGTCAACACGTCCTCGCCGTCGGGCATCTACGGCAACGTCGGCCAGACCAACTACGGCGCCGCCAAGGCCGGGATCGCGGCGTTCACGATCATCGCCGCCAAGGAGCTGGCCCGGTATGGCGTCACCGTCAACGCCATCGCCCCGGCGGCCCTGACGCGGATGACCGCCGACCTGGGCATGGGCCAGCTGCCCGACGAGGGCAAGGAGGAGATGGCGCCGCACCACATCGCGCCGATCGTGTGCTGGCTCGCCAGTCCGCTGTCCGCCGGCGTCACCGGTCGGGTGTTCGACGTGAGCGGCCGGATCATCTCCGTGTCCGAGGGCTGGCACCGGGGCCCGTCGATAGAGAGGCCCGACGCCGACCCCGAGGTCCTCGGCCACGCCATCACGGACCTGGTCGCTCAAGCCCGCCCCAATGCCAACATGTTCGGCTACGACGAAACCTGAGGGAGCCCCGATGCCCATCAACCACGACGCCGTCGGCGCCCGGTCGGATCCGGCCCGCCATCGCTGGACCTCGAAGGACTGCCTGCTGTACGCGGTCGGTGTCGGTGCCGGCGCCGATGACCCGTCGCAGGAGCTGGCCTTCACCACCGAGAACAGCCAGGACGTCGAGCAGCGGGTGCTCCCCACGATGCCGGTGGTGCTCGGGGTCGGCGGCGGGGCGTTCGGCGCCCTCGGCGAGTTCAACCCCGCCATGCTCGTCCATGGCGAGCAGGCGATCGCCCTGGAGCGGGAGATCCCGGTGCAGGGCGAGGTCGAGGTGGTCACCGAGATCGTGGGTATCTACGACAAGGGCTCGGGGGCCTTGGTGGTGGTGGAGTCGACCGCCAACCTCGTCTCGGACGGCCAGCTGCTCTTCACCAGCCGCTCCGGCCTGTTCATCCGGGGCGAGGGTGGCTGGGGCGGCGACCGCGGCCCGTCGTCGACGTTCGCGGTCCCTGACCGGGAGCCCGACGACGAGGTCACCTATCCGACCCGCATCGACCAGGCGCTCACGTACCGGTTGTCGGGCGACCGCAACCCCTTGCACTCCGACCCCAAGTTCGCAGCCATGGCCGGGTTTCCGCGGCCAATCCTCCACGGGCTGTGCACCTACGGCTTCACGGGGCGGGCCCTGCTGCACACGTTGTGCGGCGGCGACCCGGCACGCTTCCGGTCCATGAGCGGCCGCTTCTCCAGCCCGGTGTTCCCCGGCGAGGCGCTCACCATCCGGATGTGGCGCCAGGGCGGGGGGGAGGCGCTGTTCCAGACCGCGGGGCCCGACGGCCGGGTGGTGCTCGACGCCGGCTCGGTCGCCGTCGACGCTTCCTAGACCCGGGCGCCTAGAAGAGGCGCAGGGCGTCGGGCTCGATGCCCCTGAGCACGTCGTAGTCGACCTCCACGCAGGCGATGTCCCGCTGGCTCGCCAACACCCTCGCCTGCGGCTTGATCTGCTGGGCGACGAACACGCCGCGCACTGGCCGCAGCCGCGGGTCGCGCTCGAGGAACTCGACGTAGCGGGCCAGCTGCTCGACCCCGTCGATCTCGCCCCGGCGCTTGATCTCGATCGCGACCGCGTTCCCGTCGGCGTCGCGGCACAGCAGGTCGACAGGGCCGATGTCGGTCGGGTACTCGCGGCGAACGAGGCACAGGCCGGGGGCGATGGGGGCGCAGTTCGCGGCCAGCAGCTCCTGCAGGTGGGACTCGACGCCGTCCTTCCTCAGCCCGGGGTCGGTACCCAGGTCGTGGCTCGTGTCGGCCACGACCTCGTGGAGCGTGATCGTCAGGGTCTCGCCCTTGGGGGAGCGGACCGTCCAGACGACCTGGCCCCGGTCGTCGATCGACTCTCTGACCGTGTTGGGCGCGTTCATCCAGTTGAGCGGCTTGTACGCGCCGCCGTCGGCGTGGATCGCCACGCAGCCGTCGGCCTTGACCATGATGAGGCGGGGGGCGGGGGGCAGGTGGGCCTCGAGACGGCCCGCGTAGTCGACGGAGCAGCGGGCCACGACCAGGCGCACCTTCGGAGGCTAGACGCCGGATGGTGGACTATCGCCGCCCGGTCCGCCGTTGCGACAGGTTGCGCCGGATGGTTTCCCGCCGCTGCTGAAGCTGGCGGTGGGTCAGGCCCTCGGTGTCGTCGGCGATGCCGAAGCTGGCCTTGACGCCGGTCATGTCGAGCTCGATGGCGCGCGGGTCGATGCCTACGTCCGCGGCGATGCGGTCGCCGTGGTGGGTGGCGAAGTAGATCGAGATGCTGGCGATCTCGGCGAAGATGTCGAGGTCGGGCGCCAGCCTGGCGATGGCCCCGTCGAGGAACACGAGGTTCTTCACGAACAGCATCAGCTCCTTGGGGAAGCGGGCGCCGATGCCGAGCAGCGCCTTCATCACGTGCTGGATCTCCGCCACCAACTGCTCGCCCGACATGGTCGTGGGGTCGACAGGTGGTTGGTCGAGGTGGAGCTCGCGCACCACCCCCTCCAGGTCCGCGTCGGGCGGCAGCGCACCCAGGTCGCGCAGAGCGGCCAACTGCGCCAGGACGTCGTTGCCGGCTCCACCCATGAGCAGCCGCAGGAACGCCCGACGCCGGAGCTCGTCGAGCCGCCCGGTGATGCCGAAGTCGAGCAGGGCGGTGCGCCCGTCGGGCTGAACGAACAGGTTTCCGCCGTGGAGGTCGCCGTGGAAGATCCCCTTGAGGATCGCCCCCTCCAGCGTGGCGATCATGCCGGTACGGATGACCGCTTCGGTGTCGACCCCGGCGTCGCGCATGCCGACGACGTCGTCGAAGCGGAAGCCGTCGAGCCGCTCCATGACCAGGATCCGCCGGGTGACCAGCTCGGGGTGGGGTCGGGGAACGACGTAGCCCCGCTGGCCCAGCTCGGCGAAGGTCCGGGCCAGGTCCACCATGTTCTCGGCCTCCAGGCGGAAGTCGAGCTCCTCGGCGATGGTCTGGGCGAACAGCTCCACCAGCGCCGGCGGGTTGGCCAGCGCCGTGACCGGAATGCGCCCGACCAGCTTGGGGGCGAGCCAGGCCATGACCCGGAGGTCGTCGCGCACGAGCCGGGCGACGGCCGGCCGCTGGACCTTGACGACCACGCTCTCGCCGGTGCGCAGAGTGGCCGCGTGGACCTGGGCGATCGAGGCGGCGGCCAGCGGGCTGCGGTCGACCCAGCGGAACGTGTCCTCCAGCGGTCGACCCAGGTCCTCCTCGATGACCTGGCGGACGACGCGGAACGGCTCGGCGGGAACCTGGTCGCGGCACAGCTTGAACTCGTCCACCAGCTCGGCAGGGAAGATGCCCTCGCCCGCGGAGATGATCTGCCCCAGCTTGATGTACGTGGGCCCCAGCCGTTCCGCGGCCACGCGGAGCCGGCGGGAGATGCCGGCCCGACGGACCTCCCGCGCGTCGGATCGCCGCTCCCGCAACGCCCACAGCGCCAAGGCCGCGCCCAGCCGCCGGGTGACGGTGAGCACGCGGTGGCTGGGCGGCCACCGTCGCGGGCGGGTGAGCCGGGGCACCTCGGCCACGACCCGGGCCCGTATGTCCGCCAGGTCGTGCCGCCAGGCCAGGGCCTCGGGGTGGTCGAGCGTCCACGGCGGAGTGTCGCTGTAGCTTCCGGCGTCGAGATCAGTGGCCACCGCCATCGACGTGAGTCTGACCGGTGTGTGGCGGAAAGACACCTGGTGGGCGCCTGCGCCCGCTAGGGCCGCACGTGCCCGTCGGTGACCGGGACGCCCTCGGACCGGAGCCGCCGGGCATGCTCGACCTCGTGGCCCGGGACCAGACGTCCGGTGGAGGTGACCACCCGCCACCAAGGCAGATCCAGGTCGCTGGTGGCCAGGATGCGGCCGACGGCGCGGGCCCGTCCCGGGTAGCCGGCCTCGGCGGCGACCTCGCCGTAGGTCACCACGTCACCGGGACCGAGCGAGCTGAGCACGGCGACCACCGCCTCCTCGAACGGCGTCAGGTCGGTCATGGCACGCAACCTAGAGTTCCGTCCATGCGGACGCTGACGGCCGAGGAGCTTGCGACCCACACCGACCGCATCGCCGAGCAGGGCTGGACCGTGGTCGAGGATGCCATCGAGCCGGACCTGGCCGACGAGCTGACGGAGGCGCTCGACCGGCTGGAGCGCGACCTGGCGGTCGCACCGGCCGAGAACACGTTCGAGGGGACCCGCACCGTCCGCATCTACAACCTGTTGGTGCACGGCGACGTGTTCGCTCGGGTGCCCATCCATCCCAACGTGCTGCCGCTGGTGGAACGGGTCCTCGACCCCGGGTGCCTGCTGTCGTCGTTGTCGTCGATCGCGATCGGCCCCGACGAGACGCCGCAGCCGATCCACTCCGACGACCAGCTCATCCCGATCCCCAAGCCCCACCCGCCGGTGGTGTGCAACTCGATGTGGGCGCTGACCGACTTCACCGAGGCCAACGGGGCCACGCGCCTCGTGCCCGGGACCCACCTCGGGCCGTCGCCGGACTTCGGCCGCGATTACGACTCGATCCCGGCCGAGATGGCTCGGGGGAGCGTGTTGGTCTGGAACGGGAGCCTCTGGCACGGCGGCGGTGCCAACACCACCGAGCGACGACGAGTGGGGCTGGCGTGCAACTACTGCGCGGGCTACATACGCCAGCAGGAGAACCAGCAGCTCGGGATCCCCGCGATGTCGCCCGGCGGTTCGACGAGCGCCTGCAGCGCCTGTGCGGCTACGGCATCTACAACGGCCTCATCGGGCATATCGACAAGCACGACCCGATCGAGCTGCTGGGGGACGGATACGGTGCCGAGATGGTCTGGGACGGGATCTGATCCTCGTCGGCCTTCTCACTCGGTCAGCCCCCCGCCGCCGCTTCGATCACCCGCTCGGCAAGCTCGGGCCGGCAGATCAGGAGGTCGGGGAGGTACGGATCCGGCCGGTTGTACAGCAGCGGCGTCCCGTCCAGGCGCGAGGCGTGCAGGCCTGCGGCGCGGGCCACTGCGACCGGAGCCGCCGAGTCCCACTCGTGCTGGCCGCCGTTGTGCGCGTAGACCTCTGCCTCGCCCAGGACCACCGCCATGGCCTTGGCGCCCGCCGATCCGAGCGTGATCAGCTCGCCGTCGAGCGCCTCGGCGATCAGCGTCGCCTCGGCCGGCGGGCGGCTGCGGCTCACGACCACGCGGACCGGTCCCGTCCACACGCCGGGCGGTGGGGGCGGCGTGGCCGTGGCCAGGGTCAGGCCCCGGGCGGGCAGGGCCACGGCGCCGGCGCCGGGATCGCCGCCGACGACGAGCGCCACGTGCACGGCCCAGTCTGTCCGGGGGACCTCCCCGAACTCGCGGGTCCCGTCCAGGGGATCGACGATCCACACCCGCTCGGCCGCAACACGGCCCGGGTCGGCGACGCCCTCCTCCGACAGGACCGCGTCGTGCGGGCGCAGCTCCGCGAGGCGGCGCATCAGGAGCTCGTGCGCCGCCCGATCTCCCTCGGCCCCGAGGGCCCTGCCGCCCGCGCCGTCGCCGGCGAGGCGGGCACGCAGGTCGACCAGCATGTCGCCGGCCTCGGCGGCGAGCCGGGCGGCGATCACGTGATCGTCGGTTCCGATGACGGGCATGCTGTCTCCCTGGGATTCGAGACCCGACGGAATTGCTTACCAAACAGGTCGCATTTAGCCTGACTCGGTCATGTCCACGAGCGCCCCGCCACAGCCCTACTACGAGTTGACGCACCTGCAGGCACTGGAGGCCGAGGCGATTCACATCATCCGCGAGGTGGCGGCCGAGTTCGAGCGTCCGGTGATGCTGTTCTCGGGCGGGAAGGACTCCGCGGTGATGCTGCACCTGGCGGTCAAGGCGTTCGCCCCCGCCCGTCTGCCGTTTCCGGTGATGCACGTGGACACCGGCCACAACTTCCCCGAGGTGATGGATTTCCGCGACCGGCGCGTGGCCGAGCTCGGCGCTCGGCTGGTGGTGGCCAGCGTCCAGGACGCGATCGACACCGGCAAGGTGGTAGAGGAGACGGGTCCCCGGGCCAGCCGCAATCGGATCCAG
>Ga0081538_10006347_pt1 | contig 10433 bp, 5 predicted proteins | sample TabmetS5T2R1_FD_71022 | JGI IMG/M metagenome (GOLD analysis project Ga0081538, IMG submission 71022) | Tabebuia heterophylla rhizosphere microbial communities from the University of Puerto Rico - S5T2R1 | ecosystem: Host-associated > Plants > Roots > Rhizosphere ...
TCGCCTCGCTTGGAAGTTCCCACCTTGGATCCTCTGAGTTTGCCGACCACCTGCTCCGCTATCGCGCGGTGAGCGTCGTACCCGGGATCGGGTACGGCGCGTCGTGCGATAACTTCATCCGCGTCTCGATCGGCACGGAGCCAGTCGAGCGACTGTTGCGGGGGATGACCGCGATCAGCGCCCTCATCAAGCAGGCCAGCTAGCAATGGAGCACGCTGGCCGGACCGCGCCGACCACCGGCTTCGTGGGCTGCGGAAGAATCGCCGAAGCCATGGTTCGCGGTCTGGTGGCGGCGGGTTATCCCCCTGGCTGCATCTCCGCCACGTCCCGGACCAACACAGGTCCCCAGCGCCTTGCTCAAGAGTTGGGTATCAATGTATCGCGATCGGTCACCGAGCTCGCCGGACGGGCCGAGGTCGTCGTCCTCGCGGTGCATCCGCACCAGGTCGACGAAGTGGCGGAGGAGCTGAGCACGGCGCTCGACGAGCGACAGGTGTTGCTGTCGGTTGTGGCCTCTCGGACGACCCGAAGTCTCGCGGCGGTATTCCAGAGCACTCCCGTCATCCGCGCGGTGCCCAACCTTCCGGTCGCCGTGGGTGCCGGCGCGACCGCGCTGGCGGCAGGACCTGGCGCCCAGACGGCGCTCGGCCATGCGATCCGGCTGTTTGATCGACTTGGACTGGTGCTCATCGTCGACGAACCGCTCCTGGAGCTGGTGAGCGCGCTGGCTGGCGCCGGCCCGGCCGTGCTCGCGAGGATCGCGAAGGCACTGGTCACGGCGGCCGTCCAACGAGGACTGGAGCCAGACTCAGCGCGATCGGTGATCGCCCAGGTCCTCGCTGGAACAGCTGGATTGATCATGGACGCCCGAATGTCTCCTGACGACGTGATCGGCGCGGTGTCCTCGCCCGGCGGGATGACCGAGGCCGCCCTACAGGCAATCGAGGAGCGAGGGATGGAGGCCGCACTTGCGGCGGGGCTGGACGCCGCCATACGCCGGTCGCTGGAGCGCATCGTCTGACCCGTGCAGGGCGTGTCCCTCTTGCCGGCGGCGGGCGACGCACCCGAAAGGAGTGGTTCATGGCGCAGCGACCTGCGGGACAGATGCAGGCCGGACCAAGGTCCACCTCGGGGGTCGGTTACGGCCTGGGTGTCGTCGGCCTGGCGATCTTCTTCCTGGCGGGAATCGGTGATGGTGTCTGGCACACGGTCCGGAAGTCGAGACGGGTCTGGCTGCCCTGGTCAGCCCCCCGGCACCTTGTGCTCCTCGTCGGAGGCATGCTCATCGTCACGAGCCTACTCCGTGCAGCCTGGCAGGAGCCCAGTGTCGGCCAGGAACCCAGCTTCAGGTCACTTCTTCCCGTTCTGGGGTCCGCCGCTCTTGCCGTTGCGGTCGTCTTCTTTCTGGCCTCTCACTCGGCCTTCGCGGGTCCGACCTTCTCCAGGAATCATGTTGACTCGGTTCTTCAGCAGCCGTCCAGTTGGCTCTCTTGATCATGAACCACGCCGAGGTCCCGCCAGGGTACTGCTCACGACGCTGGTCCTGCTCGGCGCGCTGCTGCTGCTCAGGCGGTGGCCGCCGCCATTTGGTCGGCCACGACGCTGTTGGCCGTCCCGCTTGCAATGACGGTGGTGATGTGGAACTGGGACGAAACGCAGGCCGGCCTGATCGCAAGGGCGCCTGCCGACTGGTTGCAGCCGCCTTCCCCGCGATACTTTGGCCGTTGTACGTCCTTACCATCGCGGCTGGGTGGAGTCTTGGGTGGCCATCGGCACTCTGGGCTGGCGCGCCCTTGATGGGGCCCTGCTGTGGCGCTCGTCAGCTTCCCGCCGGACCTTTCCCGACATCATCGCCGAACCGGTCGGGCGGCAGCCTGGAGGTTGATTCACTGCACGAACGGCGAGGAACCCAGCAGAATAGAGCCCACCGATCGATGCCCTCGACACCACGGGCAGGAAAGGAGCGGTCGTGTTCGAAGATGACGGCGAGCGCCAGTATGTGGTGGTGAGAAACCACGAAGACCAGTATTCGATCTGGCCGGAGAGCCAGCCCGTGCCGGCTGGTTGGCAAGCCCTGGAGAAGGTCGGCGCCAAGGCGGAATGCCTCGCCTACATTGAGGAAGTATGGACCGACATGCGTCCCAAGAGCTTGCGTCAGCACATGGACGAGCGACGTGGAACCGGGGAGCAGATCGCCAGGAAGCCGACGGCTTGAGGGCCACGGTGTCCCCACCCGCTCGCTGCGCCCGCGATGCCGCTCCGACGATCGCCGTGCAGGGTCTCACGAAGAGCTCCCCGAGGAGCCGGCGCCCGCTCCTCCGGAGGGCCCAGATGGTCCCGGAGCGGTCCGAGCGAATCCGAGCGGTCGACGGCATCGACCTGTGCATCGAAGCAGGCGAGATCTTCGGCCTCCCTGGGCCCAACGGCGCAGGCAAGACGACGACCGTCAAGGTCCTTGCGACACCGCTGCAACCAGCTGGAGGAACCGTCCGGGTGCTCGGTATCGACGCGCTCGCCGAGCCGGTGGCTGTGCGGAAGCGGTTAGACGTGGTTCTCGGCGGTGGGCGGACGGCGTACTGGAAGCTCACCGGCCGGCAGAATCTTGCGTACTACGCGCTCTATCACCTGCCCAGGCAGATCGCCAGAGGCCGGATCGACGATCTCCTGACTGCGGGGGACTTGGGCAACCGGGCGGACGATCGGGTCTGCTACTCGACCGGCATGCGTCAGCGACTGGTGCTCGCTTGGGCACTGCTCGATCGAGGCATCCTTTGAGATGGCGGAGCCTGACCCAGTAGTTCTGCGCCAGCACCTGGCGGCCCGCCTTCGACGTGCCGGGACCCTGACTGACTCCTCTGTCGAGCGGGCCTTCCTGACCGTGCCTCGGGAGCTGTTCGTTCCCGCCATCGCGGCCCGGCAAGGGCTGGAAGCCGTCTACCGCGACGACGCCATCGTCATCAAGCAGGACCCCCTGGGCCGGCCAGCTAGCTCGTCATCCCAGCCAAGCATCATGGCCGCCATGCTTGAGCAACTGGAGGTGCGGCCTGGCCAGCGGGTGCTGGAAGTCGGGGCCGGGAGCGGCTACAACGCCGCGCTGCTGTCCATGTTGGTCGGACCTGGCGGCCGCGTCGTGTCGGTCGAGCTTGATGAGGAGGTCGCCCAGGCGGCCCGGGCGGCGCTCGCGCAGGGCGGCTACCCGGTCCAGGTGGCCACCGCCGACGGCCGCCAGGGCTGGCCGGCAGCGGCCCCCTTCGACCGGATCATCGTGACCGCCAGCACCGACGACATCCCCCGGGCCTGGTTCGACCAGCTTGTGGTCGACGGGCGCCTGGTGCTGCCGCTGCGGTTCAGCCGACGATGGTTCTTGCCGCAGGCGGTGGCGGCGCTGCGCCGCACAGAGGTGGGGTTGGAGTCGGTGGGGGTGGTCCCGGGTGCCTTCATGGCGCTTCACCGGCCACCGGGAGACGGCCGGCTGCCGGGTGCAGCGGCCTGCAATGTAGAGCGCCGACCATCAGGGATCCTGGGTGCGCCGGCGAGCGGCGCCCGGTGGCGCTTGCTGCAAGTGCTCCTGCTGCTGCGGGGATTGGCTGTGCCGCTGGCCTGGCTGCCTCGGCTGGGGGACCTGCGCGTCACGGTCACCTTTACCGAGCCTCAGGAACGGCGTGCGGGGATTCGGCTGCGCAGGGACGAGGCGACGATCTTCGTGCAATGGCGGCGGCGGGACCGTTCACGGGGTGCCCGGTCTTGATACGGCGGCGGTTCCGGCAGGCCTGCGCAGCGCTGGGGACGGCCGCCACGGAGGCTCGGGATCGCGTCTGCGTCCGGTGGCGTTGACAGCCCTGCCCGGGAAGCGGCCGTCGCCAGCGGCACGCCACAACCGGCCGGCCGTGGTCGGTAGCCGGACGCGATCGGAAGAGAGCATGCTCCTCGAAAGAACTTGACAGGACTTTTCGAGTCCTTCACCCTTCCATGACATAGCTGCACGAATCGGCCTAGATCAGCATATGGCTTGATCTGTGATCAGGAAGGGTTATACGGGTCCGGTCCCACCATCTGTCACCCTACTGGGACTTGTCCGACTCACCTTGATCCCCCCTCAGCTGTCTTCCGCGGGTTGCATCGATGGCGGAGGCAAGCGCCGGTGAAGCGTCGTCCCGACCAGCTCAGTACCCTTGTCGATCTGCTGACCGTGCGTGCAAGGCAGCACGGTGACGAGCTGGCCTACACCTTTTTGCTGGATTGCGATGCGGAGGATCGCGAGGGCGAGCAGGTACGGATGACGTTCGGTGAACTGGCTCGCCGGGCACAGGCTGTTGCCGCCTCCCTGCAGCGTCTAGGCCTCGCCGGTGAGCGGGCCATGCTCCTCTACCCGCCCGGTCTGGACTTCGTCGTCGGGTTCTTCGGCTGCGTGCTCGCCGGTGTCGTCGCCGTACCCGCCAATCTTCCTCATCCGGCGAGGTTGGACCGTGACCTTGCGCGTCTGAAAGCGATCGCGGGTGATGTGGAAGCGGCCGCCGTGCTGACCGTCTCCGCGCTCGAGTCTCAAGCGGCGATGTTCCTGGAGAACGACACTTCGCTGCAGAAGGTCGCCTGCCTAGCGACCGACGGCATTGCCGCGGATGCAGCCGAGGAGTGGCAGCCCCCGGAGCTCTCGGTCGACGCTCCCGCCTTGATCCAGTACACGTCTGGCTCGACGGCCACGCCGAGGGGAGTGATCACAAGCCACGGCAACGTGCTCCACAACCAGCGGGTCATGCAGAGCCTGGTTCCGGTGCCGGCAAGATCACTCGTGCTCGGCTGGCTGCCCCTGTTCCACGATCTGGGCCTGTTCGGCACGGTCATCGCCCCGCTGTACCGGAGCTGCCCGGTGGTGCTAATGTCGCCGCTGGCCTTCCTGCAACAGCCGGTGCGGTGGTTGCGTGCCATCGCACGACATCGCGCCTTCGGCAGCGGAGGACCCAACTTCGCCTACGACCTGTGCGTCCGCAAGATCAGCGAGGAGGATCGGGCGGATCTCGACCTGAGTTCCTGGCGTATCGCCTTCAATGCCGCCGAGCCGATCCGGCACGACACGATCCGACGGTTCAGCGAAGCCTTCGCGGAATGTGGGTTCCGACCGACGGCCTTCGTGGCTGGTTACGGGCTTGCCGAAGCGACCCTCTTCGTGACGGCCGGCCGTCCCTACACCCCACCGGCCTTCCACGCGGTGCAGGCGACCGAGCTGGAACGTGGGCGGCTGGTGGAGACGGCGCCGGACGCTCCTGACGTGCGGCTGCTCGTCGGCTGCGGGCGAACCGGAGACGACCACAGGGTCGTGACGGTCGACCCGGAGACCGGCGCGTCCTGCCAACCGGGGGAGGTCGGCGAGCTGTGGGTCGCCGGTCCTAGCGTCGCACAAGGCTACTGGAACCGGCCGGAGGAGACCGCGGCGACGTTCGACGCCCACCTCCAGACCGGCGACGGCCCGTTCCTGCGCACCGGCGACCTCGGCGCCATCCTCGACGGAGACCTCGTGGTGACAGGGCGGCTCAAGGACTTGATCATCATCCGCGGCCGCAACCTCCACCCTCACGACATCGAGCGGACCGTCGAGCAAAGCCACCCGGCCCTGCGTGCGGGGTGCTGTGCCGCCTTCTCCGTCGCCGTCGACGGTGAGGAGCGGCTCGTCGTTGTCCAGGAGGTAAGCCTCAGTCGGCTTGGGGATCCGCAGCCGGTCCTCGCCGCGATCCGGCGTGCCGTCAGCGAGCACCACGGCCTCGGCCTCGAGCGACTCGTCCTCGTGGAGCCCGGCGAGGTCCCCAAGACCTCGTCGGGAAAGGTCCGCCGGCGAACCTGTCGCGATCGCCTCCTCGCCCGTGAGCTCAAGACGGTGGCGGTGGAGCCGTCGCCGGACGAGCACCGTCAGGCGCCACACAGCCAGCGTGATCGCCCAGGACAGCACGAGCACGCGCCGGAGCTGGAGGCCGCGCTGTGCACCCTAGTCGCGGGTGTACTGCGGCGTGGCCGACAGTACGTCGAGGCAGCTCAACCCCTGAGCAGCCTCGGCCTGGACTCGCTTGCGACCGTGGAGCTGCAGGAGCGCATACGGGCTGCGTTGGGTATCCAGGTGCCGCTGCTCACCCTGCTGGGTAGCCAGAGCATCGCCGAGCTGGCGACCTCGATCGCCGATCACGCCGGTGCAGGCGCCGGCGAACCAGCACCCCCATCCGGGCATGTCCCCGCGATTGTGGGCGACATGGCGGGGCGGGCAGAGCCGTTTCCGCTCACCGACGTGCAGGCCGCCTACCTTGCCGGGCGCCGTGACGAATTCCAGCTGGGCCAGGTGGCTGCTCATGTGTATGCCGAGTTCGAACGTGACGGCCTGGACCTCGAACGGCTTGTCGTGGCCTGGCAGCGAACGGTCATGCATCACGAGATGCTGCGTGCGGTGTGTACGCCCGACGCGCGGCAACGCATCCTCCAGGATCCACCGCCCTACCGGATGGCCGTGGCCGATCTTCGCGGCCAGGATGCTCCAACAGTCGCCGCCGCGCTGGATGCAATCCGTGAGCGCATGTCCCACCAGATGTTTCATCCGGAACAGTGGCCGCTGTACGAGATCCGCGTGTCACGCCTAGACGATGACCGCGCTCGGATCCATCTCAGCGTCGATCTGCTCATCGCGGATGCACGCAGCCTGTTGCTGATCTGCCGGACGTGGCGTCATTTCTATGAGGACGCAGACATTGAACTGCCCGAGCCGGAGCTCTCGTTTCGAGACTACGTGCTCGCCGTCCGCGCCCTGCAGGACAAGCCAGTGGTCCAGCGTTCGCTCGAGTGGTGGCGGGTTCGCCTCCCGACGCTTTCGCCAGCACCCGATCTTCCGCGTGCCACCCTGCCGACGCCACTGGGGCGACCACGGTTCGAGCGCCTCACGACCGGACTCGAACCGGAGCGGTGGGAGCGCCTGCGGCGCCGCGCCGCCGAAATCGGCGTGACGCCCTCGGCCGCACTGTGCACTGCCTTCGCCGTGACACTGGCGCAGTGGGCCAGGCATCCGCGGTTCACGCTGAACCTGACGTTCTTCAACAGACCGCCGTTGCACCCTCGGGTGGATGAGTTGGTCGGCGAGTTCACCTCGCTGCTCCTCCTCGACCTCCAGATCGACGTCGAAGAGACGTTCTCGGAGCAAGCGCGACGCCTGCAGGATCGACTGCTCCAGGCGATGGAGCATCGACATGTCAGTGGCGTGCAGGTTCTCCGTGAGCTGAGCCGGCAGCGCGGGCACCACGGCGACGCCTTGATGCCGGTGGTGTTCACGAGCCTGTTGGACGACACGGCCGAGACCGAATGGCTCGGGCAGCCCCTCTATGGGATCTCCCAGACTCCCCAGGTGTGGCTCGACAACCAGGTGACGCTGCGCGGCGGTGCACTGGTGGTCACGTGGGACGTCGTGGGGCAGCTCTTCCCGGACCAGCTCCTCGAGGACATGCTTGCCGCGTACAGCAGGCTGCTGCACGGTCTCAGCGACCCGAAGCATAGCTGGGCGGAGTCTCCTCAGGAGCTTGGACTGGCCGTGCGGTCGCAGCCGGCCGTCCTCCCGCCGTCGGCGGATAGCGCAGCGTCGGAGGAGCTGCTCCACGCGCGCTTCATCGACCGCGCCCGCGAGCGTCCGGACGCCGTGGCCATCGTCACCTCGACCCACCGGATCACCTACGGCGAGCTGTCGGGTCTGTCCTCCCGGCTCGGCCGACAACTGCAAGGGCTGGGAGCCAAGCCGGACACGGTGGTGGCGGTCGTGCTGCCCAGAGGCTGGCAGCAGATCGTCGCCGTCATGGGGGTGCTGCAGGCGGGCGCCGCGTACCTCCCCGTCGATCCGAGCACCCCGCAGGAGCGCCTGCACACGCTCCTGGAACGCAGCCAGGCGCAGCTCGTGGTCACCGACCCGGTGCTGGACAGCAGGCTCCTCTGGCCGGCGCAGGTGGAACGGGTGTTCGCGCCCGACAACCCAGCGGCTGTCGACGGCATGGAGCCCCTGGAGCCCGTCCAACGACCCCACCACATCGCCTACATCATCTACACCTCCGGGTCGACCGGGCAACCGAAGGGCGTGGCGATCGAGCATCGTTCGGCGGCCAACACGATCCTCGACATCAACACACGGTTCGGGATCGGCCCCGACGACGCGATGCTGGCGGTAACACCGCCGACCTTCGACCTCTCGGTGTACGACATCTTCGGCGTGCTGGCGGCCGGGGGCCGCATCATCGTTCCCGAAGCCGCGCAGTCGAACGACCCAAACCACTGGATCGAGCTGGCCTACCGGGAGAAGATGACGCTCTGGAATTCCGTGCCGGCGCTCATCGGACTGCTCGAGGAACGGCTGCACACCTGCAACCGCGCCTGGCCTGAATCGCTCCGGTTGATCCTGCTCAGTGGGGACTGGATCCCGGTGCCGCTGGCGGCCCGGCTCAGGCAGCGTGCACCCCACGCCCGCCTGGTGAGCCTGGGGGGCGCGACCGAGGCGTCGATCTGGTCGGTGCTTTACGAGATCGACCACGTGGACCCGGCCTGGTCGAGCATCCCCTACGGCAAGGCGATGGCCAACCAGCGTTGCCAGGTGCTCGACAGCACCCTGGAACCCCGATCAGTCTGGGCCGCCGGCCAACTGTTCATCGGCGGTGCCGGCCTGGCCCGCGGGTACTGGCAGGACGATGCCAGGACCGCCGAGAGCTTCATCGAACACCCTCGGACCGGCGAGCGGCTGTACCGGACCGGCGACCTCGCGCGTCTGCTGCCCGACGGCAACCTCGAGTTGCTGGGTCGCGAGGACCTTCAGGTCAAGGTCCAGGGATACCGTGTGGAGCTGCAGGAGATCGAAGCCGCCCTCGCCACTCATCCGCGGCTGCAAGCCGTGGCAGTCACCGCGGTCGGGGACCGCTTCGGCGACAAGCGCCTGGTCGCGTTCGTGGTCGCCGACGACCGTCACGCGCCACTGCACGCGGCCAGCTTGCGCGAGTTCCTTGCCAGCAAGCTTCCCGCATACATGGTTCCGCACGCCTTCCGCCTCGTGCCACGGCTCCCCCTCACCCCGCACGGGAAGGTGGACCGCAAGGCGCTTGCGGACCAGGGAGAACGCGCGGCCAAAGCCGCCACAGGTCCGCCCGACGCGCGAGATGACCTGATCGTGCAGCTCGCCGGGCTCGCCGAGCAGGTGCTGGGGCTTGAGCGCGTCGACCCGGATGTGGACCTGCTCGACCTGGGCGTCACCTCACTTGACCTGATCCGGTTGGCGAACCTCCTGGAGGAGACGTTCGGGAGCCGGCCGTCGGTCGGGGAGTTCTACGCCAACGCGACCCTGAGGCGACTCGCCGCCTACTACGAGGAACGCCGCGCCGAGGACGGCGGCGAGAAGGTCGAGGCGCCCACCGGACCAGCGGTGCCGCCGCTGGCCGTCGTCGCCGACCCAAGCGAGCGGGCCGCGTTTGCTCAGCGACATAATGAGCTGCGTCCCCCGGGCGATGGCCAGCTGTTCCTTCAACTGCCCGCCCCCAAACAGTTGGAGCCATTCGGCCGACGTACTTCGCGCGAGTTCGCTTCTGCGCCGGTCCCCATCGAGGTATTGAGCAGATGGCTTGCCAGCATCCGGCAAGAGCACTTGGCGGGGCAGGTCAAGTATGGCTACCCATCGGCCGGCTCGACCTATGGAGTCAAGCTCTATCTGCACGTCAAATCCGACCGGGTGCAGGGTATCGCCGCCGGCTCGTATTGCTACGATCCCGTCCGCCACGGCCTGGCAATGATCGTCCCAGGCGCCGACCTGGACCGCAGCATCCACTGGCCGAGCAATCGCAGCATCTTCGATGAGGCGGCCTTCTCGGGCTTCCTTGTCGCGCAACTGGAACCGGTCACGGCCGTGTACGGGGAACTCGCCCGGGACTTCTGCCTGATCGAGGCAGGCGCCATGCTGCAACTGCTGATGACGACGGCCGAGCCAGCCGGTCTCGGCCTCTGCCCAATCGGGTTCGTCGAGCCCTCATCACCCCGCTCGCTGTTCCAGCTCGACGAGAGCTCCGTGATCCTGGCGAGCCTCGTCGGCGGCATGATCCGTGAGGCCGACGACTACCAGGCCGGATCCGACGCAGGCGCCACCCGGGCCCACGCGGCGCCGACGCCCCCCACGGTGCCCGAGGTACGGGATGACGCTCCTGGCGAGCGCGAGTCACAGTCCACAGGAATGGACATGGTTCCGGCGCACGCCGCTCCGGTGCACACTGCGCCGCCGCTTGGGCGGCGTGGGGGTGGGGGGCCGGCGCCGTTGTCGTTTGCCCAGCAGCGGTTGTGGTTCTTGGAGCAGCTGCAGCCCGGCAAGCCGATTTACAACGAATCGTTGGCGGTGCGGGTGGCTGGTGCGCTGGATGTGGGGCTGTTGCAGCGGTGTGTGGATCAGGTGG
>Ga0081538_10006348_pt1 | contig 10433 bp, 6 predicted proteins | sample TabmetS5T2R1_FD_71022 | JGI IMG/M metagenome (GOLD analysis project Ga0081538, IMG submission 71022) | Tabebuia heterophylla rhizosphere microbial communities from the University of Puerto Rico - S5T2R1 | ecosystem: Host-associated > Plants > Roots > Rhizosphere ...
GTCCCCATGATGAATCCGGCCACGTTGGCGCCCGCGACAGTCCGGGTCCGGAAGATGCCGAAGCGCATCAGCGGCTCGGGGTGCTGGAGCTCCCAGCCGACGAAGGCGACGAGCAGCCCCACCGCCGCCCCGAAGAACGCGAGCGTCTCGCCGGCAAGCCACCCGTCGGTGCCCGCCTGCGTGATCGCGTAGACGAGCGACGAGAGACCGGCCGTCACGAGGATCGCGCCGGGAGCGTCGAACCGCGTCACGTGGGCGTCGCGGCTCTCCGCCAGCAGGACCGGCGCGAGCGCGAACGCGACGACGCCGACGGGGACGTTGACGAAGAAGATCCACTCCCAGCTGAGCAGGTCCGTGAGGATCCCGCCCAGGAGGACGCCCGCGGCGGCGCCGAAGCCGCCGACGGCGCCCCAGACGCCGAGAGCGATGTTGCGCTCACGCCCCTCGGCGAACGTCGTGGAGAGGATCGAGAGCGCGGCGGGGGTGATGATCGCCGCCCCGAGGCCCTGGAGGGCCCGCGCCGCGATCAGCGACGCCTCGGACCACGCCAGGCCGGCGAGGAGCGAGGCGACCGTGAAGACCACGACGCCTCCGAGGAAGATGCGCCGGCGCCCGAGCAGGTCGGCCGCCCGCCCGCCGAGGAGCAGGAAGCCGCCGAAGACGAGCGCGTAGGCGCTGATCACCCACTGGAGATTCTCCTGCGAGAACCCGAGGTCGACCTGAATCGAGGGCAACGCGACGTTCACGATCGCGATGTCGAGGACGACCATGAACTGGACGACGCTCAGGAGCGCCAGCGCCAGCCACTTGCGTCTGTCCGTTGTGACCATCTCGTGGATTCCTTTCACTTGCGTAGGTGAGGCTGCCAACCTAGCAGAGATCACTTGCAGATTGCAAGTATTACCTTCACAACGACAAGCGCTGCCGCTACACTGGTTGCATGCTCAAGCGCTACGACGCCTACTGCCCGGTCGCCCATGCTCTCGGTCTCGTGGGCGAGCGCTGGGCGCTGCTCGTCGTGCTGGAGCTGATGCACGGCCCGAAGCGCTACACCGATCTCGCCGAGAGCCTGCCCGGGATCGGCACGAACATCCTCGCCTCCCGGCTGCGCGATCTCGAGGCGCATGGCATCGTCGCGAAGCGCACGCTCCCGCCGCCGGCCGCCTCACGCGTGTACGAGCTCACGGAGTACGGACAGGGGCTCAGGCCCGCGATCAGGGAGCTCGCGCTCTGGGGCGCGCGCTCGCTCGGGCCGCCCACCGACTCGGACGAGCTCTTCCCGGGCTGGCTCGCAAACGCCCTCGACACGGTGCTCGCTTCGGTCGCCCCGCCCGGCCGCTTCGAGTTCCACGTCGGCGACGAGGTGGCGTCACTCGTCGACGGCGAGGCGCTGCCGGGCCCGATCGAGGATCCGGACGTCGTCGTCGAAGGCGACCCCGAGGGCGTCTACCACATGTTCGTGCACCGGCGGCTCGACCTCGTGACGGTGCAGGGGGACGGCGCCCTCCTCGACCGGCTGATCGAGGCGGCGCCGGCCCCCCTCGAGGCCTCCGTCAGCGCGTAGACGATCCGGCCTGTCTCTACGAGCGCTTCGGGATCGTCCGCTCGCAATCGTCGGAAGCGGTGTCCCCCGGCCCGACGTGGGCGGTGTCCGTGCCTGCGCCACAGGTGATCGTGTCCTGGCCGCGGCCGCCGGAGATCCAATCGTCCCCGCTCCCGCCGCCGAGCGTGTCGTTGCCGGCGTTGCCGAAGAGGCGGTCGCCGCCGTCGCCGCCGGTGACCATATCGTCGCCAGAGCCACCGGCGACCCAGATGTCGGCGCCGTTGCCGCCCATGACGGCGTCGTTGCCCGGCCCGCCCCAGGCACGATCGCGACCGCCGTTCCCGGTCACGCGGTCGTCACCGGATCCTCCCCAGGCGTAGTCCCGTCCGGCGCTGCCGATCAGGTCGTCGTTGCCCGCGTAGCCGTGGATGTAGTCGCGCGTGCTGGTTCCCGCGAGCGTGTCGTCCTCCGCCGTGCCCTTGATCAGAGCCGCCGAGGCGAGCGGAACGACCGCCACGGCGATGAAGGCGGCACAGAGGGCGATGGTCCGTTTCACGTGCTCCCCTTTCGTTCTCGTAGAAGGGCAGGCATCGCTCGCGGTCGGTCGCGCGGAGCGATCTCTACGAGCACAGACGCGGCCGACGGCCGAAACATGCGGCCTTTACGAAAAGCCAACACCTCGCGGAGAAACGCAGGTCAGCTTGTAGCCGCGGCGATCCGCTCCAGCGCCTGGCGCCACCGCTCCCGCATCGCTTCACGGGCGTCCGCGTCGGGGAGCTTCTCCATGTGGACGGTGATCGCCGTCTTCCCGGAGCTCGACTCCTCGAGCGTGAGCTGCAGCGTGGCGGGCGCCGGCCAGTCCTGCGGCTGCCAGGTCAGGCGCAGGCGGTCGCCGGGCTTCACAACCCGAATCTCGCCGCTCGCGCCCGGATCGCCTCCTTCCGGTGGGACGTCGTACCGCGCTCCCTGGTCGAAGGCGACGGACGCTCCCTCGCCCAGCCACAGCTCGGGCCGGGACGTAATCAGCTCCCACGCCTCCTTCGGCGTGAGGGCCACGCTTCGCTGCACGCCGACCTGGAAGCCCGCGTCCGCGGTCTCGCCCACGGCGCGCTTGCCGCGGGCCTGCTCGTAGCCGACCGTCAGGGACTGCCGCCACCACGCCGAGACGTCCGGGTGCTCGCGCTTCAGGTGCGCGACGATCTCCTTGTGGCTCCAGTCCGCGGCGCCGGCGTCGTCAAGCACCTGCAGCCACTCCGCCCAGGGCCGGCCGGTCGCCTCGCGCACGGACTCCGAGGAGATCTTGCCGTACATCAGCTCGTCGTTCATCGCGTCCTCGCTCAGGTCGTTTTCCGGTGTGGACCGCGGGGAATGTCCAGACTCATCGGGTGAGGCCCTACGATGCCACGGCACCGGGCGTAAGCGCCCGCGGGTCGCCGACACTCACGACGTTGTCATGACCAGGATCGAGGACTATGCCCTGCTCGGCGACCTGCAGACCGCGGCGCTCGTCAGCCGGACCGGCTCGATCGACTGGTGCTGCTTCCCTCGCTTCGACTCGGGCGCGTGTTTCGCGGCCCTGCTCGGCGGGCCGGACAACGGCCGCTGGCTCCTCGCTCCCGCCGGAGAGGTCACGCAGGCGAGCCGGCGCTACCGGCACGACACGCTGATCCTCGAGACGGTCTTCGTCACGGCCGAGGGCTCGGTGCGGACGATCGACTTCATGCCGCCGCGGGGGAGGGCGCCGGACATCGTCCGCATCGTCGAGGGCCTTCACGGGCGGGTGCCGATGCGCTCTGAGCTCGTCATCCGCTTCGACTACGGTCGCGTCGTTCCCTGGGTACGCCGCCTCGACGACGCCCGCGTGGCGGTTGCCGGTCCCGACGGGCTCTGCTTCCGGACGCCCGTCGACGTGCGCGGGGAGGACCTGAAGACGGTCTCCGATTTCGTGGTCGAGGAGGGCGATCGGGTGCCGTTCGTGCTCACGTGGTTCACCTCCCACGAGGACCCGCCCGAGCCCATCGACGCCGAGCAGGCTCTCGACGACACGGAGAGCTACTGGCTGGACTGGGCCGGCAAGTGCGGGCACCTCGGCGACTACCACGAGGAGATCCACCAGTCGCTCCTCGTGCTCAAGGCGCTCACCTACGCCCCGACCGGCGGGATCGTGGCCGCGCCGACCACCTCGCTGCCCGAGCTTCCCGGCGGCGTTCGCAACTGGGACTACCGCTTCTGCTGGCTCCGCGACGCCTCGCTGACGCTGCTCGCCATGATGAACGCCGGCTACCGGGACGAGGCGGAGGAGTGGCGCAACTGGCTGCTCCGCGCGGTGGCCGGAGATCCGGCCGATCTCCAGATCATGTACGGCGTCGCCGGCGAGCGGAGGCTCGAGGAGCTGGCGCTCGAATGGCTTCCCGGCTATGAGCGGTCGCAGCCGGTGCGGGTCGGGAACGCGGCCTGCGAGCAGCTCCAGCTCGACGTCTACGGCGAGGTGCTTAACGCGGCCTACCACACCCGCGTCGGGGGCGCGCCACCCGACGACAACGCGTGGTCGATCCTGCGCCAGCTCCTGCGCTGGCTCGAGGACGGCTGGCGGCGGCCCGACAACGGCATCTGGGAGGTGCGCGGGCCCGCGCGCCACTTCACGCACTCCAAGGTGATGGCGTGGGTGGCCTTCGACCGCGCGATCCGCATGCACGAGGAGTTCGGACGAGGCGGGCCGGTCGACCGCTGGCGCGCAGTGCGCGACGAGATCCGGAGCGAAGTGCTCGCACGCGCCTGGAGCTCCGAGAAGCAGGCATTCGCCCAGTCGTACGACTCCGACCGGCTCGACGCGAGCGTGCTCCTGCTCCCGATCGTCGACTTCCTGCCGGCGACCGACGAGCGCATCGCGGCCACCGTGGAGCGGATCGAGGACGAGCTGACCGTCGACGGCCTCGTCCTCCGCTACCTCCCCGACGACGACGTCGACGGACTGCCCGGCGACGAGGGGACCTTCCTGCCCTGCTCCTTCTGGCTCGCCGAGGTGCGGGCGCTCCAGGGCCGCTTCGACGAGGCGCGCGAGCTGTTCGAGCGGCTCCTCGACCTGCGCAACGACGTCGGCTTGCTCTCGGAGGAATACGACCCCGTGTCGGGGCGCCAGCTGGGGAACTTTCCGCAGGCCTTCTCGCACCTAGCGCTCGTCGACGCGGCCATCGCCCTCGGCGAGGGCCGGGCGGTCAGGGGGAAGAACGAGTCTCCGAGCGGCGTCTAGTGATTCCATGGCGCCCCATCAGATGGCTGGTCCGACCCAGGGCGGTGGCTCGGACTGAGCCTGGTCGCGTTCTCGGGGGCGCGAGGCTCGGGCGCCGAAGGGATGCTCGTCGGCCGGGAGCGCGAGCTCGAGCTCGTCGAGGGGGTGCTCGGCCGGGCGCGGCGCGGTAGGAGCGACGCGCTCGTCGTTCGCGGCGAGGCGGGAATCGGGAAGACGGCGCTCCTCGACCACGCCGTCGAGCGCGCCGGGGGCATGACCGTCGTGCGCGCCCTCGGCGTCGAGTCCGAGGCCGAGCTCCAGTTCTCCGGCCTCCTCGAGCTGCTCCGGCCCCTGCTCGAGCACCTACGTCAGATTCCGGCTCAGCAGGCCGAGGCGCTGCGAGGCGCGCTCGGTCTCGGCGAAGCCGAGGGCCACGATCGCTTCACGATCGGGGCCGCGACGCTGAGCCTGCTCGCCGCGGCGGCGGAGGCGAACCCGCTCCTGGTCGTCGTCGACGACGCCCACTGGCTCGACTGCGCGACGAGCGAGGCGATTCTCTTCGCGGTCAAGCGGCTCGAGGCGGATGCGGCGGCCCTGCTCTTCGCCGTCCGCGACGGCGAGGGCCGCGCCTTCGATCCGCCCGGACTCGCGCGCCTCGAGCTCGGCGGCCTGGAGGCGGACGAGGCCGAGCGCCTGCTCGCCCGTGGCGACGACGGCGGTGTCGAGCCCGAGGTCGTCCGGCGCTTGTGGGAGGCGACGCAGGGAAACCCGCTGGCGCTGCTCGAGGTGGGGAGCTTCCTCAGCGCCGAGCAGCTCGCCGGGCGCGAGCCGCTTCCGGAACCGCTTCCCGCCGGCGCCACGCTCGAGCGAGCCTTCGCCTGGCGCGCCGAGACGCTGCCCGCCGACGCACAGCGCGCGCTGGTGGTGGCTTCGGTTTCCCTCTCGCCCGAGCTCGAGCCCGTGGCAGAGGCGCTGGCGCAGCTCGGGCTCGAGCGCTCTGCGCTCGAGCCGGCGGAGGACGAGGGGTTGATTGCCATCGCGGACGGCCGAATCGACTTCCGCCATCCCCTGGTCCGGTCGGCGATCTTCCACGGGGCGCCGCCTTCCGAGCGGCGAGCGGCGCATCGTGCGCTCGCGGACGCAGTGCGCGACCGTAGCAACCTGGAGCTCTGGGCCTGGCACCTGTCCGCGGCCGCCCTGGGCGCGGACGAGGAGGCGGCGAGGGCGCTGGAGCTGGCCGCGCGGCAGGCACGGGGGCGCTCGAGCTACGCAGCGGCAGCCGCCGCGCTCGAGCGCGCCGCGGGCTTGAGCGCGGACGACGACGCCCGCCTCCGGCGTCTGCACGCGGGCGCCGACGCGGCTCTGCACGCCGGCCGCGCCGACGACGCCCTCGCCCTCCTCGCCGAGCCGCTCCAGTCGGGGCGGGAGCCGTGCCTTCGGGCCGAAGCGCTGCGCCTTCAAGGGAGGATCGAGTACCTCGCCGGGCGACCGAAGCAGGCGGCGGACCTGCTCGTCGAGGCCTCCACGCTGCTCGAGGACGTCGATCGCCGGCTCGCCGTGGAGATCTGCACGGAGGCGTGCAGCGCGCGCCTCGGCGTTGGAGACGCCCCCGGCATGCTCGCGGCCGCGGAGCGCGCCCACGCGCTCGCCGCCGAGGCGGGAGACGACGACGTGGGCCGACTCGTCAGCCTCACGCTCGGCTGGGTTCTCTGCTATGTCGGCCGCTCCGCGGAGGGGACGCCGCTCCTCGAGAGCACCGTGGCCTCGCCCGAGCAGCTGGGCGCGCAGCTCGATCCGCTCAGCCTCCTTCGCATCGGCGTCGCGCTGGAGTGGCTCGAGCGCTCGCGCGAGGCGTTCGCCTACGCGGCCCGCGACGTCGACCAAGCCCGCGCGAACGGCGCCGTCGGCCTTCTGCCCTACCTGCTCTACCAGCAGGCCTGGCACGCCAACCGAGCCGGCCTCCTGAGCGAGGGCTACGCGGCGGCGTCGGAGGCGCTCGCCCTGGCCCGGGAGATGGGCCTGTGGCTGCCGCGCGTGCAGTCGCTGCTCGTCCTCGCCGGGATCGCGGCGAAGCGGGGCGCGGAGCGCGAATGCCTCCGCTACGCGGAGGAGCTGGAGGCGCCCCTGGAGGAGGCCGGCCTGCACGGCTATCGAGTCTGGCTCCGGCAGTCGCTCGGCCTGCTCGCCCTCGTCCGCGGTCGCCTCGACGACGCCGCGCACGAGCTCGAGGCGGCGGCGCGCGGCCTCGAGGGGCTCGGCATCCACTCACGCTTGGTCATCCCCCGCGCCGAGCTGGTCGAGGTCTACGCGCGCGCCGGCCGGAGCGACGAGGCCGCGGAGGCCCTCGCCGCCTTCCGCGGCTCGCTCGAGTGCCAGGGGCCGGTCGGACTGGCCGCGGCCGCCCGCGGACGGGGCTTGCTCGCCCCCGACGACGAGTTCGAGGCGATCTTCGAGGAGGCCCTCGCCGAGCACGAGCGCTCCGACGACCGCTGGGCCCTCGCGCGGACGCGGCTCTGCTACGGGGAGCGGCTGCGGCGCGCCGCGAGGCGGGTCGACGCCCGCGAGCAGCTGAGGCTCGCGCTCGAGAGCTTCGAGGACATGGGCGCGGAGGCCTGGGCCGAACGGGCGCGCTCCGAACTGCGGGCCACAGGTGAGAAGCTCCGCCGCCGCAAGGCGTGGGAGGACGAGGAGCTGACGCCGCAGGAGCTTCAGATCGCCCTGCACGTGGCGCGCGGGATGACGAACCGCGAGGTCGGCGCGGCGCTCTTCCTCTCCCACAAGACGATCGAGTTCCACCTCGGCCGGATCTACCGCAAGCTCGACCTGCGGTCGCGGGCGGAGCTGATCCGCCGCTTCGCGACCGAGGCGCGGACGGCCGCGTAACCAGGCACGAGACAGGGGCCCCGAGGGAGCCCCTGTCGTCGCTGGAGAGATCGCGCTACTGGTTGACGGTGAGCTGGATCAAGGCACCCAGTCCGGCGCCGACGACGAACCTGTCGTTGCCGCCGAGCCCGTTGACCGTGAGCCGGTCGTTGGCCGGCTCGGAGTGCGCGATCCGCACCCGCGGGGCGAGACCCGTGACGTCGACGATGTTCCCGTCGGCCCGGACGCGGATGTCGTCGCGGGCGTTCGAGCCGTTGACGATCACGTTGTCCGGCTGTCCGTCGCCGAGGCCGCCGCCCAGGACGCCTTCGAGGTCGATGCTCGCCAGGGTGACGTCGGTTCCCGTGAGGTCGTTGACCGTTGCCGTGTCCGCTCCGCCGAGTGCCTCGAGGTCGACGCGCTCGACGTCGTCGGTGTCCATGGTGATGTTGCCGAGGTTGCGGAAGAAGCGGAAACGCTGTCCGTTGGCCGAGAAGTCGAAGTTCTCGTTGCCTCCGGAGCCGTTGAACAGGAGCGTGTCGGTGCCGCCCTGGCCCTCGACGGTGTCGCTGCCGTCGCCCGGATCCCAGACGAAGGTGTCGCCGCCGGTGCCGAGGAGGCCGGTGTCGTTGCCGGCGTTTCCGTCGACGAGGTCGTTCTGCGCCCCGCCAAAGAGCCGGTCGACGCCGTCGCCGCCGTTCAGCACGTCTTCGCCGGAGCCGCCGTAGAGCCGGAGCGAGAGCAGCGCCGCAAGGCCGTTCGCCCCGGAGATGGTGTCGTCGCCGTCGAGACCCTTGACCGCGAGCGTCGCGACGCCGGTCAGGTCGACGAAGGCCGGGATGTTCGAGGCCGTCACCCGCGCGTTGCCGGCGACGGGGGACGGGGCGATGTCGATGACGTCGTTCGCCGCCGAGCCGAACAGCCTCACGAGGTCGCCGCCGCCTCGGCCGTCGATCGCCAGCCGGTCGCTACCCTGCTCCGCCCGCCGGATCCTGACGTCCGCGGCTAGACCGTCGACCCCGATGACGCCGCCGCTCGCGGTGACGTCGATGAGGTCGGCGCCCGCGGTGCCGTTGACGGTGACCGCGTCGGGCTGTCCGTCGCCGAGGCCGCCGCCGAGGACGCCCTCGAGGTCGATGCTCGCCAGGGTGACGTCGGTCCCGGTCAGGTCGTTGACGACCGCGTTGTCGACGCCGCCGAGGGCATCCAGCTTGACCTTCTCCACGTCGTCGGTGTCCATGGTGATGTTGCCGACGTCGCGGAAGAAGCGGAAGCGGGGGCCGTTGGCCGAGAAGTCGAAGTTCTCGTTGGCGCCCGAGCCGTTGAACACGAGCGCGTCGGTGCCGCCCTGGCCTTCCACGGTGTCGCTGCCGTCGCCTGGATCCCAGACGAAGGTGTCGCGGCCCGTGCCGAGGATGCCGACGTCGTTGCCGCGGTTGCCGTCGACGAGGTCGTCTTGGGCGCCGCCGAGGAGCAGCTCGGCACCCGAGCCCCCGAGCAGCGTGTCGTCGTCGCCCCGGCCGTCGATCGTCGTCGCCTCGGTGTCGGTGAAGACGCCGTTGGCCTCGTCGATCCTGACCCGGTCGTCGCCGCTGCCCGCGTCGACGTCGATCGCGTCGAAGGTGGCCCGGTCGAAGCTGAAGTCGGCCGAGCCGTTGTCTCCGACGTCCACCTCGAGCGTCGTCGGAACCCCGGCCTGCAGGCGGAGCGCGAGCTGATCGCTCGCCCCGTTGCCGGTGACGATCAGCGTTCCGTTCACGACCTGCGCCGAGAAGGCGGCGTGCGCCCGTTCGGCGCCGACGCCCAGCGCAATGAGGAGAAGCGCGCCGACGACGGCCAGCCGCGCCAGCCCGCGGCTCCCGCCGTGCGTTACGAGTGCGGTCATTGTCCGTACCCCCTTGCCAATCGGTTTGCGAGCTTTCGCTCGTGACTGGCTCGATGGTCGTCCGCGGGGGCGGGAGATCTCTTCAGGGGATCCCCTGGACCTCCCGGGAGCCCTCCTAGTCGCCGGGCGGGATGTTCTGGTTGCGGTGGAGGACGTTCGCCGGGTCGAGCCGGCGCTTGAGCGCCTGGAGGCGCTCGAACGCCTCGGCGCCGAAGGCCGCGCGGACGCGCTCGATCGGCTCGTCGGCCTGCATGTAGTTGGCGTAGCCGCCGCTGACCGACCACGGCTGGATTGCCGCCGCCGTCTCGCGCGCCCAGGCGATGTGCTCGGCGTCCAACGCCGGATCGTCCCAGGTCGCCATGGCGCTGACGTTGAACGCCGCCGTCCGGTAGACGAGGGCGCTCTCGTCGAAGTCCTTGGGCGCGCCGTGCAAAGACTCGATGAGGATGTCTCCGGGCACCCTTCCGAGCGCGACGACCCGCCCGAGCAGCTCGTCGACGAGCTCGTCCGGGAGCTCGTTCACGAAGTGGCCCTTCCAGTAGTGGCGATTCTCGCCGTAGGGCGAGTCGACGAGGCTCTGCTGCTCGGCGAAGGGCCGCTCGCGCACGCCGTCGTCGATGAGGCCCGGGGCGGAGCGCAGCGCGCGTAGTTCTTCGGGATCGGAGGCGGTGCCCGTGTAGCACGGGATGACGACGAGCACAGGCGAGAGAGCCTCGTCGACCCCGAGCACGGCCTGGCAGCTCAGATCGCGGGGTGCGCCGGCCACCACGTCGCGGAACGTGCGGAGCGCGTCGCGAACGCCCTCCCCGGCGTAGGTCAGGAGCCCGCCCACGAGGCGCTCCAGCGGGTGAAGGCGGAAATCGAGGCGCGTGGCGACGCCGAAGTTGCCGCCGCCGCCGCGGAGCGCCCCGAGG
>Ga0081538_10006349_pt1 | contig 10428 bp, 8 predicted proteins | sample TabmetS5T2R1_FD_71022 | JGI IMG/M metagenome (GOLD analysis project Ga0081538, IMG submission 71022) | Tabebuia heterophylla rhizosphere microbial communities from the University of Puerto Rico - S5T2R1 | ecosystem: Host-associated > Plants > Roots > Rhizosphere ...
AGCCGATGGACCAGGAGCGGGAGGCCCACGCCGACCGGGTGGTGGCCCGCGTCGAGGCGGTCGCCCCCGGCTTCACCGACTCGATCCTGTTCCGCCAGGTGATCGGGCCGTACCAGATGGAGCGCGAGTACGGGCTGGTCGGCGGGAACATCTTCCACGGCGAGCTGTCAGCCAGCCAGCTGTTCCACACCCGGCCCGCCGCCGGCTACGCCGACTACCGCACCCCGGTCCGGGGGCTGTACCAGGCCGGCTCGGCCACCCACGGCGGTGGCGGGGTGACCGGCATCCCCGGCCGCAACGTCGCCAGGCAGATCCGCCGGGACCGCCGCCGCGCCGAGCGCCGCCGGCGGCTGCGCCTGAAGTAGCCTGCCGTGGCCGGCCTCGAACGCGCCCTGCCCGCCTTCCACTACCTGAGCCCCGAGGCGTTCGCGCGCGAGCGCGAGCGGGTCCTGTACCGGGAGTGGTTCTGCGCCGGCCGGGTCGACCAGGTGCAGCGGCCGGGGTCGCTGGTGGTCCTGGACGTCGCCGGCGAGAGCGTGCTGCTGGTCCGCACCCGCGCCGGGGAGCTGCGCGCCCACTACAACGTCTGCCGCCACCGCGGCTCCCAGGTCGTCCCGGAGCCGCCGGCGCGGCCGGGCGCCTCCCCGCCGGCCGCCCGCAAGGCCGGGTCGCTGCGCTGCCCCTACCACTCCTGGACCTACGGGCTGGACGGCGGCCTGCTGCGCGCGCCCTGGACCGAGGACGTGGACGACTTCGACCCGGCCGCCTTCGGGCTGCACCCGGTCGGGGTGGCGACCTGGGGCGGGTTCGTGTTCCTGCACCTGACGCCGGCCGAGGCGGTCCCGCTGGCCGACCAGCTCGGCCCCGTGCCGGAGCGGCTGCGGCGCTACCCGCTGGACGCGCTGGGGGTCGGGCGGCGCCTGGCCTACCAGGTGGCGGCGAACTGGAAGCTGGTCGCCGAGAACTACAACGAGTGCTACCACTGCGCCGGCGTGCACCCGGAGCTGTGCCGGGTGGTGCCGGCGTTCAAGCGCGGCGGCGCCGGGCTGGACTGGGAGCGGGGCATCCCCCACCGCGAGGGCGCCTGGACGTTCACGGCCAGCGGCACCAGCACGCGCGCGCCGTTCCCCGGCCTGGACGAGGACGAGCGCACCAGGCACAAGGGCGAGCTGGTCTACCCCAACCTGATGCTCAGCCTCTCGGCCGACCACGTGGCCGCGTTCACCCTGTGGCCGCACGGGCCCGACGCCACCACGGTCGTGTGCGAGCTGCTGTTCCACCCCGACGAGGTCGCGCGGCACGGCTTCGACCCCTCCGACGCCGCCGACTTCTGGGACCTGGTCAACCGCCAGGACTGGGCGATGTGCGAGAGCGTGCAGCGCGGCATGGGCTCGCGGGCCTACAGCGGCGGCTGGTTCGCGCCCATGGAGGACGCCAGCCTCGACATCCGCCGCTACCTGCTGGAGCGGCTCGGGGAGGCCGGGGACCGGCCGCCGTGACCTTGGACGCGGTCGTGGTCGGGCTGGGGGCGCTCGGCAGCGCCGCCGCCCGGGCCCTGGCCGCGGCCGGCGCCCGCGTGCTCGGGCTGGAGCAGTTCCGGCTCGGCCACCACCGCGGCGCCTCCCACGACCACGCGCGCATCATCCGCCGCTCCTACCACACCCCCGGCTACGTCCGCCTGGCCGGCCTGGCCTACCGGGCGTGGGCGGACCTGGAGCGGGAGGCGGGGGAGCGGCTGGTGGTCCGCACCGGCGGCCTGGACCTGTTCCCGCCGGGCGCCGCCATCCCGCCGGCGCCCTATGTGACCAGCCTGGAGGCCTGCGGCGTGCCCTACCGGTGGCTGGAGGTGGCCGAGGTGCGGCGCCGCTGGCCGGTGTTCCGCCTGGAGCCCGGCACCGGCGGGCTGTGGCAGGCCGACGGTGGCATGGTCCCGGCCGCCAGGGGGACCGAGCTGCTCCAGCGCCTGGCCGTCCTCCACGGCGCCACCCTGCTGGACGAGACCCCGGTGACCGGGGTCCGCGACCTCGGCGGCGCCGTGGAGGTGCGGACCGCCGGTGGCACCTTCCGCGCCGCGCGGCTGCTGCTGTGCGCCGACGCCTGGACCAACGAGCTGCTCGCCCCGCTCGGCGTGCGGCTGCCGCTGGTGGTCACCCAGGAGCAGTTCAGCTACTTCACGCCCACCGACCCCGCCGCCTTCGCGGTCGGCCGCTTCCCGGTGTGGATCTGGATGGACGACCCGAGCTTCTACGGCTTCCCGCTGTGGCCGGGCGCCGCGGTCAAGGCCGCCCAGGACGTCGGCGGCCGCGAGGTCACCGCCAGGACCCGCGGCTTCGACCCCGACCCGGACGCCTCCCGGCGCCTGGCCGGCTTCCTGCGGGCCCGCCTGCCGGCCGCCGCCGGCGCGCATGCCTCCACCGCGACCTGCCTGTACACCCTGCCCCCCGACCGCGACTTCGTGCTCGGCCCGCTTCCCGGCCACGACCGGGTGCTGGTGGCCCTCGGCGCCGCCCACGCCTTCAAGTTCGCGCCGCTGCTCGGCCGGCTGCTGGCCGACCTCGCCCTGCACGGCGGCACCGAGGAGGACCTGCGCCCGTTCGACCCGGGCCGGGCCGCCCTGACCGCGCCCGCCGAGCCGCGCTACCTGGTCTGAGGATAGTGTGGTCGCGCCGCCGCGAGGGCCGCGGCGAGGCGATCAGGAGGGGTGGATGGCGGTCAGGACGGTCGCGGTCGGCGACCCGCTCGCATTCGAGGCGGCAATCGCCGAGCACAGCGCCAGGGGCTTCCTCCTGGTCACCAAGACCGACACCACGGCGGTGCTGCGCAAGCCCAAGCAGTTCAACGTCCTGCTGGCGATCCTCGGCGCCGTGCTCTGCCTGGTCGGGTTCGTCGTCTACGTCATCTACTACGCCGCCCAGCAGGACGAGGTGGTCGAGGTCCGCCTGGTGGACCGCCAGGCCGCCCTGGAGGGCGAGCCGTACACCCTCTCGCCCGACGGGAACTGGTGGTGGGACGGCCAGCGCTGGCAGGACACCCGCCAGTCCCTCCCACCCGACATCCAGCGTTCCCCCGACGGCACCCAATGGTGGGACGGCGTCGCCTGGCGCCCGGTCCCCTGACGCCGCGTTGTCAGCCCCGTTCCGGCGTGACTTCCCGGCCACGCACGCGCTCCTCGTCCTCCGGGCGCGCCGCGAGGGTTTCGAAGAGGTTCCAACGTGACCGAAGCTCCTCGGCTCCTCCAGCTAGCTTGATCACCCGCAGCACGACTTCTCCTGGGCGCTTTCAACCTGGGCGCTCGATTCCATCCTGTTCTCGGGGCACAGCGCTTGGTGACGGAACGCGCTGCCGAAGATGGGTGGCGAGTTGACCCTCCGTCGGCGTGCGCCGCCACCACCACCCATCCCCGATGTTGAAGAATCGTGACAATGCCCGTCTGTCGTCGTATGCGGTGGCTCGCCTGAAGCGTTCGTCCCAGGGCTGGAGTGCCCGCTCTAACTTGGCTCGAAGTGAGGGCTGGGAGTCTTGGATCAGGTCCTCGAGTAGGTCTCGGCTAGTCAGATCGTTGCCGTAGTCGTCCACCGACCCAGCGTAGCCACCCTCGATCTCAGCAACGAGCGACATCCAATTGTTGAAGAGGGTATCCACAGTGACTCGGTGCCGTCGTCCAGCGAACCGCTGGTTGAAGCGATCCAATGTCTCGAGTTCCTCGTCGCTGAGTTCCAGCGAGCTTAGATTCACGGCCCCACCCCTGTCCGACGATGTCGGGAGCTTACTCACGTCAGCTTCTTGTCGTAATACTCCCTCCCCTCAGATGGACGGAACGCAGTGCCGCCGTCCGAGCTGTAGGGATCCGTGACGACGACCGTCTGCAAGTCGTAGTGCCAGTAGCCCGTACGACCGCCTTGTAGGCTCTTGCTCACTGTTGGATTGCTCATGACCTCAGCGATGAGATCAGCGAACTCCTCCCGCGTGGAGATCTCCGGGTACTCCCCTTGCTGAACGACGTGCTTGTCGAAGGCATGGCCTTCGGCAATCTTCCTGGCCTCCGGGTTGACCGTAGGGTCATCCGTGGCCGGTCGGGGCCCGGGGGCGTCGGGGTCGTCGAAGGCCTCCCAGCCGCCGGCGCCGCCGTCGGGGGCGACGGCGGCCCGGTCGCCGTGGTCGGCCGGGGTCGGCTCGTCGGGTGGGTGGGTGTCGCGGCCCAGGCGGAGGTCGGTGGCGTTGCGGTCAGGCATCGGCCGGTCCGTGGCGGGCGCGCCAGTGGGCGGGGAGCAGGCGGGCGGCGGGCCATGGCCCGCTGAACGAGAGGAAGCCGAGCGCCTCCTGGAGGCGGTCGACCGGGTCCGCGGCGTTGCTGAGCCGGTTGGTGGCCCGGTCGAAGGTCGGCGGGACCTCGGCTCCAAGGATCGTCCGGTAGGACGGGAGCCAGGCCGACGCGTGGCGCCGGAGGTTGGCGAGCTGCTCGTCCCGGGTCGACCCGGGCAGGTCCAGCCCACGGCGCGCCCACGCGTCGGTGTCGGGATGCGGGCGGGTCCGGTCGCCGGTGCCTCGCTGGAGGGCACGGACCACGTCGACCCAGCGGAAGCGGCCGGCCTGCCACTCGACCTCGGACCCGTCGCAGGAGCCCGCCCCACCGTGGAGCCACCGGGCCGCGGCGGCGGCCACGTGGCGGGCGAGCGCCTCGGGCTGGTAGTCGGCGGCGAGCCCGGTGTAGCGGCTGTCGATCGCGGCCTGGATGCGGTGGGCCGCCGCGCACTCCAGCACGCGAGCGGGGGCGGAGCGTCGCAGGCCGTCCAGCCAGGTCGCGTCCGGGAGCGGCTCGGGCTCGCCGACCAGGTGGGCGACCACCAGCAGCTCGATCCAGAGGGTCAGCCTCGGGTCGTCGGCAAGCTGCCGCGCCGCCGTCATCTCGCGGACCGTGCAGGCGCGGGCCTGGCATCGGGCGCCGCAGGCCACGCTCCTGGTGCGGGCGACCGCGACCTCGCGGGTCGCGCCGGCGGCGCTCTCCCGCCGCTCGCCGAGCGGCAGCTCGACCAGCACCGCCCGGTCCATGCCGTCGGCGAACACCGCGGCCCGGCCGGGCGGCAGGGTGACCACGAACTGCGACTGCCGCTCGTCGAGGTTCATGGTGGCGCCGATGGTGAAGCGGTCGTCGTGGGCGGGCAGGCGGTGGACGACCTTCAGCGCGGTGTTCTTGATGACGTCGGGCACGATCTTGCTGGGGATCTGCTCGGCCACCACGATGCCCTCGCCGTAGGCGCGGAGCTCGGCCAGCAGGCCGGCGAACAGCTCGACCGCGTGCGCCGCCGGGCTGCCCCGCTCGACCGCTTTCAGCAGCCGGTGCGCCTCCTCCACCACGGTGACGTGGCGGAGCTCGACGGGTGCCTCGTCGTGGCCGTACCGCCGGCGGAGGTGCTCCACCAGCCGGATGAGGACGGTGCCGATGAAGAAGGCCTTGTCCTGGTCGTTGCCGATGTCCTCAAGCTCGAGGACCACGTTGCGGCCGAGCAGGCCGCCGACGTCCACCGGGTGGCCGCCCTCGAAGAACCGCCCTGGGGTGCCGAGCCGCAGGCTCCCGAGCCGGACGTCGATGAAGCCGCGGACGTCGGCGGTGACCTCCGGCCCGTAGCCGATGCGCTCCACCACGTCCTTGGCCGTGCGCTGGAGGTCGCCGAGGCTGGGGTACTTCGGCGTGACGCCCGGCAGCCGCGACTGGCCGAGGGCCAGCTCCCAGCCCAGCTCCTCGTAGCAGCGCGTGAGCGCGTAGCTGAGCACCTGCGGGAAGGGCTCGTGGACCTCGAAGGCGGCCAGGAACAGCGCGCGCACGAGGTCGACGTGGGTCTGGAGGGGGACGCCCGGCTCCGGCTCCAGCGGGTTCAGCGAGGCCGGCACGGCGTCGGCGGCGCCGGGCCGGATGACCAGCACGTCGCCACCCGCGTCGCGCAGGCGCCCGGCCATGCGCGCGTACTCCGATTTCGCCGGCTCGATCACCAGCCAGGGGATGCCGGCGCCGGCGAGCTCCTCCAGCAGGCCCTTGACGGTCTGCGACTTGCCGGCCCCGGTCGCCCCGCATACGAACACGTGGCGGTTGAGCGTGGCGCGGGACACGCCGAAGGTTCCGGCCGGCTCCAGGCTGGCGTCGAGCACCACGCCCAGCCGCAGCTCCCCGGCCGTCTCGGGGGTGACGTCGAAGGTGCTCGGCGCGACCAGCCGGATCCCTGGCAGCTCTCTGGACGGCGGCCGGGCGATCGCCGCCAGCAGCTCGCCGGTGGCGTGGAAGGGCGAGGCGCCGAGCGGCCCGGCGTCGAAGGAGCTCCCCAGCGCCTTCTCGACCGGCACGACCTCGTTCCCAGGGCGCAGCCGGTAGGGCAGGCGGTCCAGCTCGCTGGCGTTGCAGAGCAGGGCGGCGACCCGTCGGGCCGTGTCCTCGTCCGCGCCGCCGACCAGCACGTGGACCTTCCAGAGCCCGGCGGTCTCGGCCCGGGCCAGCTCGCGGAAGCGGGCCTCCTGCCGTTCGAGGTCGACCCGCTCGGCCTCCAGACCGAGTCGTCGCTCGCGGACCTGCGGGATGCCGTAGGAGAGCGCGTCCAGCTCGTGCCGCAGGAGGTCCGACCCCACCGGCTCGCCGATCACCAGCCAGGCGAACGGCGTCCGCGCCAGGTGGGCCACGTAGTCCTCGAACGTCCCCGCCGCGGCCGGGGTGTCCGGCGCCGCCATGGTGAGGACGTCGCTGACGCCGCCACAGCGCAGCCACGCGGGGAACGCGGCAAGGACGTCCAGGACCTCCCGACCCGACCGCCGCCTGCCGCGGCTGCCCGGCGGGTACAGCGGGCGGGCCTGGTCCTCGTCGCCGATGCCGAGCGCCGGGTCGCCGCCGACCAGCACCTCGACCGGGTCGTTGCGGCGCCGCCGCACCCACGCGACGGCGATGCCGCCACCGCCCGCGTGGGCGCTGATCAGCGTGGCGCGGAGCTGGGCGGCGGTCGGGTCCGGGCCCTGCCCACCCCCGTCCGGCGCGACCCGGAGCGGGACCTCCTCCAGCCGGCAGAACGCCTCGTCGTCTCGGAACATGCGCGGGTCAGGGGTCGAAGGGCTCGGCCGAGACGTTGGGGAGGGTGACGATGTCGGGGTTGCAGTCGCCCAGCCTGGCCCGCGGCCCTCGCCGCGCCTCGTGGTCGACGAACACGACGGCGGTCTGCGGCAGCGTCTGGAGGGTGGTCGGCTCGACCGCGAGCTCGTAGACGCGCTGCTGGCCCGAGGACGCGCCGGTGGTGGTGCCGGTGGCCAGGCTGCTGCTCTGTCCCCACGCGCGGGAGCCGGACCGCCCCGAGGTGTAGCTGTCGGTCAGCGGGACCGGCAGGAAGGTCCGGAGCAGGTCGGAGCGGGTCGTGGAGGTGCTGGTGCCGGTCGTGTCGGTGACGCTGTCGGTGGCGGTGTGGGTGACGCTCTCGCCGGTCGAGCGGGTGAGCTGGTGCAGGACGAACTTGTGCTCGCGCCCGATGAACTCGGCCGCGTGCATCGCCTCCCTGGCGTTCCCCAGCCGCATGAAGATGACCGCGCCGCCGCTGCCGAGCAGGTCGACCGTCTCGTCGCGGAGGTGGCGGAACATGTACACCAGCCGGATGCCGCGCTGCCTGGCGAGCTGGTCGAGCCGTTCCAGGTGCCGCCGCCGCAGCGCGTCGGCGCCGGCGACCAGCAGCGCGTCGCCGCCCGGCCGCCGACCGCCGCCGTCACGCGCCGCGTGGATGAGCACCTGGAGCAGCAGGTGGCTCAGCACGTCGTCGACCAGGTCCGAGCCGCTCTCGTCCAGGGCGACCACACGAAGCTGGGCGTCCGCGGCCGACAGCGGGCGCCCACCCGGGCGGCGTCCCAGCCGCCGCAGGCCGTGCAGGCGCGACTCCAGCGCCACCATGCGCGGTTCCATGCTGGCGCGGGCGGTCGCGCCGAACAGGTTGGCGATCCGCCGGCACTCGTCGGGGTCGAGCTCGCCGGCGCCGTCGGGCGACCGTCCGTGCCGGAGCAGCACCCCCAGGGCCGCGCAGATCCGCCCGAGCGTGAGCGGCGCGCCGAGGGTCTCGCACAGCTCGCCGAGCACGCGGCCGTCGATGCTGCGGGCCTCGTGGGAGGCTTCGCGTTCGTCGCCGTGCAGCGCCTCCACCAGCACGTCGCGGACCTCGCCGGGCCGCAGCCCCGCGAAGAGGTCCAGCTCCTCCATGTGCCGGGGCAGCACCACCACGTCGACGCCGCAGCCTCGCAGGGCGGCAAGCTGCGCCAGCTCGGCGGCGACGGCGTCGTGGGAGAGGTCCACGACCGTCAGGCGCGCGCCGCCGCCGAGCAGCGAGGCGCCCGCCGCGGTGACCAGCGCCTCCCAGCCGTAGGCGGTGCCACCGAAGACGTCCAGGCGCTCCAGCATCCGCCACGGCCGCAGGGCCGCCCACGCCGGGCTGGCGGCCAGCCGCTGGTGCTCTCGCCGCCGGTGCTGCTCCCTGGCCGCCGTCCAGGCCTGGAGCTGCTGGAAGTAGCGGTCGTGGTGCTCGACGCACGCCTCCATCCACTGGCGTTGCCGGTCGGCGGCCTGCCGGCGGAGCAGCCGCGGACGGACCAGGCCGAGCCAGCCCAGCCCGGCGGCGGCCGCGAGGAACACGAGGCTCCACAACGGCGAGCCGAGACCAATCGACAACGCGATGAGGAGACTGGTCGCCGCCCCGACGGCGAGCAGGACCCGGGTCTGCTCCGCCTGCTCCAGCCTGGGGGCGAGCTCGGCGGCCCAGGTCGGCGGCGGCGGGTGGGGGACGGGACGGGGGTGGGGGAACACCCGGGGGACCGTGGCGGGGTCGCGGTACTCCCAACCCCATCGCTCCGCGGGCGTGAACAGGCTGCGCAGCAGCTCGGCCTGGGGCGCGGTCAGGAGCTCCGCCATGCGCCTTCTCCTGGGTGGAGCCCGTCCGCGCGCAGCTCGTCGAGCTCCTGCTCGGCGGCCGCCCTGGCGTCGTCCCGGTCGTGGTTGTCCTGCGCCGTGAACTCGTGCCGGCAGCTCCGGCACCAGCGGGCATCGAACCGCGACCAGTCGCCGCAGTCGGGACAGCAACGGTGGGTGAGGTACGGCGCCAGCGATTCCATCCGGTGCTCGGCGTGTACCCACCACTCGAAGCGCTCCTGGGCCTGCCGGACCAGGCCGGGCAGGTCCGCGTCCGGGACCACCCGCCCGCCGACCGCCAGCACGGACCGCTCGACGCTGCCCAGCGCGTCCGCGACCACGCCGTGCCGGCGCCGCCCGCCCGCCGAACGCTGCCCGACGGAGACCACCAGCGGCTGGAAGCCGGCGACCACCGCGAGCAGCTCCACACCGGCCCGGGGGTGGACCCACGACTGGTAGCCGAGCACCGCGGCCCCCGTGTGGCCGACCGGCTGCCACCCGGGCCGGGCGGCGATCGCCCGCTCGAGCTGGTCCACGGCGGCGTCGATCCCGACCTGGCCGGGGAACTGGAGATGCGCGTATCGCCGCAACGGCCCGACCTGACAGGCTAGGAACTATGGGGCAATTGTATCAAGCCGGGCCTGCGTTGCGACAGGCGTGTTACGGGTGCCCGGCGAGGGCGTCCGGGGCGACGCCGAGCTCGGCGGCGGCGGCCGACCGCACCCAGTCGAGCAGGCGGCCGTTGGCCGCGGCCTTGTGGACGGTGACCTGCACGCCGAGCCCGTCGAGCAGGGCGGTCAGCCGCCACGCGGTGGCCTCCGGGTCGGGGCAGGTGAACTCGCCGGCCGCCACCCCCTGGGTGATCACCGCGGCCATCGTCTGCTTCCAGCGCAGGTCGAGCTGGCGGGAGATCTCGGCCAGCTCGGGGTCGCGCAGGGCCTGGCTCCAGGCGTCGATCCACAGCACCCACGCGTCCGAGGAGCCGGCGGGGAAGTACAGGCGCAGGATGCGGTCCAGCCGCTCCAGCGCGCTCCCGCCGCCCGCCGCGGTGGTCGCCAGGCCGTCCAGGTGCTCCTCGGCGGCGTGGCGGAACGCCTCCCCGAGCAGCTTCTCCTTGGAGGTGAAGTGGTAGAAGACCAGCCCGGAGGAGACCCCCAGGGCGTCGGCGACGTCGCCGACCCTGGTGCTGGCGAAGCCGCGGGCGACCACCTCACGGCAGGTCGCCCTGAGAATCTCCTCCCGGCGGACGTCCGCCTTGATGCGCGCCACGGGCGAAGTGTATCGGCCGCCTGGTCGCGCTGCGGCCCCCGGGTGATCCCGATGCCGCGCGCCGTCACGATCCTCCAAACGTGTTCATCGCAGAGGTCGCGGCGGATCACCTCGCGGCCCGGCGTGCTGTCCGCGCTCCCGGCACGCCGCCCGAACGGCAAAGCCGCTGGTCAGGCCGCTGGACGTGGCTGGTAGGATTTACTGACTGAAGAGTCAGTTCAGTTAGGTAGGCCGGAGGTCCGACC
>Ga0081538_10006350_pt1 | contig 10426 bp, 9 predicted proteins | sample TabmetS5T2R1_FD_71022 | JGI IMG/M metagenome (GOLD analysis project Ga0081538, IMG submission 71022) | Tabebuia heterophylla rhizosphere microbial communities from the University of Puerto Rico - S5T2R1 | ecosystem: Host-associated > Plants > Roots > Rhizosphere ...
AGGCGCTCGCCGAGGTGCTGGGCCAGACCGTGGTGATCGAGAACCGGCCGGGCGCCGGCGGCAATCTCGGTGCGGCCAGCGTCGCAAGATCCGATGCCGACGGCTACACCATCCTCCTGGCCTCGAGCGGGATCATCGCCGGTCCGGCGCTCTACAAGAGCCTGACCTACGACGTGTTCACCGATCTCGTCCCGATCGCCGAGGTTGTCGGCACCACCAACGTCCTGGTGTCGAAGCCGGGTTCGGGCTTCGACACGGTGGCCGACATCGTCAACCGCGCCAAGGCAAAGCCCGGCGGGCTGAATTACGCCCATCCGGGCGTCGGCACCACGCCGCAGCTGGCGATGGAGCTGTTGAAGCTGCGGGCGAACGTCGCGATCCAGTCGGTGGCCTTTGGCGGCGCCGCGCCGGCCACGCAAGCCCTGCTCGCCGGCACCATCGAGATCGGCTCGATGGCGCTGGCGAACATCCATGGCCAGGTGAAGGGCGGCGCCATCAAGGGCATCGCGGTGACCGGCGCCAACCGCTGGCACGATCTGCCGGACATTCCGACCGTGCAGGAGGCCGGCTATCCCGATTTCGACTTCGAGACGATCTTCATCCTGATGGCGCCGAGCGGCACGCCCGACGCGATCGTGCAGCGCCTGTCCACTGAAACGATCGGCATCCTCAAGCGGGCGGACGTGCGCGACCGCATGCAGAATGCCGGCTTCGCCATCCTGGCCCGCGGTCCCGAGGCGCTGAAATCGCGCATCGCCAAGGAGGTGCCGATCTACAAGGATATCGTCGCCAAGGCCGGCATCCCGGTGAACTAATTTAATTAGCGCTCAGATCTCCGCCAGCTTGTCGGGCACTTCGTCGGGATTGGGGCCGCCGGGCGTAGCCGGGAAGTGCTCGGCCAGCACCGCGCCGCACTGCGCGATCGCCGCCACGAAACCGTCGCCGATGCGGCCGTCCTTCACCGCCGCGGTCAGCGCGGCGACCGCGTTGTCCCACACCACCGGGCTCACCTTTTCGTTGATACCGGCGTCGGCGATGATCTCGGCGTAGCGTTCGGCGAGCGAGACGAAGATCAGGACGCCGGTTCGCGCTTGCGTCTTGTGCAGGCGCTGCGCCCAGAACTGGCGCATGGCGGTGGAATGGGCGCGATCGTGCCTGGCCCGTTTCGGCACGAGGCGCAAGCGCAGCCACGGCCGCGACAGCACGATCGCGGCAGCGACGAAGGCCGCCAACTGGAGCGCGTAGATGACGCTCGCCGGCCATGTGGTCAGATAGATCAGCGGCAGCGGCACGATCAGCGACAAGGCGGCGGCCCAGGCCAGCGCCACCAGGCCGTAGCCGCTCGCGCGCTCCGCCAGCACGCAGAAGATTTCGCCCGAGGTCCTCGCCTCGGCGGCGCGAATGGCCTCGGCAATGCGCGCCCTGTCTTCGCCCGAGATCATCGCCATCACCAGCTCCCCGATGCACCACCGCCGCCGGAATTCTCGACCAGGTTGGGGATGAGGTCAGCGCGGCGCTGGTACTGCTTGCGCACGTCCGAACATTTGGCCTTGGCCTGTTCCTCGCAGCTCGGGATGTTGTTGATGCCGCCGCCCGACAGAAGGAGAGCGAGCCACATCAGCTGCGCGGGGAGCACCACGCCGCGAACGGGCAGGTGCACGAATCGTACGGCGTGAGCGGCCGGGCGGGGCATCAGGATTCTCCGGGCAAATCAACGAAGCCCTATCTACCAGCCCGCGCGGGCAAATTCACCGGCCGAAACTTGCTGCGAGGCGAGCCGTGACTTTGGCCCCTCAACGCGGCACAGTCGCGCATGGCGCTTCGGGAGCAATCGGATGCTGCAATTTGCCCGCTTGGTTGCCTTGAGCCTGGTCGCGGTCCTGGTGCTGCGGCCGGTTCCGGCGCAGGACCGCGTCCTCGCCCGGCACGGCATGGTGGCGGCCCAGGAGGCGCGCGCGGCCCGCGTCGGCCTCGATGTGCTGGCGAAGGGTGGCAACGCGGTCGATGCCGCGGTCGCGGTCGGCTTCGCGCTTGCGGTCACCCATCCACAGGCCGGCAATCTCGGCGGCGGCGGCTTCATGCTGGTGCATCTCGCCGATCGCAACGAGACGCTCGCCATCGATTACCGCGAGACCGCGCCGCAGGCGATAACGCCCGACACTTTCCTTGATGCCCGGGGAGAAGCCGATCCCGCCAAGTCGCGCGATTCGGCGCTTGCCGTCGGCGTGCCCGGCACGGTCGCCGGGCTGGCGCTCGCGCATGAGCGCTATGGCTCCGGCAAGTTCAGTCTGGGCGAGCTGATCGCGCCGGCGCTTGCGCTCGCGCGCAACAGCTTCATGGTCGAGGACGACCTTGCCGAGCAGCTTCCCCGGGTGCAGGCGCGGCTCAGGCGCTGGCCCTCGTCGGCCAAGATCTTCCTGCGCTCCGATGGCTCGGTGCTCGCGCCCGGCGACCTCCTGGTGCAGCCGGATCTTGCCGGCTCGCTCGAGCTGATTGCGCGCCAAGGCCCGCGTGCGTTCTATGCCGGCCCGATCGGCGCCAAGATCGTCGCTGGCGTGCGCGCAGCCGGCGGCGTGATGACGCTCGACGATCTGAGGAGCTATCACCCGGTCGTGCGCGCGCCGGTGCGCGGCACCTACCGCGGCCACGACATCGTTTCCATGCCGCCGCCGTCGTCAGGCGGGACGCTGCTGATCGAGATGCTCAATATTCTCGAGCGCTTCTCGCTGAGCGAGCTGAGCGAAGACTTGCGCTCCCATGTGATGGTCGAAGCAATGAAACTCGCCTATGCGGACCGCTCGGTCTTTCTCGGCGATCCCGACGTGGTCGATGTCCCGGTCGACAGGCTGACCTCGAAACCCTATGCATTCCGATTGGCCAACGGCATCGACACCAGGCGCGCGCGCCCGGCGCTCTCCATCCGCCCCGGAGAAGCGGTGCGCGAGGGCGCCAACACGACGCATTTCTCCGTCGTCGACCGCTTCGGCAACGCGGTCGCCAATACCTATACGATCAATTTCAACTTCGGCCTCGGTCTCGTCGCCGAGGGCACCGGCATTCTGCTCAACAACGAGCTCGACGATTTTTCCGCCAAGCCGGGCGCGCCCAATGCCTACGGCCTGATCGGCGGCGCCGCCAATGCGCCGGGGCCGGGCAAGCGGCCGCTGTCGTCCATGTCGCCCACGATCGTGTTCAAGGACGGCAAGGTCGTTCTCGTCACCGGCTCGCCTGGCGGCAGCCGCATCATCACCACGGTGCTGCAGGCGATCAGCAACGTCATCGACCACCGCATGAGTATCGCCGACGCGGTGGCGGCGCCGCGCCTGCATCACCAATGGCTGCCCGACGAGGTGATGGCCGAGCGTGGGGTGGCGCGCGACGTGATGCAGGCATTGGAGGGCCGCGGCCACAAGGTCGTCCTGCGCGAGGCGTGGGGTTCAGCAAATTCCATCCTGGTCACACCCGACGGCCTCGCCGGCGCCGCCGACCCGCGCACGCGCGGCAGCCTGGCGGCGGGGTATTGATTCTGTCCCGCACGCGGTGCCGCGCGCAAAGCGCGTTTCGCGCGCATCTTCGAGCGCTATGGCGGTGCACCGCAGATGCGGGACCCGGCTCTATTGCCGAGAGCGCCCGTGCTCCCGGGTCTGCGTAGCAGCGCTGCGTCCTGCAGCGCGCACAGGAGACCTCATCTGCTCCCCGCCAACCCGGCCCGCCGGATTGCGTCGGCGCTGCGCAGCGAATCCTCGTCGAACATCTTGCGAAAGGCCGCGCCGGGTAGGTAGCGCGGCGTGGCATTGAGCCGCTCGACGATCGCCTTGTACTCCTCGGTGGCGGCCGCGTGGGCGCATGCCTTGTCCAGGGCGGCCACGGCATCATCCGGCGTCGCCGCGGGTGCGATCAGGCCGCCAGCCGTGAAGGCGTCGGCCGGGAAGCCGAGCTCGCGCATGGTCGGCACGTCGGGCAGGGCGGCGATGCGTTCGTCGGCCAGCGCGGCCAGAATGGTGAGGTTGCTCGCCCGCGCCACCGACGGCGTCTCGGCAATGGCCATGATGGTGCCGCCCAGCAGCGCGTGCGACATCGGCCCGGCGCCCTGGAACGGCACGCCGAGCCCGTCGGCCCCGATCGCCTTGAGCACCGCCAGCATGCCGAGGTGCGGCTGGCTGGCCGGGCCGGGATGGCCGTAGACGAGGTTCTCTGGTTTTGCCTTGGCGAACTTCACGAATTCGTCGAACGTCTTGAACGGCGCCTGCGGGCCGGCGATCAGCACATAGGGCGCGTAATAGGTGAGGCATATGTAGCGGAAGCTGTCCATGCCGTAGGCGAGCTTCTGCAGATGCGGCTGCGCAGTGAGCGGGTTGTTGGGCGTGAGTGCGATCGTGTAGCCGTCGGGCTGCGCCTTGACGAGCTCGTTGATTCCGATCGTCCCGGCCGCGCCGCCCTTGTTGATGAGGACGACGGTCTGGCCGAGCGCCTTGCCCAGCTCGTTCTGCAGCGCGCGGCCCATGATGTCGGTGTTCCCGCCGGGCGGAAACGGCACGATCATGTTCACCGGCCGCGCTGGATAGCTCTGCGCGGCGGCAGGCGATGCTGCTGCGAGCAGCAGGCCGAGGGCGAAAAGAATGCGAAGGCGGGTCATGCGGCGTTCCTTCCAAATGCGTGCTGATCTTACGACGTTGTCGCCAGTGTTATCACATCGGCTTGAAGCCGCGGTCGAGCTCGACGTCGATCAGCATGGCGGCGTCGCCGGAAAGTCCACTGGCGATGAGGTCGGTCGTCTCGTGCAGCGTGCTGGCGCGCTCGGCCGCAATTCCGAGCGAGCGCGCCAGGCCGACGAAATCGATCGGCGGGTCGATGAGCTCCATGCCGACATAGGTGTCGACCTGCGCCGCATGGCCGCGCTGGGCGTGCAGCCGCTGCTTGAGAATGCGGTAGGAGCGGTTGTTGAAGATGACGAACACGACGGCGATGCGATCGTGCGCGGCGGTCCACAGCGCCTGGCAGGTGTACATGGCGCTGCCGTCGCCGATGAGCGCCACCACCGGCCGATCCGGCAGCGCCAGCTTGACGCCGATCGCGGCCGGCAGGCCCCAGCCGATGCCGCCGCCGCGCAGGCCGAAGAAGCTTTGCGGATCGTCGCTGCGCACGAGCTGGCGGATGCCGAGGCCGGACGAGATCGCCTCCTCGACCACGACAGCGTCCTTGGGCAGCGTCGCGCCGATGGCCTGCAACAGCGCCAGCGGCTGGATCGGCGTCAACTCGGCGGCGGCGCGGGCCTTGGCATGCAGCGCCTCGCGTTCGGCATGAATGGCGCCGGTGGCGTTGATGAGGCGCTCGCGCGCCGCTGCGCGCGCGCCGCTCGTCATGTGGGCGCGGACCGCGGCGGTCAGGTCGGGCAGCGTCGCCTTGGGATCGCCCAGGATCGCAACGTCCGGCGGATAGTTCTTGCCCAGTTCCCACGCATCGATGTCGAGGTGGATCAGTCGCAGGCCGGGCGGGATCGGCTCGACCGGCGAGGGCAGGGAGAGGGTGAAAAGATCGCCGCCGACCGACAACACCAGGTCGTATTGTTCGAACACCTCGCGGATCGCCGGCGTCACGCGGCCCATGGCGCCGCGGAATAGCGGATGCGAGGTCGGGAACGACGCCGAACTCGGCACCAGTTCGCTGTAGACCGGCGCGCCGATGAGCTCCGCCAGCTCGATGAGCTCGCGGTGCGCGCGCGACTGCGCCACGGCGTCGCCGGCGATGATCAGCGGATGCTTGGCGGCGGCGAGCAAGGCCGCGGCCGCTTCGATCGCCGTCGGATCGCCGCGCAGCCGCGGCGCCACCCGCGTGGGCGCCAGCAGGTCGACGTCGTCTTCCGCCTGCAGGATGTCGCCGGGCAGCGACAGGAACACCGGACCGCTGGGCGGCGCCAGCGCGGTCTTCGCCGCGCGATGCACCAGCCGAGGCAGGTCGGCCAGGCGCCGCACCTCGCTCGACCACTTGACGAACGGGCGGGCGATCGGCGGCAGGTCGGCCCACAGGATCGGCTCGGTGGCGTTGAACTGCTGATCGTGCTGTCCGGCGGTGACCAGAATGGGCGACGCCGCCTTTTGCGCGTCGTAGAGCATGCCCATGGCGTTGCCCAATCCGGGCGCCACATGCAGGTTGACGACGGTGAGCTCGCCGGAGGCCTGGGCGTAGCCGTCCGCCATGGCCATGACGGCCGCCTCCTGCAGGCCCAGCACGTAGCGCAGCTCGTTGTCGACCGCGAGCGCGTCCATCAGCGGCAATTCGGTGGTGCCGGGATTGCCGAACAGAATGCGCACGCCCTCCTGCTTGAGCAACTCGAGGAAGGCACGCTTTCCGGACATCACGGGCATGTCGGCTCCAGATGCGAATGGCGAATAGCGAATAGTGAGTGGGGAGTAGCGAGCAGGGAGTGGGGCGTGGAGAAACCGAGTAAGAGTAGCGAATAGTAACAGGGCCTCGCCTTATTCGCCATTCGCTATCGCTAAGGCCGTCATGGCCATTTCCAGCCGGCAAGGCCCAGGGCCCAATCGGGAAGCGGCGCGCGCGCGCCGATGGAGTCGAGAATGACGTCGGTGCTCAGCGACAGCGCCAGTGCGCCGAGCAGGGAGACCGCCGTTCCGAGGTACACCTTGCGGCCGAACACCTCGTGCTGCGGGTTGAGCACGCGGCCGAAATAGATGCGGAACACGATCGACAGCCGTTGGATCGGCGTGACCACGGAGACCGGCGCGACCGCGTATGCCATGTAGAGGAACATCTGCGAGACGCACACCATCACGCCCGAGATGGTGAACCACTTGGCGGCCTCCGGCTCGAGCGCCAGCACGTGGCGCAAGCGGTTCGGCCACAGCAGGAACGGCAGCGAGATCAGCGTCGCGGCGCTGTAGGCGATCAGCCCGGCCGCGAGACTGACGCCGAGGCCTTGGGACTCGAGGCCGAAGCGCACGAGGATCGGGCTCGTACCGTAGCCCAGCGCCGACAGCAGGGCGAAAACGGTGCCTTCCGTGTAGTTCACGGCGAACGGTGCCGGCCGGCCGCTTTCGAGCTTTTCCGCCGAGGTCTCGGCCTGGTCGGTCGCGCGGGAGGGGTGCGTGCGCGTCTCGGTCTCGCCGCGCAGCGTCAGCATGGGGCCGAGCACCACGAGAACGATGCCGACAAGGCGCAGCGCCGTCAGCGTCTCGCCCAGCACCAGGATCGCCAGCACCAGGGTGAGCACGAGGCTGACCTGTTGCAGCGGGCCCACCAGGTTCGCTCCCATGGCCTTGGTGGCGCGATAATTACAATAGCGGCCCCAGACGAAGTGAATGATGCCGGCGGCCGCGAGCGCGAGCATTGCCTCGGGCGAGAAGCCGACGACCGCGGCGAGATGCCCGGTCGCCAACGTGGCGATGAAGAACAGGGGCACGCCGATCGGCACCGTGATCGCCATCGCCTGGACGATGCTGCCGGTGAGCACGCCGCGGCGGGCGCTGGCATTGTTCAAGGCAAAGGTGATTGCAGCGAGAAGCGCGAAGAAGCCCCCAAGCACTCGGCAAGCCCCCGATCCTGGTGCGGACGGTTATGCAACGCGGCGGAGCGTATGAACAGGGGCACGGGCATCATGGCTGCACCAGCGTGCGCGACAGGCTGGCACGCAGGTCTTGCAACGCGACAGGATATTGCTTGCGCCGCTGTTCCCGGCGCTTGGGCCGCTTAGGAGGCGAGCCGACGTCGGGAGTTCGGGCGGCGCGCCCAGCGCCGCGCGGCGGCACGCGCGTGCGCGCGGACGGCAGGACCGATCCGGATCGATGGCGCATCGCTGCGCGATGGCAGGAACGCTTCCGCCGTTGCCACCGCGCCGCCGATCGCGACGCGCGGCTCGGCAAACAGCTTGAGCAGAAGATTGACCGGCCAACGTGGCATGGCGTCTCCTGAATGGGTCGCCTTAAGACACGGCGAATAAGGAAACTGGAGCGGGCGATGGGATTCGAACCCACGACCCCAACCTTGGCAAGGTTGTGCTCTACCCCTGAGCTACACCCGCATCCATTCGCGGCGCGGACAAGCCGCGCCGGGGGACTCCTATAGCCAAAACCGCCCCGGCTTTGCAACCGCTTGAAATACGAAGCTTAACGCAACCCTGCCTTGCCGCATCGGTGCAGCTTTTCTAGAAATCCGCCGCCATTTGGCTGCCATCAACTCATCGCATCGAGCCGTTCCCGCAATGGCCGCGACGCCCACCGATCTCTTCGCCCTGCTCGACCGCCTCGGCATTGCGCATCGCACCGTCACCCATGCGCCGCTGTTCACGGTCGAGCAGTCGCAGGCCTTGCGCGGCACCATTCCGGGCGGCCATACCAAGAACCTGTTCCTGAAGGACAAGAAAGACGCGCTGTTCCTCGTCGTGGCGTTAGAGGATGCGACGATCGAGCTCAGGGGCCTGCATCGCCGGTTGGGCGCTGCCGGCCGCTTCTCCTTCGGTTCCGCCGATCTGCTGCGCGCCGTGCTGGGCGTCGAGCCCGGGGCGGTGACGCCTTTTGCCGCGATGAACGACGTGGACGGCCGCGTCAGCGTCGTGCTCGACGCCGTCATGATGGCGCACGAGACCCTCAACTATCATCCGCTCGACAACACCATGACCACCTCGATCGGGCGCGACGATCTGGTCGCCTTCCTTGAGGCAACCGGCCATGTTCCGCGCATCGAGGCGCTCACCGAAGGGCCGGTGGAACGGGTCTGAAGATGTCCCGATTGCAATTGGGGCGCCCATGAACCATCTATCCGCTAGTGTCCCGAACTTCAGGTTCAAAGGGGCATTAGAATCATAGAGTTGCTAGTGTCCCTTTGATTTCCGAAGTTCGCATGAGAGTGCCGCAAGCATTTGCGAACTTCGGAAATCGGGACCTAGCCCAATTCGAGGCGCCCCGGGCGGGGCGGCAACCACATGGTCATGCTGCAGAATGGGGGGCCCGCGCCGGCGACCCCGGATGGTCTGATCAAGGACACGACCACCCAGTCCTTCGTCAAGGACGTGATCGAGGAATCGCGCCGCCAGCCGGTGCTGGTGGATTTCTGGGCGCCCTGGTGCGGCCCGTGCCGGCAGCTCACGCCCGTGCTCGAGAAGGTGATCCGCGCCGCCAAGGGCAAGGCCAAGCTGGTCAAGATGAACATCGACGAGCATCCGGCGATTCCCGGCCAGATGGGCATCCAGTCGATCCCAGCAGTGATCGCATTCGCCAATGGTCAGCCGGCCGACGGTTTCCTCGGTGCGCTGCCGGAAAGCCAGGTCACGGCGTTCGTGGAGCGTCTGATCAAGGATCGAGTGGGTGGGGAGGAGAAGGACCTGCTCAAGGCCGCGGACGCCGCACTGGCCGATGGCGATGCCGCGCGCGCGGCCGATATCTATGCCAGAGTGTTGCAGCAGGATTCCGCCAACACCCATGCGCTCGCCGGCCTCGCGCGGTCCTATGTGGAGACCGGGGCGCTCGAGCAGGCCAAGCAGATGCTCGCCCTGGTGCCGGAGGCAAAAGCCAACGACGCGCCGGTGGCGGCGGCCCGGGCCGCGCTCGAGCTTGCCGAGCAGGCAACCTCGCTTGGCCCCGTCGCCGAGCTGGAACAGAGGGTCGCCGCCAATTCGCACGACCATCAGGCGCGGTTCGATCTCGCGCTTGCACTCAACGCCAAAGGACGGCGCAACGAGGCGCTCGATCACCTGCTGGAGATCGTGAAGCGCGATCGCAAGTGGAACGATGACGGCGCGCGCAAGCAGCTCGTCCAGTTGTTCGATGCCTGGGGCCCGACCGACGAAGCCACCGTCGCCGGCCGCCGGCGGCTGTCGTCGATCCTGTTCGCGTGATTTTTTTGGTGGCGCATGTTCTTTACGGCGAACCGGTTTCCAGCCCGGATCAAGTCCGGGCCAAGCTTTCGCCGGAACATGCGCTAGCTCTCGTTCCGGGCGGCGGGCGGCCCGACGGGGAGAGCCTCGATGACGATGAACGTGACCTATCACGGGCCCGGCGACGTCGCCGAGGTGATCCCGGTGTTTCCGCTGCCCGGCGCGCTGCTGCTGCCGCGCGGCCAGATGCCGCTCAACATTTTCGAGCCGCGCTATCTCGCCATGGTGGACGACGCGCTGCGCTCGGGGCTCCGGCTGATCGGCATGATCCAGCCCGACCCCACCCAGCACGGACCTGCCGACAAACCCGCGCTCTACAAGATCGGCTGCGTCGGGCGCATCACCCAGCTCGCGGAGACCGGCGACGGACGTTATCTCATCCAGCTCACCGGGATTTCGCGCTTCGCCGTCGGGCAGGAGCTGCCGGTGACGACGCCATATCGCCAGTGTCGTGTCACCTATGCGCCGTTCGCCGACGATTTCGTCGCCGGCAAGGGCGAGCAGGCGGTCGATCGCGCGGCCGTGCTGGAGGCGCTC
>Ga0081538_10006351_pt1 | contig 10426 bp, 10 predicted proteins | sample TabmetS5T2R1_FD_71022 | JGI IMG/M metagenome (GOLD analysis project Ga0081538, IMG submission 71022) | Tabebuia heterophylla rhizosphere microbial communities from the University of Puerto Rico - S5T2R1 | ecosystem: Host-associated > Plants > Roots > Rhizosphere ...
TCGGTCCTACTCCCGCGTCCAGCCGGGACGTACCAGGCCCGACTGGTAGGCGAAGACCACGAGCTGGATCCGGTCGCGGGCGCCCAGCTTCACCATGGCCCGGCTCACGTGCGTCTTGGCCGTGAGCGGGCTCACGACCAGTCGTTCGGCGATCTCCTGGTTGGTCAGCCCCTCGGCGACCAGCGCCATGACCTCCCGCTCCCGCTCGGTGAGGGCATCGAGCTCCGGCGACCGGGGGGCCTCCCGGGTCCTGGCCGCGAACTCGCGGATGAGCCGGCGGGTCACGCTCGGCGACAGCAGGGCGTCGCCCGCGGCGACGGCCCGCAGCGCCTGGAGCAGCTCGGCCGGCTTGGTGTGCTTGACAATGAAGCCGCTGGCCCCGGCGCGGATGGCCTCGAACACGTACTCGTCGAGCTCGAACGTGGTCAGGATGACGATGCGCACGCCGGCCAGCCGCTCGTCGGCGGCGATCGCGCGGGTGGCGGCCAGGCCGTCGGTTCCCGGCATGCGGATGTCCATGAGCACGATGTCGGGACGGTGGCGACGGGCGAGCTGCACCGCCTCGTCGCCGTCGCCGGCCTCGCCCACCACCGCGAGGTCGTCCTGGGCGTCGAGCAGCGCCCGGAAGCCGGCCCGCACCAGGTCCTGGTCGTCGGCCAGCAGGACTCTGATCATCGCGCCCCGTTCTGGAGTGGAAATTGCGCCCGGACGCGGAAGCCCCGGCCGGGGAGGGGGCCGGCCGCGAACGTGCCGCCGAGGGCGTGGACCCGCTCCCGCATGCCGGCGATGCCACGGCCCGACCGGCCGTCCGGCCGGTCGGAGTCGGTTGGCCGTCGGCCTCCGGCCGACTCCACGCCATTCCCGTCGTCATCCACCTGCACGATCAGCTCGGCCGGGGCGTACACCAGGCGGACCGTTGCCCGGGCGTCGCCGCCGGCGTGGCGGACGACGTTGGTGAGCGCCTCCTGTACGATCCGCAACGCCGCCAGGTCGACCCCGGCGGGCACCGACCGGGCCTGGCCCCCGACCGCCAGCTGGACGTCGAGACCGGCCGCGCGGGTGCGCCGCACCAGGCCGTCCAGGCCGCGCAGGCCGGCCGTGGGGGCGTGGGGAGCCCACGCCCCGGATGCACCCGGCGCCCCATCCTCGCCGAGGCCACGGCTCAGCACGTCCAGCACCGAGTGCAGCTCCGCCAGCGCCTCCTCGCTCGCCTCGTTGATGGCCTCGAGGGCGGGGCGGGCCTGCTCGGGCCGCTCGTCCAGCAGGTGCAGCGCCACCCCCGACTGCACGTTGATGAGCGAGATGTTGTGGGCGAGCACGTCGTGCAGCTCCCGGGCGATGACCAGGCGCTCCTCGCTCACGCGACGACGGGCCTCCTCCCGCGCCACATGGGCCCGCTCGGCACGCCGCTCGAGGCGGATGCGGGCGATCTCGCTGGCCGCGCCGACCAGCGGCAACCAGGCGAGGTTCATGGCCGCGCCGACGAGGCCACGGGCCTGCTCCACCTCGTCGGGGACCAGGGACGGCAGCCAGACGAAGGCGGCGTAGGCGACCACCAGCACGCGCCATGCGAACGAGCTCCGGCCCATCATGATGGCGCTGGCCACGGCGAACCCGAAGGCGGGGAACCCGGCCGGCCCGCGGGGGTAGCCGCCGGCGGCGTAGCCGGCGGCGGCGGCGAAGGTGATCACCAGCGTGGCCTCGGGCCAGCGCCGGCGGAACAGCAACGCCACCGGACCGGCGAGGAGCAGCATGCCGGCGACCGCGTCGAGCGCCCAAGGGCTGGGCGGCTCGTCCCGGCTGTACATGATCGTGCCGGCGACCTGGACGAGGGCGATGGCCAAGGCGACGACCACGTCCAGCGGCCGGGGCCGCAGCCCCTGGGCCGGCGTGAACCAGCCCCGCCACCACCCGGTCCGGCCGCCGCCGGCCCGGGCGCGCCCGAGCACCCGGTCGCCGAGGCCGGGGGGCGCGGGAGCGGTGCGGTCGGTGGTGGCCACGCCAGCACGGTAGGCGCCGGTCACCGCCCCGACAATCCTCTCCGGGGAGTAGCCTCGCCTACCACGCCCGGGAGTACCACCGGCAGCGGCCGGAGTAGCCACGACGGAGTGACAGCCTGAGGCCTGCATTCCCGCTATCGACTGAGGCGTCTGCGGCGGTCGGCGTCGAGGGCCTGGCGGACGAGCCGTGACAGGGTGGTGAGGTCGTAGCCGCCGTCGTGGCGGCGGCCGTTGACGAAGAAGCTGGGGGTGCCGGTGACCCCGCTCAAGTCGGCGCTGTCGACGTCGGTGGCGATGCGGGGGGCGTGGGTGCGCTCGCGGAGGTCGTCCGAGAAGTGCCCAAGGTCGAGCCCGAGCTGGTCCGCGTACCGTTCCAGGTCGCCGACCTCGAGCGCGTCCTGATGGGTGATGAGGAGGTCGTGCATTGGCCAGAACGCCCCCTGGGCAGCGGCCGCCTCGGCCGCCTCGGCGGCCAGCTGGGCGTGCGGGTGGACGTCGGTCAGCGGCAGGTTGCGCCAGACATAGGCGAGGTCGTCCTCGAAGTCGGCCAGCAGCTGGCGGACGACTTCCTCGGCGCGGCCGCAGTAGGGGCACTCGTGGTCCCCGTACTCGAGCAGGGTGACGGCGGCGTCCGCGCGGCCGCGGAGGTGGTCCCGCTCGCGGTCGACCGGGACGGCGAGGTCGGTGAGCGGCTCGGCCGGGGTCAACCCGGCACGTTTGAAGGCGACTTTGGGGACACGCTCGATCGCCTGGAAGATCGCCCACCCCAGCAGGGCGGCCGCCGCCGACGCGGCCAGCACGCCGACCTTGGCCTCCTCGAGCAGCTCGCCCTCGAAGGCGATCTCGGCGATGAACAGCGAGAGGGTGAAGCCGATGCCGGCGAGCGCCGCGGCGCCGAAGACCGTGGGCAGCTCCACCGTCAGCGGCAGGCCTCCGAGCCGGGGATGGGCGGCCAGGACGGTCGTCAGCCCGACCCCGAGGAACTTGCCCGCCACCAGGCCGGCGACCACGCCGAGGGTCACCGGTGAGCCGGCGGCGCGCGCCAGGAGCTCGCCGTCGAGCTCGACGCCAGCGTTGGCGAGCGCGAACAGGGGCACGATGAGGAAGCTCGACCAGGGGTGGAGCCCGTACTGGAGCCGCTCGTTGCGGGAGACGGCGCCGAGCACGCTCAGGCGGGCCGAGCGGGCGAGCTGCGGCGTCGGCTGTTCGCGAAAGAGCCGCCCGATGGTCGAGGCCCGCTCCAGATCCTGGCGTTTGGGCGCCCGTGCGCTGGCCGTGAAACCGACCAGGACGCCGGCGATCGTCGGATGGACGCCCGACTCGACGGTCGCCACCCAGAACGCGAGCGAGAGCAGGATCAGCGGGGGCCGGCTGAGCACGCCCCGGCGCAGGAGGGCCAGGAGCACCCCGTAGATGAGGGTGGCGACCGCCAGCGCGGTCAGGGAGAGCTCGCTGGTGTAGGCGAAGGCGATCACCAGCAGGACGCCGATGTCGTCGGCGATCGCGACGGTGAGCACGAAGACCCGCAGCCGCGGCGGGCAGCGGCGACCCACGAGCGCGAGCACCCCGAGAGCGAAGGCGGTGTCGGTGGGCATGACCATCCCCCAGCCCCGGCTCGCGTCGGTCCCGGCGGTGAACAGGAGGTAGATGGCGACCGGGAGCAGCATCCCGCCGACCGCGGCGAGCACGGGCACGGCGGCGCGGCGGCGGTCGCGGAGCTCGCCGGTGTCGAACTCGCGCCGCACCTCCAGCCCAACGACCAGGAAGAAGAAGGCCATCAGGCCGTCATTGACCCACCAGCGCAGATCGTGCTCCAGGCCGACGCCGCCGAGGCGCAGCCAGAGCTCGGTCGACCACACCGAGTCGTAGCTCCAGCCCCAAGGGGAGTTGACCCAGACGAGCGCCACCACGGTCGCGGCGAGCAGGAGGACGGCGCCGCTGACCTCCGTCTCCAGGAACGCCCGCAGTGGGGCGGGGACGTTTCTCCCCCAGGCCGTACGCCGGGCCAGGGCGCGTGCGGCCTCGCCCGGTGTCGCGGCCTCGGACATGGCTGGCCCCGATGCTACAGCGCCCGCGCCCTCAGATCGATCGGCCGCCGGCGCGGGCCCCGCGGAGGCCGCAGCCGTCGGCAGGCAGGTCAGGGTCGGGGCGGGATGACTGAGAGAATGACCGCCGCCAGTCACACGCCAGCCTTCACCTCGACTGGGGGCACAAGCCGGGTCTGGCTCCAAGGAGTTGAGCGCATGAGCGGGATCCCGCTACCCGAGGGCTACCACAGCGTCAACCCCTACATCGTGACCGACGACGTCGACCGCCTGATCGACTTCCTGGTCGACGTCTTCGGCGCCGTCGAGCAGGGATGCGCCCTGCGCCCGGACGGCCGCATCGACCATGCTGATGTCCGCATCGGGGACTCCCTGGTGATGCTGAGCGAAGCCAGCGAGCACTACCCGGCCCGCCCCTGTGTTCACTTCGTGTACGTCCCGGACGTGGACGCCACCTACCGGGCCGCGCTGGCGGCCGAAGCTCGCTCGATCCTGGAGCCCGTCGAGCAGCCCTGGGGCGACCGTGTCTGTGGCTTCGTCGACCCGTTCGACAACCGCTGGTGGGTCGCAACCCATCTGCGAGAGTTCTCCTAGTCCGACCACCAAGCTGGCTCATCTCACGAACCAGTGCGATCGCGACCCGCTCGACACCTCCGATTGTGAGGAGCAGGCTGCGTGCTGGCGGACGATCCCACGCCTGACTGCCAATGGATGCTGATCTGCGCTCCGCGGTGTCGATGTCGCACCTCCGCCAGCTGCCGGCCGAGGTGCTCGATGACCTGCTGGCGGGGTCGGCCAGGATGACGATCCCGGCGGGGTCGGTGACCCACTGGGAGGGCGAGCCCGAGCCGCATCTGGAACTGGTCGTATCCGGTGTGGTCCGGGTCTTCGTGACCGCACCCGATGGCCGCACGATGACGGTCCGGTACTGCCGGCCTGGAGCACTGATCGGGGTCATGTCCCTGTTCGCGACCGAGTTCGCGATGCCGGCGACCACCCAGGCGCTGGTCGACGCGGAGGTGCTGCGCATCTCCGCCACCGTCGCTCGTCGCATGGGCACCGGCGACCTGCAGGTCGCCCGAGCGTTCCTGGCCGAGCTGAGCGAACGGGCGCTCAGCTTCGTCTACGAGATTCCTGGCAGCGCCTTTGCCACGGTGCGCCAGCGCGTGGTCAGGCACCTGCTGGACCTCGCCTCGGCGCGGGTCGCAGAGGACCTGCCGCCAGGCGAGGTGGCCGGCCAGGAGCTGGTCGTCCGGACCAGCCAGCAGGAGCTGGCCGACGCCGTGGGAACGGTTCGGGAGGTCGTGGTGCGGATCCTGCGCGAGCTGCGCCAGGACGGCCTGGTACGGACCGAGCGCGACCGAATCGTCCTGCTGGAGCCGGCCCGGCTCATCGCCGAACAGGGCTGGAACCAAGGTTCCTGACAGCCGCCTGCCCGCCCCCCACACTGCGGTGCATGACGACAGGTAGACCGCGCGAGACGATGATCGACTGTGTGGTCGTGGGTGCCGGACCGGCCGGGCTGGCGGCCAGTGCCGCGCTCACGCGGCGCGGCATCGGCCATCTGGTCCTGGAGCGAGATCGGGTCGGCCAGAGCTGGCGCGATCAGCGGTGGGACTCCCTGCGGCTGAACAACCCGGGCTGGATGAACCCGATGCTCGGCGAGCAGCCGCCCGGCACCTACCTCACCGCCGGCGAGGTCGTGGACCGGCTGGAGCGGCTCGCCGCCGCCTGCCCGGTGCGCGAGGGCGTGCGGGTCGCCCGGCTGGCACCCGACGGCCCCGGGTGGATCCTGGTCACCAGCGATGGGGAGCTGCGGGCCCGCGCCGTCGTGGTCGCCAGCGGCGGCGAGAACCTGCCACGGCTGCCCCAGCTGGCCCGAGCGCTCCCGGGCAGGGTCGCCCAGTACCACGCCGCCGACTACCGCAACCCGGGCCAGCTGCCCGACGGGGCGATCCTGGTGGTGGGCAGCGCCCAGTCCGGCTGCCAGATCGCTGAGGACCTGCTGGCCACCGGCCGCCAGGTGATCCTGGCCACCAGCCCGGTCGGCCGCGCCCCGGCCCGACACCGCGGGCGGGACACGGTGGAATGGCTGGTGGCGTGCGGGTTCTTTGACCAGCGGCCACAGGACCTGCCCGACCCCTCGGTGATGACCGCACCCCAGCCGCTGCTCGCCCCCGGTGGTCGGAGCATGAGCCTGCAGGCCTTGGCCCGGGCCGGGGTCACCCTGACCGGCCGGCTGGTCGCGGTCCACGATGAGCAGGTCAGCTTCGACGACAGCGCCCAGGCCAACGTCGCCTTCGGAGATGCCTTCGCGGCAAGGATCCGGGCAATGCTCGACCAGGCCATCGAGCGTGCCGCCCTCGACCCGCCACCGATAGAGCCCGACGACGCCGACACCCCGGTCGAACTCGATCCGCCGACGGCCCTGGATCTGCGCGCCATCCCGGTCGGCTCCGTGGTGTGGTGCACCGGCTACACCGGCGACTTCTCCTGGCTTCCTCCCGCCCTCCTGGACGCCGGCGGGCGACCCCGACACCACGGCGGCGCCGCTCCCCTGCCCGGGGTCTGGTACGTCGGGCTGCGCTGGCTTTCCCACCGCGCCTCGGGCAACTTCCTCGGCTTCCCCACCGACGCCGCAGCCACCGCCGAGGCCGTGGCCACCCACCTTGAGCAGGGCCCTAGGCCCGCCAGTCCAGCCCTGGTGCCAACACCGAGGTGACCGCCTGTCCGCCTCGGCGTCGTCCCGGCCAAAGTTGGGGAGCCGGGCGGCCAGAACCAGGGAACCCCTCCCGATCCCCTCACCCCGCCGGCGTCCTAGCGTCGCCTCTACCACTGCGCGAACAAAGGAGACGATGATCATGGCCAATATCCTGCTGGTCCATGGGGCCTGGCATGGGCCCTGGTGTTGGGATGGGCTGGCCGAGCGGCTGCGCCGCCGCGGCCACCAGGTCCAGGCGGTGCAGCTGCGCGGCCACGACCGGCCGCCGGGCCGGATCTGGCACCGCATCCACCACTACGTCCAGGACGTGGCCGAGGCGGCGGGCCGGTTCCCCGACCCGCCGGTGCTGGTCGGCCACTCCCTGGGCGGGCTGCTGGCGCAGAGGTACCTGGAGCTTCATCCCGCCCCAGGGGCGGTGCTGATGGCCTCGGTCCCGCCGGGGGGCATGCTCCTGCCCTCGGCCCGCCTGGCCGCCCGCCACCCCCTCGAGTGGTTGAAGACGACCCTGCTGCTGAGCCTCAGGCCGCTGGTCAGCTCCTCGGCGCTGGTCCGGGAGTTGTTCTTCACCGAGACCACGCCCGAGGAGCTGGTCGACGAGGTCCGGGGCCGGCTCCAGGACGAGTCGTACCTGATGTTCCTGGAGACAATCGTGATCTGGGCCCGACCCCGCCGGGTCCGGGTCCCGGTCCTGGTCCTGGGGGCCGAGCACGACGGGTTCTTCACCGCCGGGGACATCCACAGGACCGCGACCGCCTACCGGACCCAGGCCGAGATCTATCCCGGCATGGGCCACAACCTGATGCTCGACCAGGGCTGGCAGAAGGTGGCCGACCGGATCGACACCTGGGTCCGGGAACTCGGCAAGTGACGAAACCTACGGTCCGGAGGGCCGTTCAGACGGGCGGGAGGACAAGGCCGGCGTCCCGACCTCGCACCCTCATCGTGGGTGGAGCCTGGCCAACCTGAAGGGGACATGTCGGCGGGGTCTGGGCCGGCGCTGCCCCTCCAGGCTCGTTCGGTCGTGCCGGACAGGCGGTTGGGCCCGACGCGACCAGGCACCGGATAGCCTACCAACCACCGCGGCAACCAATCAGTGCTGGCAGGCGCCGGGTCGCCTGGTCGCCGGCCGTTCCGCGTTGCCCGGCCAGTCCGGCGGTGGAAGCATTCCCTGGTTGCCGTCACCAGAGGGATGAACCGGTGCCTGTCGATCGTCAGCTGGTCGCCCGGACCGTCAGCGAGCTGCGGGCGTCTCTGCCCGAGGCCGACGACTTGCTGGTCGGGCTGCTACGGGTCGTCGAGGCCACCCGGACGGTGCTGGAGGTCGATGGGGCCGGGCTCACCCTGGTCCATGAGGATGGCCCACCGCGGTGGGTGGCCGCCACCGACGCCGCGATGGAGCTGCTCCAGCAGGTCCAGCACGACTTCGGCGAAGGCCCCTACCTGCAGGCCTATGCCCAGGACCGGGCGGTGGTGGTCGAGGATCTGCGGGCCGCAGCCGCCTGGACCCGGATCGACGCCGTGGTCGGCCAGCTGCACGTGCGCGGGGTCGTGAGCGTCCCTATCCGGCTGCAGGGCCAGCCGGTGGGGACCCTGGATGTGTACAGCACCGAGCCGCAGGCCTGGACCGCCTATGAGCTGGCGGCGGTGGCCGAGTTCGCCAGCGTGGCCGGCGAGCTGGTGCACACCAGCGTGGAGGTGGCGGCCCTGGAGCTGGAGGTGGCCCAGCTGCGCCAGGCGTTGACCAGCCGGGTCTGGATCGAGCAGGCCAAAGGGGTACTGGCGGCCACCCAGGGTAGCGATCCCGAGGCGGCGTTCCAGCAGCTGCGAGGACGCGCCCGCGCGTCCTCGCGCCAGCTGGCCGAGCTGGCCCAAGAGGTCGTCCAGGACGCCCAGCGCCAACGCCTGGCCGTCCAGGCCCTGGACGATGTCCGGGTCCGCGAGGCCGAGGCCCGCGCCCAGGCCGCCGAGCAGGCTCTCCAGGCTGGCCAGGCCGACCTGGCCCAGCGCCGGGCGGCGCTTGACCAAGCGCAGGTCGTTGCTGACGAGCGCGAACGCGTCGCCGACGAGCGCGAGCGGGCCGCGGATGACCGCGACCGCATCGCCGACGAACGCGACCGCGTCGCCGACGAACGCGACCGAGCGGCCGGCCACCCGGACTGATCTGACATCGCGGCAACTGGTGTCGAGCCTTGCCGTCCCTCGGCACCGGAGGTGGCTCAGCCGGGGCGACGCCGACCAGCAACCCACGGCCGGTCAACCCGTCAGGGTCCTGGGCAGTGTCCAGCACGGCGTCCACCAAGGCCGCGACATCCACCTCGTGGGTGAGCAGCCGCAGCTGATGCCGGTCCGCGCGGGTGCAGGGTTCCCGCGCGCGGCGCCGCAGGCGAGGCCGTCCCTGTCCCCGACCCCGCAGTCCGGCCACTCGCCAGCTGCTGACGGCCGGCGGTGGCCAGGCTGCGGCTCTCGCATCGCCGGCGCGGACAGCGCATGCTTGGCCGATGACCGAGCCGCGTGGAGCTGGCCGCCGCAGAAGGAGTCCGGCCCGGCGCCGGCCGCTGCTGGTTGGGGCCGCGGGCGTGGGGTTGGCGATAGCCGGCGGGTTGATCGTCGCCCTGACCGCCCCCGACGGCCTGGGCCGCACCCTCGGCGTGGTGGTGCTGTTTCTCTCCACGGCGATGGTCGCGCCCCTGATCGCACTCTGGCGGCAGACGCCGACCGGGCGCCGCGACCGCGACGTGAACCCGACGGACTCGTGACCGAGCCGTCCCGGGTGCGCCGCCATGCTCCCCCACCCAAGCGGGTGCGTGGCCTGCTCGTCCTGGTGACGGGCTGTGTCCTGGGGCTGGCCGCCGCGGGGTTCTGGCTGCTCGCTGCCGCTCCCGAGCGTTCGGCGCGAGTCGCTGGTCAGCTGATGATCGTCATGGCAGGCGTGATGGTGGCGCCGGTCTATGTCCTGTGGCGGTCGTGGCGAAGCCAGCAGCGAGCCAGCGGCCCGGACCAGCACCGCTGAGCCGGTAGGAGGTGTGATGCGGGGGTGGGCCACGGCGGCCTGGCTGGTTGGCCTGGTGGCTGTTCTGGCGTTGACTTGGAGGCGGCGACAGTGGCGCCGGGTCGGTCCTGGCCCGCCGTCGGGGTCGCGGGTGGCGCGACACCGGCACCTGTACGAGGCCGCCAACAGCTGGCCCTGGATGGCACTGACCAGCCTGTTGCTGATCGCCAACGGCGCCAACATCGCCAGCGGCGACCCTACTGGCCGTGACCGAGTGATCGGCCGGGCCGGGATCGTGCTCGGCGCGATCGGGCTCGCTGGGGCCGTTGGTGGGCTGCTACTGGAGCGCCGCTGGAACCGTCGCCGTCACGGACCCGCTCGGCCAGGTTGATGGCGCTGTTCACCCGCGAGGCAAGGACGGGGTTTGCGGCCGGTGGCGTCGTGGCCGTCGTCGTCCGGCACGACGCGCAGGGCCGCATCCGCCTCGGCCCTGGACAGCGGGTGGGGACGGTGAGGACGCCAGGTCCGATCAAGCAAGGCAAGGATTGCAGGCCTCTGACCTGCACCAATGGGAGCTGGCGGGGGGACTCGAACCCCCAACCTGCTGTTTACAAGACAGCTGCGCTGCCGGTTGCGCCACGCCAGCGGGTTGGTAGCAGGGTACGTGATC
>Ga0081538_10006352_pt1 | contig 10424 bp, 10 predicted proteins | sample TabmetS5T2R1_FD_71022 | JGI IMG/M metagenome (GOLD analysis project Ga0081538, IMG submission 71022) | Tabebuia heterophylla rhizosphere microbial communities from the University of Puerto Rico - S5T2R1 | ecosystem: Host-associated > Plants > Roots > Rhizosphere ...
GCCCATGCTCGCAGGTAGCACGTGCAGTAGAAGCCGTCGTCCACGTCGGCGAGGAAGTCGGTCGGCGACGGCTCGATCTTCGTCGCGTCGTGGAGCAGCTCGACGTAGCGGCCGCGCATCGCCCCGACCTCGACCTCGCCGTGCAGCTCGAGCTCGTACAGGAGCTTCCCCGCGTAGCGGCGGACGACGTAGAGCAGGCTCACCGCCGACTCCTCGGCGAAGTCCTCGGGCCGCGCGAAGTCGAGCCGGCGCGAGAGCCAGGCCGGGTCGTCGACCAGGTGCTCGAAGAGCATCGCCCAGCCTTCGGTCACCGAGTTGTCGCCGAGCCGCCGGAACTCCACGGGCAGGTCCGGGGAGACGTGCGCGAAGTGCTCGGCGTGCCCGGCCTCGTGGAAGAACGCGTGCCAGTCGTCGGGACCGCCCATCGGCTTGATCACGAGCACGACGCGCTGCGGCACCTCGATCGGCGCGCAAAACGCCCGCGGGCTCTTCTGCGGCCGAGGCTCGAGGTCGAGCTCGACGTTCTCCTGCGCGGCGAGGTCGATACCAAGGCCGTCCAGTGTCCATTCGAGTGCGGGCACCATGCGCGCGGCGGGGAAGCCCTCGTCCCAGTCGGTGCCGCGGAAAGCCCGGAGGACGTCGTGGCGGCGGGCCTCCTCTAGGGAGACGCCGACGCGGCGGCGCAGGAAGCGGTCGAAGGCGGCGACGTGGAGGGCCTCGGTCCCGTCGAGGAACGCCCGCGCCTGTGCAGCGAGTTCCTCCAAGGGGAAGCCGAAGCGCTCGTAGAGCTCCCGGTAGGTCGGTGCTCCGAGCGTGCGCGTGCCCTCGCGGCGCTTCTCGTCGAGCGCGGCCCAGGTCGGCATCAGACGGTCCTCGGCCAGCTCGACGCGGGCCGCCTCCAGCCGCTCGCGCCGGCCGCGGTCGGCCTCGTTGGCGATCGTCGGCCGCAGCATCCGGTACGGAACCTCGTCGCCGTCCACGGTCGCGGCGAGCGTCGCCTCGAGCCCTGCGACCGCCTCCGATTCCTCTCGGGTGAGATTCCCGAGGTAGCCCTCGCAGGCGAACTGCCAGAGCTGCACCTCGCCCGGGCCGCCGCCCTCGGCGTGCTCGGCGAGCCGTCGGGCGGCCTCGAGCGTCGTCAGGTCGGCGAAGCGCTCGTAGATCGGCTCGAGCTCGAAGCTCTCCTTCAGGCCCGCGTAGTGGAGGTAGTACTCCTCGTCGAGAGCCGCGACGAAGCGGTCCGCCTCGTCGCGGTAGGCGTCGAGGCTGCTCGCGGGGGCCGTCGCCATGGGTCGCGTAGGATACCCGCCCGTGCGGGAGATCCAGGTCACCACGGAGCGCAAGACGCAGCTCGTGGACATCACGGCCGGGGTGCGGGAGGCGGTCGGCTCGGACGCCGGCGGGAGCGCCGTCCTCGTCTACGTCCCGCACACGACGGCCGGGATCACGATCAACGAGAAGATCGACCCGGACCTGCTCGACGACTTCGAGATGGCCCTGACTACGATCGCCGACGACGGCTGGTCGTGGAAGCACGTCGACGCGGACGGCCCCAACGCGCCCTCGCACCTGCGGGCGTCGCTCCTCGGCCCGCAGGTGCTCGTTCCGCTCCGCGACGGGGAGCTCGCCCTCGGCACGTATCAGGGCATCTTCTTCTGCGAGTTCGACGGCCCGCGCTCGCGAAAGGTCTACGTCACGACGCTGTTCTAGCGACTCGCGGCTACCAGCCGTAGCCGCTGCCGCGGTTGTGCGCGTCGAGCGCCGCGCGCTCTTCCGCCATCCTGGCCTCGGCGCGGATGCGCTCCTGCTCTGCCTCTCGGCGGATCGCCTCCTGCTCGGCGAGCTCCTTGTCCGTGAGCTGCCTGCGGTCGCGCCTGACCCGGGCGGTGAGCCAGCGGAACATGAGTCGGATGATACGCCCAAAGCTAGGCTCTCGACGTGGCCGCCCCCGTCCGGAAGGACCAGGAGCTCGAGCTCCGGATCGACTCGCTCGCCTACGGCGGGAACGGCGTCGCCCGCCTGAACGGCTTCGTCGTCTTCGTGCGGCGTGCGCTCCCCGGCGACACCGTGCGCGCGCGTGTGACCAAGGTCAAGCGCAACCATGCCGAGGCGGTCTCGCTCGAGGTGGTGGAGGCCGGGGCTCCGCGGGTCGAGGCTCCGTGCGCCCACTACCCGGCCTGCGGCGGCTGCCGCTTCCAGGACCTCGCCTACGAGGCGCAGCTCGCCGCGAAGGCGCAGCAGGTTGCCGACGCGCTCCGGCGCATCGGAGGCTTCGGAGACCTCGAGCCCGAGCCGCCGGTGGCCGCGAAGTCCGTCTTCCACTACCGGAACAAGCTCGAGTACTCCTTCACCACCCTGGACGACGGCTCGGTCGGGCTCGGGTTCCACCGCGCCGGGCGCTGGGACGAGGTGCTCGACGTGGAGCGCTGCTGGCTCACCACCGACCTCGGCAACGGGATCCGCGAGGCGGTGAAGTCCTGGGCTCGCGCCCAGGAGCTCCCCGCCTACGACCAGGAGCGGCAAGAGGGCTACCTGCGCCACCTCGTCGTCCGCGAGGGGCGCAACACCGGGCAGGCCCTCGCCGTCCTCGTCACCGCCCCGGGCGACCTCCCGGGCGCAGACGAGCTCGTCGAGGCGCTGCGCGCCTTCCCGGAGGTGCGGTCGGTCCACTGGGCCGTCAACGACTCGCCGGCGGAGGTCACGAACCTCCCGACCGACCTGCTCTGGGGCGAGGAGGCGATGGAGGAGGAGATCCTCGGCCTCCGCTACCGGGTGCGGCCGAACGCCTTCCTGCAGACGAACACCGAGATGTGCGAGGCGCTGTACGGCGTCGCGGCCGAGCTCGCCGCCCTCACCGGCAACGAGACCGTCTACGACCTCTACTGCGGCATCGGCACGATCGGGCTCACGCTGGCCCGCGACGCGCTCACGGTCTGGGGGATCGAGGCCTCCGAGGAGTCGATCGCCTGCGCCGTCGAGAACGCGGAGCTGAACGGCATCGCCAACGCGGCCTTCTTCGCCGGCGACGTGGGGCGCGACCTGGACGAGCTCCGGGCCCGCGCCGGACCCCCCGACGTCGTCGTCGTCGACCCGCCGCGCGCCGGGCTCGCGGGGAAGGCCGTCCGCCGGGTGGGGGAGCTCCAGGCGCCGCGGCTGGTCTACGTCTCGTGCAACCCGACGACCCTGGCCGGGAACGCGAAGGAGCTCGTGAACGACTTCGGCTACCGCCTCGACCGCGTGCGCCCGGTGGACATGTTCCCCCACACGCCGCACGTCGAGGCCGTCGCCCTGTTCACGCTGGCTTAGGCGCGCGCCTGCCGCTCGAACTGCTCCGTCGCCTCCTCGGCGCTCGGGACGGTGAGGACGTTCTCGGCGGCGTGCTCCTCCGCCGCCGGGAAGCCGCTCGCGCGGACCGCTGCCGCAGCTGCCTCGAGGTCGTAGTCGGTGCGGCGAAACTCGACGTCCGGGCCGAGCAGCGCCCAGTACGCGCCCGGCTGTGGCTCGTAGGGCATGCCGACGCTGCCGGGGTTCACGAGGCGCTTGCCCGCCACGTTCCGGTCGAACTGGACGTGCGTGTGCCCGCAGACGACGACCCGCTCCGAGACGCCCGCGAGTGCCGCCGCCACCCGCTCCTCCGAGGAGATCCGCGTGAGGATCTCCTCGTCGCTCCGCGGCGAGCCGTGGCAGAAAAGGACGGGCCCGAGCCCGTCGACGTCCACCGACTGGGTGTCCGGAAGCGCCGCGAGCCACGCCAGCTGGCCCCGCTCGAGCTGGGCCGCCGACCAGCGCGTCCGCTCACCCCAGAGGCCGCTCTCGAACTTCTCGCCGGCAATCTCGCGGTCGCCGTTCCCGCGGACGAAGAGTGCCCGTTCGCCGAGTGCGAGCAGCCGCTCGAGCGTGGCCCGCGGCATCGGCCCGATCGCGACGTCGCCGCCGACGACCACAGCGTCGACGGCGAGCGTCTGCACCTCGGCGAGCACCGCCTCAAGAGCAGGCAGGTTGCCGTGGACGTCGTAGAGCGCCGCGACCCTCACCGCGGCTCCAGGGGCGGGCGCGAGCGCATCTGCTTCCAGATGAGATCGCCGTTGGCTAGAAGGAAGGCGGCCGACAGGAGCGGCAGCGCAGGCAGCCCGCTGATCTCGAACGCGACCGCGAGGGCGAGCGTAGCCCCGAAGGAGAGCGTCATCAGCACCCACGTCAACCCGGGTCGCAGCGCAAAGCGGACCGCGGCCCCGAGGAAGAGCGCGAAGAAGAGCACGTCCGGTAGGCCGAGCTGGGCCGAGTTGTGCTCGCCGGGGAGGGGGAACGCGATCGAGAGCGCGTCGAAGATCTGCGGCTGCTCCTCGACGATCACCTTGGTCGGACCCTGGAAGACGGAGTACGTGTCCACGGGGACGATCAGGATCGCCACGAGGAGCACCCAGCTCACGGACTCGAAGAACGCGAGGAACCACCACCCGGCGGCCGTCACGGCCGCGAACTTGACGAAGTTCGCCGTGACGTCCAGTCCGGCGAGCTCGAAGAGCAGGGCGAGGACGACGAGGGCGACGACGGCGCCGCCGAGAGCGACGGTCGTCGCGGCGCGCCAGAGCGGAAGCGCCAGCCAGGTGAGCGAGAAGAACGCGGGGATGAGGAGAAGTCCCACGAAGGCGACGTCGCCCCAGGTGGACAGGTCGACGAGCGACTCCGAGACGCCGTAGTAGACGGCGAGAAGCGTGAGGACCGCTAGTAGGGCGGCAGCTCGGACCACCAGGGGCCGAGGGCCTTGAACGCCTCCCAGAAGGCCCGCTTGGTCTTCTGCTCGTCCAGGGACTCGTCCACGTCCGGCGTCAGCAGGGCGTCGATCGTCGGCGTGAACCGCTGGATCTCGCCCAGCCGGTCCTCGACCTCCGTTGCGAGCGGGAACCTGACGGCGTTCAGGCATGCCCGCGCATCTTGCCCCATGACGACGACGATCTTCGGCTGCACGACGTGGAGCTCGCGCGCCAGCCAGCGGTGCGCGTCCTCCTCGCTCACGCCCTCGAACTTGAGGCAGTTGGTGCCGTAGATGGCCATGGGGTCGACGTGCAGCCGCTGGATCGACTTCAGCACCGCCTGCCCGGAACGGCCGAAGAAGGCCACCCCCTCGTGCACCTCAGCGGTCTGGGGCGCGTGCTTGAGCAGCATGATGTCGGCGAGCGGATGGCCCGAGCCGAGCACGGGAACGCGCTCGGCGCCCGCGGCCTGGGCGATCTCGTGCCCGAGCTCGTTGATCTCGGCGATCGCCTTCTTCAGGTAGCGCTCGGAGATGTCGTCGGCGGACACGGGCACGGGGTCGCGGAGTTATTCGGGATACCCCGGCGTCCTCCTATCGGACCGAGGCCTTCGTCCGGCGCTCGCGCGCCTGAGCGACCCACTTGAGGCCCTGCAGGTAGAGGAGGGACTTCGGGCGCCGCACGATCTCGGCGTTCCTGAGGCTGATGAGGAACTCCTCGGGCGTCTCGAACGCCCGCATGCGCACCAGACCGGTGCCGACGCCCTGAAGCACGTGCGCGTCGGAGCCGGCGCCCATCGTCAGGTTGTACTTGCGCGCGAAGCGCAGCGCCTCGTCGTTGTAGCCCTCGAAGAGGAGGCGCGCGTTGTAGACCTCGAAGACGTCGATCTCGGCCAGGTGACGGTGCAGCGTGCCGGCGTCCGGGATCGTGTGGAGGCGGTCGAAGGGGTGGGGGAGGTAGACGACCCCGCCTTGCTCGCGGATGGCGGCGATCGTGTCCGCCCAGGACATCCCGCGCGGGATCTCCTCGCCGAGGAAGAGCCCGATCACCTCGCCGGCGTCCGTCTTCACCTCCTCGCCGGGGATGACGATGAGGTCGCGCTCGCGCGCCAGCTCGACTGCCTCCTGCGCGCCCGAGAAGACGTTGTGGTCGGTGACGGCGATCGCGCCGAGGCCGATCCCCTCGGCGTGGTCGAGCAGGTCCGCGACCGGCACGGTGCAGTCGTGGGAGTGCTCGGTGTGCATGTGCAGGTCGGCGAGGATCATGGGGCGGTCGGCGAGGGGGTCGGCGACGGGAGCGGCTGCGCTGCGGCGCTTGCGCAGGGCGCCGGCATATACCCGCTCCAGCTCTTCCGCCAGCCGGGCGAAGCTCTGCGACTCCGCCGAGCGGCGAGCCTCGGCCGAGCATCTCTCCCGCCACCGCTCGTCCTCGGCCAGCCGGGCGAGCGCCGCCCCGACGAGCTCGGGCTGGTCCCGGGCGCCGGGAGGGGCGACGAGGGGCACGCCCGCCGCCTGCGCCTCGAGCGCGAGGCGCGTGCTGCCGCGCGCGGCCGGGACGAGCCCTCCAGCGCCCGCGAGCTCGGCCACGCGGGCGCCGGCGTCGAGCGCAGTCCGCACGGCCACCCGGCCCCGCACGGCCCGCGGCACGTACGGGCGTCCGGCGAGGGACGTCGTCCGCAGGACCACGAGCTCCCAGCCGGGCAGGCCAGCCAGCGCGCGAAAGGCGGCCCGGAGGCGCGGCAGCTCCTCGGTGCGCCATTCGAGGACGAAGCGCTTGCGAGGGGCCGACGGCGCGAACATCTCCAGGTCGACGCCGAGCGGCAGCACCGTGTAGTCGCCGGGGAAGCGGGCCTCGGCCGCGGCGGCGGTGGCCGGGCTCGACGCGGTGAGTGCGTCCACCCGTCCGAGCAGCTTCTCCCGCTGCTTCCTCCCCGGCGGGTAGCCGAGCCGCTCGGCCGAGTGGAACGTGGCGACGGCGAGCGAGCGCGTGTCGCGCAGCGCGAGGTACGAGAGGCTGGGAACGCCGGGCTCGTGCACGTGGACGAGGTCGAAGCGGTCGCGGGTGAGCGCCAGCTCGAGGTTCGCCCGCACCCCGATCGGAACGCCGAGGCTGCTCCGTCGCGAGACGGGGACCGCCGGCCCGAGAGCGACGACGCCCTCGAGCGGAGCTCCCTCGCGCCCCAGCCGCCTGAGCGCGCGGCGTCCCGCGGCCAGCTCCGTCGCCCGTCCGGACGGCGCCAGCACGACGACCTCGTGGCCCCTACGCCGCAGCTCGGCCGCCGCCCCGGCGACGTGGTCGTTCACCGCGTGGGGTTGCGACCAGGCGAACGGGGTCACCATGGAAATCCTGAGCTTCACGAGGCCGATTCTACGGCTCCCCTTGAAGCCTCCTGCGCCTCGCGGTACCGTCGCACCTCAACCCCGTGGAGAGGAGCAACGATGTGTCTTCCGGGCACTGCGGAGTTCGTCCGCGAGCGGTTCGAGGCCGGCGAGGCGCCGAAGGTCGACCGGCGCACCGCTCTCATCGGCGCGGCCGGAGCCGCGCTCGCGGCGAGCTTCCCGGCCGGCGCGCTCGCAAACGGCGGCGGGCGCCGCCGACGCAAGGGCCGCTTCTGCGACCTCACGCATACCTTCCGCGAAGGCTTCCCGGTCTTCGTCGTCGGCGAGGAGCCCGAGCGCGAGACGATCGCCGACTACGCCACGTCCGGCTTCTACGCGCAGCGCTGGACCCTCGGCGAGCATTCCGGCACGCACATGGACGCCCCGGGACACTTCGTGCCGGGCGGCCGGCTCTCGCCGGAGATCACGCTTTCCGAGCTCGTCGTGCCGATCGTGGTCATCGACATCCGCACGCGCGCGCGTATGGATCCGAACGCGATGGTCGAGCTCGAGGACATCGAGCGGTTCGAGCGCAAGCACGGGAAGATCCCGAAGGGCGCGCTCGTGGCGGCCGACTCCGGCTGGGCCGAGAAGGTCGACGATCCGGACGCCTTCAAGGGCGGGCCCGCGTTCCCGAACTACAACTTCCCCGGCTGGGGGCTCGAAGCGGCCATGTTCCTGGCCGAGAAGCGGGACGTGACCGGGATCGGGATCGACACGCTCAGCCTCGACCCGGGTAACTCGATGACCTTCCCGGTGCACGTCAACTACCTGGCGACCGACCGCTACGGGCTCGAGAACCTGACCGGCCTCGACTGCATCCCCAAGAAGGGCGCGACGGCCTACGTCGGCCTGATCCCGTGGGAGGAAGGCTCGGGCGGCCCTTGCCGCGTGATCGCCACCTGGTAGGCACCGCGGCCAAGTAACAGACTGATACTTGGGATCGTCGAGGGGCCGGCGCGAGCCGGCCCCTCGCTTGCCTTCCCTAGGCCTTCGCCGGCGTCTTCGCCGACTTGCGGGCGTAGCGCTTGATGAAGGCCTCGACCAGGTCGTAGGCCTCGTCGTCGGCGATCTGCTTCGGCGGCGACTTCATCAGGTAGGCGCTCGGGCCCTCGAGGGCGCCGCTCACACCGTTGTTCAGGGCCAGCTTGGCGAGGCGGACGGCGTCGATGACGATGCCGGCCGAGTTGGGGGAGTCCCACACCTCGAGCTTCATCTCAAGGTTCAGCGGGACGTCGCCGAAGGACGTGCCCTCCATGCGGATGTAGGCCCACTTGCGGTCGGTCAGCCACGGCACGTAGTCGGACGGGCCGACGTGCACGTTCTTCGCGCCCATGTCGTAGTCGAGCATGGACGTGACCGCGTTCGTCTTCGAGATCTTCTTCGACTCGAGCCGGTCGCGCTCCAGCATGTTGAGGAAGTCCGAGTTCCCGCCGACGTTCAGCTGCATCGTGCGGTCGAGGTGGACGCCGCGCTCCCGGAAGAGGGACGTGAGCACCCGGTGCGTGATCGTCGCGCCGACCTGCGACTTGATGTCGTCGCCGATGATCGGAAGGCCGTGCTGCTCGAACTGCTTGCCGAAGTAGCCGCCCTTGGCGATGAAGACGGGCATGCAGTTCACCATCGCGCACCCGGCCTTGAGGATCTGCTCCGTGTACCACTTGGTCGCCTCCTCAGAGCCGACCGGAAGGTAGTTGACGACCACGTCGGTGTTCGTCTCCTTGAGGATCTCGACGACGTCGTCGGTGTCGCCGGGCGCCTTCTCGACGATCTCGGAGATGTACTTGCCGAGCCCGTCGTGGGTCATCCCGCGCGAGACGGTGACGCCGGTCTTGGGGACGTCGGCGAACTTGTAGGTGTCGTTGGGATGCGCCCAGATGGCGTCGGCGAGATCCTTGCCGACCTTGTCCTTCGTGACGTCGAACGCGGCGGTGAACTCGACGTCGCGCACGTGATAGCCGCCCAGGTCGACGTGCATGAGCCCGGGCACGAAGCTCTCGGGGTCGGCGTCCTTGTAGTACTCGACGCCCTGCAGGAGCGAGTTTGCGCAATTCCCAACGCCGATGATCGCGACCCGGACCTTGTCCTCGGACCGGACCCTGCCGTTGGTCTTGCCGTTGGTGCTAGCCATGGGTTCCTTTCGTCTGTTCGACTTGAAGGGGATTCCGAGCTCGTCTGCTAGCACCTGGAGGATGACGTCGTTCGCGTGCGCCTCGGCGCGCGCGGCCTCGGCGTCGATGGCGCGTTTGAGCGCGGCCGGCATGCGCAGGAGCGTGACGCCGCTCGCGCCGGCGAGCGGGCTGCGGCGCCCCGTGGGGGAGTACGGAACGCCGAAGCGCTCGGCCAGGATCCCGGTGGCGAGGTCGTTCAGGTTCCCTCCGCGGCGAGCCACCTCGCGGACGAGGGCGCGCTTCAGGGAGGAGGGCATCCGAACCAGGACTCCTCGTCTCTCAGAACTGCTAGCAGTCAAACTGCTAGCAGTGTAGCGGACAGCGGTCAGCCGCGCTCGGCGAGCTGCTTGCGCACGTAGAGGATGCGCTGCAGCACGGTGAGCCAGGCCGTGGCCGTTAGGACGGCGACCACGTAGGGGAGCGACCCGAGGGGCGCGAGGGCAAGCCCGACCGAGATGACCACCACGCGCTCGGTGCGGCTGCCGAAGCCGACGTCACCCTTGAGCGCGAGCGCCTCGGCGCGGGCGCGCGTGTAGCTGACGAGGAAGGAGCCGCCCATCGCCGCAAACGCGAGCGCGACGCCCCACTCGCTGCCGTCGCGCATGAGCACGAGGCCGATCGCGCCGAGCATGAACCCCTCGCCGACCCGGTCTACGGTCGAGTCGAGGAAGGCGCCGAACGGCGTCCCCTTCCCGCTCCTCCGCGCGAGCGCCCCGTCCAGGATGTCGAGCACGCTCCCGATCACGAAGAGCGCGCCCCCCACGATGAAGAGCCACTCGCTCTTGTACTCGAAGTAAACGGCGACCGCGCCGGCGATGCAGAGGCCAACGCCCGAGATCGTGAGCGCGTCCGGCGTGACGCTCGTGCGCTCGAGCCCGGCCACCCATCTGCTGGCGACGCGGCGAACCTCGTCTTGGTACGTCCGTTTCGAGCGCTCGGCTTGCTCGGGGGAGCTCACAGGCTAACCTCCGTTGGCCTGTGAGCGTGTGGAGGGTGTGTGAGGGAACCGGGAGGTTCCCTCACTGCATCAAAGAAGGGGGCACGTGGGGGAAACATGGTTTCCCCCGCGGGAGCGAGCTGAAAGCGAGCGACGCTCAACCAGGCGAGGCTACCAGCGCCGG
>Ga0081538_10006353_pt1 | contig 10423 bp, 8 predicted proteins | sample TabmetS5T2R1_FD_71022 | JGI IMG/M metagenome (GOLD analysis project Ga0081538, IMG submission 71022) | Tabebuia heterophylla rhizosphere microbial communities from the University of Puerto Rico - S5T2R1 | ecosystem: Host-associated > Plants > Roots > Rhizosphere ...
CAAGCACAAGGACGAGTTCGGCCACGGCGCCATCGAGGGCGTGGCCGGGCCCGAGGCCAGCAACAACGCCTCGGCCGCGGGGACCCTGGTGCCGATGCTGACCCTGGGGCTGCCCACCAACGCGACCGCCGCGGTGATGCTGGCCGCCTTCACCGGGTACGGCATCCAGCCCGGGCCGCTGCTCTTCGAGCGCGAGGGCGACCTCGTCTGGGCCCTGATCGCCAGCCTGTTCATCGGCAACACCCTGCTGCTGCTCCTCAACCTGCCGTTGGCCCCGCTCTGGGCCAGGCTGCTGAAGACCCCGCGCCCCTACCTCTACGCCGGCATCCTGTTCTTCGCCTCGGTCGGCGCCTACGCGGTCAACGCCAGCACCATCGACCTGATCATCCTGCTCGTCATCGGCCTGCTCGGCTTCGCCATGCGCCGCTACGGCCTCCCGGTGGTGCCGGCCATCATCGCCGTCATCCTCGGCCCCCGGGCCGAGACCCAGATGCGCCGGGCCCTCCAGCTCAGCAACGGCGAGCTCAGCGGGCTGTGGAACACGCCGCTGACCAAGTTCATCTACCTCATCATCCTGATCGTCCTGCTGTGGCCGCTGATCAGCCGGTTCCTGCTCCGCGGCCGCCACCCGCTGGCCGAGGTGGCCGCCGAGGCCGGCGTGCCGCTGGAGGTCCCCGAGGACGGCGAGCGGCGGCCAGGCGACCAGCCGGCCGGCGACGAGGCACCGCCGTCGCGGGTGCCCGAGGCCGAGCCGTCCGCGGCCGACGACGGCGGTGACGAGAGGAGGCGGCCATGACCGGGCCGATCGTGGCCGGGGTCGACGGCACCGGTTCGGGCCTGGACGCGGTCGCGCTGGCCGTCCGTGTGGCCCGGGCCACCGGCGACCCGCTGATCGTGGCCTGCGTCTACCCCGAGGGCAGGCGCGCCAGCCTGGACGCCGCTGCGGTGGCGCACGGACCCGCCGCCAAGGCGCTGGAGGCGGCCGGGGAGCTGGCCGACGAGGCGGGCGCCGAGTTCCGGACGGTGTCGTCCAGCTCGCCCGCCCGGGGGCTGGCCGAGCTGGCCGAGGAGGAGGGTGCGGCCATGGTCGTGGCCGGGTCCCACCGCAGCGGCGCCATCGGGCGGGTCGCCTCCGGGGGGACGGCCGAGCGCCTGCTGCACGGCTCGGGCTGCCCGGTGGCGGTCGCTCCCCGCGGCTACCGCAAGCGGGTCACCGACAAGCTGCGGCGGGTCGGGGTGGCTTTCGCCGACACGCCCGACGGCCGGGAGGCGGTCCGATACGCGGCCGACCTGGCGGCACGGTCGAGCCTCCCGCTCACCGTGCTCTCGGTCGTCACCGTCCACCACAGCTGGTTCGTGCCCGAGGCGGTCCGGCCGGAGGAGGAGACGGTCCCCGTCGAGGTGCGCAAGGAGTACCAGGAGGCGCTCGACCGGGTCCTGGCCGAGCTGCCCGACGGCGGGCGGGTGACCGGTGAGCTGCTCTACGGCGAGGTCGTCGACGAGCTCGCCATGGTCGGGGAGCGGGGCGTCGACCTGCTGGTCTGCGGCTCCCGGGGCTACGGCCCGGTCCGCCGGGTCCTGCTCGGCACGGTGTCGTCGGCGCTGGTGCGCCAGGCGGCGGTCCCGGTCCTGGTCGTGCCGAGGGGAGACGAGTGACCTCGGACCCGGCCGTCCCGCGGCAGCCGCTGGCCGGTGTCCGCGTGCTCGACCTCGGCACCGTGTACGCCGCCCCGATCACCGCCATGCTGCTCGGCGACTTCGGCGCCGACGTCCTCAAGATCGAGCACCCCCGCGGCGACCCGGCCCGCACCCACGGCTGGAACGTCGACGGCCACGGGCTGTGGTGGAAGGTCATCTCCCGCAACAAGCGCTGCGTCACCCTCAACATCGGCCAGCCGGAGGGCCAGGACGTCCTGCGCCGGTTCGTGCGCGACGCCGACGTGCTGATCGAGAACTTCCGGCCCGGCGTGATGGAGCGCTGGAACCTGGGGCCCGAGCGACTCCTCGAGCTCAACCCGGGCCTGGTCATGCTGCGGGTCACAGGGTTCGGGCAGACCGGCCCGTACGCGGAGCGCCGCGCCTTCGGGACCCTGGCCGAGGCGATGAGTGGCTTCGCCCACCAGACCGGCCAGGAGGACGGCCCGCCAACGCTGCCCCCGTTCGGGCTGGCCGACGGGGTGGCCGGCGTCAGCGGGGCCCTGGCCGTGATGCTGGCCCTGTACCACCGGGACGTGACCGGGGGGAGCGGGCAGGTCATCGACCTGTCGCTGATCGAGCCGCTGCTGGGCATCCTCGGTCCCGGGCCGAGCGTCTACGACCAGCTCGGGATCATCGCCGGCCGCCACGGCAACCGCTCGCCCAACAACGCCCCCCGCAACGCCTACCTGACCGCCGACGACCGCTGGGTGGCCATCTCGGCCAGCGCCACCTCGGTCGCCGAGCGGGTGATGCGCCTGGTCGGCCGGCCCGACATCGCCGAGAAGCCCTGGTTCGGCTCGGCCGGCGAGCGGGTCGTGCGCGGGGAGCTGATCGACCGGGCCGTGGCCAAGTGGATCCACCAGCGCAAGTTCGATGAGGTCGTCGAGGCCTTCCAGGAGGCCGGGGCCGCGCTGGCCCCCATCTACGACATCGAGCAGCTCCTGGAGGACCCTCAGATCCAGGCGCGCGAGTCGGTCACCACCATCCAGGACGAGGACCTGGGGCCGCTGAAGATGCAGAACCTGTTCTTCCGCATGCAGCGGACGCCGGGGGAGATCCGCTTCGGCGGCCGCCGCCTCGGCCAGGACAACGACGAGGTCTACGGCCAGCTCGGGCTGGACGCGGGCGAGCTGGCCCGCCTGCGGGAGCAGGGCGTCGTCTGATGGACCGCAGCTACCTGTTCGCCCCCGGCCACAACGCCAAGCTGCTGGGCCGGGTCTTCGAGGCCGGCGCCGACGCGGTCATGCTCGACCTGGAGGACGCCGTCCCGCCCGACGCCAAGGACACGGCCCGGGCCATGGTGGCCGAGGCCCTGGCCGACCATCCCGCCTGGGTCCGGGTCAACGCGGCCCGCACCGAGTGGTGCGAGGCCGACCTGGCCGCCGTCGGCGAGCGGGCCTTCGGGATCAGGGTCCCCAAGTGCGAGTCGGCCGACGACGTCGGCTGGGTGGCCGAACGCGCCCCCGGCAAGCCGATCATCTGCGCCATCGAGAGCGCCCGAGGGGTGCTCGCCGCGGCCGAGATCGCCGCCGCCCCGCGGGTGCGGCACCTGGCCATGGGCGGGGTCGACCTCCAGCAGGACCTCAACGCCGGCAACGGCAACCTCCAGACCCTGTACGTCCGCTCCCACCTGGTGGTCGTGTCCCGGGCGGCCGGCCTGGAGCCGCCCATCGACAGCGTCTACCCCCGGCTCGACGACGAGGCCGGGCTCCGCGAGCAGACCGAGTTCGCCCGCTCGCTCGGGTTCTTCGGCAAGTCCGCCATCCATCCCCGCCAGCTCCCCGTCCTCCACGAGGTGTTCACCCCCTCCGAGCAGGAGGTCGACTGGGCCCGGGAGGTCGTGGCCGCCTTCGAGGCCGCCGGCGGGGCGGCGCTGCGGCTGCCCGGCGGCGAGTTCGTCGACCTGCCGGTGGCGCAGCGGGCCCGCCGCCTGCTGGAGCTGGCCGCCACCCACGCGTGACAGGAGGGCGCATGACCGAGCGACCGTACGAGTTCGTCAGGACGGCCGAGGGGCCGGTGCTGCGGGTGCGGGCCCGCGGGACCTCGGTGCTGGCCACCCCGATCCTGAACCGGGGCACCGCCTTCACCCTGGACGAGCGGCGGGCCCTTGGCCTGGTCGGGCTCCTGCCCGAGGGGGTGTCGACCATCGACGGGCAGGTCCGCCGGGTCTACGCCCAGTTCCAGCGTCAGCCCGACCCGCTGGCCAAGAACGTGTACCTGGCCAACCTCCGCGACCGCAACGAGGTCCTGTTCTACCGGCTGCTGTCCGAGCACCTGGCCGAGATGCTGCCGGTCGTCTACACCCCCACGGTGGGCAAGGCCATCGAGCGCTACAGCCACGAGTACCGCCGGCCCCGGGGCGTGTTCCTGTCGGTCGACCGCCCCGACCTGGTCGAGGAGTCGTTCCGCAACTACGGCCTCGGGCCCGACGACGTCGACCTGATCGTGGCCACCGACGCCGAGGGGATCCTGGGCATCGGCGACTGGGGCGTGGGCGGCATCGAGATCGCCATCGGCAAGCTGGCCGTCTACATCGCCGCCGCCGGCATCCACCCCCGCCGGGTCATCCCGGTGGTGCTGGACATGGGCACCGACAACCTGGCCCTGCTCAACGACCGCATGTACCTGGGGGCTCGCCACGCCCGGGTCCGGGGGCAGCGCTACGACGACTTCGTCGACGCCTACGTCCAGGCCGCAACCAAGCTCTTCCCCCACGCCCTGCTCCACTGGGAGGACTTCGCCGCCGCCAACGCCCGGCGGATCCTGCAGCGCTATGCCGAACACTGCTGCACCTTCAACGACGACATGCAGGGCACGGCCGCGGTCGTGCTCGCGGCCGCCTTCGCCGCCGTCCGGGCCGGCGGCGGGGCGGGCGGCAACATGGCCGACCAGCGGATCGTCATCCACGGCGCCGGGACGGCCGGCACCGGCATCGCCGACATGCTCCGGGGGGTCATGGTGGGCGAGGGCCTGGACGAGGAGGAGGCCACCCGGCGGTTCTGGCTCCTCGGCCGCCGCGGGCTGCTCACCGACGACCGGGCCGAGCAGCAGTGGGACTTCCAGCGGCCGTACGCCCGGCCGGCGGCCGAGGTGGCCGGCTGGAGCCGCACCGGCACCACCCCGAACCCGTCGCTGGCCGACGTGGTCGGCCATGTCCACCCGACCATGCTGATCGGCACCTCGACCCAGGCCGGCGCGTTCACCGAGGCGATCGTGCGCCAGATGGCCGCCCACGTGCAGCGGCCGGTGATCATGCCCCTCTCCAACCCCACCGCGAAGGCCGAGGCGGTGCCGGCCGACGTGCTCGCCTGGACCGACGGCCGGGCCCTGGTCGCGACCGGCAGCCCTTTCGACCCGGTCGTCCACGACGACACCACCTACCGGATCGCCCAGGCCAACAACGCCCTGGTCTTCCCGGGCCTGGGGCTCGGGGTGGCGGTGGCCAGGGCCCGGCGGGTCAGCGACGCCATGCTGGCCGCGGCCGCCGACGCCGTGGCCGGCCTCTCGGACGCGACCACCCCCGGGGCGTCCCTGCTGCCCCCGGTCGACAACCTGCGCGAGGTGTCGGCCACCGTGGCCGTGGCCGTGGCCAGGGCGGCCGCCGCCGAGGGCCTGGCCGAGGTCACCCTCGACGACCCCATCCAGCAGGTCCACCAGGCCATGTGGCAGCCCGAGTACGCCCGCGTCGAGGCGTTGTGACCGACGGGGGTCACAGCGTCGGCACGCCGGTGGTGGCGGCGAGCTGCCGCAGGTCGTCGAGGGTCTGCTGGGGGAGCGACAGTCCCCGGTCGAGGTGTTCGCGGGCGGCCCGGTCCTCGAGCTCGCCCGGGTAGAGGACCTCGTCGAAGCCCTGGGCGAGGGGCACGGACTTGACCTCGGCGACGAGCTGCTCCATCCGCCGGCTGAAGGCGTCGGGGTCGCCGAAGGCGGCCACGTCCAGGGCGATGAACAGGTGCCCGCAGCCGCCGCGGCGCTCGGTCTGGTACGGGCCGGCGACCGCGGCACCGAAGGCGCTGCCGGTCAGCACGCCGGAGAGGACGTCCATCATCAGCGAGATGACATAGCCCTTGTGGCCGGCCATGGGCAGGATGACGCCGGCGATGGCCGCCTCCGGGTCGGTGGTGGGCGCGCCGTCGGCGTCGATGGCCCAGCCGGGCGGGATCGGCTCCCCGCGCTGTCGGGCCAGGTAGACCTTGCCGCGGGCGACGGCCGTGTTGGCGACGTCCATGACCATGACGCCGTGCCTGCCGGCCGGGGCCGCGATCGACCACGGGTTGGTGCCGACGGTCTTGCGCCGGCCGCCCCAGGGGGCCATGGCCGGGCTGGCGTTGGTGGTGAGGATGGCCACGCAGCCGTCGCGGGCAGCCATGCGGGTGAAGTAGGCGGCGGTGCCGAAGTGGTTCGAGTTGCGCACCGCCACAGCCCCGACGCCGTGGCCGCGGGCGCGGGCGGCGGCCTCCCGGGCGGCGAAGGCGGCCAGCACCTGGCCGACGCCGTCGTGCCCGTCCACCACCACCAGCGCCCCGGTGTCGGAGACGGTCTCGGGGGTGGTCACGGCCCGCATCACCCCGGCCCGGATGCGGTCGACGTACCAGCTCAGCCGCAGCACGCCGTGGGACTGATGGCCCCACAGGTCGGCGGTCACCAGGCTGTCGGCGACCAGCCCGGCGTCGGCGTCCGGCACGCCGACGGCGACGAGCACGGCGGCGGCGAACTCGGTCAACCGCCGCGCGCCGACCGGGGCGGCGGCCTGCGGGTGTTCCTGACCCATCGGCATCCTCATTCCGTCAGGGCGGCGCCCGGGTCGGGGGTGGCGGAGCCGCTGACCCACCAGGTGCGCAGGTTGGTGAACTCCCGGATCCCGGCGGCGGCCAGCTCGCGTCCGTAGCCGCTGCGCTTGACCCCGCCGAAGGGCAGCCTGGGGTCGGAGGCGACCACGGCGTTGACGAACACGGCCCCGGACTGGACCTGCCGGGCCACCCGCAGGCCCCGCTCGACGTCCCGGGTCCAGACCGAGGCGCCCAGGCCGTAGGGGGTGTCGTTGGCCACCTCGACGGCGTGCGCCTCGTCGGCGACCCGGATCACCGCCGCCACCGGACCGAAGGTCTCCTCGTCGTAGGCCGGCATGCCGGGCCCAACGCCGCTGAGCACGGTCGGCGCGTAGAAGCAGCCGCGCTCCCCGATCCGCCGGCCGCCGGTGAGGACCCGGGCGCCCCTGGCCACCGACTCGCGGACCTGCCGGTCGATGCCGTCGACGAGGTCGGCGCGGGCCAGCGGGCCGACCTGGGTCGCCGGGTCCAGGGGGTTGCCGACCGCCAGGGCCTCCACGGCGGCGACGAAGCGGCCCTCGAACTCGTCGGCCACCGGCTCCTCGACGACGAACCGCTTGGCCGCCAGGCAGCTCTGGCCGCTGTTGAGGAACCGCGACCGCGCCGCCTGGACCGCCACCGCGGGCAGGTCGGCGTCGGCCAGCACCACGAACGGGTCGGAGCCGCCCAGCTCCAGCACGCTCTTCTTCAACGCCCGGCCGGCGGCGGCGGCCACGTGCGCCCCGGCCCGGTCGCTCCCGGTGATCGTCACCGCCGCGACCCGGGGATCGGCCAGCAGGCGGGCGGTGGTCTCGCCGACGGTGGCCTCGTCGACCAGCAGGGTGCGGAACAGCCCGTCGGGGAAGCCGGCGTCGGCCAGCACCGCCTCGAACGCCAGGGCGCAGCCGGAGACGTTGGGGGCGTGCTTGAGCAGTCCGCCGTTGCCGGCCATCAGGGCGGGAGCGGCGAACCGCGTCACCTGCCAGAGCGGGAAGTTCCAGGGCATGATGGCCAGGACCACGCCCAGTGGCTCGTAGCTGGCGAAGCTCTCGTCGGCGGCCGTCTCCACCGACTCGGGGGCCAGGAAGCCGGCGGCCTGCTCGGCGTAGACGTCGCAGGTCCAGGCGCACTTGTCGATCTCGGCCCGTGCCTCGGCGATCGGTTTGCCCATCTCCCGGGTGATCAGGGTGGCGTACCGGTCCCGCCGTTCCCGCAGCAGCCTGGCCGCCCCGGTCAGCAGCCTGGCCCGCTCGTCGAACGACCTGCCTCGCCAGACCCGCTGGGCCTCGTACGCGGCGGCCAGGGCGGCGTCGACCTCGGTCGCGGTGAACGAGGGGTAGGTGGCGACCTCGTCGCCGGTCGCGGGGTCGACCGAGCGGAGGGTCCCGGTCACGTTGCCAGCTCCGCCCCGCGGTCCTGCTCGGAGAGGTGCTCGAAGGTCTCCCCGGTGGCGCAGATGGTGCGGGTGACCTCGCGGCCGCCGTACACCCAGTAGATGCGCATCGGCCCCTCCCCCCGGTTGGCGAACCGGTGCGGCACCCCGGCCGGCGCCCAGGTGGCGTCGCCGGGCTCCAGGTCGAAGCGGTCGTCGCCGATGACCGCGGTCGCCTGCCCCTCCAGGATCAGCACCGACTCCTCGACATTGTGCGTGTGCAGGGGGATCCCGGCACCGGGAGGGAACTCCGTGACGCCGGTGGTGACCTTGTTGCCCTCGGCGTTCCACTTGCCGACATAGGGCAGGGTCCGCACGCCCGTGCCCCGGTCGAACGGCCTGATCTCGGCCGGGCGCAGCACCAGCGGCGCGTCGCCAGAGGCGGCGGCCACGGCCGGTCCTCCCTGGTCCGTCCGGCCGACGCGGGCGACGACAGCGGCGGCGAAGCCGGCCGTACCCTCGGTCCCTCCCAGGTCCCGGGTCCGGACCCCGGCGGCGATGGTGTCGGCCACGGCCCGCTCGATCAGCTCGGCCGCGGCGGTAGCTCCCGGGTCCGTATGCCGGTCGCCCAGCCAGCCCAGCAGCAGCGCCGCCGACAGGATCATCGACACCGGGTTGGCGACGCCCTGGCCGGCGATGTCCGGGGCCGAGCCGTGTGCCGCCTGAGCCATCGCGGTGGCGTCGGAGGCGTTGAGCGAGGCGGCCAGGCCCAGGGAGCCGGCCAGCTCGCCGGCGAGGTCGGACAGGATGTCGCCGAACATGTTCTCGGTCACGATCACGTCGAAGTCGGCCGCCCGACGCACCAGATGGACGGTCATGGCGTCGATGTGGAAGTCGTCGACCTCGACGTCGGGGTAGTCGCCGGCGACCTGGCGGCAGACGTCCCGGAACAGGCCGCTGGTCAGCTGGAGCACGTTGGCCTTGTGGACGATGGTCAGGCGCCGGCGCCGCCGCCGGGCCAGGTCGAAGGCGACCCGGGCGATCCGCTCGATGTGCGGACGGGTGAAGACGCCCATGGCGATGGCCACGTCCGGCGATGGCATGAACTCGCCGGTCCCGGCGTAGGTGTTGCGGTCGGCGTAGAACCCCTCGGTGTTCTCGCGCACGATCACCAGGTCGGCGTCCGGGGCCACGGCCCCGGAGCCGGGGACGCCGCTGGCCGGTCGGATGTTGGCGAACAGGTCGAAGTGCTTGCGCAGCGCCCCGCTCGGGTTCAGCCGGGACCGGTGCGGCTCCGGATAGGCGGCGCTGTCGTGGGGGCCGAGCAGCCAGCCGTCGAGCTCGGCGAGTGCCTCGACGGTGCTCGCGGGTGTGTGCTCGCCGTGCTCACCGATGGCCGTCCAGCCGATCGGCAGCGGCACCCATTCCACCGAGCCGCCCGCGCGGGCCAGCGCGGCGTCCACGACGCCGGTGGCGGCGGGGACGATCTCCGGGCCGATGCCGTCCCCCTCCAGCACCCCCAGCCGGTACCGGCGCCCCGACGGGCCAGCGCTCATCCGCCTCACTCCTTCAAGCTCGCAATGTGGTATACCGGTCTACCAATTGGCGCTGGACGGGTCAAGGAATTGGTCATATTGGTCGACGGTAGACTGCTTCGGATGGCCGCCAATCTCAGCCGGATCGAGCCGGCGCCCCGTGAGCCGCTGGGCTCCGAGGTCGCCCGGCGGCTGCTCGACCACCTCCTGTCCGGAGCGGTGCCCCCGGGAGGGAGGATCCCGTCCGAGCGCCAGCTCGCCGAGTCGCTGGGGGTGAACCGGCCCGCCGTGCGGGAGGCGATCCGGGCGCTGGGGTTCCTCGGGCTCCTGGAGGTCCGGCAGGGCAGCGGGACCTATTTCCGCGGCCCCGACCAGGAGCTGCTGTTCCGGCTGTTCGAGTGGACCCTCCTGTTCGGCGACGGCAGGGCCAGAGACCTGCTCGAGACCCGCGCCGACCTCGAGATCGTCGCCAGCGGCCGGGCCGCCGAGCGGCGGGACGAGGACGACGTGGTTGCCCTGCAGCGGCTGCTGGAGCGGATGCGGGTCAGCGACCCGGAGGGCTTCCCCGACGCCGACCTGGCCTTCCACGCCCGGATCGCCGCCATGGCCGGCAACGTCGTCCTCGAGGACATGCTGGCCAGCCTCCGGGCCGTGATCCGCGGCTGGGTGGAGCGCAACATCGCGGCCGCCGGCACGACCAGGATCGCCTACCGGGACCACGTCCCCATCTACCGGGCCATCGCGGCCGGCGACCCGGAGGCGGCCCGGATCGCGATGGCGGCGCACATGCGGGCGGCCATCCGCCGCCTGCTGGCCCAGGCTGAGCCGGCCGTCAGCCGCCAGGAGCCCCGGCGGTGACCCGCTCGATCCGGGTCAGGGCCCGGCGCAGGTTGTCGACCGAGTTGGCGTACGACAGGCGCAGGTAGCCCTCGCCGTGGCCGCCGAAGGCGGTGCCGGGCAGCAGGGCCACGCCGCCGGAGGCCAGCAGCCGGTCGGCCAGGGCGGCCCCC
>Ga0081538_10006354_pt1 | contig 10423 bp, 7 predicted proteins | sample TabmetS5T2R1_FD_71022 | JGI IMG/M metagenome (GOLD analysis project Ga0081538, IMG submission 71022) | Tabebuia heterophylla rhizosphere microbial communities from the University of Puerto Rico - S5T2R1 | ecosystem: Host-associated > Plants > Roots > Rhizosphere ...
GGCCCGTGTCCGAGGAGGACCGGGACGGGCGGGAGCGGGTGGCCTGCCCGACCGCCGGGTCGTGCGCCGGCATGTACACCGCCAACACCATGGCGGCGGTGTCGGAGGCGATCGGGATGGCCCTGCCCGGGTCGGCCAGCCCGCCGGCGGTGTCCGAGCGCCGCGCCGAGGCGGCCCGCCGCACCGGCGAGGCCGTGGTGAAGCTCCTGTCCCTGGACATCCGGCCGCGCCAGATCATGACCAGGGCGGCCTTCCTCAACGCGGCCGCGGTGGTGATGGCCACCGCCGGGTCGACCAACGCCGTGCTCCACCTGCTGGCGATCGCGAACGAGGCCGGGGTCGAGCTGACCATGGACGACTTCGACGCCGTCAGCCGGCGGGTGCCCCACATCGTCGACATGCGCCCCGGCGGCCGCTTCGTCATGGCCGACGTCGACCGGGTCGGGGGCGTCCCGGCGGTGCTCCGGGAGCTGCTGGAGGCTGGGCTGCTGGACGGCGACGCCCTCACCGTCACCGGCAGGACGATGGCCGAGAACCTCGAGGGTGCGGCCAAGCCGGACGGCGAGGTGATCCACCCGGTGGGCTCCCCGATCGCCGCCGAGGGCGGCCTGGCCGTGCTGCGGGGCGGCCTGGCTCCCGACGGCTCGGTGGTGAAGATCCCCGGCAACGAGAACCTGTCGTTCCGGGGCACGGCCAAGGTGTTCGAGTCCGAGGAGGACTGCTTCGCGGCCGTGACCGGCGGCCGGGTCGGCAAGGGCGACGTCCTGGTGATCCGCAACGAGGGCCCCAAGGGTGGGCCCGGCATGCGCGAGATGCTGGCCGTGACCGGCGCCATCAAGGGCGCCGGCCTGGGCAAGGACGTGCTGCTGATCACCGACGGCCGCTTCTCCGGGGCCACCTACGGCGCCTGCGTCGGCCACGTCGCCCCCGAGGCGTTCGTTGGCGGGCCGATCGGGCTGGTCGTCGACGGCGACCCGATCTCGATCGACGTGGCCGCCCGCCGCCTCGACCTGGAGGTCGACCCGGCCGAGCTCGACCGCCGCCGCCAGGCCTGGAAGCCTCCCGAGCCCCGCTATGCCCGCGGCGCCCTGGCCAAGTACGCGGCCCTGGTGGGCGGCGCGGACCAGGGCGCCGTCTGCGGCTAGCCCGGGAGGCAGCTACGGCGAGATGGCCAGCCTGGCCACGGCGCCGCCGGTGTGCTCGTAGTACTCCACCCTGACCTCGTGGGTGCCCGCCGTCACCTGGCGGACGGCCGTGTAGGTGGTCGCCCCCTGGTCCTTCCACTGGTCGATGATCAGCGTGCCGTCCAGGTACACCCGGACCCCGTCGTCGGCGGTCGCGGTGAAGGTGTAGGAGCGGGTGGTCGCGAACGAGCGTGTCGCCACCCAGCGGGCCGAGAAGCTGTTCGGGCCGACCACGGTGCCCGGCGGGCTGCCGGTGCCCCAGTTGTAGTTGACCGCGGCCTCGCAGCGCACGATGGCCGGGGTGCCGGTGAGCGTCCGGTTGGGGAAGTAGCTCGCCCGGTACTGACCGGTCGGGCACGAGGGGGCGCTGGCGGTCACGCTGAACCTGCTCACGGCGCCGCCGGTGTGCTCGTAGTACTCCACCCTGATCTCATGGGTGCCGGCCGTCAGCTGGCGGACGGCCGTGTAGGTGGTCGGGCCCTGGTCCTTCCACTGGTCGATGATCAGCGTGCCGTCCAGGTACACCCGCACCCCGTCGTCGGCCGTCGCCGCGAAGGTGTAGGAACCGGCGGCGAAGTTCTGCCGCTTCACCCAGCGGGCCGAGAAGTTGTCGGGGCCGACCCCGGTGCCCGGTGGGCCCCCGGTGCCCCAGCTGTTGTTGAGCCCGGTCTCACACCGCACCGTGGCCGGCGTCCCGCTGAGCGTCCGATTGGCGAAGTAGCTCGCCCGGAACTGACCGATGGGGCAGCCCGCCACCTCCCCGTAGGTCGCGGTGTAGGCGGTCGCCGTGGCCGGGGCGACGATGTTGTGGGTCTGGGCACCCCCGTCCGACCAGGACTGGAAGCCGTAGCCGAGCCCGTTGAGCTCCTGGGGTGACGGGGCGCTGACCGAGTTGCTGGACCCGACGATCACCCTGCGGGTGAACGGGGTCGCAGCGCCGGCCGAGCCGACCGTCAGGCGCAGGCCGGACGGGCTGGACTGGAACGTCAGGTCGACCGTCTGCGGGTCGAGCCGGACCTTCTCGGTGTCCTGGAGCCCGCCGGAGTCGGTCGCGGTCAGGGTCAGCTCCAGGTACGACGGGTAGGCGTGGTCGGGGGCGCTGAAGCCGCCCGAGGCGACCCCTGAGAAGGTCTGGAGCGGGTGCTGATGACAGGTGACGCCGCTGCTGTCGCAGTGGTGCAGCACCAGCGACCACGACAGCGCCGAGGCGGGTAGGGTGCCCTGCTGCGGGTCGCTGGCTGCGCCCGAGAACGAGATGGTGTCGCCGACCTTCCAGCGCAGGGTCGACGCCGGGCTGGAGATGGTGGCCGTCGGCGGGCTGTTGCCGACGGTGACGGTGACCGCGTCGGTGTCGCTGGCCCCAAGGCCGTCGGTGACCCGCAACTCGGGGGTGAAGGTCCCCGGCTGCTGATAGGTCCAGCTCGCGGTGGCCCCGGTGGCGTCGTCGAAGGCGCCGTCGTCGTCCAGGTCCCAGGCATAGGTCAGGGTGTCGCCGTTGGGGTCGGTCGACGCCGAGCCGTCGAAGCTGACCGCGAGCGGCGCAGGACCGCTGGTCGGGGTGGCGGTGGCCACCGCCGTCGGCCCGGCGTTGTGCCTGATCCTGCGGACCGACCCGCCGAGGTCGACGTACCACAGCTCGCCGGCCGGGCTGACCTCGAGGTCGACCGGGCCGCTGGTCCCGGCCGCGGCGACGAAGGTGGCCCGGTTGTTCGGGTTCGGCAGCGTCCCACCGCCGGTCTTCATCACCCAGATGCACCTGCGGCTGTAGTCGGCGAAGAACAGGGCCCCGCGGTAGTCGGCCGGGTAGGGACCGCCGGCCGAGGGGTAGAAGGCCACCCCGGCGGCGGAGGAGCTGCCCGTCGGGCAGCTCTCGCCGGCGACGACCTGGGCGCTGTGGTTGTAGGCGTAGTGGGCGTTGGTGACCGCGCCCGCCCCGGCCGCGTACAGGTTCTCGCAGAGGTTGAGGTTGGCGCCGTCGTAGCCGCCCTGCCGGTTGACACCCTCGTAGCAGGGCCAGCCGAAGTTGGTCACCCCGGCGGTCGGGTTGGCGACGCGGTTGAGCTCCTCCCAGGTGTTCCAGCCGACGTCGCCCAGCCAGACCTCGCTGGTGCCGGGCCGGATGGTCATCCGGAACGGGTTGCGCAGCCCGTGGGCGACGACCCGGCGGGCGTTGAGGTCGCTGGAGCCGATCAGCGGGTTGCCGGGCATGGCCGCCCCCGTGTCCGGGTTGAGGCGCAGCACGGTCCCGTCGAGGCTGGTCGGGTCGGCCGGGGTGCGCAGGTCCTGGCTGCGCAGGGCCCCGCCCTGGGCCGTCGGCGGGGTCAGGGCCGCCCCGACGCCGCCCGGCGGGTCGCCGCACGGGTTGACCGGGCTGCCGTCCTGACCGTAGTCGGCGAAGTTGAAGCTGGCCCCGTCGCCGCCGGTCACGTACAGGGCCCCGTCGGCCCCGAAGGCCAGGTCGCCGGTGGAGTGGCTCGGGTACTGCTGGCACCAGTCCTCGACCAGGACATGCTCGGGGCCGGTCATCTGGTTGCCGCTGGCGGTCAGGCGCGACAGCCGGCTCGAGACCACGCAGCCGTCGACGGTCGCCCCCGGCGGGTTCGGGCACGGGTCGCCGAGGTCGCCGGGGGTTCCCCAGCGCGGCGCCGGTGCCGAGCTGCCGAGCTCGTGGTCGTAGGTGTAGAGGACGTAGAGGTAGGGCCTGGCCGGGAAGCCGGGATCCACGGCGAGCCCGAGCAGGCCCCGGTCCCAGAAGTTGTAGACGTTGACGTTGAGGTCGGCGAAGGTGTCCGGGCTGGGGTCGGACACGGAGTCGAACACCTTGACGATGCCGCTCTTCTCGGCCACGAAGACCTTGCCGTTGGGGGCGAACTCGATGTTGGTCGGGTGGGTGAGCCCGCTCCACACGACCGACTCCGAGAACCCGGTCGGCAGGACCGCCGCCCGGGCCGCCGGCGGTGACAGCAGCGTCACCAGCAGCGCGAGCGCCAACACCGATGCCAGCCGACGCCCACGCATGGCCAGATCCTCCTCTGGTCCCCCCGGGTTGGTGGCGCCCTCGTGGGCCACCGGCGGAAGTACGCTATCTGGGCATCCTGCGCAGCGTCATCACATCTTCGCCGTACCCGCGCCTACGGCAGGACGGTGGCTGTGGCATGCTCGGCCGCATGCTGGTCGACACCCACTGCCACCTGCACCTGCTGGGCTCCCCGGCCGAGCTGGTGGTGGCCGAGGCGCTCGACGAGGGGGTCGGGCACCTGGTCGACGTCGGGGTCGACCTGGACTCCAGCCGGCAGGCCGCGGCCAACGCGGCCCGGCTGCCACCGGTGTCGGCCACCGCCGGCGTCCATCCCCACGACGCCGACACCCTCACCCCGGCGGCCGTGGCCGAGCTGCGCCGGCTGCTCGCCTCCGAGCGGGTGGTCGGGGTGGGGGAGACGGGGCTGGACTACTACCGCGACAACTCGCCCCGGGACCTCCAGCGGGCCGCCTTCGCCGTCCACGTCGGCCTGGCCCGCGAGCTCGACAAGGCCCTGGTCGTCCATTGCCGCGACGCCTTCGCGGACACCGTGGCCGTCCTCGACGGCGAGGGCGCGCCGCCGCGGGTGGTGTTCCACTGCTTCGCCGGTGACGAGCGGGCCGCCGCCCGGGTGGTCGAGGCCGGCTGGTACGTGTCGTTCGCGGGCACGGTGACCTTCCGCAACGCCCCCGGGCTGCGGGCCGCCTGCGCGGTCGTCCCCCTGGAGCGGACGGTGCTGGAGACCGACAGCCCGTTCCTGTCGCCCCACCCCTACCGGGGCCGCCCCAACCGGCCCGGCCGGGTCGCCGTCACCGCCCGGACCGTCGCCGAGGTCCACGGGGTCCCGGTCGAGCAGGTGGCCCGGGCGACCACGGCGACGGCCGCCGAGGCCTTCCGGCTGGACCTGGGCGGCCGTGCCTGACCCACCGCCGCGGGCCCTGCTCACGCCCGGGCGGGTCCGGGAGCTGCTGGCCGGCCACGAGCTGCGGCCACGCAAGGCGCTCGGCCAGCACTACCTGGCCGACCCCAACACCGCCCGCAAGGTGGCCCGGCTGGCCGGGATCGAGCCGGGGGAGACGGTGCTGGAGATCGGTCCTGGGCTGGGCAGCCTCACCCTGGCCCTGCGCGAGGCCGGCGCCGAGGTGGTGGCCGTCGAGGCCGACCCCCGCCTGCTCCCGGCCCTGGCCGAGGTCCTGGGCGACGACCCGGGGGTCCGGGTCGAGGTCGCCGACGCCCTCCGGATCGACCTGGCCGCCCTCGCTCCCGGCGCCCGCCGGCTGGTCGCCAACCTGCCCTACAACATCGCCGCCGGCCTGGTCCTCAAGGTCCTGGCCGAGGCCCCGGCCATCGACCGCCAGGTGGTGATGGTGCAGCGCGAGGTCGGGGAGCGGCTGGCCGCCGCCCCCGGGTCGGCCGCCTACGGGGCCCCGAGCGCCAAGCTGGCCGCCCGGGCCGCCGCCCGCGTCCTGGCCCCGGTGAGCCGGCGCGTGTTCGTGCCCGAGCCCCACGTCGACTCGGTCCTGCTCGGCGTGGCCAGGCGCCGCCACCCGGCCGTGGCCGGGCTCGACCCGGTCGAGCTCGACCGGGTCGTCGACGCCGCCTTCGGGCAGCGGCGCAAGACCCTGCGCAACGCCCTGCGCGGCCTGGGGCTGGACGCGGCCGGGGTCGAGCAGCTGGGCCGGGCGGCCGGGATCGACCTCGGCCTGCGGGCGGAACGGCTCGGCGTCGAGGACTTCGCCGCCCTCGCCCGGCAGCTCGTGCGTCCACTTTGAACCGATCCCCGGCCGCAGCTACCATGCCCGGGCATCGACGTCGGGGAGGGACGCTCGTGGCCAGTCAGCAACGCCAGCCCGGAGGCCACGCGCCCCCGACCTCGCTGCGGGCCAGGGCCGCGGCCAAGGTCAACCTCGGCCTGTACGTCGGGCCGGTGCGCGACGACGGCCGCTACCACGAGGTCGTCTCGGTCCTCCAGTCGATCGCCATCTGGGACGAGCTGGAGGTCGAGGTCGTGCCGGAAGGGCTCGGGCTCGAGGTCGAGGGCGGCGGCCTGCCCCCCGACGAGACCAACCTGGTCCTGGTCGCGGCCCGCGAGCTGGCCCGGCGCTCCCGCGACCTGCCCGGGGCCCGCTTCCGGCTCCGCAAGGGCATCCCGGTCTCGGCCGGCCTGGGCGGCGGCAGCGCCGACGGGGCGGCCGCCCTGATCGCCCTGGACCGGCTGTGGGGCCTGCACCTGCCCGCGGTCAACCTCCACGCCATGGCCGCCGAGGTCGGCTCGGACGTGCCCTTCTGCATCGCCGGCGGGGCCGGGGTGGCCACCGGGCGCGGGGACAAGGTGCAGGAGGTGCCGAGCAAGGGCAGCACCTGGTGGGTCGTGGGCATCGACCACGAGCGCCTGGCCACCCAGGACGTCTACAGCCACTTCGACGAGCTCGGCCTGGCCGCCTCCCTCGACGGCCGCTGGCCCGACGACCTGCTGGCCGCCCTGGCCGCCGGCGACCTCCAGCGCCTGGCCGGAGCCCTGCACAACGACCTGGAGCCGGCCGCCTTCGACCTGCTGCCGGCCCTGGCCAAGTCCAAGCAGCGGCTGTTGGAGGCGGGCGCCCTGGGGGCCCTCATGAGCGGCAGCGGCCCGACCATGCTCGGCCTCTGCGCCGACGAGGACCAGGCCACCCAGCTGGCCCGCGCCGTCCGCTCCGGCTTCGCCCGCGTCGAGGTCGCCCGCGGCCCCGTCCCGGGCGTCACGTTCGGGTAGTTGGCATGGGGGTTGGGGGGAATGCGGGGGGCGGAGCCCCCCCGCAGTTGTCGGGTAGCCTTGGACCAGCGTTGGCGGGTGGTGTAATGGCAGCACGGCGGCCTTTGGAGCCGTCAGGTCAAGGTTCGAATCCTTGCCCGCCAGCTCAGGGCCGTCCGGCAGATGACCGAGGAACGGGGGACCGATGGGCCAGGGCCTGACCGTCGTCGTGCTCGCCGCCGGGGAGGGCAAGCGGTTCCGCTCGGCCCTGCCCAAGCCGCTGCACCCGGTCGCCGGCCGGCCCCTGCTGTGGCACGTGCTGGCCGCCGCCGCCCCCCTCAAGGCCGACCGGACCGTGGTCGTCGTGGGCAACGGCGCCGACCAGGTCACCGCCGCCGTCGAGGGCTTCGACCTGGGCCCGGTCGACTTCGCCGTCCAGGCCGACCAGCGCGGCACCGGGGACGCCCTGGCCGCCGCCGTGGGCCTGCTGGACGGCGACGGCGACGTCCTGGTCCTGTCCGGCGACACCCCGCTGCTCTCGACCGCCCTGCTGGAGGGGCTGCTGGACGCCCACCGGTCGGCCAGGGCCACCGCGACCCTGCTCACCTGTACCCTGGAGGACCCGACGGGCTACGGCCGGGTCCTCCGCGACGCCGGCGGCGCCGTCACCGGGGTGGTCGAGGAACGCGACGCCACCGGGGACCAGCGCCGGCTCCGGGAGGTCGGGGCCGGCATGTACGTGTTCCGCCGCCCGGCCCTGGACGGCCTGGCCGAGCTGCGCCCCGACAACGACCAGGGCGAGTACTACCTGCCCGACCTGGTGCCGCTGGTCCTTCACGGCGGCGGCCGGGTGGCCACCTTCGAGGGGCCGGCCACCGAGGCCAGGGGGGTCAACGACCGGGTCGAGCTGGCCGCGGCCGAGGCGGTGCTGCGCCGGCGGCTGCTGGAGCGGCTGATGCTGGCCGGGGTCACGGTCGTCGACCCGGCCACCACCTACGTCGACGTCGACGTCGAGGTCGGCCAGGACAGCGTGCTCGGCCCGCTCACCTTCCTGGAGGCCGGGACCCGGGTCGGGGCCCGCTGCCGGCTCGGCCCCAACGTGCGCCTTCACGACTGCCGCGTCGGCGACGACGCCACCGTCACCCAGACCGTGGCCGTCTCCTCGGCCATCGGCCCGCGGGCGGTGGTCGGCCCGTTCGTGTCCCTGCGGCCAGGCAGCGACCTGCGCGAGGCCAGCAAGGCCGGCACCTTCGTCGAGGTCAAGAACTCCACCGTCGGCCCCGGGTCCAAGGTCCCGCACCTCAGCTACGTGGGTGACGCCGACATCGGCGCCGGGGTGAACGTCGGCGCCGGCACCGTGTTCGTCAACTACGACGGGATCAGCAAGCACCGGACCACCGTCGGCGACGGGGCCTTCATCGGATCCGATACCATGCTGGTCGCCCCCGTGACGGTCGGGAACGGGGCCCAGACCGCCGCCGGATCCACCATCACCAAGGACGTGCCGCCCGACGCCCTCGCCATCGAACGCTCCGACCAGCGGACCATCGAGGGCTGGGCGGCCAGGCGCCGCCGCAAGCAACAGCACTGACGGGAGGCGAAGGTGAGCGACGGTGTGACGCCCAAGTCGGTGGAGGCGCTCGGGCGCAGGCACCTGATGCTGTTCGGGGGGCGGGCCAGCCGCGACCTGGCCCAGGAGGTGGCCCAGCACCTGGGGATCGACTGCGGGTCGGTCGACATCCGCGACTTCGCCAACGGCGAGACCTACGCCCGGTTCGGGGAGAGCGTGCGCGGCACCGACGCGTTCGTGATCCAGACCCACGCCTTCCCGGTCAACGAGCGGATCATGGAGCAGCTGGTCATGATCGACGCCCTCAAGCGGGCGTCGGCCAAGCGGATCAGCGCCGTGATGCCCTACTACGGCTACTCCCGCCAGGACAAGAAGGGCCGCTCGCGGGAGCCGATCACGGCCAAGCTGGTCGCCGACATGTTCAAGGTCGCCGGGGCCGACCGGCTGATCACCGTCGACCTGCACTCCGGCCAGGTCCAGGGGTTCTTCGACGGGCCGGTCGACCACCTGACGGCCCGGCCGCTGCTGGCCGACCACATCCGCGCCCACCACGAGCGCGACCTGGTGGTGGTCGCCCCCGACGCCGGCCGGGTCAAGACGGCCGAGAAGATGGCCGGGGTCCTCGGCTGCCCGCTGGCCTTCCTGCACAAGCGGCGCAGCCGCCACGAGGCCGACAAGGTCGAGGTCCGCGAGGTCGTCGGCGAGGTCGCCGGCCTGCACTGCGTGCTCATCGACGACGAGATCGCCACCGCCAGCACGATCGTCCAGGGGGCGGAGGCGCTGATGGCCAACGGCGCCGACCGGGTGACCGCCGCCGCCACCCACGGGGTGTTCTCCGGCCCGGCCATCGACCGGCTCAAGAACGCCCCCATCGCCGAGATCGTGGTCACCAACACCATCCCGGTGCCGGAGGAGAAGCGGCTCGACAAGATCGTGGTGCTGTCGATCGCCGGCATCCTGGCCGGGGCCATCCGGGCCGTGTTCGAGGACGCCAGCGTCTCGGAGATCTTCAACGACGAGAACCAGTTCTAACCTGCTCCAACCCGTTTGCGGCTCCGCCGGGACGTCAATGCTTGAAGGTGACGCATTGCCGCCTGGAACAGGAGGAGCACGTGGCAGGCGAGCTGCAGGGCAAGACGATCGCGTTCCTGGCCACCGACGGCGTCGAGCAGGTCGAATACACCGAACCTCGCAAGGCGGTCGAGCAGGCCGGGGCCACCGCCCACCTGCTGTCACTCAAGACCGACGACATCCAGGGCTTCAACCACCTCGACAAGGGCGACACCTTCCCGGTCGACAAGGCCGTCTCGGAGGCCAGTGCCGACAGCTACGACGGCCTGGTGCTGCCCGGCGGGGTCGCCAACCCCGACGCGCTGCGCACCGACAAGGACGCCGTGCAGTTCGTGCGCTCGTTCTTCGAGGCCGGCAAGCCGGTGGCCTCGATCTGCCACGGCGCCTGGACCCTGGTCGAGGCCGACGTGGTCAAGGGCCGCACCCTGACGTCGTGGCCGAGCATCCGGACCGACATCGAGAACGCCGGCGGGGCCTGGGTCGACGAGGAGGTCCACACCGACCGCGGCCTGGTCACCAGCCGCAAGCCGGCCGACCTGCCGGCCTTCAACGCCAAGCTGGTCGAGGAGTTCGCCGAGGGCGTGCACAAGGAGCAGGCCGAGGCGCTGGCGACGACCGAGCGGCGCTGAGCTCCGGGCGATGGCGCCACCGATCGCGGTGCTGGACGTCGACGGCACGCTCGTCGACACCAACTACCACCACGCCATCGCCTGGTACCGCGCCTTCCGCGAGCACGGCCTGACCCTGCCGGTGTGGCGGATCCACCGCCACATCGGCATGGGCGGCGACCGGCTGGTGGCCGCGGTGGCTGGCAAGCGGGTCGAGGACCGGCAGGGCGACAGCATCCG
>Ga0081538_10006355_pt1 | contig 10423 bp, 8 predicted proteins | sample TabmetS5T2R1_FD_71022 | JGI IMG/M metagenome (GOLD analysis project Ga0081538, IMG submission 71022) | Tabebuia heterophylla rhizosphere microbial communities from the University of Puerto Rico - S5T2R1 | ecosystem: Host-associated > Plants > Roots > Rhizosphere ...
CGAGCAGGCCGGCTACGGGCGCGAGATCGGCCTCGGGGTCTACGACATCCACTCGCCGCGGGTGCCGCCCCCCGACGAGATGGCCACCCTGCTGGAGGAGGCGCTGGAGGCGGTGGGCCCGACCCGGCTCTGGGTCAACCCCGACTGCGGCCTCAAGACCCGCGACTACCCGGAGGTGCTGGCCTCTCTGCGCAACATGGTCGCGGCGGCCAGGACGGTCCGGGAGGGGCTGGGCAGGCGGTGACGAGGCCCCGACAACGGCCTGGGGTCGGCCTTCGGCCGACGATCATCACACGCCGACGGGCGCCGCCGGTCGGCTAGTTGTCGTAGTCCTTCTGCTTCATCACCACGTCGATGACCAGGCAGGTGGCCACGGCGAGGCTGCGCAGGGGGTCGACGGCGGCCGGGCTGACCTCGACGACGTAGGTGTCGGCGTCGGTGAACAGCTCACGCAGCCCGGCCCAGCGCTTGGTCACGCGGGCGATCACCTGGCCGGCGCCGTCGAGCACGCTGAAGTCCTTGGCCCGCCAGTTGTGGGCCCGGACCTCGCCCAGCTGGGCGCCACGCGGGTCGAGCAGGGTGAAACGCGCCCTGCCGAGGCGGATCTGCTTGGTGATCTCGCCGAGGACCACGCCGTCGGGCCGCAGGACCTGGCAGCGCCAGGTGAACCAGGGCTTGTGCACGACCAGCTCGGGCGCGGCGCCGGGACCCAGGATGTGGAGGGTGATCGGCAGGGTGACGTCCCAGCTGGTGAACACCCGGGCCAGGAAGGCCAGGGGCGACTGGGTGGCCTGCACGACCGCGCCGATCTGGCGGCCCCTCTGGTCGAGCACGGCGTACTCGTTGCGCAGCTCGACCAGCTTCAGCTTCTGCTTCACGACCAGCACCTGCTGGGCGAGCAGCGACCCCGCCGGCGGCGCCATCCCGTAGTTGCTCACGCTCCCAGCCTAGTCGCTGGTCGCCTTGAGCGAGAACAGCAGCGGCAGCCTGGCGTCGTCGGGCTCCGGCAGCCGCCAGACGCCCGACCCCGGCTCGGTCTCGACCATGAACGGGAACATCTTCCACGGCACCCAGGGATGCTCGTGGAGGTACTCGATGCGCAGCCCGACCGCGGCCAGCGAGCTGATGATCTCACCCATGCTGTGCTGCCAGGCGTACTCGAACGGCTCGCTCACGGGCGCGTCCGGGTCGGCGTAGGAGCCGTCGTTCGTGAACACCAGCGGGTCCGGGGACGGCCAGTAGTGGTAGCCGAGACGGAGCTCGGTGGCCTCGTCGCTGTCGTCGAAGGCCCAGGCGAAGGGGTGGGCCTCGGCGATGTAGAAGAAGCCACCCGGGCGGACGAAGTGGGCGACCACCTCGGCCCAGCGGGGAAGGTCGGGCAGCCAGTTGATGGCCCCGAAGGAGGTGAACACCACGTCGAAGTCGCCCTCCAGGTTGGCCGGGAGGTCGAACACGTCCGAGACCACGAAGCTCGCGTCCAGGCCGGTCTCGGCGGCCAGCTGGCGGGCCTGCTCGATGGCCCGCTCCGAGAAGTCGATCCCCGTCGCCCTGGCCCCCCGCCTGACCCAGGAGAGCGTGTCGAGCCCGAAGTGGCACTGCAGGTGGAGCAGGTCCTTGCCGGCGACGTCGCCGACCTCCTCCACGATCAGCGGGTACAGGTCGCTGCGGGCGCCCGACTTCCAGCCCTCGACGTCGTAGAACTCCGAGCGGACATGGATCGGGGTCCACTCGTCCCAGAGGGCGCGGTTGGCGGCCAGGCGCGGGTCCACGGTGGGAGCGTGCCACGCGGTGGGACCCCGACGCACGGGGTTTGTTGGACGCGCGGCGTCCGGTGGGGCGAGGCCAGGAGTCGGGAGTCCGAACCCGGAGGAGCCTCACGCTCACCCGGCTGAAGGGCAAATCCCCCGCTCGCCCCGTCCCACCGGACGGCCACCGATCAGGGTACCGCGCCGTCAGGGGCTTTGACGGTGGGCTTACGTGGATCCGGGGATCGTGGCAGCCTAGGGGAGGAACACCGCGAGCCTGGAGTTGTCGATGACGTTTGCCACGCCCCTGGCACTCCTGGCGTTGCCGCTGATTCCCCTCACCATCCTGGCCCTCGTCCTGGCCAGGCGCCGGCGGATCCGCTACGCGATCCGCTACCCGGCCCTCGACGTGCTGGCCGGGGTGGTCGAGCGGGAGCGTCGGGGCCGCTGGATCCCGGCTGCCCTGCTGGTGCTCGCCCTGACCGCGCTGCTGCTGGGCGCGGCCCGGCCCATGGCCAAGGTCCCCGTCCCCCGCGACGAGGCCACGGTCATGCTGGTGATCGACGTGTCCGGGTCGATGAACGCCGACGACGTCGAGCCGACCCGGATGGAGGCGGCGCAGCGGGCGGCCAGCCGGTTCCTCGACCGGCTTCCGGAGCGCTTCCAGGTGGGGCTGGTCGTGTTCTCCAGCGAGGCCGAGACCCTGGTGCCGCCGACCACCGACCGGGAGGCGCTGCGGACCGCCCTGGACACGCTGACCGCCAACGGCGGGACGGCCATGGGCGACGGGCTGGCCCGGGCCCTCGACGTGATCGAGACGGTCCGCCAGCAGGCCCTCGGCGGGCCCGGGCCGACGACCACCGTCGACCCCGGCGCACCGGGGGCGATGCCGCCGCCAACGACCACCGCCCCGGGGGCCGGCCGGCCGGCCGTGCCGCCGGCGGTGGCGCTGCTGCTGTCGGACGGGGCCAACTCGGCCGGGGGCGACCCGTTCATCCAGGCCGAGCGGGCCCGCCAGCTCGGGGTCCCGGTCTACACGATCGCCCTTGGCACCGCCGGCGGGGTGCTGCGCCAGCCCAACGCCTTCGGCGGCACCCGCATCCAGCCCGTCCCGCCCGACCCGGACAGCCTGGCCCGGATCGCCGAGACCAGCAACGGCCGCTTCTTCGAGGCGCCGACCAGCGAGAACCTCACCGCGGTGTACGACAGCCTGGGCTCGCGGATCGGCTTCCGCCTCGAGGAGCGGGAGGTGACGGTCGCCTTCACCGCCGCCGGCCTGCTCCTGCTGGCCGCCGCCGGGGCGCTGCGGGCCCGCCGCGGCGCCCGGCTCCCCTGATCGACCAGTCGACCTTGCGCAAGGAGACCAGATGACCGAGAGCGACCAGCGCCGCCTCAGCGTGGCCGACCCCGACAATCCCTCCGCTGCCCTCGAGGCGGCGTTGTTTGAGATCAAGCGGGTGATCGTGGGCCAGGAAGGCATGCTGGAACGGGTCCTGGTCGCCCTGCTGGCCGGCGGCCACCTGCTCCTTGAGGGCGTCCCCGGGCTGGCCAAGACCCGCACCATCGCCACCCTGGCCCAGGTCCTGGGGGGCAGCTTCCAACGCATCCAGTTCACCCCCGACCTGGTCCCCTCGGATCTGGTCGGGACCCGGATCTGGCGGCCCGACCAGGGCGCCTTCGCCACCGAACTCGGCCCGGTGTTCTGCAACTTCCTGCTGGCGGATGAGATCAACCGGGCCCCGGCCAAGGTCCAGTCGGCCCTGTTGGAGGTGATGCAGGAACAGCAGGTCACCATCGGGGCTAAGACCTGGCCGGTGCCGGTCCCGTTCCTGGTCCTGGCCACCCAGAACCCGATCGAGTCCGACGGCACCTACCCCCTGCCCGAGGCCCAGATCGACCGGTTCCTGATGAAGGTGGTGGTCGACTATCCCAACTTCTCCGAGGAGATGACCATCGTCGCCCGCAGCCTGACCGACCCCCCGGCCATCACCCCCATCCTGTCGCTGGAGCAGCTCCAGGCCCTCCAGGCCCACACCCGCCGGGTGTATGTGGATCGGCTGGTGGCCGAGTACGCGGTGGCCTTGTGTGACGCCACCCGCCAGCCGGCCACCTACAACCTCCCCGACCTCCAGGGGTACATCGCCTATGGGGCCAGCCCGCGGGGGTCGATCAACCTGGTCGGGGCCGCCCGGGCCCTGGCCGTGCTCCGGGGCCGCAGCTACTGCCTGCCCCAGGATGTCCAGGAGCTGGCCCGCGACGTGCTCCGGCATCGGCTGGTGCTGACCTACCAGGCGTTGGCCGAACAGGTCAGCCCCGACAGCCTCCTCACCGCCGTCCTGGCCGCCATCCCCCCACCCCGCATCGACCTCGCCCGCGAACAACCAGCATGAGTTTCCGCTGGCCCGAGCTGCTCTGGGCGGTGCTGCTGGTGCCGCTCGTGCTGCTGGTGTGGCTGCGGGGCGAGCGCCGCCGCACCCAGCGGGCGGGGGTCTTCGGCAACCCGGCGCTGCTGCCCAACGTGGTCACCGCCCGGCCCGGCTGGCGGCGGGTGGCCCCGGTGCTCCTGTACCTGCTGGCCGCCACCGTGCTCCTGGTCGCCCTGGCCCGGCCCGAGGCGACCGCCCAGGTGCCGCGCGACCAGGCCACCATCATGCTCGTCATGGACACCTCCAAGTCGATGACCAGCACGGACGTGACCCCGTCGCGCCTCCAGGCGGCCAGGCGGGCGGCCGACACGTTCCTGGGCGAGATCCCCGATCGGTTCCAGGTCGGCCTGGTCACCTTCGCCGGCGCGCCCAGCGTCGAGGCCCTCCCGACCACCGACAAGGAGGCCATCCGGTCGGCCCTGCGCAACGCCCCGGTCCGCGACGGCACAGCCGTCGGGGACGCCCTGGTCCGCGCCCTCGCGGCCAGCCGCCCCCGCAACCTGGCCGCCGGTCAGGACCGCCCGCCGACCGCCGTTCTCCTGCTCACCGACGGCGTGAGCCGCAGCGGCGTGCCGCCGCTGGACGCCGCCCAGCAGGCCAGGCAGGAGGGCGTGCCAGTCTTCACCGTGGCCCTCGCCTCCCAGCCCCCGCTGGAGCTCCAGCAGATCGCCGAGGTGACCGGCGGCCAGTCCTTCACCGCCCCCACCGCCGAGCAGCTCAACGCCGTCTACCGTAACCTCGGCAGCCGCCTCACCTACGTCGAGGAGAAGCGGGAGCTCACCTCCTACTTCATGGGCGGGGCGGCCGTCCTCCTGCTGCTCGGCGCCGCCGCCTCTATCAGCTGGTTCCTGCGCCTCCCCTGATCCCGCTGACATCGGCGCCCGCCCGGGACGGTGGGCCCGCCCCGGGCGCGCGGCGCCGGTCGCGGCTACTGGGTGAGCTCGATCCGGCCCTCGATCCGGCTGGTGAACGGGGTGGGCAGGGAGGCGACGTAGTCGACCAGGGCGTCGAGGTCGACCGGGCCGACGACCCGGTTGGTGCCGTCGCGCAGGACGGTGAACCCGTCGCCGCCGCCGGCCAGGAACGAGTTGACCGTGACCGTGTAGGTGACGCTGGCGTCGTTGGGCACCGGCTGGGAGTCGTCCCCGGGTGGGCCGACGAACACCGCGTCGATCACCCCGGTGGTCGGCGAGGTCAGGTGGTAGCGGTAGTGGAGGCCGGAGATCTCCAGGATCCGGTTCGACGGCGTCTGGAACTGCTGGCCGAGCAGGGTCCAGACCTGGGCGCCGGTCAGGTCCATCTTGACCAGGTCGTTGGCGAACGGCTGGACGGCGAACAGCTCGCCCCAGGTGACCGGGCCGGCCTCGATCCTGGCCCGGATGCCGCCTGGGTTCATGAACGCGAACTGGGTGTCCATGGTCGCCCGCTGGGCGTCGGCGATCAGGTTGCCCAGCGGCGACTCGCCGGCCGCGTTGGCCCCGCCGTCGCGGCCGGCCAGCAGGTCGGTCGCGGCGGTGTTGATGACCCGGTTGACCAGCGGCGCCACCTGCTCGACGGCGTCGTCGACGATCGCCTGGACCGCCGGGTCGCCGGCGACCCGGTGGGCCGGGTCGGCGATGTCGGGCGGGTTGAACGACCAGACCGGCAGCAGCTCGGCCGAGGCCGCGGCGACGTCCTTCGTCTTGCGGTCCAGGGTGAGGCGGACGTCCTCGAAGGCGCGCCCGAACGAGGACGCCTGCACGACCAGGCGCCCGTCGACCCGCGAGTTCAGGGCGGTGTGGGAGTGGCCGGCCATGACCACGTCGACCTCGGAGTCGAGGGCCCGGGTGATGTCGCTGATCCGGGGCGAGATGGTGCCGAAGGGGAACCGGTCCTGGGTGCCGCCCTCGTGGATGAGCAGCACCATGGCCTCCACGCCCTTGCGCTTGAGCTCGGGCACGTAGCGGTTGACCGCCGTGGCCTCGTCCAGGAACTCCAGGCCCTCGACCGCGCCCTGCTCGACGATGGTCGGGGTGGTGATCGTGGTGGCGCCGATGAAGGCCACCGGGACGCCCTTGATCCGCTTGATCAGGTAGGGATCGAAGATCGGCCTCTGGGTGTCGGCGTCGACGATGTTGGCCGAGACCAGCGGGAAGTCCTGGCCCTCGAAGGTGCTGCCGGGCGGGAACTGGGAGGGGCCGCCGTTGAGCAGGCGCAGCAGCTCCTCCAGGCCCTCGTCGAACTCGTGGTTGCCCGGGGTGCCGACGTCGAAGCCGATCTGGTTGAGGACGCGGATGGTCGGCTCGTCCTGGAGCAGGCCCGACTCGGGCGGGCTGGCCCCGATCATGTCGCCGGAGTGGACCAGCAGGGTGGTGTCGGGGTTGGCCCGCTTGCGCTCCAGCAGGTAGCGGGCGAGCACGGCCGCGCCTCCGGCCGCCCCGCGGAACCCGCTGTAGGGGTCGGTGTAGATCTGCCCGGCCCCGGTGAGGTTGCCGTGGAAGTCGTTGATCCCCAGCAGGTGGGCGTCGATATAGCGGCCGCCGCCCTCCAGGAGCTCGGACAGGACCCGGCCCTGGGAGGTCTGGGGGGCCGGGATGCCCATGAGGAAGGCCAACGTCGGGGCGACGTCGACGGCCCTGATCCCGCTCACCGGCCCCCGGTGCCGGATGCCGGGCCCGGCGGCCACGAAGGTGCCGTGCATGTTGAGGTTGTGGGCCAGGTCGACCATGTTCGGCCGGTAGCCGTGCTGGCCGAAGAACTCCGACGGGGCGATGGCCACGCCCGGGGTGGCGGCGTCGAACTGGTAGGGCGGCCGGGCGATCACGACGACGTCGCCCGAGCGGGTCGGGTGCTGGGAGTCGCTGCCGTCGACGTCGGTCAGCTCCTCCTTCTTGAGCACGTCGAGGACGACCTGGCGGCCGGGCGCCCTCGGGTCCTTGAGCCCCTCGAAGGCGGCGATGATCTGGTCACGGACCTTGTCGTAGTCGGCCAGCGGGACCAGGCCGGGCTGGTCGCGGCCGGCCAGGTTCAGGTAGATCTGGGCCGTCCCGCCGGCGTAGCAGGCCTTGGCCTTGGTGTTCTCGAGGGCTGCGGCGTCGACCCGGCAGTTGCCCGGCTGCTCGCTGCGCTGCAGCTCGAGGTCCTTCAGGACCTTGCCGGCGTTGATCGCCTCCCAGGCGGCCGCGAACCCGTGGTCGGAGCTGGCCATGACGACCGCGTCGTCGGGCATGAACCGCCTGGTCAGGCCCAGCTTGGCGTCGGCCTCGTGGTAGGCGCTGCGGATGTAGCCGGTGCGGATCGCGACCCGGCCGTCGGGCGGGCCCTCACCGTCGACGTTGTCGTAGAACGGGTTGGGCCGGCCGTCCAGGTCGGTCCGGGTGATCAGGCCGAGGAACTGGTGGCTGAACTCGTCGGTGACCGGGAATCCGACCATGGCCAGGTCGGTGTTGGGCTGGAGCTCGCCGAGCACGAACCGGACCACCGCGTCGCCGTAGCGCTTCTCGAGGTCGCGGCCCTGCTGGACGTAGGTCTCCTCGTCGATGACGTGGGCCTCCAGCGGCGCGAAGTCGGCCGCGATCCAGGACGGCAGGTTGTCGGCGATGTACTTCTCCAGCCGGTCCTCGCCGTCCCCGCCGGCCGGCAGGGCCGCGCAGGCGTCGGTCCGGCAGGTGGCATTGGCCCTGGCCACCGAGGTGAAGTAGATCTTGAAGTCCGACAGGTCGGCGGCCAGGTCGACGAGCTTCACGTAGAAGCCGGCGCTCTGACCGGCCCGGGCTCCGATCAGGCCGTCCGCGCCCCGCAGCTTGATCTCCTCGAACCGGCCTCGGCGCAGGGTGGCCGCGGCCTGGCCGGCGTCCTTGCCGGCGGCCGACGGGACCAGCAGCACGCGGTCATACGCGCGCCGGCTGTCGGCTCGGGAGTCGAACACATAGACGTCGTAGACCCGTCCGGGTTGAGGGCCGCGCTGGTCGAGGTGATGGTCAGGGTCGTCTGCTGGGGCGGAGTGGCCGGGTCGCCCGCGGGGACGTTGGTCCAGCCGCTGGCCGCCTCGAACTCCGCCAGCTGGTAGGAGAGGCCGAAGCGGGCCGCGCCGGCCTGCTCGTCGGGGTCGGCCGGGGCGGCGAGGACGCCCCGGGTCGAGAAGAAGGTGGTGAAGTCCACGGTCGGCCCGGCGATGTTGGCCTGGCGGCCGGCGACCCAGTCGAGCTGGGCGACCTGACGGCCGGCCCGCTCGGCGGCCGAGGCGATGGAGTCGGCCTGCAGGACTCCAGTGGCCGAGAAGCTCGTTCCCCTGGAGAAATCGGTGCCGGTCTGGTGGAAGGTGTTGTTGGTCGAGCCGTGCTTGCCAGGCCAGGCGCCGGTGGCGAGCGAGTACCAGCCAACCCCGGTGTTGGGCGGGAACCCCTGAGTGAGGCCGTTGCGGCCCTGGACCCCGCGCCGCTTCAGCTCGCGCATGTTCGGCATGACCCCGCTGGCCGCGAAGCGGTCGACCAGGTCGGGCCGCATGCCGTCGGCCGCGAACATGATCGCCGCCCGCTCGGCAGGCGCGGCCTGAGCGGCCGCGGTGCTGGCCGGACCCGCGGTCGCGAGCAGCGCACCAAGGACAGCAATGACCAGAGCAAGCGAGAAGAGACGACGGGAGCGGCGGCGAGCGAGCATGAGACACCTTCCTGGAACCGGCACTGGATACAGGCGGTGAAGCAGAACCCGGAGACGCGGTAACGCTTCCGTACCGGGCAAAGGGTGTCAAGATCCCCGAAGGGGATGGTCGCCACGTGGGCCCGCCGATGCCAGCGAGGTCCGGTCCGGCCAGGCGCTAGAGTGCCTTGACGGCAACCCGACCATCAGGGCGACCAGCGACGTGTCCTCGACCGGGGCGCCCGGGTCGTCGCCGCCTGGCGACCCCGGCGCCGACCCCTCCTCCTCGGCCGCCGGCAAGGTCCGGCTGCACGGCTGGCGCCACCCCGCGATCCTGGCCGTGGCCGCGGCCACCGTCGCCGCCGGCTTCGCCCAGTTCGGCGCCACCACCGCCCTCGGCGATGTGGCCCGGGCCTTCGGCGAGACCGGCGACGGCACCTCGCTCGTCGCCAGGGTCGGCCTGTCGGGCACCACCCTCGGGATCGGCCTGGCCATCGTCCGCCTCGCCTCCCTGGCCAGCCTCCCCCTGGCCGCCCTGGCCGACAGCCACGGCCGCCGCCGGATGCTGCTCGGCTGCGTTGGCGGTGGCCTGGCGGTCACCGCCCTGGCCGCCCTGAGCCCCGGTTACTGGTGGTTCGTGGCCCTGTTCGCCATCGGCCGGCCCCTGCTGTCGGCGACCAACGCCATCGCCGTGGTCGTCGCCGCCGAGGAGACCGAGACCCGCGACCGGGCCAAGGCGATCGCCCTCATGACGGCCGGCTACGGCATCGGTGCCGGCCTGACCGCCCTGATCCGAGGGGCGGCGGGCGAGGGCCTTGGCTTCCGCGGCCTGTTCGCCCTCGCCCTGGTCCCGCTGGCCGCGATCCCGCTGCTCGCCCGCCACCTCGAGGAGCCCGACCGTTACCAGCGCCTCCGTGCCGCCGAGGACCCGGAGCTGGCCGCCGCCAGGCCCGCCGTCCTCGGCAAGGTCCGGGCCGACCTGCGTCCCCGCCTGTGGCTGCTGGCCCTGCTGGCCTTCGGGATCGCGTTCGTGACCGGCCCGATGAACACCTTCCTGTTCGTCTACGCCGAGAACGCGCTCGGGATGTCCCGCTCCTCGACCGCGGCCATGGTCCTGGCCGCCGCTCCCGCCGGCCTGGCCGGACTGGTCATCGGGCGGTGGGCGGCCGACCGGCTGGGCCGCCGGGTCACCGCCGCCAGCACCCAGGCGCTGGTCGCACTGGCCGGGATGCTGACCTACAGCGGTTCGCGGGCCGCGGTGGCCGCCGGCTACCTCCTGGCCGTCCTGGTCGCCTCGGCCTACGCGCCGGCGATGGGCGCCCTCGACTCCGAGCTGTTCCCGACCAGCGTGCGGGCTACCGCCGCCGGCTGGCTGGTGGCCGCCGGCGTCCTCGGCGCGGTCGCCGGGCTGGTCGCGTTCGGCCTGCTCACCGACGCCCTGGACAGCTTTGCGACGGCCGCCGTGCTGATCTGCGCCCCGGTGGTCCTGACCTCCCTGCTGTTCGCCCGCCTGCCCGAGACCCGCGGGCTCGAGCTGGAGGAGTCGGCGCCCGACTGATCCGGGCCGGGTCCACCCGCGGCCCACGGTCCCGTATCCTGCTCCCGTCCTGCGGCTTTGCCCGGTTAGGCGGAACC
>Ga0081538_10006356_pt1 | contig 10422 bp, 5 predicted proteins | sample TabmetS5T2R1_FD_71022 | JGI IMG/M metagenome (GOLD analysis project Ga0081538, IMG submission 71022) | Tabebuia heterophylla rhizosphere microbial communities from the University of Puerto Rico - S5T2R1 | ecosystem: Host-associated > Plants > Roots > Rhizosphere ...
TTTTGCTGCAGTGACCCTTGGTGCAATGTTGGTTGTACCCCTAGCCGCCGTAGCGGCTAGCAGTTCGGGTGGGAATCTCCCTCCCGCGGTCGATCAGATGCTCGCTCGGGATATGATCCAGCAGGCGCAGTTGCACCTGAAAATGGCGGGATATGACCCTGGACGTGCCGATGGCGTTTTCGACGAGAAGACGTCCAACGCCGTCCGCCAATACCAGGCTGCGAGAGGCATTCCGGTGTCTGGCCTGCTCGATGAACCAACCCGCCTTGCGATGTTCCCTGGGTTCAATAACTCTTCTGAGGATGATTAAGAAGCGTGTCGTGCCGGTCTGGTCATAACCCTTAGCTACCCCACGTCAACCCACTGCGGCAGGTGGATTAGAAAAGCCTAATCGCCTGCCGTTTTTCTTTTCTCTTCCTTTCCCGCTTCAGACTGTGGTGATGATCCTGTCAAGCTCTCACCCTTTGGATCGCCCGCTCAAGGATCTCCGCCGCTTGATCGAACTGGCTCTCCGTGGTGCTAAATGGCGGCACGAAGCGCAGCACCGAGCCACCCCGGCGGACACTGCACAGGAGGCCCTGTTCCAGACAGCTCTGAGCGATCTGCTGGCCAGCGTCGAAGGCTGGCGGCTTGCGCTCGCGATCCCACACAAGCTCGATGCCCTGAATCAGTCCACGGCCCCGCACATCGCCGATCAATTCATAGCGCTCGGCCAGTCGATGGAGATGTCCCTGCCAATACTCCCCGAGCTTGAGGGCACGCTCCCACAGTTTTTCTTCCAGAATCAACTCCAGGCTGGCCAGACCCGCGCCACAAGCCAGGGGGTCTGCCGTATGGGAGTGCATGAAGACGAAGTTGCGCGCCGCGACCACCGCTTCGATCTCGGCCGAGGTCACCACAGCGCTGATGGTAATGCCACCGCCGAAGTGTTTAGAGACGGTGAGCACGTCCGGGATCACCCCTTCGCGCTCAAAAGCCCACATCGTGCCTAGCTTCGCCAGCCCTGTCTGGGCCTCATCGAGTACCAGCAATGTCCCCCGCGCCGCACACATGTTTTTCAATGCCGGGAGCCAGCCGGCCGGGGGCTCAATCACCCCGCCAGCGCTGAACAGCGGCTCGGTGATGACGGCGGCCGGCGGGGCGGTGCATTCGGCGTCGAGCAACTCGAAGCTGGCTTTCAGGCAGGCGAGTTCACATTGTGGGAAGGTGTGCTGGACAGGGCAACGATAACAATAGGGTGCTAGCATACCGTAGGTACCCGGCGCATATGGTCCATATCCCTGATGCCAGCCAGTGAAGGTCACTGCCCGAGTTGACTCTGAGAGGCCGTGGAAACTGGTGTGGGGGCTGGCTACTTCAAAGCGGCCCGTATACTTCTTGGCGGCGGCCAGCGCCGCTTCGTTGGCATCACTCCCGGAGAGTAGAAAGAGGGATTTTTGTAAGGGGGTGGGTACGGTGGAGGCTAACGTCTCCGCCAGACGGATCTCGTTGACGTTGAGCAGTGAGCTGCTCGCATGAATAAGCTTTTGGCTGGCTTCTTGAATGGCCGACACGATCCTGGGGTGATTGTGCCCGAGAGCGGAGCACATTTGCCCGGAGTTGAAATCGAGGTAGGCCTTGCCGGTGATGTCCCACACCAGCGATCCCGCACCACGCTCCAGGATCGGCCCGGTGAATTCTTTGGCATCCATGCTGGCACGAAACAAATGGGTTTGCGCGCTAGTCAACAATGCTTGTTCGTCCATGCGTGATCTTCTCCGAGGGTGTTCTTCGTCACCAGTGTCAGCGGTTAGGGCTTGACGGCGCTAAGAGGCGAAGGGGGCGCGGATAAGAGTTTGCTCACGACCGCCTGGTTGAAGCCCAGCCGCGTGCCGAGTTCGAGCATCACCGGCAGGTCGACGGCGTGGGTCTCACCGGTCAAGTAACGCCAGAAGAGGTTTTGCCCACGCCACGGATTCAGCCCGAGCTTCAACTCCTGTGCCACTTCCAGGGCTTGCCGCAGAATTTGTGCGTGACCGGCGTCCTGTGATAGGAGCGCGATGTGGCGCTCGATAATCGCCTCAAATGCACGGTTGAGCGGGTCGAAGTTGAGGGTGCACTGCAGGCGCTTGGCCTCATGCTGGTGGGCGCGGATGATCCCCTCCAGGTCGCAGGGTGTGAGGTGGCCAGCTAACAGTTGGCGGGCGAGGTGCCTGATCTGGGCGTTCAGGCTGGATTCAGCGGCCACCCGCAAGGCATCCGGCAGCGGCAAGCCGTTCGTCCGGATGACGTTGATCAGCCGTTGATTCGTCCGGTAAAGCTCCTCGCATTGCCGCTCGAAGCGCTCCAGGCTTTTCGTCAGCAGCCGTTGGCCGAGGCGGCGTTGCTCGTCAGGAAACAGCTGGCTGAGAGTGAAATACTCTTCGCCGAAGTAGGCGTCGAGCGCTCGCACGACCTCGGTGAGCGAGTGGTGCGTGAAGAGTCGGAAGAGCTCATCCTGTAACTGCGCATATTCCTCCGCATCGACATAGCCTTTGACCGAGCAGTGGAAGTCGTGCCCATCGCTGCCAAGGGCAGCATAGATGGCCTGTAAACTCTCACCCGTCAGCTGTGCCTGGACGCGCACACGTCCCGTGGCCAGCGTCGAGCTGCCGCGGCTATCACGATGCGCTCCCACTTCCTGAATCGCATAGACGCCGAGCGTCTGCCGGGGCACTTCCGGTTCGATCAGCGCACTGATGGCATAATTCGCGATCGCCGTGCGCAGGGTCGCCACCATCGGCCTGACCAGCTTGAGATAGACGTCACGCCCGGTCTTCGTAAACTGCGGCAGATTGCTGGGGGCCGCCGCCAGGCGTTCGAGAAAACCGGGCTCCAATTCCAATCCCGCCACCTCACGCGCTAATTGGATGGCACGCGCGGCATACGCCAGCATCTGTACCGTCTCGATGCGCGAAATCTCCGCAAAAAACCAGGCGCAGCTGGTATACATCAAGAGCGCGTGACGTTGCATCTCCAACAGCTTGAGAGCCTGGATGACCTCGGCATCCGACAACCGCCGGCGCGCCTGTTGTTGGAAGAAGCGCTCCACACTGGCGCGGGAGCGATCGAGGATGACCCCGATATAGCCGTCGCGCGCCGCCCATGGATCGCTGAGGAGCTTCCGGCCTTCGTCCTCAAAGAGCGGTGCCAGTTGATCGCGCAGCCAGTCGAGGGCCTCGCGCAAGGGCCGCCGCCAGCGTTGATGCCAGCCTGGCTTCCCCCCTGTTTGGCAGCCACAATCGCTGCGCCAGCGCTCGACGCCGTGGGCACAGCTCCACGAGGTGTTTTCAGCGATTTCGACCAGTTGGTTTGCTGGGAAACGTTCGAGATATTGGCTGTAATTGGTGAGCGTGGCCAAGTTCTTGCGGGCGATCGTCGACAGCGCATAGGCCAGGGCCATTTCACCGAAGCGGTGATGATGCCCATAGGTCTCTCCATCGGTGGCCACATGCACCAGTTGGGCGTGGTTACGTCCGTCATGGAACCCGCCCATCAGCCGCTCGATCAACATCTCCCCCCTCGCCAGGACACCGTCGAAGGCGATGGCTTTGGCAATGGGACCGTCATAGAAAAACAAGGCGATCTCACGGCCCGATGGCAACAGACAACGATACGGACGCGAGGGATCGATCCGTCCGTTCGAGGCATCGCTCCAAGTCTTGTCCCCTGGCATTCGCACGCGTTTAGCCTGGAAGGGGGAGAGGATGGTAAAACGCATGCCGTGCTGGGCGAGGATATCGAGGGTTTCGAGGTCGACGGCGGTCTCGGGCAACCACATGCCTTCTGGGAGGCGCCCGAAACGGCTCTGGAAATCACCGATGCCCCAGACGACCTGCGTCACTTTGTCACGCCGAGTTGCCAGCGGCATAATGATATGATTGTATGCCTGCGCGATGGCATTGCCGTGGCCGCCACGGCTGACACGGCTAAGGTGGTCGGCCGCGATGATCTGTTGGTAGGTGGTCGGATCGGCCTTCTCCAGCCAAGCCAGCAGCGTCGGACCGAAGTTGAAGCTGATCTGGGCATAGTTAGCGTGGATTTCGAGCACGCGCCCTTCGCCATCGACGATGCGGGCGGCGGCATTGGGGGCATAGCATTCGGCGGTGATGCGCTCATTCCAGTCGTGGAACGGCGCGGCCGACGCCTCGGCTTCAATCTCTTCCAGCCAGGGATGTTGGCGCGGTGGCTGATAGAAGTGCCCATGCACACACACATACCGTTCGGTCATCGGGTGCCACCTACCTGAGAGTTCACTGACCGTCCCATCGGGATGTGCTGCACCGCACCGCAGGAGGCAATGACCCTAGCCCCATCGAGTGCTCCCCCGGGCGCGGACAACGATCCCCGAAGAGTCAACGTGATACCGACGGCGCTCATCCTGATCACGGTCGAAGCCGACGCTCTCGCCGGGCTCGATGGCGTTGAAGCGATCGATGATGGCACGCCGCAGCTTCGCGCCTTTGCCGACGGTGGTATGATCCATGATGATCGATTCCTGGATGTCCGCCCCCTCGTGAATGCGTACCGAATGGCCGATGATACTGCGTCGCACCGTGGCGTTGTCGATGACGCTGCCGACCCCAATGATGCTGTCGTCGACGTGCCCTGAGACGACTTTCGCCGGCAATCCGACGAGGCCTTCCGAGAGGATAGGCCAGCGCCAGTTATTGAGGTCGAACGCCGGTGCGGCACCGAGGAGGTCCATATGAGCCGACCAATAGGAGGAGAGATTGCCGACATCACGCCAGTATCCCGGCTCCTCGTAGGCTCTCACACCGGGCACTTCGTTGTTCAGGAAGTTATAGGCATAGACCTTGTAGCGTTCGAGCACTTGGCCGATGACCGAGCGTCCAAAGTCGTGCTCGGTGCTGCGGACGGCATCGTCAGAGACCATCTCCACCAACGCCTGCGGGCTAAAAATGTAGTTGCCCATGGAAGAGTAGGCACGGTTGGGGTCGCTGGGCATAGGCTTCGGCCGTGCGGGCTTTTCCTGGAAGCCGACGATGCGCTCATCCTCGTCCACTTCGATGATGCCGAAGCCGCGCGCCGACTCGATGGGCACTGGCAGGGCAGCTACCGTGGCTTCGGCCCCCTTGACCCGATGAAAGTCGATCATCTGATTGATGTCCATACGATAGATATGGTCGGCACCAAATACGGCAATCAGGTCCGGTGTAAAATCTTCGATCAAGTTCAAATTCTGATAGACGGCATCAGCCGTCCCCCGGTACCATATCTCACCGCCGCGCATCTGGGGGGGTACAACGGTGATAAACTGACGCCGTAGGAGCCCGCCGAAGCGCCAGCCGCCGGTGAGGTGGTCGATGAGCGATTGGGATTTGTATTGCACGAGGACGTACGTCGAATAGATCTCGGAGTTGATAAAATTACTCAAGACGAAATCGATGATGCGGTAGCGGCCGCCGAAAGGGACTGCGGGTTTGCTGCGCTCCTGAGTCAGGGGACTGAGCCGCTCCCCGCGCCCACCTGCCAGAATGATCGCTAAGACCTTGGGCTCTCGCATCGCTCCCCCTCCTTCCTCGACCGCCCCGCAAAGTCCTATTAGTAATGACGCAAGTACGGTAAATCCTCCTGTAATCTAGGGGGGACGCCTGGTGGTGTCAAGTAGAGTCCCACCAGACAAGGCGGACACGCAGGTTCGCCCCGTCAACTGCGGCGTCGAATGTCGTATGACGGCTCAGGGGTTTGCACCTCCTTATGGATCGGCGCGCGCCTGTGGCGAACTCCAGGGGCGGGCCAGGCTGTTTACATCTCAGGCAAACTGGAGTAGATTCGACAGTAAGCACTGGTGCCGCGACAAGGGCTGCGATCCGCCGATAGCCCGAGGCCAACCGCTGACGAGATCAACGAGCGCGCAATGCTGATCAAAGAGCTGCAAGACCTTCAACACCAGCACGGCTACCTGCCTCGGGAGGCGCTGCATGATCTCGCTGAGCGCCTCAAAGTGCCGTTTTTCGAGGTCTACGGGGTGGCCAGTTTCTACCCACATTTTCGTTTTGAGCCGCCCACTGGCATCGACATCAGCGTTTGTACCGACCTAAGCTGCCATCTTGGCGGTGCACAAGCCTTCCGAGCCGCCTTACAAGTGGAATGTAACTCCGTTGGACTGGCGGGCAGGGTGTCGATCGGCGAGACTTCATGTCTGGGGCGTTGCGATGCGCCGGTGGCCTATGCACTGAACGAACAGATCTACCGCGGTGGCTCGTCCGAGTCGATGCCGAGGTTGGTGCAGCACTTGCGAGCGGGCCAACTCCCGCCACCACAACCGCTGCCGCAGTCGCCCGATCGCCTGCAAATCTCTCCCTACCGCGACTCTCAACCCTTTGTGGCTTTACGACAGGCGATCGAGCGACGTCATTTCGCAGAGATCATCACCACGCTGAAAGACAGCGGCTTGCGCGGCATGGGTGGGGCTGGCTTCCCTGCGGGTGCTAAATGGGAAATTGTGCGCAACGCGCCGGGCACGCCCAAATATGTGGTCTGTAACGCCGACGAGAGTGAGCCTGGTACGTTCAAGGATCGCATGCTCTTGCACACAGTCCCGGAGTTAGTGCTGGAAGGGATGATGCTGGGTGCCTTGACGGTCGGTGCGCAGCACGGATATGTGTATATTCGCCACGAGTATGCGCGGGAGCGCGAGGTGCTTGCCCAGGCCTTGCAGCGTATGCAGCGGGATGGATTGGTGGGCGAAGGCATTCTTGGCTCAGAGCTGAGCGTCGCGCTGGAGATCTTTGACAGCCCAGGAGGTTACATTTGCGGCGAGGAAACGGCGTTACTGGAGGCCCTGGAAGGCAAACGCGCCGAGCCACGCAACAAGCCGCCGTTTCCGGGCACTCATGGGCTGTTCGGCAAGCCGACGCTGATCAACAATGTCGAAACCTTTGCCTTCATTCCGGCGGTCTTGCTGCGCGGGGCTGAATGGTTCAAGAGCCAGGGCCAACACAACGCCGCCGGACTGAAATTCTTGGCGTTGAGCGGCCATGTGCAGAGGCCCGGCGTCTACGAGGTGCCGCTCGGTCTTCCCGCTTCCAAGCTGATCTTCGATTACGGCGGCGGCCTACCTCCAGGGCGGACGCTGAAGGCTTTCTCCCCCGGCGGGGCGTCATCGGGATTTTTGCCGGCGAGCATGGTGGACACACCTCTTGAGTTTCAAGCCCTCGCCAGGGTCGGCTCGATGTTGGGGTCTGGCGCTGTCGTCGCCGTGGCAGATCACGTGTGCATGCTCGACCTGGCGCTGAATGTGGTGAAATTCTTCCGCCATGAGTCGTGCGGCAAATGCGTCCCTTGCCGGACGGGATCAGAGAAGGTAGTACAGACTCTCGAACGCATCTCCCGTGAGGGAGGCTCCGCCAGTGATCTCGACACCATCCATGAGCTAGCGGAGACCATGCAACTGACCTCCATCTGCGGCCTCGGCCAGGCGGCGCCACTGCCGATCACGTCCGTCTTGCGCCATTTCCGCGATGAGATCGAACGCCACGTCTACCGGCGCGAATGCCCGGCAGGGGTATGTTTTCGTTAAACCCATCACTCATCACTCGGCACTGTTCTTGAGGAGTCTTCCATGAGCGTGACAACCCAGACCACGGTAGAGCTGAGCATCGATGGTCAGCCCCTGCAGGTCCCGGCGGGCGCAACGATCTGGGAGGCGGCCCGGCAGGCGGGCATTGACATTCCGGTGCTGTGTCATCATCCCAATTTGAACCCGGTGGCCGTGTGCCGGGTGTGCGCGGTCGAAATCGAGGGCGCCAGGGTGCTGGCCGCCGCCTGCATCCGACAGGTCGAGCCTGGCATGAAGGTACAGACCACGTCGGATCGTGTCGAGCGCTCACGCCGCATGCTGGTCGAGTTGCTCATGGCCGATCATCCCACCCCCTGTATGCGCCAGCAGCAGCTTGGCACCTGTGAGCTGGAAGGCTTGGCAAGCCGCTACGGCCTCGGCCAGTCCCGTTTTGCCAAACGCCCGTCGGCGAACGGGCTGGATGTCTCATCTCCCGTGATCGCGGTCGACCATAACGCCTGCATCCTGTGCGACCGCTGTATTCGGGCCTGCGACGACATCCAGGTGAACGAGGTCATCGGCCGTCACGGCAAGGGCTTCCTGGCGAGGATCGGGTTCGACATGGATCAGCCGATGGGGAAGTCCACCTGCGTCTCCTGCGGCGAGTGCATGGCATACTGCCCCACCGGTGCATTGACCGACAAGGCGCTGTCCGCCGTGGCCGATTTCACGACCACCACTCCGGTCGATTCCGTCTGCCCGTACTGCGGCGTGGGGTGCAGCATTACGTACCATGTCAAAGACGACACCATCGCCCGCGTCACCGGGCGTGACGGGCCGGCCAACCATAACCGCCTGTGTGTGAAGGGACGCTACGGCTTCGACTACGCCAATCACCCGGAGCGGCTAACGGTGCCGTTGATTCGTAAGCCCGAGTATTCGAAGCGCCCGGAGAGCTATCCCACTCCCCGGCAATGTTTCCGCGAAGCCACGTGGGATGAGGCCTTGGAGCTCTCCGCACGTCGCTTCATGGAGATCAAGCGGCAACATGGGCCGGGAGCGCTCGCTGGCTTCGGCTCTGCCAAGTGCTCGAATGAGGATAACTACCTGTTCCAGAAAATGGTTCGGGCGGTATTCGGGACCAATAACGTCGATCACTGCACGCGGCTGTGCCATGCCTCCTCGGTCGCGGCGCTGATGGAGACCATCGGCAGTGGGGCGGTGACGAATCTCTTCGGCGATGTGGCGCTGGCCGATGTCGCGGTGGTGATCGGCTCCAACACGCCGGAGAACCACCCGGTTGCCGCCACCTTCATCAAGCAGGCGGCCAAACGCGGCACGACGCTGATCGTTCTCGATCCGCGCCGCACCGAGCTGCACCGCCGGGCGACACATTCGATCCAGTTTAAGCCGGGGACCGATGTGGCGCTGCTCAACGCCATGATGCAGGTGATCATCGCCGAAGGCTTGGCGAACCAGTCGTTCATCGCGGAGCGCACGGAAGGGTATGCACAGCTTGCCGCCACGGTGGCCCCGTATACCCCGGAGGTGGCGGAGAAGATCACCGGCGTGCCGGCGCAGCAGATTCGCGCCATCGCCCGCGCTTATGGCAAGGCGAAGCGGGCGATCATTTTCTGGGGCATGGGGATCTCCCAGCATACTACCGGGACTGATAATGCGCGTTGTCTGATCAGCCTGGCCCTCCTGACGGGCAATGTGGGACGCCCGGGGACGGGATTACACCCGCTACGAGGCCAGAACAACGTGCAGGGGGCTTCGGACGTCGGCCTCATCCCGTTCGTCTACACTGACTATCAATCGGTGGCTGATCCCGTCATCCGGGCCAAATTCGAACGCGCCTGGGGTGTGACGCTCGATCCCAAGCCGGGCCTGACCGTGGTGGAGATCATGCACGAGGTCCACGAGGGGCACATCAAGGGCATGATGATGATGGGAGAAAACCCCTTCCTCAGCGATCCCAACACCAACGTCGTCAAGGCCTGCCTGGCGGCCATGGAATTCCTGGTGGTGCAGGATATTTTCCTCACGGAGACGGCGGAGTACGCCGATGTGATCCTGCCGGGCACGGCGTTCCCTGAGAAAGATGGCACCTACACCAACACCGATCGCTACGTGCAGCTCGCCCGCCAGGCCATCAATCCGCCGGGCCAGGTGCGCACCGATTGGCAGGTGATCGCCGAGCTGGCGACGCGCATGGGCTATCCGATGCCCTACCGGTCGGTGGCGGAGATCTGGGACGAGATCGCTGCGTTGTCGCCGAGTTTCGCCGGCATCAGCCACGCCCGCCTGGCACAGCAACCCTTGAGCTGGCCCGTGCCCACGCCCGACCACCCTGGTAGCGACGTGCTGTTCACCGATCGCTTCCCGAAGGGCCTAGGGAAATTCTCGCCCGCGGAGTTCGCCCCAGCGAAGGAGTTGCCGGATGACGAATTCCCCTTCGTGCTCAACACCGGGCGCTATCGCGAGCACTGGCACACCGGCACAATGACGCGCCGCGCCAAGGCGCTGGACGCCCTGTCGCCCGAACCGTTGGCCGACATGCATCCCGACGACCTGAGGATGCTCGGCATCCACGATGGCGAATTCGTGCGGTTGCGCTCACGGCGTGGTGAGATCAGGCTGAAAGCCCGCGCCTCCACGCGTATGACCCGCGGCAGTGTGTTCGTCCCTTTCCACTTCAAAGAGGCGGCGGCAAACCTCCTGACCATCGATGCGCTTGACCCATATGGAAAAATCCCCGAGTTCAAGTTCTGCGCGGTGCGGGTGGAGCGGCTCGACTGATTCCCAGCCTATTCTCCCCCTTGTAACATTCCCTCCCCCTCGATGGGAGCTGACTGGGGGAGGGAAGGTGACTTCAA
>Ga0081538_10006357_pt1 | contig 10422 bp, 9 predicted proteins | sample TabmetS5T2R1_FD_71022 | JGI IMG/M metagenome (GOLD analysis project Ga0081538, IMG submission 71022) | Tabebuia heterophylla rhizosphere microbial communities from the University of Puerto Rico - S5T2R1 | ecosystem: Host-associated > Plants > Roots > Rhizosphere ...
GGCGCCAGCAGGCCGGTGAACAGGACCCACAGCAGCACCGCCAGGCCGGAGCCGACCGCCAGCCACGACCAGGACGGCTGGTGGCGGCGCGGCGCCTCGCGGAACAGCACCGCGAACGCCACCACCGCGAAGGCGATGCTGAGCGGCCAGCGCAGCACCACCCACAGCCCGCGCACCACCCCGGACAGCTCGGTCGCCCTGGCGACGTCGGAGCCGGCCACGATCAGCACGAACGCCAGCAACACCAGCACGCCGGCGGAGCAGGTGAGCAGGAAGCCGTTCCAGTACTTCTGCGTGGTCGGGCGGTCCCGCTCCACGCCGTAGAGGCGGTTGGCGCCCCGCTCGATCTGGCCCATCGCCACCGTGGCCGACAGCAGCGCCGCCAGCGCGCCGAGGACCAGGGCGGCGATGCCGCCGCGGGTGGCGCTCTTGGCGCCCTGCTCGACCGCCTCGGTGATGAGCTGGCCGGCGGGCCCGGGCGCCAGCCGGTCCACGGTCTGGATGAGGAGCTGGCGGAACTGGGAGGCCTGCACGGCCGTTGCCAGGCCGACGGCGGCGATCACCGCCGGCAGCAGCGCCAGGGTGACCTGGAAGGCGAGGGCGCGGGCGTGGCTGAAGCCGTCGGCGGCGCGGAAGCGCTGGAACGAGTCCTTGGCCAGCTTGCCCCAGCCGGTGAGGCGCAGCGTGCGGAGGGCGTCGTCGCCCTCCAGCTCGTAGGTCTCCGGGACCGAGGTGGCGGTGCTCATGGGTTCCTTCCTTTCGGTTCCCGCGCCGGCGGCACGCACAGCGTGAGCGCGCGGGGGACGATCTCGACGACGAGGTGGTCGCTGGCGCCGGCGGGGTCGCCGTCCCGCTCGACGGGCTGCGGCCGGTCGCAGCGGACCTCGACCCGGTGGGCCCGGAACAGCTCCAGCTCCGGGTCGTTGCGCCGGCGCCGCAGCAGCACGCCGACGGCCAGGCGGAGCCAGTCCGCCAGCGTGCGGGTCCGCAGCACGGCCACGTCCAGCACGCCGTCGTCGGGCCGGGCGTCCGGCATGATCGGCAGCCCGCCCTGGAGGCGGCCGAGGTTGCCGACCAGCACCCCCTGGCCGATCCGGGCGATCGGGGCGCCGTCGTCCAGGCGCAGCTCGAAGCGGGTCGGCCGGCGGCGCAGGTTCCCGAGGCCGCTGATCACGTAGGCGACGGCGCCGAGGCGCTCCTTGAGCCGGGGGTCGGCGTCGCGCAGCATGGCCGCGTCGAAGCCGATGCCGCCCATGACCACGAAGCGGTCCTCGCCCATGGCGGCCACGTCCAGGCGGCGCCGCTCGCCGTGGAGGGCGACCTCGACGGCGCCGTCCAGGTCGCTGGGGATGTCGAAGTTGGCGGCCAGCAGGTTGCCGGTCCCGCCGGGCAGCACCGCCAGCGGCACGTCGGTGCCGGCCAGGCCGGTCACGCACGCCATCACCGTGCCGTCGCCGCCCTGGGCCATGACCAGGTCGACGCCCTCGGCGAGGGCCTTGCGGGTGGCCCCCTGGCCGGGGTCCTCCGGCGTCGTCTCCAGCCACAGCACCTCGAGCCCGGCGCCGGCCAGGGCCCGCTCGGTGTCGCGGCGGCGGTCGGCGCCCTCCCCGCCGCCGGTGGCCGGGTTGAACACCACCGCCACCAGGCGGGGTGGCGCCTGGCCCGCAGCCGGCGGCTGGCCGGCCGCGGGCCGCGCGACCTCAGCCATGGCGCACGACCGGTCGGCGCCGCCACCGGAAGAATCCGCTCCCGGCCTGGTGGCGCAGCGCGTGGTGCAGGACGCCGAGGCGGATGCCGCGGACGGCGGCCAGCAGCCAGACCGAGCCGAGCAGCACCCCGCCGAGCACGTCGCTCAGGTAGTGCATGCCCCGGTACATGCGGGAGGCGGCGACCAGCAGCGGGATCGCCACGGCCGCGGCCAGGAACAGGCCCCTGACCAGCGCCGAGCGGGCCCGCTGGGAGGCGAGCACGGCGATCGCCCCGTACAGCGCGATGGCGGCGGCCGTGTGCCCGGAGGGGAAGCTCGAGGTGGGCGGCGCCTCGTCCAGGTGCCGCACCGGCGGCCGCTCGCGGTCCACCAGCAGAGTGACCCCGAGGAAGATGGCGACCTCGCCGGCCACCGCCGCCGCCACCAGCATCGGCTCCCGCCAGCGGCGCCACGCCCAGGCGGCGAGCGCCACCGTGAGCACGGCCAGGATGGTGATGGTCAGGGTGCCGCCGAACTCGGAGGTGATCGCGGTGACGTCGTTGAGCTCGCCGTTGCGCCGGCGCGCCAGCCAGCGGCTCATGCCCGCGTCGGCGCGGCCGACGCCGTCGTCGTGGACCACCCTGCTCAGCAGCCACCCCAGCGCCACCAGCGCCACCAGCAGCATCAGGGCCGAGCCGAGCAGGTACAGCGCGGACGGCACGCCGTCGCGGAGCCGCCGCCAGCGGGCGGCCAGGGCGGCCTCGCGGTCGCCCGGCGAGGGGTCGAGCGGTCCGTGGGTCTGCCGGGCTGCCATCGGTGTCCTCCGTGCCAGGAATCGGGAATCGGGTCCACCCGTGCATGCACCGGTAAGAAGGCGAGCAAACTCCCCATCTCACCGCCTGGCATGCTTGCTTTCCCGGTTCGCCGGGAACAAGCAGGCATCCCGCTGTAGCGACACAAAGGAAGGGAGCGACGTGCCGACCGCCCGCACCTGGAGACGGGCCGCCGTGGCCGGCGGCCTTGGGCTCGCCGGCGTCTACGCGTTCGAGGCCGCGCAGTACCACCGCAGCGCCGGCAGGGGCTTCGAGCTGCGCGACCCGCCGGCGCCCGGCACCCCCGACTTCGCCCGGCTGGTGGAGGCGCTGACGGTGGCGCCGCTGCGGCAGGGCAACCGGGTCACGGTGCTGCGCAACGGCTGCGAGATCTTCCCGGCGATGCTGGAGGCGATCCGCGCTGCCCGGCGGACCATCGACTTCGCCACCTACGTGTACTGGACCGGCAGCATCGCCCCGGAGTTCGCCGGGGCGCTGGCGGAGCGGGCCGAGGCCGGGGTGGAGGTCAACGTGCTGCTGGACGCCGTCGGCGCGGCCAAGATGGACCGGTCGCTGATCGAGCGCCTGGAGCGCTCGGGGGCGACGGTGGCCTGGTTCCGCCCGCCGCGGTGGTGGACCTTGCACAAGCTCAACAACCGCACCCACCGCAAGATCCTGGTGGTGGACGGCACCGTCGGCTTCACCGGCGGGGTCGGCATCGCCGAGGAGTGGACGGGCAACTGCGAGGACCCGGGCCACTGGCGGGACACCCACGTGCGGGTCGAGGGCCCGGCCGTCCGCGACCTGCTCGGCGGCTTCCTGGACAACTGGGCGGAGGCCACCCAGTCGATCCTGTCCGGGCGCGACCACCTGCCCGACCTCCGCGGCTTCGAGGACGGCATCCAGGCGCAGGTCACCCGCAGCACCGCCGAGAAGGGCTCCACCGACGCCGAGCACCTGTTCTACGCCGCCATCGCCTGCGCCAGGGAGCGGATCTGGGTGACCACCGCCTACTTCGCGCCGCGGCGGGCGTTCGTCGAGGCCCTCTGCGACGCGGTCGGGCGGGGGGTGGACGTGCGCGTGCTCACCAACGGTCCCCACATCGACAAGCAGGTGGTGCGCCAGGCCGGGCGGCGCACCTACGAGCGCATGCTGGCGTGCGGCGTGCGGATCTTCGAGTACCAGCGGACCATGATGCACGCCAAGGTCCTGATCGTGGACGCCAACTGGGCCACCGTCGGGTCGATGAACTTCGACAACCGCTCGTTCGCGCTCAACGACGAGCTGAACCTCTCGCTGCGCGACCGCGCGGTGGTCGCCGGGCTGGAGAAGCACTTCCTCGCCGACCTGGACGACGCCGTGGAGCTGGACCTGGCCCGCTGGCGCGGCCGTCCCGCGGCTGTCAGGGCCCGCGAGCTGGTCAGCGCCGCGATCCGGCGGGAGCTGTAGCCGTGTCCGGCCTCACCCTCCTCGGCCTCGGGCCGGTGACCAGCATGGTGGTGCTCGGCGCCGTGCTGGCCGCCGTCCTCACCGCCATCGGCGCCCTGGTCGGCGGCCGCCACCGCCGCGGCCACGGTCCCGGCGAGCACGCCGCCGAGGAGCTGGCCCGCACCAGGGCCGCCAGGTTCGTGCGCCGCCGGCTGGACCCGGGGACGGCGACCGGCCTGGCCCTGACGGTCGCGCTGGCGCTGATCTTCCTGGCGGCGCTCGGCTTCGGGCTGGTCTCCGACATGGTCAGCTCCCAGACCGGCCTGTACCGCTACGACGCCAGCGTGGCCGAGTGGGGCGCCACCAACGCGACCCCCCTGTCGACCCGCCTGCTCGGCTGGGTCACCTGGCTGGGCGGCACCCTGGTGGTGCTCCCGCTGGCCCTGCTGCTCGGTGCGCTGGAGTGGCTGCGGCGGCGCCGCGCCGCCGTGCTCGCCTTCGCGCTGCTCGTGGTCGTCGGCCAGAACCTGATCGTCAACGGCGTCAAGCAGCTGGTGGACCGCGAGCGCCCGCCCGTGCCGCACCTGGCCGACTCCAGCGGGTTCTCGTACCCGTCCGGGCACTCGGCGGCCGCGGCCGCGACCTGGGCGGCGGTCGCGCTGGTCCTCGGCCGCGGCCGGCCCTGGCGCGTCAAGGCGCTGCTGGCGGCCGGCGCCGCCGCGGTGGCGGCGGCGGTCGCCGCCTCCAGGGTGCTGCTCGGGGTCCACTGGGTGACCGACGTGGTCGGCGGCGTCGCGCTCGGGTTCGGCTGGTTCGTGGTCTGCTCGATCGCCTTCGGCGGCGCCCTGCTCCACTTCGCCGCCCCCGCCGAGCGCGTCGAGGCCGAGGAGGAACGCATGGACGATGTCGACGCCACCCCCGCCCCGGACCGGCAGCCCCGGCCGTCCCACGAGCAGGTCCGCCAGCGCGCCGGGACGCTGGCCGCCGAGCCGGGCAACCCGGCCGATGACCCGCAGGCGCAGGCCCGCGCCCTGCTGGAGGAGTCGGAGGAGCGGGTCGAGGACCCGGCCGCCCGCGAACCCGACCATCCAGGGGTCATCCGGCGCGGCTCCGGCGAGGGCGTCACCAGCGACTGAGCGGCCGAATTGTTCATTCCCGCTCGGGCGAGGCATGCTTACCTGCATGGCAGTTTCGGCGCAGGGGCTGGAGCGGGCGCTCACGCAGCTCGCCGACCTCAAGACGTCCCAGGTCACCCTGGAGGCGGCATTCGGCCGCATCGTCGAGTCGGCCGACGCCCTGTTCCAGGTCGACGGCAGCGCGCTGATGCTGGTCGACCGCGACCAGATGCTGCGCAACCTGGCCGTCTCCAACCTGCGCGCGCAGGCACTGGAGGAGCTCCAGGCCGAGCACGGCGAGGGCCCGTGCGTGGACGCCTACGAGGACAAGCAGGCCGTCTGGACCGACGACCTCGGCCGGGAGGAGCGGTGGCCGGGCTTCTCGCCGGCGGCGGCGCGCCGCGGGCTCCTGGCCGTCCTGACCAGCCCGATCCCCTACAGCAATGAGGCGGTGGGGGTGGTGGCGGTGTTCGCGGCCGAGCCGCACTCCTGGAACGAGGCCGAGCAGGAGGCGATCGTCGCCTTCACCGACCTGGCGGCGATGCTGATCCTCAACGCCATGGCCGCCACCGAGCGCGGCCGGGTGGCCCTGGAGCTGCAGGGCGCCCTCGACTCGAGGGTGGTGATCGAGCAGGCCAAGGGCGTGCTCGTCGGCCGCCACGGGCTCACGCCCAAGCAGGCGTTCGAGCGGCTGCGCGGTCTCGCCAGGGACCAGCGGCGCCCCCTCGCCGAGGTCGCCGCGGCGGTGGTGGACGCCGCCCAGCAGGGCTGACTGGCGGCGCTGCCGGCCGGCGGGCTAGCCTTCCGGCATGCCCATCGACGCCCTCACCTCCGCCGAGATCTCGCTGCCGGCGACGCCCGACGCGACCCGGGTACGCGAGCGCATCTCGATCCTCGCCCGCCACGTCGACCTGGTCGGGCTGACCGACAACCACGCCGGCAAGCCGCGCATGTCGCCGCTGGCCGCGGTCGCCCTCGCCCGCGAGCAGGGCGTGGCCACCGTCGTGCACGTCTCCTGCCGCGACCGCAACCGGCTGGCGCTGCGGTCGCAGGTGATCGGGGCGGCCGCGCTCGGCTCCGAGGGGGTGCTGTGCCTGTACGGCGACCCGGTCCCGGGGGTGCCGCGGGTGCGCGACTACACCACCACCCGGCTGCTCGCCGAGGCCAAGGCGTGGGCGGCCCCCCACGACCTCGCCCTCGGCTGCGTGGCCGACCCGCTCGCCGCCGACGGCGAGGCCGAGCTCGCCCTGCTGGGGCGCAAGGTCGCCGCCGGCGCCGACTTCGTCCAGACCCAGATGGTGTTCGACGTGGCCGGCCTGGCGGGCTTCCTGGAGCGGGCGGTGGAGGGCGGCAAGCTGGACGACTGCCGGGTGCACGCCAGCGTCCCGGTGATCCGCACGCCGCGGATGGTCGAGGTCCTCAACCAGGCCCTGCCGTTCGCGGTGCCGGAGCGTGCCGCCCGCCAGATCGCCGCGGGAGGCGGCGTCGACCTGGCGGTGGAGACCGCCGTCGCCCTGGCCGGGCTGGAGCGCGTCCACGCCCTGCACGTGATGTCGTGGGGCTCGGAGGAGGCGGCGGGCCGGGTGGCGGCGGCGTTCCGGGCCGCCAGGGGCGCGCCGGTCGAGCGGGCTCGCCGGTAGCCCTCAGCGGGGGATGCGGGTGGCCTTGAACTCGTTGAGGTCCGGCCAGCCGTCGACCATCTCGATCAGGCGCTCCAGGGTGGCCCTGGCGGCCTCCGGGCTGGCCGGCCGCCGCATGAGCCGGACGAACACCGCCCGCTGCCCGGTGACGAAGGTGGGCACGCCGAAGCCGCGGTGCTGGTCGACCGCCCAGGTGTGGTCGGCGGCCAGGGCGCCGGCGGGCCGGCCGCCAGCCACCAGCTTCTCGACCTCGTCGGGGTCCAGGCCGGCGGCGGCGACCGCGTCGCGCAGGACCTCGGGGTCGTTCAGGCTCCGTCCCTGATCGTGGCGGGCGGCGAACAGGGCGAGGTGGGCGGCGTGGAAGGCGTCGGGCAGCTCGTCACGGACCGCCAGGCCCCACTGGAGGGCCAGCACGCCGGAGGGGGGCCGCTCGGCCTCCCAGACGGGTCGGGCGCCCTCCTCCCGGTGCACCTGGGAGAGCGAGAACGCCCGGAAGTCCACCTCGAAGGGCGCGCCGGCCTCGAGGGCGCGGACCACGACCTCGCTGGCGTTGCGGGCGAACGGGCAGAGGTAGTCGAAGGTGATCGTGAAGCGGCGCATCAGGCCGCCACGAGGTCCTCCAGGCGGGCGCGGATCTCCGGGGAGCGCAGCGCCGCCAGCGCGTCCCGCTCCACCTGCCGGGCCCGCTCCCGGGAGAACCCCATCACCGCGCCGACCTCCTCCAGCGTCCGCGGCGTCCCACTGTCCAGCCCAAACCGCAGGATCAGGACCTGCCGCTCCCGCTCCGGCAGCGCCTTGAGGACCTGCTCCAGCGCCTCCCGGCCGACCGCCTCCACCGCCAGCTCATCCGGGCCCACCGCGGAGTCGTCCTCCAGGAAGTCCTGCAACGCCGCCCCATCATCCCCAATCGGGGTATCCAGGCTGGTGATCGCCTGGGCGGTGTCCTTCAACCTGGCGACCTTGTCGGTCGGCATGTCCAGGTCCTCGGCCAGCTCGCGGTCGGTCGGCTCCCGCCCCAGCAGCTCATGCAACCGCGTCTGCGTGCGCCGCAACCGCCCCACCTGCTCATCCACGTGGACGGGGAGGCGGATGGCGCGGGCGCCGCGGTCGGCGGCGCCTCTGGCGATGGCCTGGCGGATCCACCAGGTGGCGTAGGTGGAGAACTTGAAGCCCTTGCGCCAGTCGAACTTCTCCACCGCCCGCAGCAGCCCCAGGTTGCCCTCCTGCACCAGGTCCCCCAGGGGCAGGCCGGTGGCGGAGAAGCGGCGGGCGATGGAGACGACCAGGCGCAGGTTGGACTCGATCATCTTGCGCCTGGCCCACTCGCCCCGCGCGGCGATGGCTTCCAGGTCCGCCCGGGCGGGGTCGGTGGGGTCGGTGTCGGCGAGCTTGAGCTGGGCGTCCAGGCCGGCCTCGTAGGCCTGGGACAGCTCGATCTCGTCCTGCTTGGTCAACAGCGGATGCCGGCCCACCTCATCCAGGTACAAACGGAACGAATCCGTCGTCTGAAGGTCAAGCAGCGTGTCCTGGTCCTTCATCCCACTCCTTGCAGCGGCACACACGTCATGTCCAGTTTTGCCAACACCCATGTTCGCAAAACATATTCCTGTTCACCAGGGGTTCTCGGAAGAATCCACGTCCGAGATGAGTGGCAGCGGCCGAGGCCGGGAGGAGCCTCCACAGCGCCATCGGCCACCATATCACGGCAGACCAAGGAAGGCAGCCCGGATGCGGCCGCCGCCGGCTACGGCGACCAGGGGCCGCCGGCGCCTGCCCAGTCGACCCGGCCGTCGCGGGTCAGCGGGACGCCCTCGTCGGCGAGCCGCGCGCGCTGCTCGTCGGCGCCTGGCGTCCCCTTCATGGTGCCGTCGGCGTGCACCACCCGCCACCAGGGCACGTCCGCGGGGCATCGCGCCATTGCCTGGCCCACGATGCGGGCGCCCCGGCGGACGCCGTAGTGGGCCTCGGCGAGCAGGCCGTAGGTGGTCGCCCTGCCGGGCGGCACCTGCCGGACCAGCGCCCAGATCGCCTCCATGAGGTCGCTGGTCATCGCCGGTCAAGCTCCAGGTACTCGTGTACCAGCTGCACGGCGATGGCGCCCTCGCCGACCGCCGAGGCGACCCGCTTGACCGAGCGGCAGCGCACGTCGCCGGCGGCGAAGACGCCGGGCAGGCTGGTCTCCAGCCCAAAGGGCGTGCGCTCCAGCGGCCAGGCGCCGCGGGGTAGGTCGCGGCCGGTGAGGACGTAGCCGCCCTGGTCGCGCTCGACGACGCCGTCCAGCCAGTCGGTGCGCGGCTCGGCGCCGATGAGCACGAACACGGCCGAGGCGGCCAGCTCCCGGGTGGCGCCGCTGTCGCGGTCGCGGACGGTGATCCCCTCCAGCCGCCGCCTGCCGTGCCCGTCCACGACCTCGTGGTGCATGCGCAGGTGGATGTTGGGGGTGGCGAGGACCTGCTGGACGAGGTAGGCCGACATGCGCTCGTCCAGGTGGCGCTCGATCGCCGCGATCGTCACCGAGGCGGCGAACCTCGCCAGGTGCAGGGCCGCCTGCCCGGCCGAGTTGCCGGCCCCGACCACGAACACGTGCTCGCCGCGCACGGCCCTGGCCTCGCTGGCGGCGGCGCCGTAGAACACGCCGGCGCCGGCCAGCGCCTCCAGCGCCGGGACCCCGAGCCGCCGCCAGGCCACCCCGGTCGCCAGGATCACCGCCCTGGCCGCCACCTCGCCGCCGTCGGCCAGGGACACCACGCGGTCGGGGCCGCGGGCGGCCAGCCCGGTGGCCGCCTGCGCCAGGATCAGCTCGGCCCCGAACAGCCACGCCTGCTGGAACATCCGCCAGGTCAGGTCCTGGCCGCTGAGGCCGTGCGGGAAGCCGAGGTAGTTGCGGATCAGCGAGCTGCTCCCGGCCTGGCCGCCGGGCACCGACGGCTCCAGGACCCGCGTCTGCAGCCCCTCGGAGGCGCCGTAGACGGCCGCCGCCAGCCCGGCCGGCCCGGCGCCGACGACCAGCAGGTCGCAGCCGCCGGTGGCCGGGCGGGTCTGGAGCCCGAGCGCCGCGACCAGCTCGGCGTGGGACGGGTCGACCAGCACCATGCCCCTGCGGAACACCACCACGGGCAGGTGGGTGCCGTCCTGGCCGGCCTCCTCCAGCAGCCGGCGGCCAGCGACGGAGTCGTCGGGGTAGAACCCGTAGGGGATGCCGGCGCGGGCGAGCGTGTCCCGCAGCCTGTGGGAGCTGGCCGACCAGGTCGTCCCCACCACCCGGATCGCCTCGATCCCGGGGGCGCGCGACTTCTCCCAGCCGGCCAGGAAGTCGCTCACCGGCAGGTAGAGGTTCTCCTCGATGGGCTTCCAGGGATGGAACAGGACGTAGTCGAGCTGGCCGAGGGTCATGGCGTGCACGATCGGCTCGCCGGCGGCCCACTCGCCGCGGTGCTCCAGCAGCACCCGCTTGGCGCCGGGGTGCAGCTCGTGGGCGTGCTGGAGCAACTCCAGCCCGCCCATCTCGGCCATGGGACGGGCCGCCACCACCAGGGCGACGTCGGTGGCGGCGGCGACCATCGGCGCCAGGGCCGCCAGCGCGGCGCGCGGCGAGCGCTCGGCCACCACCCGGTAGTCGGTCCCGAAGCGCCTGCCGAGGTCGCCGGCGAGCGCGTCAAGCATCCGCCCGTCGTCAGCGACCAGGAAGATGACCGACCGGTCCATGCGCCCCCCGTGACCCTCGTCAGCCCTCCTGGGCG